>ERZ827522.2265-NODE-2265-length-13601-cov-41.526133_pt1 | contig 13601 bp, 9 predicted proteins | sample MGYA00519580_ERZ827522 | MGnify/ENA primary metagenome ERZ827522 (study PRJEB31778, sample SAMEA3449340) | human gut metagenome | biome: human gut; feature: human-associated habitat; material: faeces | place: United Kingdom | collected 2010/2012 ... | reverse complement strand
CCGGAGCGGTGCTTGAGCCGTTAGGCGGGAATTGTGCGGTATTGCCTTAAAAATCAATCTGTAGGGGTCAATGCTTGCATCGTCCCGTAGACTGGCCCTGCCGGACATCTCAACTCGAAAATAGGGCAAGCGCCTTACCGCACGCCATCGCGCAGGCGCTGTACGCAGGCAGTGATCACAGCGGCAGCGGTGTCGATTTCTTCCGCCGTGTTGGCGGCATCCAGCGTCAGCCGCAGGGTGCTTTTGGCCTGGGCGGGGGTCAGGCCAAGGGCCAGCAGTACATGGCTGGGTTCCACCGCACCGGCGGAACAGGCAGAGCCCGCGGAAGCGCAGATCTCGGCTTCGTCCAAAAGCAGCAGCAGGGTTTCGGCCTCCACGCCGTCAAAGGTAATGTTCACATTGCCGGGCAGGCGCTGGGCCGTATCGCCGTTCAGATGGGTGCCGGGAATGGCCAGCAGCTGCTCCGTCAGGCGCTGGCGCAAATCCAGGCAGCGGGCTGTGTTGGCGGGCAGGTTGGCATCCGCCTGGGCCAGTGCCGCAGCAAGGCCCGCGATGGCGGGTACGTTCTCAGTTCCCGCGCGGTGGCCGCGCTCCTGGCCGCCGCCGTACAGCACATTCTGCAAGGCAATACCGCGCCGGGTATATAGCGCACCGGCTCCCTTTGGCCCGTGGAACTTGTGGCCGGAAAGGCTGAGCAGGTCAATGTTCGTGGTCTGCACATCAATGGCCAGGTGCCCGACAGCCTGTACAGCGTCAGTGTGGAACAGCGCGCCGTGCTCCCGGCAGAGGGCGCCAAGTTCCGCAATGGGCTGTACGGTGCCGATTTCGTTGTTGGCAAACATGATGCTGACCAGGCAGGTGTCCGGCTGCAAGGCGTCCGCCAGCTGCTGCGGGGTGATAAGCCCGGCAGCACTCGGCGGCAGCAAGGTTACAGTGAAACCCTGCGTTTGCAGCGCCTGTAAAGTATGCAGCACGGCGTGGTGCTCGATTTGGGTGGAGATGATGTGCCGTTTGCCTGCGGCAGCGCCCAGGGCGGCACCGGTGTATAAAGCCTGTACGTCGGATTCGGTTCCGCCGCTGGTAAAGGTGATTTCCGCCGGGCGCGCGGCGTGCAGTACGCGGGCCACCGTGCGGCGGGCGTCCTCCACCAGCTTGCGGGCCTGCTGACCGGGGCGGTACAACGCGGACGGATTGCCCCAGGCATCCTCCAGCGCGGTGCGCATGGCATCCAGCGCAGCGGGGCAGGGGCGCGTGGTGGCAGCATTATCCAGATATATCATGGAAAAATCCTCCCGGTAACATGGTGGTGCAGGATTTTGGGGTGTTTGCTGCTAGCGCAAACGCGAACTTGTCGGAGTGAAACTCCTCCATCTTGCTGACGCAAGACCGTTCTGTCGCTTGAAAGCCCCACTGGGGCTTTCATTGCTTCACTTCGTTTCGCAAACGCGAACTTGTCGGCGTGAAACTCCGCCATCTTGCGCTGTGCGCAAGACCGTTCTGTCGCTTGCACACCCCACTGGGGCTTTCATTGCTTCACTTCATTTCGCAAACGCGAACTTGTCGGGGCCTTGTTGTATATCTCATTATGGCATATACAGCGAAACCCCGGAACGGTCAAGACCGTTCCCTACAGCTTATTTTATATTGCGGTGCAAACATACAAATGATCTGTAGGGCGGGATGCCCTCATCTCGCCGCGGAGAAGCCTTGCTGATTGCGTCAAACCTTGCGAATTTGTTCAAATTTTGTTTACAATTTGTCCAAGAATAGCCGGTCGAAACTGCGTGAAATTTATCCGCATCACCAAAAATGAGTTAAGCGCTTTGTACAGTGTTGACAAATGTGTGCCAAAAGGTTTATTGTAATAGCAATTCATCAGCCAAATGCAATGAACAGGAAATGACCTATCCGTATCACCGCTTACAGAAAACCGTCGGTTGTGCAAGACGGCAGCAAGGCGCGGTCTGGCCCTCACCTGCGAGCAGCTTGGGGGAAAGCGGGCAGAACCGCCCGCCGTGTAGTTCAAGCCGGGAACCCTCCGTTAATGGGGCGCGCAGTCCGGCACAGTGCGGTGTGGGGCTGCGGGTGAGCGGTCGGCATTGAGCCGGCAAAGCAAAGTGGTAACGCGGAAGTAAAAGTTGCAATGGTGCAGCGCATGATTGCAGTGTATGCCTTCGTCTTTGCGTTGGTCCAAATGGGCCAACAAAGAAAGACGAAGGCTTTTTTGTTTACCGCATTTGGCTGGATGGAGTGGAAAATTTTTATTATTAACGGAGAGAAGGATTATCATGAACACACTCGTCATCGTGTTGATCGCTGCTGTGGTTCTTGTCTGTGCTTATGCGTTTTATGGGCGCTGGGTGGCAAAAACCTGGGGCATTAACCCGAACGCACAGACCCCCGCTGTTAAGTATAACGATGGTAAGGATTACGTTCCCACCAACGGCTGGACCGTTTTCAGCCATCAGTTTTCTTCCATTGCCGGTGCAGGCCCTGTTACCGGTGCAATCCAGGCTGCAGCCTTCGGCTGGCTGCCGGTTCTGCTGTGGGTGCTCATCGGCGGCGTTTTCTTTGGCGCTATTACCGACTTCGGCGCTTTGTATGCTTCCGTTAAGAACGACGGCAAGTCCATGGGCATGCTGATCGAAAAGTACATCGGCAAGCTGGGCCGCAAGTTGTTCCTGCTGTTCTGCTGGCTGTTCTGCGGCATCGTTATTGCAGCTTTTGCTGATATGGTTGCCGGTACTTTTAACGCTTACACCACGGTTGACGGCGTTACCAGCCTGGCTGATGCAGCTACCACCAACGGCGCAGCCGGCATGGTTTCCATCATGTTCATGCTGTTCGCTGTTGTGTTTGGCCTGATCCAGAAGAAGTTCAACTTCTCCGGCTGGAAAGAGGCTGTTCTGGGCATCGTGTTCATCGTGCTGTCCTTTGCTGTCGGCATGAAATTCCCCTTGATTTTTGACAAGGCTACCTGGAGCTACATCACCTTTGTTTACATTTTCTTTGCTGCAGTTCTGCCCATGTGGCTGCTGAAGCAGCCCCGCGACTACATGACCACCTTCATGTTCATCTGCATGATTGCTGGTGCTGTCGTTGGCCTGCTGGTTGTACATCCCACCATGAACCTGCCCGTCTTTACCGGTTTCAATAACGAAAAGCTGGGCACCATGTTCCCTATTCTGTTCGTTACCGTGGCTTGCGGTGCTGTTTCCGGCTTCCACAGTCTGGTTTCCTCCGGTACTTCTTCCAAGACGGTTGAAAGCGAAAAGGATATGCTGAAGGTTGGTTACGGTGCTATGGTGCTGGAAAGCCTGCTGGCTGTTCTGGCCCTCTGCGTTGCCGGTGCAGCCGCTGCTGCTGACGGTACCCCCGCTGCTGGTACCCCGTTCCAGATCTTCAGCCGCGGCGTTGCTGGTTTCTTTGAGATGTTCGGCGTGCCCGTTTATGTTGCTACCGTCTTTATGACCATGTGCGTTTCCGCTCTGGCCCTGACCAGCCTGGATGCTGTTGCCCGTATCGGCCGCATGAGCTTCCAGGAACTGTTCAGCGTGGACGATATGGAGCATGCAGAAGGCTGGCGTAAGCTGTTCTGCAACACCTACTTCTCCACCATCATCACCTTGGCATTTGGCTTCCTGCTGACCCAGGTCGGCTATGCCAACATCTGGCCTCTGTTCGGTTCCGCCAACCAGCTGCTGAGCGCTCTGGTTCTGGTTACCCTGTGCGTCTTCCTGAAAGTTACCGGCCGCAACAACAAGATGCTGTTCCCGCCGCTGATCATCATGCTGTGCGTCACCTTCACTGCTTTGGTTCAGCGCCTGATTGCTATGGTCAAGGCCATCCAGACCGCAGCTTCTACCACCATCCCCGCTGGCGAAACCACCTGGGGTGCTGTGTTCATCGCAAACGGCCTGCAGTTGATCATCGCTATCCTGCTGATCGTTCTGGGCATCACCATCGTGGTCAACTCTTTCAAGAGCTATGCCAAGAGCGAAAAGAACAGCGAAAAGGCTTCTGCCTGATTTATCCCTGACAGTTACTACCTTCCATAAATAACAGCCACCCCCGCAGTGTCATGCCATGCTGCGGGGGTGGCTGCTTTTATATTTGTATGTATCTTATAAAGAGTAAAGGCAACACCGCACAATTCCCGCCTCGCGGCTTAAGCACCGCTCCGGCAGCTGCCGCACCTCGCTCGCCGTATCGGCACTTAGAATTACGCGGTATTGCCCTAAATTTCTGCAACGCCTCCAGCAATTTGTAGGGGACGATGCTTGCATCGTCCCGCTGGATGGGCCTTGTTGCATTGCTTGCTTTCAAAAAAAACAATCTCCCTCACACACCATGCATTTTCCCAAACGTCCCCGCCGCCTGCCGCAAATCAGGCGGCATTTTTGTGTTCCTTTCCTGTTTTATGGCAACTATCCCCCGCCGCCCTTGATTTTACCCACCAAAACCTTTACAATAAGATTAAATATTACCGCTTTTGCGGAAAGGAAGTAAGATCATGGATCAGTCCAGCAAATACAGCATCAATACCCTGTGCGTACAGGGCGGCTATACCCCCGGCAACGGCGAACCCCGCCAGATTCCCATTGTGCAGAGCACCACTTTCAAATATGATAGCTCCGACGATATGGGCAAGCTGTTTGACCTGCAGGCCAGCGGTTATTTTTATTCCCGCCTGCAAAACCCCACCTGCGATACCGTCGCCGCCAAGATTACCGAACTGGAGGGCGGCACCGCCGGTATGCTGACCGGTTCCGGCCAGGCAGCCAACTTCTTTGCCCTGTTCAACATCTGCAACGCGGGCGACCACATCGTTTCTTCCAGCTCCATTTACGGCGGCACCTTCAACCTGATCTCCGTCACCATGGCAAAGATGGGCATTACCGCCACCTTTGTCTCGCCTGACTGTACCGAGGAAGAGCTGAACGCCGCGTTCCAGCCCAACACCAAGGCTGTCTTTGGCGAAACCATTGCCAACCCCGCCCTGACGGTGCTGGATATTGAAAAGTTTGCCAATGCAGCCCACGCCCACGGTGTGCCGCTGATTGTGGATAACACCTTTGCCACCCCCGTCAACTGCCGCCCCATTGAATGGGGTGCCGATATCGTGACCCATTCCACCACCAAGTACATGGACGGCCACGGCGCAACCCTGGGCGGTGCCATTGTGGACGGCGGCAAGTTCGACTGGATGGCTCATGCCGATAAGTTTCCCGGCTTGTGCACCCCTGATGACAGCTACCACGGTATCACCTATGCCGAGCACTTTGGCAAGGAGGGCGCTTTCATCACCAAGGCAACCGCACAGCTGATGCGTGACTTTGGCTGCGTGCAGAGCCCCATCAACGCCTACATGCTCAACCTTGGCCTGGAAAGCCTGCATGTGCGCATGGCCCGCCATTGCGAGAACGGCCAGGCTGTGGCAGAGTTTTTGGCCAGCCACCCGAAGATTGCCTATGTGAACTACTGCGGCCTGCCGGGCGATAAGTACCATGCTGTTGCCGAAAAGTACCTACCCAATGGTTCCTGCGGCGTTGTCAGCTTTGGCGTAAAGGGCGGGCGCGAAGCCGCCGCTGCCTTTATGGGCCACCTGAAGATTGCCGCCATTGAGACCCATGTGGCCGATGCCCGCACCTGCTGCCTGCACCCCGCCAGCTCTACCCACCGCCAGATGAACGACGAGCAACTGATTGCCGCCGGTGTTCAGCCTGACCTGGTGCGCATGAGCTGCGGTCTGGAAGATAAGAACGACCTGATTCACGATATTGCCCAGGCACTTGACCAGATCTGACCGTTAAGGAGTTTACTGTTTATGCCTTTGATCATTCCCAAAGAGCTGCCCGCCTATGGCGAACTTTCGCGCGAGAACGTGTTTGTCATGCACCAGCAGCGTGCGCAGACCCAACAGATCCGTCCCCTGCGCATCCTGATTTTGAACCTGATGCCCACCAAAATTGTAACGGAAACCCAGCTGGCACGCCTTTTGGCCAACAGCCCCCTGCAGGTGCAGCTGACCTTTTTGCAGACCAAGACCCATGATACCACCCACACCCCGCAGGAGCACATGAAGGCGTTTTATAAAACCTTTGATGCGGTGCGCAATGAGCGCTTTGACGGTATGATCATCACCGGTGCCCCCATTGAGGACCTGGACTATGAGGATGTGGACTACTGGAACGAGCTGTGTGAGATCATGGATTACAGCCGCGAAAACGTATATTCCACCATTCATCTGTGCTGGGGTGCGCTGGCCGGGCTGTATTACCACTTCGGCGTGCGCAAGGTACACCTGCCGGAAAAAATGTTCGGCGTGTTCGAGCACCGCGTGGTGCGGCCCTCCAATCCGCTGGTGCGCGGCTTTGACGAAATATTCTATGCCCCGCACAGCCGCTGGGCCGGGCTGAACCGCGCCGATATTGATGCCGCCCCGGAGCTGCGCATGCTGGCCGAAAGCGATGTTGCCGGCCCCATGCTGCTTTCTACCGAGTCCGGCCGCCAGATTTTTGTCATCGGCCACCCGGAATACGACAAGTACACTTTGGATGCCGAGTACCGCCGCGATGTAAAGGCGGGCAAGGAAATTCATGTGCCGGTCAACTATTACCCGGACGATGACCCCAACAAGGACCCCATTTTTCGCTGGCGTGCCCATGCGCACCTGCTGTATACCAACTGGCTGAACTACTATGTCTACCAGAACACCCCCTATGACCTGGATGATCTGGAAGCCGTGGTGGACCCGCCCCGCACCTGAGGAGGACGTATGCCGAAGATCAGTGCCTGTATTGTGGCATACTGTGATTATGATGAAGTGTGCGCTGCCGTGCGCAGCGTGCTGGCCAACACCCCCGGCGATGACTTTGCCCTGTATGTGGTGGATAACGCCAGCCCGGATGGCTGCGGCTCCCGCCTGGCGCAGACAGATTTTGGTGATGTACGCGTGCAAGTGATCTGCCTGCCCAAGAACCTCGGCTTCGGCAAGGGCCACAACAGCATTATGGACCGCCTGACCAGCGATGTACACTTTATCCTGAACCCGGATGTAATCATTCACGATGACATCCTGCCCCAGATGGCGCAATGGCTGCTGGACCACCCCGGCGTTGTGATGGCCACGCCGCAGCTCTATTTCCCGGATGGGCGCATCCAGAACCTGCCGCGCCGCAAGCCCACCCCGTGGCTGCTGCTGGCCCGCCAGCTGGCCCCGCGGTTTGGCGGTGTGATGCAAAAAGCTGACGAACATTACACCATGCAGGATGAGGACCTGACGATCCCCCGCCCCATTGAGTTTTGCACCGGCAGCTTTGCCGCCATCCGCACCGATGTGTTCAAAACCATCGGCGGTTTTGACCCCGAATACTTTATGTATGTGGAGGATGCCGACCTGACTCAGCGTGCTCTGCGCCAAGGGCTTGTCTACCTGCTGCCGCAGTTCACCGCCACCCACGCCTGGCACCGCGACCCCATGCGGGACGCAGGCAAGTTCAAAATGCAGTTGAAGAGCATGGGCCGGTATTTCAAAAAATGGGGCATCGGCAAGGGGAATGTGTAAACGGGTTATTGTTTCAGTAAAAAACACTTGCACTTATTGAGACCGCAGGAGTGCATATTGTGCGCACCTGCCGCCTCTTCTTTGTCATCTCCCAAATTTAGCACTTGACGCACACGGCGTGAACAGATATAATAGAAATGTTCACGAGGTGTTGCGCAGCTGGTAGCGCGCGTGGTTTGGGACCACGAGGCCGCAGGTTCGAGTCCTGTCACCTCGACCAAAATAAAAGCCGTAGATTCGTTAGAGTCTACGGCTTTTATTATTTTAAGTACACACTTTTATAGCTTTTTCGCAAATCAACTTTCAGGGAATCCACTTTTTACTATTTTGCAGTCCCTCTATAAACGCTATGTAATGGTTACAGCATCTGGATGATATTTGAGCGCGATCGTTGTTTTCCGCTGGCGAAGGAATCCATCTGTTCCGAATTGAAAACAAAGCACGTTTCAAATTTATCCTTATCCTGATCGGGAACCAGCGCACCGTTTAATGAACCATAAGAAATCTTTTTAATATGAGTTGTTTTTGGATCGTTTTATCATCCGCTTTGTTATTAAGGCAATACCGCATAATTCTAAGTGCCGATACGGCGAGCGAGGTGCGGCAGATGCCAAGCCAAAAGCGCAGATAATACTGGATGCTGCAAAGGTGAGCGCCGCCAGTGGCGGAAACAGCGAACCGAAGCAGGGGCAGCGGTCGCAGAGTGCGAGGGGCTTTTGCCCCCGAAGCACGATGCGGGTACCGCAACCCGACATTATCGAGCATTTTGGCAACGCAGATGCCGTGCCGCAGCTGCCGGAGCGGTGCTTAAGCCGCAAGGCGGGAATTGTGCGGTGTTGCCTTAAGCCCAAAGGCCGATTTCATCGCCGGATCCGTTAAAAAGCCTTTGGCATTGAAGGCACAAATCATAAGCTTCCTCTTCAGATGGCACCAGTTCTATCGCACAGATTATAATCGTAGAGCGGTCAGATATTTTTTGTTATCGTTTTCTTTCTTGTGTATTTTCCCCTTGGCTGATACAATGTAGAAAAAACAGTTAAGGAGCATCCCCCAATGATTCGTGAAATTTGCAAAGACGAGACTTTTCTTGCGCAGAAAGCCGCGCCCGCCACGGCGGCGGACCTTGGCGTAGCGCAGGACCTGATGGAAACTCTGATTGCCCACAAGGATGGCTGCGTGGGTATGGCGGCAAACATGATCGGCGTGAACAAGCGCATCATCGCTTTTGAGAATGACGGCGAATACATGGTCATGTTCAACCCGGTCATTGTCAAACAGTCCGGAGCCTATGAAACGGACGAAGGCTGCTTATCGCTTACCGGCACGCGGAAAACCAAGCGCCACAAAGTCATCAAAGTGCAGTGGCAGAATGAAAAATTCCAGACGCGGCTTAAAACGTTTACCGGCTGGACGGCGGAAATCATCCAGCACGAAATTGACCACTGTGAGGGAATTTTGATTTAACCTTTTTCTTTTTCCTGCATTTGGCTTTCGTTCAGCAGGTTCAGTTGTTTCAAACCTCTTTCCAGTGTGCCTCAATGGCAGCGCGGTTCAGCTGCTCACCGATCACGATGATCACTTCCTGCGCTTTGGCAATGGGCTTTAAGGTCATGGCGTCGCGGCTGGCGTTCAGCTCCAGCCAGCCATTTCCATCCGAGGTAAAGCCCTTAATGCGCATAATGCGGCCGCAGGAGGCATCGGCAAACAGTTCATTCAGCACTTCTTTCAGCCGCGGCAGGGGTAAGTGACGGTCGATAAAATAGAGCGAAGAAAACACATCGTGCTGGTCAAAGTGCATTTTTTCATAGCTGGCCTGCTTGCTGCCGCAGGCGGCAACGGCGGCCAAGTCCTGCGGGGTCAGGTCCTCCCAGTTTTTGCGCAGTACATCTGCGCCAAAGCGGCGGGCGCAGCCGTTTTGCTCCAGCGCGTGGTTCAGGTAGTTTACCGTGGAATCCATCTCGGCCGAGGTAGCCAGCTGGCTGCGGCTCAGCACCACCATGCCGGCATTGGCGGTTTCGGACGCCAGCAGGTAGGCCGACTGGGGCGAAAGCTGCTGCTCCTGCTTGGCATCCACAATAGCAATCACGTTGCCCATACGGTACCACTTATCCAGCGGTTCGTCGTGCAGGATGTCAAAAAATTCATCTACATCAAAAATACCGCTCGGCTCAATAATGACCCTGTCAAAGCCCTGCATGGCCAGCGAGATCAATTTGGTGCGCATCCGGCGCTGGTGGGTATCGCAGTCGCACCCGCCGCTGATGCTTTCCATATCGCAATGGTCGCCCAAAATATCCTGCAGCAGCATAACATCCACATTGACCGCGCCAAAGTCATTTTCCAAAATGCAGACATTCCAGCCCTGCTGAACCATATAGCGGGCATAGTGCCGCATAAAAGTCGTTTTGCCAGAGCCAAGAAAGCCGGTGATCAAATCGACCTGTACCATAATTGTTCCCCTCCTGTTGGTGGTAAATTGCTTGTGCCTGTTATTATATCACATTTTTATTCAGTTTGCTTCATCAAACCCAAATTCAAAAAGAAAAGCCGCCACACAGGTCCCTGTTCCTGTGCGGCGGTTTTTCCTTGAAAAGAAGAAAAAAGAGAAAGAGGAGTGGATGAAAAAAGTCTGCGTTGTTCCCCTGGGCATTTGGCAATGCCCCAACGGTGTTCGGGTCCCTGTTCCCTGGCACCGTTCCTTTCGGGAACAACTATAGAATACCCGATAGATGTGAACAATTCGTGATAAAAAATTCAACATTTTGCAAAAACGCCGCGCAATTTTCCATATTTCAAAGGCTGTGGCGGTTATTCTTCCTGTGCGGGGTGTAAATTTGCCCAGCAATACGCTATAATGGGGTTAGATTGCGGCAGCAGCCGCTGCCATGCAGGAGGGAAAACACCATTGGCAAACCGAATCAATTATGAGCGCGTGATGGAAGAAACCATCGCCGCATTGGAACGCGATGGCCAGCGCCCGCAGCTGCTGCTGCACGCCTGCTGCGCGCCCTGTTCCAGCGCCACGTTGGAACGTCTGGCCGACCATTTTGACGTTACCATTTTATATTATAACCCCAACATTGCCCCACCGGAGGAATACCACCGCCGGGAAGCCGAACTGGAACGTTTTGTGCGCGATGCCGGGTACGCTGCCCGCGGCATCACGGTGGTGGAGCTGCCGTATGACCCGCAGGAGTTTTACACTGCAGTAAAAGGGCTGGAAAACGAGCCGGAGCGCGGCGAGCGCTGCACCGTGTGTTACCGCATGCGGCTGGAACGTGCCGCCCAGTACGCCAGGGCACACGGCTTTAACTGGTTCACCACCACCCTTTCCATCTCCCCGGTCAAGGACCCTGTGCGGCTGAACACCATCGGCTGCGAACTGGCCCAACAGTACGGCCTGAACTACCTGCAAAGCGAGTTCCGCAAAAAGGACGGTTACAAGCGCAGCCTTGCTTTGAGCGCAGAATACGGCCTGTACCGGCAGGATTACTGCGGCTGCATTTTCAGCAAGCAGGAACGCGGCGTTTGATTGCAAGGAGAAATGTTTCATGCCAAAACATGTTTTAGTGGCTCTGCCATTGAGCGATGCCCAGCGCAGCGCCTTGCAGGCCAGCGTGCCGGAATATGAATTTACCTTTGCCCAAACCGAAACCGTTACCCTGGCCCAGGTGCTGGAGGCAGATATCATCATGGGCAATGTGCCGGTGGAGCTGATTTGCCAAAACCACCATTTGGAATGGTTCCAATCCAACTTTGCGGGACCGGATACCTATCTGGTGCCGGGCGTGCTGCCGGAGCAATGCCTGGTGACCAACGCCACCGGCGCTTACGGGCTGGCCATCAGCGAGTGGATGCTGGGCTTGTGGCTGGGGCTGCAGAAGGATCTGTTTTTGTACCGGGACCGCCAGACGCAGCACAAGTGGGATGCCATCACCCGCCAGGTGCGGCCGGTGGCCGGGTCCCGCGTGTTATGCGTTGGCATGGGGGATATCGGCTCTAACTTTGCCATGCGCGCCCACGCCCTTGGGGCCGAGGTTGTCGGCGTGCGGCGCAGCGTGCGCCCCGGTGCCCCCTGCCCCGATTACTGCCTGCGGGTGGTACCCCAAAGCGAACTGGACGCCGAGCTGCCGCAAGCGGACCTGGTTGCCCTGAGCCTGCCCGGCACGCCGGAAACGCTGCACATGTTTGATGCCGCCCGCCTGGCCCGCTGCAAGCAGGGGGCAATTCTGCTGAACGTGGGCCGTGGTTCCACGGTGGACTGCCTTGCCCTGGCCGATGCCGTACACAGCGGGCATTTGTTCGGTGCAGCGCTGGATGTGACTGACCCAGAGCCGCTGCCGTCAGACCACCCGCTGTGGAGCGAACCGAATGTGATCATCACGCCGCACATTTCCGGGCGTTTCAGCCTGGCCAAAACACTGGATAACATTGTAGAAATCTTTATCCATAACCTCAAGCTGTACGCTGCCGGGCAGCCGGTGGACAACCAGGTCAGCCGCACCACCCACTATGTCAGCGGCGGCAGTGGCGGCCAGCGGCTGGTGTGCGGCATGCCGTAAAGTTTCTTATTTTCAACCATTCTGCGCCAAAATATTGCATAACTCCTTTGGGTATTGTAGAATAGTGGTGTTCGCTGATTCTGCAACACACAGAGGAGTTTTTATGTTATACCAACTATTCTGGCTGTTTTTGGCCTTTTCGTTCCTGGGCTGGTGCCTGGAAGTTGCTGCCACCGCAGTGCGGCTGGGCCAGTACCGGGACCGCGGCGTGCTACACGGGCCGCTGTGCCTGGTTTACGGCATTACCGGCTGCCTGATCACCATTGCCCTGCGGGAATTGAGCGGCGGGTGGTTCTTCCTGTTTTTGTTCAGCGCGCTGTATGCCACGGTGGTGGAATGGATTGCCGGGCATTTGCTGGAGCACTACAGCCACACCCGCTGGTGGGATTACTCTGACCGCAAATGGAACCTGGATGGGTACATCTGCCTTTCAGCTTCCGTCGTCTGGGGTGCCCTGGGCCTGGTAACCGTCAAGTGGCTGGTGCCGCTGCTGATGCGTTTGTACCAGCTGGTACCCGCCGGGCTTGCGCATGTTCTGTTGTGGATCTTTGCCATTTTGCTGGTCATTGATCTGCTGGGCACCGCACTGACCCTGGGCGGCCTGCGCTACAAGCTGCCCAGAGTGGACGAGGTCAACAACCGCCTTGCCAACCTGACGCTGCGAATGGGGTTGTGGATTTTTGACCGCACCGAGCGCCGCATGCGCACCAAGGCCCCGCAGCTGGACCTGATACGCCCCAAGCGCACCAAAAGCACGGTGTTTGCTGCCGGGTGCAGCTTTTACAAAATCTTTTTGTTGTTTGTAATCGGCGCGTTCCTGGGCGACATCACCGAAACGATTTTCTGCCGCATTACCGCTGGGTATTGGATGAGCCGTTCCAGCCTGGTGTGGGGACCTTTCTCTATTGTTTGGGGCCTTGCCATTGCGCTGGTCACCCAGGTTTTGTACAAGTACAAAGACCGTTCGGCATTCTGGCTGTTCGGCATGGGCACCCTGTTGGGCGGTGCTTACGAGTATCTGTGCAGCGTATTTACCGAAATCGTGTTCGGCGCGGTATTCTGGGATTACAGTGCCCTGCCGTTCAACCTGGGCGGGCGTATCAATCTGCTGTACTGCTTTTTCTGGGGGCTGGCCGCCGTGGCATGGTTCAAGGTGCTGTTCCCGCCGTTGGACCGCTTGATTGAAAGCCTGCCCCGCCGCGGCGGTACCATTTTGACCTGGTGCCTGGTGGTATTTATGGCAGTCAATATGATCGTCAGCTCCGCCGCGCTGATTCGTTATGACGCCCGTTTGGAGGGCGTTGCCGCCCAGACCAGCCTGGATACCCTGCTGGACGAGCATTTTGACGATTCCTATATGCAGCGGGTCTACCCCAAGCTGGTGCACATGAATTAAATCATTTTAGTCACAGATTGCCATAGGGCAATACCGCATAATTCTAAGTGCCGATACGGCGAGCGAGGTGCGGCAG
>ERZ827522.2254-NODE-2254-length-13690-cov-2.715878_pt1 | contig 13690 bp, 6 predicted proteins | sample MGYA00519580_ERZ827522 | MGnify/ENA primary metagenome ERZ827522 (study PRJEB31778, sample SAMEA3449340) | human gut metagenome | biome: human gut; feature: human-associated habitat; material: faeces | place: United Kingdom | collected 2010/2012 ... | reverse complement strand
TACGTGCACCTGATCGAGAAGAACGTGGGGCGCATCCAGCGCATGATCAGCCAACTGCTTCAGTTCCGCGAAATCGAGAGCCAGAAGATCACCCTGAACCGCCAGCCGGGCGATCTGATCCGCTTCATCGACAGCATCTTCTCGCTGTTCGAGTTCTACGCCAACAAGAAGGGGATCGAAACCGGCTTCAACTCCCAGTATGAAAGTTTCTACACCAAGTTCGACCACGACGTGATCGAAAAAATCTTCACGAACCTCTTCTCCAACGCGATCAAGTACGCCTCGGAAAACGGCTATGTCGGCGTGAGAATCTACCCGGCGCGGCAGGACCAGCGCCCGGAGTCCGCTCCGCCGGCCGCCGGCACCGAATACATCGCCTTCACGGTCACCAACACCGGGGCGGAAATCCCCGACGACAAGAAGGAGGCCATCTTCGAATCGTTCAACCACCTCTCCGACCGCCGTCCCCAATTCGAGAGCAGCAGCGGCCTGGGACTGGCCATCGTCAAGGAGCTGGTCGGCAACCTCAACGGAACCATCACCCTCCGTTCGGGCAACTCGAAAGTCGCGTTCACGGTGGTCCTGCCCTTCACGCTCAACGCCGAAAAGACCGACAGCGCCGCCGAATCGTACGAATACACGGTCTCCGAAATCGACAACCTGCTGACCGAATCCGACGTCATGGCTCCCAACGACCGGCACGACCGCAAGGCGTGCAACATCGTGGTCATCGAGGACGACCCCAACCTGCGGAGCTACCTCGAACAACGGCTGTCGAAACACTACAACGTATACACCGCGGCAAACGGCAGCGAAGGCATCGCCAAAGCGGAGAGAATCTGCCCCCAGATCGTCATCACCGACCTGATGATGCCCGAAGCCGACGGCTTCGAGGTATGCCGCTCGCTGCGTTCGAACATCAAGACCAGCCATATCCCGGTGATCATGCTTTCGGCTCTGGGCAAAAACACCGAAAACAAGATCAAGGCACTGGAATGCGGAGCCAACGTATTCATCGACAAGCCCTTCGATATGGATTTCCTGCTCAAACAGGTTGCCAACCTCATCCGCACCCAGCAGGAACTCAAGGAGCGTTACAGCAAGAAGTACATCGCCGAACCGTCGAAGATCACCATTTCGTCGATGGACGAGGAACTGCTGAAAAAGGCGATGAACTATATCGAACGGAACATGGACAACAGCGACTACAACGTGGATTCGTTCGTGTCGGACATGTCGATCGGACGCACGCTCCTCTACCAGAAGATCAACGACATCACGGGCATGTCGATCAAGGAGTTCATCATGGACGTCCGGCTGAAACGGTCGGCCCAGCTGCTCCGGGAGTCGGACCTGACCATCTCCGAGATCTCGGTCCTGACGGGATTCGCCAATCCCAAATATTTCAGCATCTGTTTCAAACGGCATTTCGAACTGACCCCATCCGAATTTAAGAAGAAATCCTGACGCAAACCGCACGAAAGGAGCCGACCGAACCGGCTATGAATATCTCGTGCTTTCGTATCCGCCGGAGCAGCGTCCGCATCTGCCCGCAGAAACCTTCCCGCCGTCGCCCCGCGCGACCGGCAGGGAGGTTTCATTTTGTCCGGAGGGGACTCTTCGCAGGTCTGCGCAGCGCCCGCAGCGCCGGGATATGCTCCTTTTTTTTACCCCTCCGTACGAAATGGAACCATTTCCGAATAAACGACGCCCATCCGGTCGCCCCGTTTTATTGACCTTTGCAATACGGGGTCCGAAGTCCCCGGCGTCCGCTTTTCCTTCGAAATACATAAAAAATTTAAAAAATTAAAACCTGAAACCTATGAAAAGATGATCGGAAAACCACACCAGGCGACGAAGTGTCTCCCGCCCCTCCAGACAATCCCTTTATAACGGAGATACAAGCACTAACCAAAAAGAAACCTTTTATGATAATGAGCATGTACAAAAAGCTTATAGGCAGCCTGACGATTTCCCTCTTATTCCTGCTGTCTGCAACACCGTCGTTCGCCCAGCAGAACGACGTCAAAGTAACCGGTAAAATCACCGACGGAAGCGGCGCCCCGCTGGCGGGAGTCGTTGTCGTGGTAAAGGACGGCAAAAGCAACAACGGAGCCGTATCCAATACGCAAGGTGTTTATGAAATCAAAGTTCCCGCATCCTCGACGCTTCTTTTCACCTGTCTGGGCTATACCGACCAGGAAGTGAAACTCGGCGCATCGAATGTCGTAAACGTGACGATGACCGAAGACGCCCAGTCCCTCGACGAAGTGGTCGTCGTGGGTTACGGTACGCAGAAAAAGAAAGACCTCACGGGAGGTCTCGCCGTCGTCAGCAAACAGACGCTGGAAATGGTCTCGACCAACAACCTGATGGACCGTCTGGTCGGCCAGGTCGCCGGTCTGAACATCACGACCGGCAACGAAGCGCCGGGCAGCAACCAGACCCTGCTGATCCGCGGCCAGAACTCACTGACGGCCAGCAACGACCCGCTGATCATTCTCGACGGCATTCCCTACTCGGGCGGACTGGCCGACCTCGACCCGAACATCATCGAGAACATGTCGGTGCTGAAAGACGCGTCGGCCGTGGCCATCTACGGTTCGCGCGGCTCGAACGGCGTCATCCTGATCCAGACCAAGCGGGGTTCGCAGGGCGAATTCCATGTCACCTACAAAACGAAGCTCGCCATCGCCGAGCCGATGCAGCGCATCGAAACCATGGGTCCCAACGAGTTCATCCGCCTCAAGCAGGACATGGGCCGGCTCAAGAACAATTACAGCGGCGAGCAGCTCGATCCGCTGGTAGGTTCGATTATCAGCGCCAGCGAGAAGGTAAACTACGCCAAGGGCATCACCAACGACTGGCAGGACTATGTCTTCCGCACGGTCTTCACGATGGACCACCAGCTGAGCTTCCAGGGCGGCAACGAGAAGACCACCTATATGGCCTCGGTTTCCTACCTGGACAACCCCGGCGTGGTTTACAATTCGAATTACCAGCGCACGAACGTCTATGCCAGCATCAACCAGAAAATGAACGACTGGCTGTCCGTAGGTCTCACCACGCAGTTCGTGAACCGTGAGACCGGCGGTGCGACGCCGAACCTCGAACATGCCATCAAGCAAAGCCCCTACGGCATCTACAAGGACGAGACCGGCGCCTACTACGAGGAGCCGATGGACTACTCGAACCTGCCCAACCCGATGAAGGACGTCAACGCCGACCAGAAACGCACGGGCCGCAACTTCATGGCCAACGGGTTCCTCGATCTCAAACTTCCGGTCAAAGGGCTCTCTTTCCGGTCGCAGTTCGGCTACAACTACCGCAGCCAGATGAACGGAACCTACTACGGCCGCAACACCGTAACGGGTAAGAAAGTCGACGGCCGCGCCGAGCTGGCCAACAACCACACGACGGACTGGACGTGGGAGAACGTGCTTAAATTCGACCGGAATTTCGGCAAACATCACATCGACTTCACAGGTCTCTTCTCCATGCAGGAGGCCCAGTATACAGCCGCTTCGCAAAGCGGCGAAGGCTTCGTAAACGACGACTCGAGCTTCTACCGGATGGACGGCGCCGAGAACAAGATCGCCATCAGTTCGTCTTTCTGGAAAGAGAACTTCGTTTCGGGCATGTTCCGTGTGAATTACGGCTTCAACAGCAAATACCTTCTGACACTCACCGGACGCGCCGACTCGTTCTCGGCCTTCGCTGAAAACCACAAATGGGCTTTCTTCCCCTCGGCTGCCGTTGCCTGGCATCTCGGCGAGGAGAGCTTCATCAAGGACAACGCCTCTTGGATCGACATGCTGAAGATCCGCCTCTCATACGGCGCCAACGGAAACAACGCCATTTCACGTTATCAGTCGCTCGACCGTCTCTACTCGACCAATGGTGTCAAATATATTTGGGGCGACAACAGCGACGCCGCCAACTCGGCCTACCTGCCGAGCGACGGTATCGGCAATCCCGACCTGCGTTGGGAGACCACCTATACGGCCAACCTCGGTATCGACTTCCAGTTCTTCAACGGCCGTCTGGGCGGTACGATCGACATGTACCTCTCCAACACGCACGACCTGCTGATGTCGCGTACCGTTCCCATTATGAACGGTTACAGCAAGATTCTCTACAACGTCGGCCAGACCCGCAACAAAGGTATCGAACTGACGCTCCATTCGCAGAATATCCGCAAGAAGGATTTCAGGTGGGAGACCGACTTCACCTTCTCGCTCAACCGCGACAAGATCGTCGCGCTGCGCGGCGACGGCAGAGACGACATCAACAACAAGTGGTTCATCGGCCAGCCGCTGTCGGTCTACTACGACTGGAACATGATCGGCATCTGGCAGGAAGGCGACGAGTTCACGTTCATCGACAAGGACGGCAAGGAGGTGGCCCACCAGACCGGAGCCACGCCCGGAGCCGCCAAACTGGAGGATGTCGACGGCAACGGCGTCATCGACTCCAAAGACCGCAAGGTGATCGGCAGCAAACAGCCGAGCTTCACGATGTCGATGGGCAACCGTTTCTCCTACAAGGACTTCTATTTCTCGTTCCTGTTCAACGGCGTCTTCGGCAAGTGGATGACGGACAACGTGGCCAACATCTCCTCGTATACGTTCGGTTCGGGCAACTACATCCACGGCGTGAAATACTGGACGCCGGAGACCCCCGACGCAGAGGTCGTTTCGCCGGGTTACCAGGCCTCCTTCAGCCACGGCTACTACAAGAAGCTCAACTACGTGCAGCTGCGCAACATCACGCTGGGCTACCGTGTCAATCAGAAATTCGTCCGCCGGATCGGCTTGAGCGCCATCGACGTGAATTTCAGCGTGAACAACGTCTGCGCCTTCTCCAACATGCGCCAGATGCTGAACTACGACAACACCTGGTTCGCATCGTTCCCGACCGCCCGTTCCTACGTACTGGGATTAACCTTAACCTTCTAATCAAGACCTGACTATGAAAACGATGAATTATATCAAGATCGGCATCGCGAGTTCGATCCTCTCGATAGCTGCGGGCTGCACCTCCTTCCTGGAAGAGGATCTGAAAAGTTCGCTGGCCCCCGACAACACTTACACCAGTTCACTGGGCTTCGAGGTGGGAGCCACGGGGCTCTACGCCATCGCCCGCTCGGAATACAACACCTGGGGTGAAAACGGCGCTTTCATGCACAACGGCGCCTGCGCCTACGAGGTGCTCCAGATTTCGACCGACCTCTGCCGCATGGGAACCGTCCGCGACGGTTCGCTGGTTCCGTTCGCCGAAATGACGCTCAACCCGTCGACGCTTTTCGTCGGCTCGTACTGGAACTGGGCTTACAACCTGATCGCTTCGGCCAACGAACTGCTGATCTATTCCGAAAAGAACGACAACTGGGACTATCCCACCGACAAACAGCTTTACCAGGCCGAAGCCCGTTTCTTCCGGGCTTACGCCTACCGCACGCTGGTCTACCTCTACGGCGACGTGCCCTGGGTCGAAACCATCCAGAAGCCCTTCCTGCTCTCGTTCTCGCGCGATCCCAAGATCGAGGTGCTGGGCAACATCATCAAAGACCTGGAATTTGCCAAGACGTACCTTCCCGACAATCCCGACAACGTGAAGGAGGGCAAGCTTACGACGTGGGCCGCACGCCACCTGCTGAGCGAAATGTACCTGCTGCGCGGCGCCGAAGGCGACTATAAGCTGGCCGAGGAGAATGCCCAGGACGTGATCGACTGCCCGTATTACAGTCTGATGAAAAGCCGCTTCGGCAACGCCAAGAACGATCCCGGCGACTATTTCAGCGACATGTTCGTCGAAAACAATCAGAACCGTTCAGCCGGCAACACCGAGGGTATCTGGGTCATGCAGTTCCAGTACAACACGGTCGGCGGCGGCACGAATTCCGACGACTGGACCCGCCGCGCCTGGAATCCCCAGTACCACGCCATCGACGGATTCGCACTGGCCGACTCGCTCGGCGGCCGCGGCCTGGCGCAGATCTATCCGCTGAAGTGGTGGATCGGCGTCAAGGGAACCAACGCCACGACGGCCGGAGAAAAGGAGGGTTTCCCCGATATTCAGGAAAAAGGCATCTTCGAAGACGGCGACATCCGCAACTCGGAGTACAACATCAAGCGCAACTGGTACTACAACAACCCGCTGACGCCCAACAAGCTGGGACAAAAATGCCCCATCGACGACAAATCGTGGTCGCAGGCCCAGCTCTTCCCGGCGCTGAAGAAATTTTTCTTCGGCAAGGAGGAAAACCTCCAGCTTACCGGCGCATACAAGGACCGCATGAAATTCCGCCTGGCCGAGACCTACCTGCTGCTGGCCGAAGCCTACCTGCGTCAGGACATGCCCGATAAAGCCGCCGATGCCGTGAACGAAGTGCGCCGCCGCGCCAAAGTGTCCGACGTTTCCGACGATGAGATGACGATGGATTTCCTGCTCGACGAGCGCATCCGCGAACTCTACGGCGAAGAGAGCCGCCGCTTCACGCTGATACGCACGGGCAAGCTGCTCGAACGCGTGAGAAAGTACAACCCCGAGGCGCGCGACCTCATCCAGGATTTCCACGTGCTGTGGCCCATTCCGCAGGCTATCCGCGACGCGAATGTCGGCAATTTCCCGCAGAATCCCGGATATGAAGGTTACGAAGGCTAAAAACCTTCGTCCCCGCCTCCGGGCGGATCAGACAAGAATGTGTCCGGCAGATTCCGGACCGTATCAGCAACCACGAAAAAAACAGTTATGAAAAAGATAAAATTTGCATGCAACCTGTCGCTGCTGACCCTTCTCGCACTCGGCCAGTGGGCCTGTGAATGGGACCCGTACGAACACGACAGCGACCCGGTCCGGGAAACTCTGGAGCTGACCGCCTCCGCCTCCCAGATCGCTTTGGACGAAAACGACCTTTCGGCTACGGTACTGACCTTCGACTGGACGCCCGCGCGTCCGATGCCCGACGAGTATCTGGTGTCCTACACGACCAAACTGGACCTGCTGAACAACAACTTCGGTTCGTCCACTGCCATCGTGACGAGCGAAGACGACGGCATCTTCAGCCGGAGCTACACCTCCGAGCAAATCAACAACTGGGCTAACGAGCGCTGGAAGGTGCCCGTAAACAAGACCTTCACACTGGCGTTCCGCGTCATCGCGGAGTATGCGGGCGGCCCCACATACGAAATGCCCGAAGTGCGCACCGTGGAGGTGACCGTAACCCCGATCAAGGTCGATGTCTTCGATGCCGACAAGGTGTCGCTTTCCGGCACGGCCATCAGCAGCGTGACGGAGATCGAAAAGACGGTCGAGAATGCGAACCTCTATGCCTGGTACGGCGAATTGAGCATCGGCGAGTTGCAGATTCCCGTCGAGCTGGAGGGTCAGACCTACTACATCGTTCCGAGCGACGGCAACGGCGCGCTCCGCGACGGGGAGCTTGTCGACGTGAAGATGACGGAAACCCCCGTTTCGTGGAATATCCCGAACGCCGGCAACTACCGCCTGCTGATCGACATGGAGAACAAGCAGGTGCGCATCTACTCGTCGGCGACCGACCTGAAGCCGCTGTCCGTCACATTCCACCCGAGCGGAGCGGAAGCCAATCCCGAGGCAACGATCGAAGTGCTCGATCTCTACGCCTACGGAGCAGGTACGGGCTGGGGCGTGCGCAAACTCAACCTGAAGCAGAGCTTCGCCGACCCGCAGATCCTGATCTATGACGCCGAAGAGCACAACGGCACGAAACTTTCCAGCGGCATGAAGTTCTGCGTAGCCCAGAATTTCTCGGTCGGCGATGCGGATTACAACCAGAACAACGCCTATTGCTTCACCTGTCCGCTGACGGCAGAAGGCAAGAGGCAGAACCTCACGCTGACTCTCGGCAAGGTGGGCGAACTGCACGGAGGCGCCGACGGAGAGACGCGCAACTCGTATTACACGATCCCCGCTTCCGACCTGCTGATCTTCGATCTGCGTCACGGAACGATCCTGGCCCGGAACAAATAACGCCGGACCGCACGACTGAAAAATATTGCCGTATCGGAATGGAGACTGGGTTCCGGCCGACAGGAAGATACGGCAATATTCCATTACAACGACAATCAATCGTAAAAACAGCAACATGATACACATGAGAAATCTGATGACCGGCTGTCTTCTGGCAGCATTTCTTTGCGCCGCTTCCTGCGGTTGCTCGAAGGACAACGGCGGCGGCGAAGAAGGCGGCCAAGTTGCCGGTGTGACCGTAAAGCCCGCCTACAACAAGTCGGAAGTGCTGCACAACCCGCTCAACGGCTGGGTGATGTATGTCAGCGCGGACTACGATCCCTCCTATTTCGACAAGGAGATCTACGTACCGCTGCTCGGAAAGAACGTAAGGGTGGCGGACTACGCTTCGGCCTGCTATATCCGCACGAAATGGTCCGTGCTGAATCCCGCAGACGGGCAGTACGCCTGGAAAGACCCCGATTCGAAGGTTTACAAACTGGTTCAGAAAGCCCGGGAGCTGAAACTCCCCATCGCTTTCCGCGTCGTGGTGGACGGACGTGACCAGGGCGCCAATACGCCCCAGTTCGTCTACGATGCCGGAGCCGAATACGCGATGTCGGAGCCGAAATACCCCGACCGCAAGACCCCGATGCCGCAGGACCCGATCTTCCAGCGCTACTACGAGAAGTTCGTCGCAGCCCTCGCCGAGGAGTTCAACGATCCGGAATACACCTCGTTCATCGACGGCTACGGCCTCGGCAAGTGGGGCGAGGGCCACAGCGTGGCTTACAACAAGGACGACGTATCGGCTGTCGATGAGAATACGGAAACGGTGAAGCGCGAAGTCCTCGACTGGATCACCAAGCTCTACGCCAAACACTTCACGAAGGTTCCCCTGGTGATCAACTACCACCGCGTACTGGGCCATCCCACGAGCCAGGGCACGGCGAACCCGAACAGCGAAAGCCTCGTGGCCCTGGCCATCAGCAACGGCTACTGCATCCGCTCCGACGCCTTCGGCATGAACAACTCCAGCTGGGGTTACAGCACCTGGGAGAAGGCAATCGCCGCACAATGGCGTTACAAGGTCCCCATCATCATGGAGGGCGGATATATCGTCAGCAGCCACAGCTACTGGAACGACCCGGCCGGCTACCGCCAGGGACACCCCGAAGATGTCCGCCAGGGCGAATTCGACTCCTCGGCCGAAGCCCGCGTCAACATGATGGACTTCCGTGTCGGCCAGGAGACCGAGTCGTGGTTCAACGATGCCTTCAGCCTCGTGCAGCGCTTCGTCTCCGAAGGCGGCTACCGTCTCTATCCCGACCAGGTGATCGTTCCCGACCAGGTGAGCGCAGGCAGCCGTGTCAAGGTCGCTTCGCGCTGGCGCAACATGGGCTGGGGCTATTTCCCGAACAACCTGCCGCAGTGGAACTACAAATACAAGGTGGCCTTCGCTTTGATCGACGCTTCGGACAAGGCGCAGAAGGTCTTCGTCGACAAGGACTGCGAGCCTTCGACCTGGGTCGAGAGCAAGCCCTTCTCCTACACCTTCGAAACGCCGGCCGTCGATCTTCCCGCGGGGAAATACACGTGGGGCATCGCCATCGTTGACACGACGAAGGAGAACCGGCCTGCCATCCAGCTCGCCGTAAACAACGAAAAGACGGCCGAAGGCTGGGTGAAACTGCACGAAGTACAGATCAACTAACGCCTGAAAAACCATGAAGAGGGTTGCATTGCTTTCCGCAGCGCTGCTGCTGTCCGTCACCGCCTCCTTCGGGAGCGGCGTCCTGGTCGAGGCCGAGAGTTTCCGCGACAAGGGCGGGTGGGCCGTGGACCAGCAGTTCATGGACCAGATGGGTTCGCCCTACCTCATCGCGCACGGCATGGGCAAACCCGTGGCGGACGCCGTGACGACGGTCGAATTCCCGGAAACGGGAACCTACCGGGTCTACGTCCGGACGTTCAACTGGGTCGCCCCCTGGTACGACGGGGAAGGTCCCGGAAAGTTCGCCCTCCGGGTCGGCAGCCGGAAACTGTCCGCGACGCTCGGCTGCACGGGCAGCGAGTGGATGTGGCAGTGCGCCGGAAAGGTCTCCGTCCGGAAAGGTCCGGTCAGCGTTTCGCTGACCGACCTTTCCGGATTCGACGGCCGCTGCGACGCCGTCTATTTCACCACCGAAGAGGGCGACGTCCCTCCGTCCGGAAGCGCGGAACTCGCAGCGTTCCGCAAACGGATGCTCGGCATCCCCGCAACGCCGCAAACCGCCGAATCGTTCGATTTCGTCGTCGTGGGCGGCGGCATCGCAGGCATGTGCGCCGCGGCCGCGGCGTCCCGGCTGGGGTGCAGCGTCGCTTTGGTCAACGACCGCCCGGTGCTGGGCGGCAACAACAGCTCCGAAATCCGCGTGCATCTGGGCGGCGTCATCGAGCTTGGCCCCAACGAGGGACTGGGCCGCATGATCCGCGAATTCGGCCACTCGCGCGAAGGCAACGCCCGGCCGGCCGAAAACTACGAGGACGCGAAGAAAAGTGCGTTCATCGCCGGGGAGCAGAACGTGAAGCTGTTCTCCAGCTGCCGCGCCGTAGCGGTGAACAAAGAGGGCGGCCGGATAAAATCCGTAATCGTCCGCCACATCGAAACCGGGGAGGAGACGACGCTCGAAGCGCCGCTTTTCGCCGACTGCACGGGCGACGGAACCGTCGGATTCCTGGCCGGAGCCGACTACCGCATGGGCCGCGAGAGCCGCGACGAATTCGGCGAAACGCTGGCGCCCGAAACCGCCGACCGGATGACGATGGGTTCGTCCGTCCAATGGTATTCGGTCGACACGGGCCGCAAAACCTCGTTCCCGACGTTCAGCTACGGCGTGGAGTTCAACGCCGAAAACTGCGAGCGGGTGACGATGGGCGAATGGAAATGGGAGACGGGCATGAACCTCGACCAGATCCGCGATTTCGAACGCATCCGCGACTACGGCCTGCTGGTGATCTATTCGAACTGGAGCTTTCTCAAGAACGGCCTGAAAGACAATGCCAAGTACCGCAACCGCGAGCTGGGCTGGGTGGCCTATGTGGCCGGCAAACGCGAATCGCGGCGGCTTCTGGGCGACTACGTCCTCAAACAGGACGACATCGACAAGAACGTCTTCCACGAAGACGCCTCGTTCACCGCGACGTGGGACATCGACCTGCATTTTCCCGATTCGCTCAACTCCGTGCGCTTCCCGGGCCGGGAGTTCAAGGCCGCGACCAAACACATCCACATCTATCCCCATGCCGTGCCTTACCGGTGTCTCTACTCCCGCAATGTGGACAACCTGTTCATGGCCGGGCGGAACATCAGCGTGACGCACGTGGCCCTCGGGACGGTGCGGGTGATGCGCACGACGGGCATGATGGGCGAGGTGGTCGGCATGGCAGCCTCGCTGTGCCGCAAATACGACGCTTCGCCCCGCCTGATCTACCAGAAACACCTCGGAGAACTCCGCAGGCTGATGCGCGAAGGCGTCGGCAGAAAAGAGGGGATTCCCGATAACCAGAAATTCAACACGGGCGGTTCTCTGAAAGCGCCCCGCGCACTGCGCAACGACTGAAAACAACAATGAAAAAACTACTGACACTGCTGCTTGCGCTGCCCCTCGCATGGGGGCATGCCACAGCGCAGGAGAACGCGAAATATACGATCCTCCTCACCGGGGCCTCGTTCGCCTCGCCGCAGAACGGCTGGTTCGAAATCGGCTGCCGGCAACTGGACGCCCGGGCGCTCAACCGGGCCATCGGCGGCGAGTCGATCGCCGACACGGCCAACCGGATGGCCGAGGGCACGCTCTGGAACGCCGGGGAGCTGGACGAGATGGATGCGCTGGTCATCATGCAGGTCCACAACCGCGACGTCTCGGCCACGGGCGGCCTGAAAGAGAAGTACACCGATTACACGACGCCGTTCGACCGAAGCAACTACGCCGCAGCGTTCGATTACGTCATCAAACGCTACCAAAGCGAGTGTTACGCCCTGAAGGACGACCCGAAATCGAAGTACTACGGCACGAAATCGGGTAAACCCGCCGTCATCGTCCTCTGCACCGACTGGCACGACGCGCGGACGACCTACAACGCCGCCATACGGCGCCTCGCCGCACGGTGGGGCCTGCCGCTCGTGGAGTTCGACAGGAACATCGGCTTCTCGAAAGACACTCCGAACCCGGCCACCGGGACCCAGCAGAGCCTGCTCCACGCCCAGGACACGCAAACCATCGAAGGCGTCGCCTACGGGTGGCATCCCCAGCGGGGCCAAGACAAATACATCCAGCAGCGGATGGCTGCGATCTTTACCGACACGATGCGCAGAATCCTGCCGGCAAAATAGAATCCCGACCATGAAACACACACTCCCGATACTGTTCACGATGCTGCTCTGCGGCACGTCCGCCTTCCCGCAGGAGGGCTGTTACAGCCGTTTGCAGAACGACACCCTGACGATCGGCAACTCCCGGATCGAACGCCGGTTCGTCTGGAACGGCGGCGGCTTTATCGGCGTCACAGAGGGCTGATTCCAGAGCAGGGGCTCTCCGGGTAAGCCGGAGTGCCCCTGCTCTCTCCCCGGCGGGGTGCTGATTTTACCTGATGTTCTGTGCATTTTTCACGAAAATCCTCTTGACTTTCCCCTCCCATACTCGCATGATATAGATGGATTTTACCCGTCCGGCCTCCCTGCACACCGGACGGGACCAAACAAAGGAGTGTGAGTATGATGCAAGAAACCATGCTGCAGGAAGTGATGACGGCCCCCAGGGAGATCCGGTTTGACAGGGTGCCCGTTCCCACGGCCGGGCCCGGGCAGGTGCTGGTGAAAATCAAGCGCATCGGCATCTGCGGCTCCGACATCCACGTATACCACGGCAAGCACCCCTACACCAAGTACCCGGTCACCCAGGGCCACGAGGTCTCCGGCCAGGTCGCGGCGCTGGGGGAGGGAGTCACCCAATTCCAGGTGGGTCAGCGGGTGACCATTGAACCCCAGGTGTACTGCGGCGAATGCTACCCCTGCACCCACGGCAAGTATAACCTCTGCGAGAACCTGAAGGTTATGGGCTTTCAGACCACCGGAACTGCCAGTGAATACTTCGCGGTGGACGCCTCAAAGGTGACGGCGCTGCCTGCGGGAATGAGCTATGACGAGGGCGCCATGCTGGAGCCTCTGGCCGTCACGGTGCACGCCGCCAGGCGGGCGGGGGACGTAGCGGGCAAGAAGGTATGCGTGCTGGGCTGCGGCCCTATCGGCATTCTGCTGGTTCAATCCCTGAAGGCCTTTGGCGCGGCCGAGGTCATGGCCACCGATATCTCCGACTATCGGCTGGAGCTGGCCCGCACCTGCGGAGCGGATTACGCTGTCAACACCAAAACCCGCCCCTTTGGCGCGGCTCTGACGGAGTGCTTCGGCCCCGACAAGGCGGACATCATCTACGACTGCGCGGGCAATGACACCACCATGGATCAGGCCATCCAGAACGCCCGGAAGGGAAGCGTCATCATCTTGGTTGCGGTGTACGCTGGCCTGGCCCACTGTGATCTGGCCAAGCTCAACGACTCCGAACTGGATCTGAACACCACCATGATGTATCGCCACGAGGACTATGTGGATGCCATCCGCTTTGTACGCGAGGGCATGGTACAGCTCCAGCCCCTGATG
>ERZ827522.2247-NODE-2247-length-13735-cov-3.193056_pt1 | contig 13735 bp, 13 predicted proteins | sample MGYA00519580_ERZ827522 | MGnify/ENA primary metagenome ERZ827522 (study PRJEB31778, sample SAMEA3449340) | human gut metagenome | biome: human gut; feature: human-associated habitat; material: faeces | place: United Kingdom | collected 2010/2012 ... | reverse complement strand
GCTCAAATTCTATTTCATGAAGCTTTTTTATTCCTTTTATATGTTCGACATAATCATCAACAAATTTTATCACAGAATCTACTATCTTTTCAATATTATATATAACTTCTTTGTATTCGTCCTGATCAACAACAACGATACCTTCATTTATAAATTCTTGATTGGTGACAATTACCGCCTTTGTAAAATCCAGCCCAGAATGGTGCTTTCCCGATCTTTTCGATGCCTGGAAATGATACGCATATTTATGACGTATTTCAGTCCGAAATGGTACACATATCAAGTATCCATATTGTTTAACAAGAAGACATGAATATGGTCTATCCTCTTTGCTCAAAATTTCCTCATATATTTTAGGTGAATACCTCTGATAGAATTTTTTGCTTAATTTCTTTATATAAAATTTAGTTGATGTACTCATGGTAAGAATCCCCTAAGAAAAATAGACTGGTATAGAAAAGGGAGGATTTCTCCTCCCTCAAAGATTCTTCGCTCGGTCATTTTTTATTTTACCGACGAGTCAGAACCGTCACTCGTCTCATTGTTCGGTCACTTTTTATTTTACCGACGAGTCGGAACCGTCACTCGTCTCATCCGCGAAGGAAAGATTAGCTCTTTCACTGATAGTATAATGGATTTCTTATCGAAATACTATTAGCATTTTTTACAAAAAAGAACACTTGAATTTTACATGCTGCTGTTCATGCGGTACGCCGACAGTAACGGATTTTCTGCATTTCTTATTCCCCCCTATCCTTCCAACTTCCGCCCTCCCGACAGCACTCTCCACACTCCCGGCAGGAAGCGGACAAGGAATTTGGCGAGGATGTAAGAAACCATCACGGCGATCGCAGGAAGCAGGAAATAAACAATCAACGCGATTCCCGCAGCGGATACAGATCCGGCAAGCTGTCTTGCCGCAACAGCTATTCCTTTGTTTACGAATCGTACAACGATATAATGGATCGCATAAAGGAACATGCTCTGGCGCATCCATGGACGGATCTTCGGAAGACGCACTCCGCAGGCGAAGGCCCAGCACGTCATCGGCACAGCCATACGATAAAAGCAGGTCCAGAGGACGGCCGCTTCAGGTGCCATCATCCTCCGGTAACAGAATACAGAGATCATGACTCCCGCCAGGCCTTCTGCAAAACAGCGCCTTCTCACATGGTCCGGTATGACACTGGCTGTATTTCCATCTTTGTCCTCTGGAGCAGCTTTCTTTTCTTTCGTTCCATGATCTTCCTTCCACCCGGCTGCTTCTTCCTCCATACTTCTCTCCACCAGCCCGCGCCGATGGACTGCAAAGTATGCAGCAACCGAATAGTAAAGCAGGGCGTCCGTATTCGGATGGCGCATATCCAGATGGAGATGAACTGCAAATACAAGTCCCACGATCCATAAAAGACCGATCGCCCGATTCTTAACAAGTGCGTAGATCAGCGGTGACACGATGATCAGGAAGATCAGCTGATAAAGATACCAGAAGATCGGCGCATACGCATACTGTGACACCGCCCGCCAGATCTCCTGCACCGTAAACGGGATCACATCACGTCCCACCACCGACTGCATGGCGAGAAGCCGCGATGCTGCCATATAGCCCAGATAGTAGATGATATTCCAGACTACATAGGGGATCAGGACGCTGAAGATCCGGCTCTTCCATTTTCCGGTCAGCTTCCCCCAGGAAAAATTCCGGAAAAACAGGTAGGAGGACAGCAGAAAAAAGCCAGGAACGGCGATTTGTCCCAGTCCCACCGACACGAAATTTTCGATCCGGTCCGCAAGACTCCATATCCCATCCCGCGCCCCACCGGAAAACAGATCCACATTATAAGAGTGGACCCATATCACAAATATGCTGAACAAAAACATCAGCCATGATATCTGGTCATGAAATCGTTTTTCTCCGCTGCCTGTCACCATACGCACTCCCCACAGTTTTCTTTTATCTTATCATATAAAATATGACATTTCCAGACAGACTATCAAAGAATCCAAAATCAAGTCGAACGTCCGTGAGGTTTGACAGATCTCTCATTTCGCATTAATATTTGTGATGTCAGGGGCAAAAGGTCCGAAGCCCGACACAAGCCTGCTTGCAGGAGGATTTTACCCCTGATCCCCGCCCAAACATGTGCAAGCAGCCATTTTTCAAGCTTCAACACACCGTATCGGTGTGGGAAGTCTTAGTAAATAAATAGCGCACCTAACTCATCACTGAAGTAACGAGAATGCGGTGCGCGTTTTTCAAAACTATCCTTTTGAAAGAAGGTCCTTATATGTACATTTTTCTCCAGTCCATCCTGCGCATGACCGCATGGCCGATGACACCCCCGGTGCCTTATTCTGCCTTTCACATTCTGCTGACCGTCTTTGGGGCAGGATTTGCGGTCTCTTTTGCGCGGTTTTTCGGCAAAAAAATACGGTCCATGGCATCGCCTGAACCGTATTTCCGCCATATTCTCTTTTCCTGTGGAGTACTTCTCGCACTCATGGAACTCTATAAGCAGGCATTTTTATATGTCATCGAATTTCACGGGCATTTCGACTGGTGGTATTTTCCATTCCAGCTCTGCAGCATTCCCATGTACACCTGTCTTGCTGCACCGCTCCTTCACTCCGAAAAAACACTTCGCCGCGCCGCCACCTTCCTTCAGGACTTCGGGCTGCTGGGTGGAATCATGGCTCTGGCTGTGCCGCCAGGACTCATGCATCCGTACTGGACGATGACGCTCCATGGCTTCCTGTGGCATTTTATTCTGCTCTTCCTTGGACTTTTATCCTGTATGTCAGGCATCGCCGGACGTGAACGGCGGGATTATATGGATATTCTTCCGTTCTTTTTCCTATGCTGCCTGATCGCCAGTGCGCGCAGCGCCGCTCCGACCGCCGACGCCGTATCAGCGGTAAACCAAGAAACGTACCCTGCGGATTGCCAGAATGATTTCGCTGTTCCGTCCATGTCTTGTTTCACTTGTTTTCCCTGTTCCGTCCACGCTGTTCAGATCGCCTATGGGTCCATATGCAAAGTCCGCCGATTCCTTACGAAAACCACCTGAAAGCCTGTAGAATCAGCGCCACGGGTTCGACACCCAGCTCATCGTCGCCGTGCATGCCGGCCTTGATTTGCCAGCGACGTACGACCTCATTGAGTTCCTCAATCATTAAACACATTTCCTCGGCGGTCAGGTTCAGAACATGATCGTCGCTGGTGCATGAATCGGCCCATTCCCGAGGCAATTCCGGCAGCCTGTCCAGAAAACGCTCGTAGGCCATCTCGTAGGAAAGTGCCGCCGAACGCCGAAACAGATCCATGGCCTTTGCCTTGTCTGCACTGTTCTTTTCTTCGGAGTTCCCCAGACGAACGGCGGTTTGGCAAGCCTTCCACCAGCTTTTTCTTCGGTCGCCATCAGGAGACCTCACCTTCTCCACCAGTCCCACCCGTGCAAGCTGTCCCAAGTGATAGCTGATGGCCCCCGGAGCCTCGCCAAGCTGCTCGCTGATGCTTCCCACGGTCTGCTCGCCATTCACCCGCAACGTTCCAAGGATTCTCATACGAATCGGACTCGCCATGGCCCGAAGAGTATCGGCATTGGTCACGGTCACTGCGGCATCTTCGGGCATCCGCGCTTCGTTAGGGGTCACGTCAGTCATTGCAAAGGTCTCCTTTCCACCGCCTCCCATTATATACAAATTTTTTGTACAAAATATTTGCTTTTGAATGGGTTCGCAACATGTGTCTCACCGGTAACGCCGCGATCTATTGCAGCTGCGAAAAATGTCTATTCTGGAACGAGAAACAAACCACGGGGGAATTTATATGCGCACGATTGTCAATGATTCGACTCTAGGGATTGTGGATAATGATCCACTGGTCGCGAGCGCAATTCAAAGCTTATTGGTCGAGACATGCGCACCAATACAGATTCTGTGGACTGTCACCTCTGCAGAACAAGCACTTGAGGCCATGAGGGACTCTGCACAAAGGCCACAAGCCGTGCTTACCGATATCGCAATGCCTGGGATGAACGGCTCGGAATTAGCGCATCATATCAAGGAACAACATCCAGATATTGCCGTCATTGGTATCAGCGCCTTTTTGGATGACGAAAACGAAAAAAGATACGGAGCACAATGGTCCGATGCGTTTTATGCGATTATTCCAAAAGAAATTCCCACGATTCAACTGGTTCGAATCATCGGAAAAGCCACTGGAAATGACGAGGTTGCGTCGTGGGCGGGGAAGAGCATAAACTCCATGCGGCTTTCCGGCAAGGAATTACAGATCATTGCCAACTATGCGAGAGGATTCACCACTTCCACTATTGCACACCAACTGAATATCAGCGAAGCATCGGTAAAGACATATGCACGACGAGCTTTCGAGAAGCTCCATGCTCATAGTCGTGCCGAAGCTGTTGCGATGTGCGTAAGAAACGGTTGGATATAACGATGAGGCTGCCCCAACAAATAATGTCATTGGCAAAGGCCGTGCGCAAGCCTTACTTAGCGGGATCCATTATCTGTATCTGCTTTTTCCTGCTCGAGCTGACCGCTTGGCCAAATATGTCACCTTGGTCATGGCTATATTTGGCTCCGTACTGCATCGCTCTGTTGCTACTGACTTGGTTCCCCGTACCGGCAAGCATGGCGATTCTTGTAACACACATAGCATGTGCAATAATCCCGGCAATATGCGATGGCCCTTCGACGTTATATGGCACATGGCTTGTATGTGGAATAGTTGCTTTTGAAATCAAACGATTTGAATTTGCCATCATGGGACCGCTGCTTTGCGCACTAGCACTTCCTTTGGGCTATTGGACAGGCGGCATCGACTACAATCCAAGCATCCCTGTGCTTGCGTGCTCCTACATTGGAGCATTCTTCGTTGGCTTTGCCATACGGTGGAAGATACAGACAGAGCAACGGAAAACCGACCTGGCGATTGCACAAGAACAAGTTCGACGCCAGCAGAAAAGACTCAAAGAAATTCACATACTGCACGATTCCATCGCAGGAGCTATGACATATGCGATTCTGCTGTGTCGCAAGAAAGAGCCCTCAGAGAGCAGCGACACTTTGCCACAGATTGAACAAGTCCTCATGCAGGCATTACATGAGCTTCGCACTCAAATTATCAGCCCGATGACCGATGAGCTTAAAACAGACAAAGAGGAAGACGCGGACGAGCTCTTTCAACAACATATAGAAGCTCAATGCAAAAGACTGAGAATACTGGGTTTTACCGGGACACCAATAATCCGCGGGAATCTAAACGCAATGGACAAGTCACTACTACCATCGTTGCAAACGGTTTGTACCGAAATTCTCAATAACATTGCCAAACACGGGAAACCCGGGGCTTTTGCTTTTATCCTCTCTGTAGGACCAGATGCGGTTCGCATCTTCGCATCAAATCTATATAACGCCGCAATAAATAGTGCTCCAGAAAATCACTACGGGACAGCCCTCATACAAGATTTTGCGCAACAACATAATGGGACAATGACCATAAATTCAGAAAATGAAGAATGGTCATTGTCCCTGACAATTCCACTAGCCCATCAAGTTAAGCTAATGTTTTCCCCCACAGAAAAACTCTAGAAATGGAGGGCAAGGCACAATTTGTTCTCTGGTGTTGCCGCGATGTTTTCTGGAAACATCAATTGTGATATAACCATGGCTGGTTTGTCGGCATCTTTGCATGCTTATATTTTTGATTGACGACATTACACGGAGAAACGACGTCATACCGTGTGTAATCGAATTCGTATCCAGCTGCACCAAGTTGAACCCATTTTGTGGTATTTGATGTGTTTGTCCAACTCCATCCCTGACTTTCAGAGACAGTCTGTGAGGTTGATAGACTCGATTGCACATGTGCCTTAACATATGAGGAAAATTCAGCATCCACTCCGCCTGTAACACTCCCAGTGACCGTTGTAGTTTTGGCTTTTGTTACAGTGTATGTCCCACCAGGCGAAAGCCAATTTTTAGGTAGAGAACCTGCCATGAATATGCGGCCTTTGTTAGAGACAGACTGATGATGTCCAATTTCGGGACAAGACATAGGCGCAACGTCAGTATTTTGCTCAGCCTGCGCAGGAATCGAGAGAGATGCCATAGAGGCAGCCAACAAAATACTAGTAATTACTGCAACTACTTTATTTCGCTTATTCATGATGGTTTTCCTTTACTTCATATACGGAAACAACAAGATCCGTATTGCCGATATTGATAATGGACAATGAGGTGGCGCTAGGGAAATTCTTCGCCGGAAGAGAGACTGTTTCCACTCCATTAGAAGTACAGGATTCCCTAGTGGTTACAGTGTGCGGCTGTCCATCTTTGTAGAGGACAAGTGAGTAAGGAGCCTGCTCCTTCTGTTTGCACATGGAAACGACATAATACATATTGTTTTCGTCGACCTTTTTGGCAAATGGAATAGCATCATCGCCGTGCACGGATTTCGCGCCCAGCTTGTTTACTAGAACCAGTTTGTCTGAGTTATTGAGATCGTCGGCGGCAATACGGTCCAAAGCGTCCACAGTAAACGCTTTATACGCTTGCTCCGCTGCATCATCGTTCTTACTGCTGCTCTGGGCAGCGTCTCCTTCAGAGATTTCGTGTACGGAATTTGCACAACCGACGCATGAGCACAGCAACAAAGCCGACAACAAACAACAGGCACTTCTTCGCATCACTTCATTCATGAGACACCTCCATTGGTTTCTCCAGCGAAAACAGCTAAGAACTTCTATGCGAACAGAATATGGCACTGATGCATAAAACGCCACGCATCGTTGTCGCACGAATGGCTATCGTTCATTGCACGCATTAGACTAATGCATGGGCTAGTGGAAGAGACTCTATGCGGAGTTGGGGAATGTGACGAGATGACGATTGATTCCATCCATGCGATTGCGGCGCTATGCGTCGGCATCGTGCTTATTGCGCTGTCTTGGCTGCTTCCACGGGATTCAGGGGAATATGTACGATGCACGCAATGCCTCAAGTACCGTCAGGCATGCAACTCCATCTGCCCCGCGTGTCTTACGCCCGATTCCCCAACATCCAGCGCGCCGCAATATGCATACATCCTCGCCACGCGCACACGGGGCATGCATATTCAGCTTCTGCTTGCAGTCGGCGAATTCCTCATCTGCGTGGCGCAATGCGCATTACCTTGTCTGATCATCAAAAACATCGTCGGCAATGCCGGTCTGCCAATGGCTTATGGCATTGATCAGAACATCAAAATCGCGTTTGTTCTTTTGCTCGTTCCAACTGTCGCCTGCTGGTATGCGTTCCTCGGTTCCGGGCTACGAGGGGAACAAAGCTATTCGCCCACACGCCCGATGGTATTCCGCCGTGGAACGCCATCCGTCGTCAAGGAGCTGCTTTCCGGTCTCGGCTTCGCTCTTACGCAATCGGCCTTGCTATGGCTCGTGATTCGCCCCATGCTGGCCGTCAACGGCGCATCGGCATTCATGCTGGAAGATGGCAGGCCCCCTGCTCGCATATGGCATCGGGACCGTCTGCTGCGTTGTCGCATTCGCGATTTCCTGCTGCGTGGCGCCTTGCACGTTCGGCACATTCCGGCACGTACCTCGTGGAGGATACGCCATCGACCAGGCAACCAACGCCGTGAAAGTCTCACATGAACCTTCCGGATTCAGTATTGCCAGCGTATTGGAAATAGCACAAACGCTGTTCGACGATTGCCTTCGCTAGGAAACTGGCTCGCAATGCCGCTAACCAACTGTCAGCCTTGGATGAAATCACTTTCCTTGATAAAATGTACGTGCAATATCTAGCTTTTGTACATACAAGTGGATGAGGTTTCTGATGAGTGCATCAACGTTGACCATACGGATGGATGACGAACTCAAGCGTTCGGCCGCCGACGTGGCCGAATATTATGGCTTGGATCTCTCGTCAGTGGTGCGCGCCGTATTCAAGCAAATGGTGAATACCGGGCGCATCCCATTGACGTTCGCCCCCGAGGAGCCTAATGGCGAAAGCCTGAACGCCGCTGCCGAAGCGGACAGCTTCATGGCATCGGGCAAGACGGGGCGTTTTACCAACGGACACGACCTGCTCGAAGCGGCGATGCGCTGATGGGCCGGTTGACCGCCGACTTCGCGAAGGCCTTCAGCCGCGATCTGAAAAAGAACGCCAAACGGCGTAACTGGAACCTGACCGAGCTTGAAAAAGTCATCGATCTGGTAGTGGAGAACACCCCGGAAACGCTGGAGGAGCTGCGCCGCCGCCACAACATGCACACCCTGTCCGGCAATTGGCGCGGGCGATACGAATGCCATGTCGCCAATGCCGGGGACTGGCTAGTGATCTGGTCATCGAACGATTCAGTCGCATTCTTCGAACGCACCGGCAGCCACGACGAATTATTCCGGTAAACCGACGCTGAGCGAATCGCCAGCGTCGGTTTTGCACATTCCGTACCGCCAAACCGACGCCTACAAGCCTCTCACCATCAGTTTGCCCGACTGGGACTGCTCGAGCTGTTCGGAGAGCTCCATCCATTCCATTTCGAGGGATTCAGACTCGTCCGTGACGGACTGCAACTGCTCGTTGAGCTTGCCCAGCCCCTCGTAATCGCTTGGGTCGTGCGCGGCCATCTGCGCTTCCAAATCGGCCTTCTGCTCCTCCAGCTTGGCCAGCTTGCGCTCGATGGCGGAAACGCGCTTCGACGCGTCGTGGAACGCCTTGCCGGTGAGCTTCGGCGTGGAAGCCGACGACGAATCGCCAGTGGAAGGTGAGGAAGCTGCGCCACCTACGGAAGGCGCGGTCGTAGCGGGATCGCCGGCATCACTATTCTTCCGTCCCTTGCCAGCTTTCCCGGCATTCTCATCCGCAAACGGATCCTTGCCGTTCTTGATGGCCTCGGTCATGTCGAGATAATCCTGCACGCCGCCGGGCAGATGGCGGATCTTGCCGCCGATCAGCGCGAACTGCTGGTCGGTGACGCGTTCGAGCAGGTAGCGGTCGTGGGAGACGACGATCAGCGTGCCCGGCCAAGTGTCGAGCAGATCCTCCATCACGGCGAGCATGTCGGTGTCGAGGTCGTTGCCCGGCTCGTCCATGATGAGCACGTTCGGCTCGTCCAACAAAATAAGCAACAGCTGCATGCGGCGCTTCTGCCCGCCCGAGAGGTCCTTGATCGGCGTCATGAGCTGTGCGGATTCGAAACCGAGACGCTCCATCATCTGCCCCGGCGTGGTCTCCTTGCCGTCCACGATGTAGCTCGGCTTGTAGCGGCTCAGCACTTCCTTGATCTTGTATTTGCCGAGCTTCTCCAGCTCGTCGAGACGCTGCGAAAGCACCGCGAACTTCACGGTCTTGCCGATGTTCACATGGCCGGCGGTCGGGGTGATCGTGCCGTCGAGGATCTTCAGCAGGGTCGATTTGCCGGCACCGTTCGCGCCGACGATGCCGAAGCGGTCGCCCGGGCCGATCAGCCACGTCACGTCGTCGAGGATCTTACGGCCGGTCACGGTGACCTTCCGCGCCGCGGATGTCACTTCCGCCGCTTCCGTTTCGTCGGAATTTTCTTGTGATGCTTGCGATTGCGCCTGCTGTTGCGCGTCCTGTTCCGCCTGCGCCGCCGCCTGCCGCGCTTCCGGCACACCGGCGTCCACCAATCGCGGATCGGTCAAATCGTCGACGGCGACTTCGACGCTGCCGTGCGCCTGCGGTTCGGCGTACATCGCCGGCACCACGTCCACGCGGGAGGCCGACGCCTCCATTTCGGCGACGTCCGGATCAATCGCGTCGATGTCCGCCTCGCCCTGCGCATGTTCGAAGATCTGCGTCACGTCGATGAGATCGACCACCTGCTTGCCCAGGCGGGACGTGGCCATCTGCTTCAGCTCCAACGTGTTGCGCACCGGCGGCACGTCGGCGATGAGCTCGCGTGCGGCCTTGACATGGAACTTCTGCTTGGTGGAGCGGGCGCGGGCGCCACGGGTGAGCCAGGCAAGCTCCTTGCGTGCCAGGTTGCGGCGCTTGGTTTCGCGCACATCGGCCTGACGGTCGCGTTCCACGCGCTGCAACATGTAGGCGGAGTAACCACCCTCGAACGGATCGATCACACCGTCGTGAACCTCCCACATCGACTCGCAGACCTCATCGAGGAACCAGCGGTCGTGGGTGACGAGCAGCAGCGCGCCCTGACCGGACGGCCAACGGTTCTTCAAATGTTCGGCGAGCCAGTGGATCGTCACCACGTCCAAGTGGTTGGTGGGCTCGTCGAGCGCGAGAATGTCCCAATCCTTGAGCAGCAGGCGTGCCAAGTCGGCGCGGCGGCGCTGTCCGCCGGACAGGGAACCAATCTTCGCGTCCAGACTGATGCCGCCGAGCAGCGCCTCCACGATTTCGCGCGATCTGGTCTCGGCCGCCCACTCGTAGTCCTCGCGCCCTTCGAGCGCGGCCTCACGCACGGTGGCATTGTCATCAAGCGGGTCACGCTGGTCAAGCATGCCGAATGTCAGTCCGTTGCGCATGGTCACGCGCCCGGAATCCGGTTCCTGCGTGCCTTTGAACAGGTGCAGCAGCGTGGATTTGCCGTCGCCGTTCTTGCCGACGATGCCGATGCGGTCGCCCTCGAAAACACCCTGCGTCACATCGGTGAAAATATTCTTGGTCGCGAAAGCGAGCGAAACGTGTTCAAGTCCCAAATCATAAGTCGGCATAACTCACCAATGTAGCGCGTCGGCGGAACACCGCCTCCCGCACACGTATTTGGGGCTTGCTCACCAGCTGCATGATGCGAAACGTAGACAGGAGACCTTGGAATGTAGGCAACGAAAACGCCCTAGAAGATTCCGTAGGTGGTTTTCCGCTTCCGTAGGTGGTTGTCTTCGGATACCGCACGAAGAAAAGCCTTAAATTCAGCCTTTCCGAAACACTGGTCCATCACCCAACCACCTACGGAACTCAGGAACCACCTACGGAAGGCACTCAGCTGGCGATTCAGTGGGGCGTGTAGCGGGCAGAACGCTTATCAGCGCTCCAGCGTTGCGGCATAGGTGCTGCACCGGGCCGCGAATCCGGAGAAAACCTGATCGGCCATCGGCTGCAGCTGCGGATTGTATTCGGCGAAGGCGTCACGTAGCTGCGATTTCGAACCGCCGGCGGCCTTCAAATCCTTCACCATGCACGGCTCGTCCAGCCACTCGTCCAACAACGTGGGGGTGACCTCCAAGTGGAACTGCAATCCCAATGCCGAACCGAAACGGAACGCCTGGTTCTTGGTCTTCTCGCTGCGCGCCAGCGGCGTCGCACCTTCCGGCAGCGTCACCACGTCGTTATGCCAATGCAGCACGTCAAGCGTCTTGTTCCACATGGAGAAGAAGTCGTGCTTGTCGATGCGCTTGATCGGCGCGAACCCGATTTCCGGCGCATCGCCGCTTTTGAGCTTCGCGCCCAGCGCGGTGGCGATGATCTGATGGCCCAGGCACACGCCCAGTACCGGCTTGCCGACGCTGACTGCCGCCCGTGCGAGCTTGCCTTCCGCTTTGAGTCCCGGATATTTGTCGAAGTCGAGCGCGCCCATCGGCCCGCCCATGATCACCACGCCGGAAATCTCTTTGAAATCAGGCAGATCCGGCTTCTTTTCCTTCGCGACGTTCGCGATTTCGTACGACATACCCAAGTCGTCCAAGCTATCCAAAATGCGCCCCGGTTTCTCCCACGGGACATGTTGAAGAATCAGCACTTTCGATTGCGTCATACAACCATTGTTACATCACCTACGTAAACGGCAAACACATTTCGTCCACAAATTTCGATTCGATCGGCGCGAATATGTTCGTAAACCCGCGTGTGGAAGCACCGGCGAACCTGCGAACAAACATGCGGATTGTGCTTGCCAACAACTTACGGACGCAACGCCGGCCATGTCCGATTCTGGCAATATTCTCATGACTATGACAAACACGCAGGAACCGCAGAATACCAACACTTCCGGCGCTCTTGCGGTGGCGAAGGCCGCCGCGGGGCTGAAGCTGTACGACACCGCATCGCACGCCGTGTCGTCCTTCACGCCGATCAAACCAGGTCAGGTCGGTATCTACGTGTGTGGCGCCACCGTGCAAAGCTCACCGCATATCGGCCACATCCGCGCCGCCGTCGCGTTCGACGTGGTGCGCCGCTGGTTCGAGCGACTGGGCTACAATGTGACGTTCGTGCGCAATGTCACCGACATCGACGACAAGATCCTCGACAAGGCCGCCGCCGCGGGCCAGCAGTGGTGGGAGCGCGCGTATATCTACGAACGCGAGTTCACCGAGGCGTACAGCAAGCTTGGCGTGGAGCCGCCGACGTACGAGCCGCGCGCCACCGGCCACATGATCGACATGATCGACCTCATCAAGAAGATCATCGACAACGGCCACGCTTATGTGGTGCGTGACGCGGACGGCAACCCGACCGGCAACGTCTACTTCGACGTGGCGAGCTGGCCGCATTACGGCGAGCTGACGCACCAGAAGCAGACCGCGGTTTCCGACGCGGCTTCCGAAGTGACCGACGCGATGGGACCGTCCGTGGACAACGCGGGCAACGACAAGTACAATCCGGTCGACCCTGCCGACATGTCCCCCGACAAGCATGATCCGCGCGATTTCGCGCTGTGGAAGGCGCCGAAGGATTCCGATCCGCTCGACGCGCGCTGGAATACCCCGTTCGGCACGGGCCGTCCGGGCTGGCATATCGAATGCTCCGCGATGAGCCACCGTTACCTGAAGGACATGTTCGACATTCACGGCGGCGGTCTTGATCTGCGATTCCCGCACCACGAGAACGAGATGGCGCAGACGCGCGCCGCCGGTTACGATTCGGCCGCGCGCTGGATGCATTCCGCCTGGGTCACCGCGAAGGGCGAGAAGATGTCGAAGTCGCTCGGCAACGGCCTGTCCGTGCCGGCGGTGCTGGCCGAGCATTCCGCTTGGGTGGTGCGTTACGCCCTCGGTTCCGTGCAGTACCGTTCCATGCTGGAATGGTCCGACCAGACGCTTGCCGAGGCGCAGTCCGCGTACGACCGCGTGGCGAACTTCATCGAGCGCGCGGGCGCTGCCGTCGGCGAACAGCCGTCACGAGAAGAGATTATGGCGATTTCCGCCGACGCGCTTCCCGCCGATTTCGTTGCCGCGATGAACGACGACATCAACGTTTCGGGCGCTTCCGCCGCGATTTTCACGGCGATCCGTTCCGGCAACACGTTGCTGTCGAAGCTGGCCGACCGCGCCGATTCGGACGTGGCGAAGGCCGAGGTTCGCGAGGCGCTGGTGAACGTGCGTGCGATGCTCGACACGTTGGGCTTGGATCCGCTGGCGGAGCCGTGGGTTTCCGACGGTGCCGCAGGTGGTGCGGCTGGTGCCGGAGCCGATTCCGCCGAGCATGACGCGCTCGACAAGCTGGTTTCCGAACAGCTTGCGGAACGTGCCGAAGCGCGCAAGGCCAAGGATTTCGCACGTGCCGACGCGATCCGTGACGCGCTGGGCGCGGCCGGCATCGCCATCGAGGACGGTCCGCAAGGCTCCACTTGGTCGCTGAAGTAGGCAATCGCACCCATTTCATCCGCTATCCGCGTGAAACGCTAGACTGAGGAACATTATGGCAGCATTTAGTTCTTTGACAGACCGGCTCTCGAATGCGTTCAAGCATCTGAAGAGCAAGGGCAAGCTTTCCGAGGCTGATA
>ERZ827522.2246-NODE-2246-length-13740-cov-8.063427_pt1 | contig 13740 bp, 9 predicted proteins | sample MGYA00519580_ERZ827522 | MGnify/ENA primary metagenome ERZ827522 (study PRJEB31778, sample SAMEA3449340) | human gut metagenome | biome: human gut; feature: human-associated habitat; material: faeces | place: United Kingdom | collected 2010/2012 ... | reverse complement strand
CCATCGCCGCCAAGAAGCTGGGCAAGCCCATCCGCACCTTTGCCATCGGCATGGACACCGACGCCATCGACCTGAAATATGCCCGTCAGACCGCCGATTATCTGGGCAGCGAGCACCACGAGATCATCATCAACCGCGACATCGTGCTGCAGAACCTGGAAGAGGTCATCCGCCTGCTGGGCACCTGGGACATCACCACCATCCGCGCCAGCATGGGCATGTACCTGCTGTGCAAGGCCATCCACGAGCAGACCGACGTGCGGGTGCTGCTGACCGGCGAGATTTCGGACGAGCTGTTCGGCTACAAATACACCGACTACGCTCCCACCGCCGACGCCTTCCAGCAGGAGAGCCAGAAGCGCATCCGGGAGCTGTACATGTACGACGTGCTCCGCGCCGACCGCTGCATCTCGGCCAACAGCATCGAAGCCCGTGTGCCCTTCGGCGATCTGGATTTTGTGCGCTACGTCATGGCCATCGACCCGGAAATGAAGCTGAACCGTTACAACAAGGGCAAGTACCTGCTGCGCAAGGCCTTTGAGGGCGACTGGCTGCCGCCGGAGATCCTGTGGCGTGAGAAGGCTGCTTTCTCGGATGCCGTGGGCCACAGCATGGTGGACGACATCAAGGAGTACACCAACAGCCTGTACACCGACGAAGAGTTCCAGCTGCGCCGGGCCAACTACTCGGCCCACTGCATGCCCTTTACCAAGGAGAGCCTGTTCTACCGGGAGATCTTCGAGAAGTATTACCACGACCAGAGCCGCACCATCGTGGATTTCTGGATGCCCAACAAGGCATGGCCGGGCTGCAACGTCAACGACCCTTCCGCCCGCGTGCTGGCAAACTACGGTGCCTCCGGTGTGTGATCCGTTTTCTTCACAGCAACAAAAAAGCCATGGCAGCTGCCATGGCTTTTTTGTTGTATTCACATCCGGATCTTCTGCGCTGCCCTTGCGATAGAGGCAAGCAGGGCCACCAGACGGGTCTCGTCCATCTGGCCGCAGTAGCTGGTAAAGGTGTAGTAGCACCCCTGCACGCAGAAGGACAGCACCACCTTGCGCACTACGTCGTTTTCAAAGGCGGGGTCGCTCTCGGCAATGCACTTGCGCAGCGCCGCCTCCACCCGGTTGATGAACAGCCCCTGCCGGGAATCCGCAAACAGAGTGTTAATCTCGTTCTGGTGCCGGACAAAGGCCCTGAACATCTCGCGGGCCAGCCACTCGGTACGCTCGCTCACATCCCGGGCGGTCAGGTTGGGCAGGCTTGCGACCACAGCCTCCACCATCTCGTCCTCCATGGCGTTGGCCAGGGCGTAGATGTCCTGATAGTGGGCATAAAAAGTGGATTTGTTGATGCAGGCCCGGTCGCACAGCTCCTTGACCCGGATTTTTTCCAACGGTTTTTCGGCCCGCAGCTCCATAAAGGCCTGCTTGATGGCGCGTTCCGTTTTTTCAATGCGAATGTCCAGAAAATCCACCTCTTTTACATTTGGGTTGGCTATCCAACGTTTTTCCACTTTTGCGGATAGACAAGCCCCACAGCGTTTTTTATACTGATTTTATCCGGAGCTGTCTGCCCCGCACGGTCATTCCCGGCGGTACAGCAGGCCCTGCCGGTCCAGCTCTGCGCGGATGCGCTCAAAGCTGGCCCGGTCCGGGCAGCGCAAAGTGTGCAGATGCACGCCGCCGGTCATCCGGCTCAGCAGGCTTTCCGGCGCACTGCGCGCCTGCACCAGAAAGGTGTCCACATCGTAGCGGCTGGCCAGATTCAGGTTCGCACGGATCTCGCCGTACAGGCTGTTTTCCACGGCCACATCCACGGCCACACCGCCCTGGTCCACAATGATGTACAGCTCCCGGCGCATTTCGTCCTCGGTGCGGTGCACGCAGGCCAGGATGCCGGTATAACCTTTCTCTGCTGGATGCAGCTGGTAGCCCCGCGGCGTCGCGTCGATCTGCGCCCCGCCTGCACGCAGCAGTGCCACGTCCCCCACCACGATCTGCCGTGAGACCCCCAGCTCAGCGGCCAGTGCACTGGCACTTACCGGGTTCTGGGCACCGCTCAACCGGGTCAGGATGCATTCTCTGCGCTGCGCTGCGTTCATCTTTTGTCAGGCTCCCCTTCCGTTTTCCGACGTTGCTGCCCCTATTGTAGCAAAACCGGCCGCAATGTGCAAGCCGCTTACTTTTTCAACCGCAGGATGGTGGCATAGTTGGAAGGCAGCTGCACCTTCATGCGGCCCCAGTCGAAGCTTGTCATCACCGGCTGCGCGCCCACGGTATCGGCCAGCAGATCCTCGGCCGCATTGGCCTCCACCGGCAGCTGGAATTCCAGCTGCGCCGGGCTGTCGCCGTTGTTCAGCACCGTCACAAGGGCTTCGCCGTCCAGCACACGGGCGTAGGCGTAACACTGGGTGGTGAGGTGCAGTTCCTTGAACTCGCCCCAGGTCAGGGCTGGTTCCTCGGCCTTCAATTTGCCCAGTGCCGCATATACGCTGGTGACGGGGTTGGTGGTCAGGGCGTCCTTGTAGTCCTCCAATTCCAGGCAGGGGCGCAGGGGCCAGTCGCTGCCCCACTCTTTTTTGCCCTCGATGCCAAACTCCGAACCATAATAGATGGACGGAATGCCCCAAAGGGTATATACTAGAATCGCAATGTGACGGATGTGTTCCCGGTTGCGCAGCTTGTTGGGCAGGCGCTCCACATCGTGGTTGTCCGAGAAAAGATACAGCCGGGTGTCGTGGCACAGCCCCTGCAGACGGCGCATGGTGTGGGCGATCTCGAAATAGTTGTGGTCGTTGTGGCCGCTCCACAGGCCCTTGTGCAGCTCGTAGTTGGTCACAGAGTGCAGCATTTCGGGGTTTGCCCAGCGGCTGTAGTCCCCGTGGATCACCTCACCCATGAGCCAGAACTCCGGTTTGATCTCGTTGGCCAGACGGCGCAGCCCGCGCATGAAGTCAAAGTCCAGCACGTCGGCTGCATCCAGCCGGATGCCGTCGATGTCAAACTGGTCTACCCAAAAGCGGATAGTGTCGTAGTGGTAGGCCTGCACCTCCGGGTTGCGCTGGTTCAGCTTGACCAGCAGGTTGAAGCCGCCCCAGTTGCCGTAGGAAAAGCCGTCGTTGTACTCGTTGTTGCCCCAGAAGTTCACATCACAGAACCAGTCCTTATAGCGGGCATTCTCCCGGTTGGCCTTCAGGTCCTGGAAGGCGAAGAAGTCGCGGCCCACATGGTTGAACACACCATCCACGATGACATGCTGGCCGCGGGCGTGGCAGTTGGCCACGAACTCCTTGAACTCTTCGTTGGTGCCCAGACGGCGGTCCACCCGGCGGTAGTCGATGGTATCGTAGCCGTGGGAGCCGCTCTCAAACAGCGGGCCGATATAGATGGCGGTGCAGCCGATGTCTGCTGCATGGGCCGCCCAGTCGTTCAGTTTTTGGAATGCACCCGGGGTGGGCTGGCCGTCATTTTCGTGCGCGCAGCCGCACAGCCCCAGAGGATAGATGTGATAGAATACCGCATTGTCATACCAAGCCATTGTTGAATACCGCTCCCTCTTTGCAAATAATCTCCTGCCGCCGTTCGGTCAGCGGCAGGATTAGTATAACACAAAATCTGACAAATATGTGAATTTTTGCCTATTTTTGTCAAGATTCGCCAAGAATACCGGCTACAGTGCCGGTTATAAACCATTTTCCTTGGATAAATTGCCCAATTGCAGCACCGCAGCTGCCGGTGCTGCCCATCATACACAGGAGGAGATCTTTGCATGAATTACCCTGCCATTCCCCGTGAATTTTTCAATGGAGACTGCTTCGACGCCTACCGCATTCTGGGCGCACATCCCTGCACGGCCCCGGACGGTGCCGAGGGCTGGCGGTTTGCGGTCTGGGCCCCCGGTGCCACCGCCGTGGAGGTGTGCGGCGGCTTTGACGGCTGGGAAGCCGGTGTGCCCATGGAGCGCGCCGAGACCGGCGTGTGGAGCGCCTTTATCCCGGGCCTGGCCGAGGGTGATCTTTATAAGTACCGCGTCCACGGAGCCGACGGCAGCGTGGTGATGCGCAGCGACCCCTATGCCTTTTCCACCGAGCTGCGCCCCGGCACGGCCAGCCGTCTGGCAAAGCTGGATTTTGCCTTTGACGATCATGCCTGGATGGAGCGGCGCGACAAGTGCCGCAACCGCCCGCTGAACATCTACGAGCTGCACGCCGGGAGCTGGAAGCACAAACCCGGCAGCACCCAGCCCGACGGCTCGGACGGCTGGTACAACTACGAGGAGCTGGCCAAGGAGCTGATTCCCTGGCTGCTGGACCATCACTTTACCCATGTGGAGCTGCTGCCGCTGGCCGAGCATCCCTTTGACGGCAGCTGGGGCTACCAGACCACCGGGTATTTCTCGGTGACCAGCCGCTACGGCACCCCGGCCCAGTTCGCTGTCTTCGTCAACGCCTGCCACCGCATGGGCATCGGCGTCATCATGGACTTTGTTCCGGTGCACTTTGCCGCCAACGCCGACGCACTGGCCAAGTTCGACGGCACCCACCTGTACGAGTACGACAGCGACGTTGGACAGAGCGAGTGGGGCACCTGCAACTTCAATTACTACCGCCGGGAGGTATGCAGCTTCCTGAGCAGCGCCGCCGGGCTGTGGATGGATGTGTACCACTGCGACGGCATCCGCATGGACGCCATCTCCCGGGCACTGTACTGGCAGGGTGACCCCAACCGCGGCGTGAACCAGGGTGCGGTGAACTTCCTGCGCAGCCTGAACCACGGGCTGAACAAGCGCTGGCCCACCGGCATCTACATGGCCGAGGACTCCACCAACTTCCTGAAGGTCACGGCTCCCACCCGGTACGAGGGCGTGGGCTTCGACTACAAGTGGGACATGGGCTGGATGCACGACACGCTGGACTATTTCGCTACCCCCTTCGGGGAGCGGCCGAACGCCTACGGTAAGCTGCTGTTCAGCATGCATTACTTTTACAACGAACTGTATCTGCTGGCCCTGAGCCACGACGAGGTGGTGCACGGCAAAAAGACCATCATCGACAAGCTGTGGGGCACCTACGCCGAAAAGTTTGCCCAGCTGCGCACCCTCTATTTCTATATGTATATGCATCCGGGCAAAAAGCTCAACTTCATGGGCAACGAGCTGGGGCACTTCCGCGAGTGGGACGAAAAACGGGAGCTGGACTGGGATCTGCTCAAGTATCCCTTCCATGACGCTTTCCAGAAGTATTTCGCCCGCCTGAGCCTGGTATACGCCACCGAGCCCGCCCTGTTTGACGGCGAATACAACCCCGACTGCTTTGAGTGGGTGGCCAGCGAGAGCTGCACCGAGGGCGTCTACGCCTGGCTGCGCAAGGGCCGGAGCCAGAACCTGCTGTGCATCATGAACACCCAGGACCACGCCCACAAAAAGTTCCCGCTGTACCTCAAGTTCCCCTGCTCTGCGGAGCTGGTGCTGGACACCGAGGCTGCCGAGTGGGGCGGCGCCCACAAGGGCCGCCGCAAGCTGCACTTCCACACCACCGACGGCGGTGTGTACGGTCGGGATTATACCCTCACCGTGGACCTGCCCGCCATGGGCAGCTTCCTGCTGCGCCTGACCCCGGAGGCCCCCAACCCGGACGCCGCCCGCATCAGCGCCAACAAGGCCATGGCCCAGATGCGCCGTACCGCCCGCGCCAAGAATTCCAGCAAGTAATATTTGTGTCAAAATGTCCCGCGTGCTTTGAAAGCAGCGGGGCATTTTTGGTTTTGCCTCCGCTATGGCTGGACAGTGCCCCCTGTGGTTTGCTATACTGTAAGCTGTGAATTTATGCTGTATGCATCGCGCATTTTTATAAGGAGGATTTTTTCTCATGTCAGCAACTCTTTCCAAGCTGCGCATCTCGTGGGTAGGCAGGGCCCTGCTGGCCTATGCCGTGTCCGCACTGGTGCTGGTGGTGCTGGGCCTTGCCGCCCCCGGCAGTGCCGTATTTTTCCCGCTGGTGAGCCTGTGGTGCAACCTGGCCCTGTTCGGGCTGGTGCTGGTGGTGTTGCGGCTGGCGGACGTGAAGTTCGACCTGTTCCACTGGGCCGTGATCATCGGTTTCTGGGCGGCAGCGCTGCTCTACTTCTACTGGGCCGAGACCCGCCGCAGCTTCATATACATCTGGGATTACGTCAACTACATCAACAAGCAGTACAACGCCGAGGCCGCCTTTCTTCAGGGCCCGGCGGTCGGCTTCCATTTCATTCTGGACTCTCTGGCTGAGGACTATACCAACTTCAACACCCTGTTCCTCGAGTTCCCGTTCTGCCTGACCGACCGCACCGGCGACAGCTTTGCGATCTGTCAGGTGTTCAGCATCGTGCCCATGCTGCTGCTTTTGCTGGCCGGTCTGGTGGTCAAAGTGGGCCAGATGCTGCAGGTGAAAAACCGCTTCTGGTATTTTCTCATCGGTCTGTCCTGGACCTTTACCTACCCGTGGCTGCGCATGAGCGCCGTGCTGAGCCAGCCGGACTGGTTCGGCCTGATCTTCGCCTTCAGCATCCTGCTGCTCACGCTGGATTTCCGGCTTGAAAAGCTGGACCTGCCCCGGTTCGGGCTGCTGTTCCTGGCCACGGCGGCCATCATCCTGTCCCGCCGGTGGTATCTGTACTTCGTGGTGGGCTACTATTTTGCCTACGCCGTGCTGGTGCTGGTGAGCAGCGCCCGCATTGCCAAAGTGGGCCGGAAGCAGGAGGCCCTGCTGCAGGTGCGCAACCTGATCCTGTTCGGCCTGATGTCCATGGTGGCCATGGTCATCCTGCTGTGGCCCCTGGTGAGCCACATTCTGGGCTACGACTACGCCGACCACTATTCCTACTACAACGGCGGCGGCATGGTCACTGAAACCTACCTGCAATGCGCCCGCATGGGCCTGATGAACCTGGTGCTTATGGGCATGGGCCTGTGGTTCTGCTTCAAGCGCAGAAAGATGCCTGCTCTGCCCTGTCTGGCCGGGCTGGAGATCCTGCTGAGCATGGTGCTGTTCACCCGGGTGCAGACCACCGGTTCCCAACATATGCTGCTGTTTTTACCCGGCTGGTTCCTCCTGTTCCTGATCGGCGCCGCAGCCCTGGCAGAGGGCATGAACCGCCGCCGGAACCTAAAGATCGGCTTCTGGCTGTTCACCATCGCCTTTGCCACCTCGGTGCGCTGCTCCCCCCTGACCACCGTGGCTCTGCCGGATTTTCTCATCGGCCGCACTCTTCTCTCGGCTTCTCCGCAGGAGAGCGCCCGCGATTTTGCCGCCATTGATGACCTGGTCTATGACCGCAAGGATCTGCCGCAGATCCAGGCCATTGCCAGCTGGATCGACACCCACTGTGCCGATGGCGAAATCGCCTATATGATCCCCCACGACACGCTGTACTGCCCGGATCACTTCAAGAACTGCCTGCTGCCCCAGACCCCCATCAACGGCAAGCTGGCCTTTGGCTTCTCGGTGCCTGGCACCCACTACTTCCCCATGCAGTTCTTTGAGGCAAAATACGTTCTCACCGCCGATCCTTTCCCACTGACTCATGTAAATGACCCTGAGAACGAGATGTCCCACAAGCTGAACGAGATGTTCCTGGCCGTGCGCGACGAATACTTCGCACTGGAAGAGACCTTTGACATGGGCAACGGCACCACCTTTACCATCTGGCGGCGCACTGTAGCCCCCAGCCGTGCCGAGGTGGAGTATTACCTCAGTGCCTTTACCGAAGAAGATGCCAAATACCCTGAGATGTTCTCTCAGGTCGCCGAAAACTGGCTTGCTGCCCGCGGGCTGTAAGCGCTTACTGGAATGGAGGTTCCCTGCCATGGAACAAACCGCAAATGCTCTGCCGCCGGTCACGCTGGGGCAGTACAAGGGCCTGCCGGTCACCCGCCGGGTGCGCCCGGTGACCGAAGCCGCCGTTGCTTCTGAACTGAAAAGCCTTGCCCGCCGTCATGCGCCTTTCTGCGCCACCAGCGCCCCCGCTGCCCGGGGGATGCGGGTCACGCTGGATTTTGAGGGCTTTCTGGACGGCGCGCCCATCCCGGACAGCCGCATGGAACAGGTGACCGTGACACTGGGCACCGCCCAGCTCATGCCTGCCGCCGAGCAGGCCGTGTACGGCCACTGCGCCGGAGAGACCTTCCGCTTTGATTTCACCTACCCGGACGAGTTCCGCGTGCCGGAGCTCTCCGGCAAAACGGCGCAGTTCGAGATCTGCCTGCACACGGTGGAGCAGAAGCAGGAACCCACCGTGGACGATGCCCTGGCCCAGCGGCTGGGCTTTGCCACGCTGGACGCCCTGCGGGAGAGCATCCGTGCCAAGAAAGCGGCTTCTCACGAGGCCAACGCTGACCGTCTGGCTGAGGCTGCCCTGCTGGACCTGGCCGGGGCCAACCTGACCGTGGAGCTGCCTGCTGCCGTGCTGGACCAGAACGCCGACCACGCGCTGCAGCAGCTGAAGGATAAGCTTTCCCGGAGCCGCTTCTCGCTGGAGCTGTACTGCCAGGCCAACAACACCACGCCGGAACAGCTGCGGGCCGGCTATCGCCAGGACGCCGCACGCCGAATGCGCGCGATGCTGGCCGTGCCGGCCATTGCACAGGCCGAGAACATCACTGTGAGCAATGAGGAAGTGGACGCCGAATACGCCCGTCTGGCCCGGCTGCACGGCAACCCGGAGGAGGAGATCCGCCGGGTTCTGGCCCGTGATGCTGTGGCCGCCGCCATTACCAACCAGAAGGTCCAGCGCTTTCTGCTGGACCATGCAGCTGTCACGTCGATCGTAGAAAAGGAGTGATCGTATGGGCTTTTTTACAAGAGCTGCGATGGATGCACTGATGAAAACCACCCATCCGGAGATCAACCGCCGCCAGTGCTGGAACCTGCACCCGCACCGCAAATCCTGCACGGCCTGCAAGGATATCTGCCCCTACGGCGATCAGATCTTTACCCGTCCCAACCTCGTTAAGGACTGGGACCCCTGCACCGACTGCGGTCTGTGCGTCTCCGTATGCCGCAGCCGCTGCATCTCCCCCTCGCCGGAGCAGGTGGAGCGCGACACCTCTGCCGCCGACACCGACAACGATACCATCTGGATCGGCTGTGAGAAGTCGGCCCGCAAAAACTCCATGGTGCGCGCCTGCATCGCGTCCCTTTCCTGGGAGGCGCTGGCCTATCTGGCCCTGAACAAAAAGATCGTGCTGGACCTGACCCCCTGCGGCGAGTGCGAGAACGACACCTGCGCCGACCAGCTGCGGGCCGAGCTGACCCGCCTGGTGGAGTTCTTCGGGGAAACGATGTTCGAGGCCCGCTTCACACTGGCCTATGAGCCGGACGAAGCCCCCTACCACGTCAAGGAGCTCACCCGCCGCGAGATGTTCGAGCAGGTGGGCCACGGCTCCAAGAGCGGCACCAAACAGCTGCTGCGCATGCTGCCCGGCCTCCGCAGCGACGAGGACGGCGGTGCAGACTTCCGCCTGCTGCTGCACCAGCGCACCAGGCAGCTCAAGGCCGCCATGCCGGACAATCCCCTGCACTACGGCTGCTATCTGCCCAGTTTCACCGACAAGTGCTTTGCCTGCGGCAAGTGCGAAAAAGCCTGCCGTGCAGGTGCCCTGAAGCAGGAGGATCTGCCGGACGGCCAGACCCGCATGGTGGTCACCCCGTGGAAGTGCAGTGAGTGCGGCGTGTGCGTGGCGGCCTGCTCCAACAAGGGGCTGGACGGCATGAAGCTGCGCCAGCTCACCACCCTTGGCCCGGTGAGCCTGCACAAGTGCACCAAGACCCTGTGCAAGAACTGCGGCAAGCCCATTGCTCCGGACAGCGCCGAGGGCCTGTGCTCGGTGTGCCGCATCAAGGAGCGCACCAAACAGCGGCAGGAAGAAGCCCGTGCCCGCGCACAGAAGCTCAAGGAAGAGCGGGAGGCCAAAAAGGCCGCCGAGGAAGCCGCCAAGGCGGCAGAGCAGGCAGCTGCCCCGGCTGCAGAACCTGCCGTGGAGGCCGCTGCTCCCGCCGCACCGCAGTCCGTGGCTGCCATGCTCACCGATGAGGCTGCCGCTGCTGCCGGTGCGGAAACTGCCGCCGCTGTGCCCAAAACCGATTGACGCCGCACAGATTCAATGTTATACTTGCGTTGGTTACCCGTTGGTAGCTGTACGCTGTTACAAAGAGGTAACGGATGGATTCCGTTGCCTCTTTTTTCGGTTTGTGCCTGCGGGGCAATTTCATCCGATCCAGACCCGAATCTGAAAGAAAGAGGGATTTTTTATGCGTCATACCATTACCCGCCGCCAGTTCCTGAAAGTCGGCGGTGCCGCTGTTGTTTCCACAGCGGCAGCCGGCCTGCTGAGCAGCTGCGGCGGCTCGTCCGCTTCCGGCAGCTCCACCGGCGGCTCTGGCAGCAGCACCTACACCCTGCTGTACTCCCGTCAGCCCGCCACCCTGAACTATCTGATCTGCTCCGCAGACCCGGACCTGTACCACGGCACCCAGTGCGTGGACACGCTGGTGGAGTACGATAACCGCGGCAAGATCCGCGAGGGTCTGGCCACCACCTGGGAGTGGGACGCGGATACCCTGACCTGGACCTTCCACCTGCGGGACGAGAACTGGGTGGACTGCAACGGTGAGGTGCTGGGCCCGGTCACCGCACAGGACTTCGTGGATGCGCTGCAGTATGTGCTCACCCCGGCCTATGCATCCTCCACGGCCAGCCTGGTCACCCCCTATGTGGCCGGTGCCGAGGATTACTACAACTATCTGTTCTACAAAGCCAGCGCCGAGAACGGCACCGTGGCCGAGGACGGCACCACCTACACGCTGGAAGCCGACGGCTCGGTGACCGCCGCAGCCGCCGATGGCACCACCACGAGCTATGCTCCCGTGGATTTTGATACCGTGGGCGTCAAGGCCGTGGACGAGCACACCCTGACCTATACGCTGTGCTTCGACTTTCCCGGTTTTGTCAGCCTGCTGAGCTACGCTCCCTACGAGCCGGCCTACGGCCCCCTGCTGGAAGAGCTGGGCGACCAGTTCTGCACCAGCGCCGAGACCGCCTGCAGCTGCGGCGCGTTCTATCTGGCGGAGTATGTGCCGCTGGAAAGCTGGGTGATGAAGAAAAACCCCGAAAACTACGACAAGGACAACGTCTACATCGACACCATCCGCTACATCTACAACCAGGAAGAGCTCATCAGCGGCCCGGAAATGGTCCGGCGCGGCGAGATCGACCAGGCCACCATCAGCTCCGACATCCTCGACAGCTGGCTGTCCGACGACACCACCAAGGATATGGTGTCCATGGAGCGCCCGGAGACCGGCAAGAGCTACTTCTACATCTTCAACTTCCTGCCCTACGCCCACGAGTTCTCCAACTGGAACGTCACCGGCGTGGACGCCCAGTATGAGCCGGACAACTGGGCCAAGGCGGTCAACAGCACCAACTTCCGCAAAGCCTTCCTGTACGCCATCAACCCGTCGGTCACGCTGGCCGTCACTGCCCCGGAAGGCTACGACAACTACAAGCTGCACACCATCACCCCGCCGTCCTTCTGCGCCAACAGTCAGGGCGTGGACTACACCGAATGCGGCGATCTGGCCAACCTGTCCGACTTCTTTGACGAGGCAAAGGCCAAGGAATACCGCGACGCCGCTGTGGAAGAGCTGACTGCTGCCGGAGCCACCTTCCCCATCAAGGTGCAGTACCCCTACAACCCCGCCGTGGTGGACTGGGACAAGCAGTGTCAGGTGTTCAAGCAGCAGATAGAGGGCGTATTGAACGACGGTTTCGACTTTGTGGATATTATTATCACGCAGGGGCCGTCGGATAACTTTTTGAACGCAGTGCGCCGCGCGGGTGCCTACGAGTTCATGTCCTACTACTGGGGCGCGGACTACTCCGACCCCGAGACCGAGGTGTACCCCTTCTATCAGGAAGCGGGCGACCGCGGCACCTGCTACGCCTTCCTGCGCACCGGCGTAGAGGACGGCATCATCACCGGCGAGACCGCCGACTATGTCATGACCTACATGGACATGGTAGAAAAGGCCAAGGCCATCACCGCTGACCTCGACGCCCGGTACGCCGCCTTTGCCGAGGCCGAGGCGTACCTCATCGAGAATGCGCTGGTCATCCCGCTCAGCCTGCCGGTGCCGCCCTACATCGCCACCCGGCTGAACCTGTGGGAGGGACAGTACGCCCCCACCGGCTTCTCCTCGAACCGCCTGAAGGGCATCCATATCCTCGACCACTACGTTTCCATGGACGAATACAACCACAACCGGGATGCGCGGTAAAACGATTTAAATGCGCTCCGCGTTGCTCTGCGCATAAATAGCGGAAAGAATATTTTTAATAGAGCAAAGCCGGAGCGTCTGCGGACGCTCCGGCTTTGCATTTTCATGGGTGGGGTCGTAACGATCAACTGCATTTGCAGCGCCTGCTTCCTGCGGAAGCGCGGCGCTGCGGGGAGCGGGCAAACCCTCTCCGTCATCGCTACGCGATGCCACCTCCCCCGAAAGGGGGAGGTTTTGCTCTACTGACCGGGAGATGGCAAAAAGCTCCCCCTTCGGGGGAGCTGGACGCGACCAACGGGAGCGGACTGAGAGGGTTTGTTCTCCGAAGAGCTGCTGCTCCCGGCTACGACCCCACCTGTGAAAATAGCGTTTGGAGCGGCCCGCAGGCCGCGACAAACGCGAAATAAAAATATTCTTTCCGCTGAACATGGCCAGAGCGCACGCGGAGGCCATTCTAAATCGTCCCTCTTCCCATTTTCCCGCAAAAGCCCACAAAGCACTTCCCAAAAAGGGCAATTTGCGGTATGCTATATCTATCGGTATTTCAAGTAAAAAGAGAGGTGCACACCATGGTGCAATATCTTGCAAAGCGCATCGGGCGCTCGGTGCTGACGCTGTTTATCATCGTGACGCTGGTGTTCTGCCTGCTGCGGCTCATGCCGGTGGAGGGCTACTTTGCAAACTACGAAAAAATGTCCGAGGCGCAGATTCAGGCCGGGCTGCAAGCCATGGGTCTTTTGGACCCCCTGCCGGTGCAGGTGGGGCGCTTTTGGAAAAACGCTTTGCACGGCGATTTGGGCGTGAGCCATATCTATAAGGTGAACGCCCCGGTCACCCAAATACTGGCGCAAAAGCTGCCCATCTCCATCCAGATGGGCGTGCTGGCCATGCTGCTCAGCCTTGTGCTGGGCATTCCGCTGGGGCTTGTGATGGGGCAGTACAAGGGCCGCTGGCCGGATAAGCTGGGCACGGCGCTCATCGTACTCATTCAGGCTGTGCCCGCTGCGGTGTACTTTTTGTACATCCAGATGTACGGCACGGCGACGGTGGGCGTGGGGCTTTTGTTCAACGCCGCAAACTGGCGGTACTGGGTGCTGCCAGTGTGCAGCATGAGCCTTGCAAACCTTGCCTTTTACGCCATGTGGCTGCGCCGCTACATGGTGGACGAAAGCAACAAGGACTACGTTCGCCTTGCCCGCGCCAAGGGCGTGTGTGGGCGGGATATCGCGCTGCATCATGTGTTCCGCAATGCCATGGTGCCGCTGGTGCAGTATATCCCCTCGGCGTTTCTCAATACCGTGGTGGGTTCCATCTACATCGAGAGCCTGTACAGCATCCCCGGCATGGGCGGGCTGCTGGTCACCTGTGTGCAGCGCCACGATAACACCATGGTGCAGGGCATCGTGCTGCTGTACGCCTGCGTG
>ERZ827522.2240-NODE-2240-length-13769-cov-5.416436_pt1 | contig 13769 bp, 9 predicted proteins | sample MGYA00519580_ERZ827522 | MGnify/ENA primary metagenome ERZ827522 (study PRJEB31778, sample SAMEA3449340) | human gut metagenome | biome: human gut; feature: human-associated habitat; material: faeces | place: United Kingdom | collected 2010/2012 ... | reverse complement strand
AAATGCGCTCCAGCTCCTCCTTGATGGACGAGCCGATGCTGCGGTAATAGGCCGCCATTTCGCAGATGAGCATGGAGCCTACGACGGCATCCTTGTCACGTACATAGCTGCCCGCCAGGTAGCCGTAGCTCTCCTCAAAGCCGAAGATAAAGCGCTCCACCTCGCCTGCGGCCTCCAGCCCGGCGATCTGGTCGCCGATCCATTTGAAGCCCGTAAGCACATTTCGGCATTCCACCCCGTAATGCGCGGCCACAACGTCCGCCAGCGGCGTGGAGACGATGGATTTAACGCACACCGGGGCTTTGGGCATGGTGCCGTTCTCGGTGCGGCCCTTGCAGATATAATCCAGCAACAGCACGCCCACCTCGTTGCCGGAAAGCAGCTGATAGCTGCCGTCCTTACAGCGCACGGCAATGCCCACGCGGTCGGCGTCCGGGTCGGTGGCAAGCATCAGATCCGCGCCGGATTTTTCCGCCAGCGCAAGGCCCAGGGCCAGCGCCTCACGAATCTCGGGGTTGGGATACGGGCAAGTGGGGAAATTACCGTCCGGATACTGCTGCTCGGGCACAATGGTGATATCCGTAATGCCGATATCCCCCAGCACGCGGGTGACAGGCACGAGGCCCGAACCGTTCAGCGGCGAATACACCAGCTTCAGCCCCGCGGTTTTGCACAAACCCGGGCGAACGCTCTGGGCCTTGATGTTCTCATACAGCGCCTCGATGGTGTCCTGGCCGATGTACTCGATGCCGCCCTGCTCCAGCGCCGCGTCGAAATCCGCCAGCCTGATGCCCGCGAAAATATCGGTGGCCTGCATCTCGGCATAGACCGCGTCGGCGGCTTCGCTGGTCATCTGGCAGCCGTCCGGCCCGTAGGCCTTATAGCCGTTGTATTTGGCCGGGTTGTGGCTGGCCGTCACCATGATGCCGGCGTCGCAGTGCAGATGGCGCGTGGCAAAGCTGAGCGCCGGAACGGGCATCAGCTCCTTGTAAAGATACGCCTTGACGCCGTTGCCTGCCAGCACGCGCGCGGCCTCCCGCGCAAACACGTCGCTTTTGATGCGGCTGTCGTAGGAGATGGCGACGCTTTTTTTGCCGCCCTGCTTGTTCAGATAATTTGCCAAACCCTGCGTGGCCTTGCGCACCATATAGATGTTCATGCGGTTCGTGCCCGCACCCAGCACGCCGCGCAGGCCCGCGGTGCCGAACTCCAGCTCCACCGCGAAACGGTCCTGTATCTCTGCGTCAATGCCCTGAATGCTGAGCAGCTCGGGCTTCAGGTCCTTATCCTCCAGTTCGGCAGCAAGCCACCGTTCATATTCCTGCTGATACATCAATATGCCCCCGCTTTCCGGGAAAGCTGCGCTTCCCCTTTTCAGTCTCAGGCGGCCGAAGCGCCGCGCGGCGTGCCGCCTTTTATACTTCTTATCATAAGCCATGGGCCTGGGCCTGTCAATTCGCACTTGTACAAAAATGACGCGCAAGTTATACTAAAAACACACCCATATGGGCGTACCGGCGCGAAGTGCGGCGGAAAACGGCGAAAGGCGGCGGAAGGATGTTTGCAAGGATCAACAGCCTGGGCGTATATGCGCTGAATGGCTTCAGTGTGAGCGTGGAGGCGGATATCAGCGGCGGACTGCCTCAATTCACCATCGTGGGCCTGCCGGACAGCGCTGTGCGCGAGGCCACGGACCGCGTGCGCAGCGCGCTGAAAAACCTGTCCTTCGTCTGGCCCGTCAGCCGGATCACCGTCAATCTCGCTCCCGGCGATATCCGCAAGACCGGCCCTGTGTACGACCTGCCTGTTCTTCTTGCCATTCTGGCTGCCTCCGGGCAGTTGCCCGTCCCCGGCCCGGAGGACGCCTTCATCGGCGAGCTTTCGCTGGACGGCGGCGTGCGCAGTGTGACGGGCGTGCTGCCCATGGCGCTGGCCGCGGTGCAGCAGGGCGTGCGCCACCTGTTCGTTCCCGCCGAAAACGCGGCCGAGGCCGCGGCAGCCGGCGCGCTTTGCGTTTACCCTGTCCATACGGCGCTGGACGCAGTGCGCCATTTGACGGGCGAAGCGCCCATAGAACCGGCACAGCCCGCGGCCTTTGCACCCGGCGGGCCCCGGGACGTACCGGACTTTGCAGATGTCCGGGGCCAGCTGGAGGCCCGGCGCGCCATGGAGATCGCCGCCGCCGGCGGCCACAATATTTTATTGATCGGCGCGCCGGGCACGGGAAAATCCATGCTGGCCAAACGTCTGCCGGGCATTCTGCCGCCGCTCTCCCGCACGGAGGCTGTGGAGACGACGAAGGTATATTCTGTGGCGGGCACGCTGCCCCGCGGCAGCGGGCTTGTGAGCCACCGCCCGTTCCGCGCGCCGCATCATTCGGTAAGTGCGGCGGGCCTTGTGGGCGGCGGCAGCACGCCGCGTCCCGGCGAGGTGAGCCTCGCACACAACGGCGTCCTGTTTTTGGATGAGCTGCCCGAATTTCACCGCGACGCTCTGGAGATCCTGCGCCAGCCGCTGGAGGACGGCACGGTCACCGTCAGCCGCGTGGCGGGCAGCGCGTCATTCCCCAGCAGCATCATGCTGGCCGCCGCCATGAATCCCTGCCCATGCGGCTATTTTGGGCACCCCACCCGCGCGTGCAGCTGCACGCCCTATGCCATTGAGCGCTATCTGCAGCGCGTTTCCGGTCCGCTGCTGGATCGAATCGACCTTCATGTAGAGGTCGCGCCCGTGGAATACGCCGACCTTGCCGGAGATTCGAGCGGCGAGAGCAGCGCAGCGATCCTGCGGCGCGTGCTGGCAGCCCGCGCCGTGCAGGACACCCGCTATAAAGGTACGGGCGTCACCTGCAATGCGCGCCTTCCCAGCGCGATGCTGCGCCGCGTATGCCGCCTTGCGCCGGACGCCGACCGTGTGCTGCGCGGCGCCTTTGAGCGCATGGGCCTTTCCGCCCGCGCTTACGACAGGGTGCTGAAGGTGAGCCGCACCATCGCGGACCTTGCGGGCAGCGAACGCATCGAAGCAGAGCATGTGCGCGAGGCCGTGCAGTACCGGAATCTGGACCGCAAATACTGGTATACGGCGTAAAACATCCGCAGGAGGCAATGTATATGATCGGACTCGCATTTTTTCTCATCGGCGCCGCCATTGCGGCAGGCTTCATTGTGCTGGGCTGGAAAATGGCCTGCAAAGCGCAGGAGCAGGATGAAAAGAAAAACCCAAAATGACCTCAGGCCGTTTTCGAAAGCGGCCTGCCCGGGCCGAGCGTTATAGACATATGAAAAAATCAAAGCGGCGGAACGCATCTCCTCGTTCCGCCGCTTTGATTTTGCTTCATTACTTCTGCTGCTCGGCCACGATCATCACATGCGTAGCGCTCTGATATGCCAGCAGAATCACATCATTCGGGTCGTCCTCGCTCTGGAGCGAGAAACACACCCAGCTCTCATCCAGCGTGGGGCGCGCCGTCTCAATGAGCGCCGCGTCGGCCTGTGTGGTAGAAGCATCCGCCAACTGCGCGTCGATCACCGCGTCAAAACGCGCCTGCATATCCGCCGCGGGCGTCTCCCATTTGGCCAGGATATCCGCCACGTCTTTTTCATAGGTCAGCTTCGCAAAGCTGTAACCTCTGCCGTCTGCAATATGCTCCGCAGACTCTTTGGAAAAACCCGCGGGCAGCGCGGCGTTCCAGCGCTCTACCATACCGACGCTCAGCGGGTCGTCGCTGGCCTGTACGCCGGTATTGCGGTTCACCAGATAAAAAATCCCCGCCAGCACCAGCAACAGCGCCAGGCATAGGTATGTCATCGTACGGGAGGATGGTTTTTTCATTGGTCTTTTTCACGGCCGCCCGCGGCCGCCCTTCTCCTTTTTTATTCTTTCCGGCCACCGGCCGGCTCATCCATTGCCGCCCATGCCGCCAAAAGTGAAGCGGAAGGTTTCGCCCTTCTCCAGCGCCACATGGTATTCGGCATGGGGTCCGGCGCCCCAGGTGTTGTCGCCCGCAACGCCCAGCTGCCCTTTTGCACAGCGTACCACGGTTTTGACCTTTGGCGGCAGCTCGTACTGGCGGCGGGCGTTCTCCACTTCGTGCGGAGTATACGGCAGCGCACTGAGCATAAAGCCATTCCCGGCAAGGCACAGCCCGAAGCCCGCGGCGTCGGTAACGGCGGCAGCCTGCACGCCTGTGCGCGCGCCGCTCTCCTGCGGGTTGAAATAAGGCTGCAGCGCCGTGTGTGCGTCAAAGCCGAACAGCCCCATGTGTGCGCCGCTGGTAAAATCCGAATACGTCTCGCCCGGTCCCATACCGTAATAGGCAACGTTGCGGTACTCGGCAGGCAGTGTCAGCATCAGGCCGAATTCCGGCACGCTCTCCACGGCCTTTCCTTTCCATTTCAGCGCAGCCTCCACCTTTCCATCCCCTGTGATGGTATAGGTGACATTTGCCCGCGCGCCGCCGGGAAGCGCATACTTTGCGTGGATGCGCACGGACGTCCCGTCCGTCTCTGCCTTTGCCCTGCGCAGTTTTGCATACAGCCCGGCCGTTTTGAAGGGCAGGTGCGCAAGCTCCATACCCGCGGCGGTGTCGTTGTCTGTCGGCGCGCGCCAGAAGTTGAGCGCAATGGGGCGCTGCAGCAGTTCGCGGCCTTTCCAGCGATACGAGATAACGCTGCCCTGAGCGTTCTTCGTAAACAGCAGGCTGAAATCTCTGCCGTGAACGCCGATATTGCAGTCGCCCTCCACCAGCGTGACCGGCAGCGTACAGGGCTTTTCCGGCGCCTTCCGGGAAATATGCCACTGCCCGAAGGCCACACAATGGCCCTTCGCGGCCCAACGGGCATTCTCCCGCAGGCACAGCGACGCATCCACGGTATACTCGCCCGGCGCCTGCGGAACGGCAAAGGGCAGCTCCGCGCGCGCCGTCTCGCCGGGAACAGCCTGCAGGCTGCATTCGCCGCTTTTCACCCGCGCGCCATTCTTCGTCAGCTCCACCAGCAGCACATAGTCCGCCGTATCCGTGAACAGGGATTTGTTTTTCACGGTAACGCCCGTCTCGTCGGGCAGGATATCGAAATCCTGGTAGCAGCCCTTCGCCTGGGCAAGTTTTGGCGTGGGCGTGCGGTCGGCGAACAGCAGGCCGTTTCCCACGAATTCAAAATCCGACGGGCGGTCTCCGAAGTCTCCGCCGCAGGCGAGGCAGCGTTCGCCCAGGCAGTTGTCCGTTTCAATCCCCTGGTCCACCCAGTCCCAGATAAATCCGCCCTGATATTGAGGGATGACGTCTGTCATACGGGTGTAACGGTCCATCGCGCCGCAGGAATTCCCCATGGCATGCATGTATTCGCACATAATAAAGGGCTTTTCCGGATGTTTTTCAAGGAAAGCGGCCACATCAGCGGCCGGGGTATACATCTGGCTCTCCATATCGCTGGTATCAGGGTAACGCCTGTCATGGAACACTCCCTCGTAATGCACCAGCCGGGTGGGGTCCGTTTCGCGGAAAAAGCGGCTCATTTCGTAGATGTCCCTGCCTCCGAAGCTCTCGTTGCCGCAGCTCCAGATGAGCACAGAGGCATGGTTTTTATCCCGTTGGAGCATACTGTTTGCCCGGTCAAGCACAGCGCCCAGCCACTCCGGCCTGTCGCCGGGAAGCGCGCTCTCCGCTCCGTCCGGCCGTTGCCACGTGCCGTGCGTCTCCAGGTTCGTCTCGTCGATCACATAAAGGCCGTACTCGTCGCACAGGTCATACCATTCCGTGCGGTTGGGATAATGGCTGGTGCGGATCGCATTAATATTATGCGATTTCATCAATTTGAGGTCTTCCTCCAACTGTTCCCTGCTTATGGTATAGCCTGTCTTTGCATTGCTGTCATGGCGGTTCACACCGCGTATCTTGATCGGTCTCCCATTTAGTTTCACTACGGATGACTCAATGTGGATTTCCCGTATGCCCACATTCTGATGCAGGATTTCGTTTTCCGTCCGAATCTCAAGCGTATACAGATACGGCGTCTCCGCGCTCCATAACCTGGGATGTTTTACCGGAAACACAAGCTTTGCCTCACTTCCATTCGACACCAGTGTTGTCTGCCCCTCTGCTTCCACGCTGCCGGAAGCATCTCTTAGTATGGCACGCACGAAAAGCTCCCGCCTGCTGCCGCCCGTCGAGCGGGAAAGGGAAAGACAGACCTCCGCGCTCTGCGGTGTTACCTGATCTTCCCCAAACGTGATCCCGGTCGTCACTGCGTAATCACGCACAAAGTCACATGGGCGTTCGATCAGCCAGACATCCCGGAAAATACCGGACATCCGGAACTTATCCTGATCTTCCAGATATGTACCGTCACACCATTTTAACACGAGAACATCCAGACGGTTTGTGCCGTCGGCCAGCAGCTCTGTCACTTCAAATTCACTCGGCGAATGGGAAACCTGACTGTAACCTGCAAATGTTCCGTTTACCCACACATAAAAGCAGGAATCCACACCCTCAAAATAAAGATAACTGCGCGACTGTGTCTGTGACTCTCTCAAAAATTCTGTTTCGTACAGCCCGCACGGATTTTCATCCGGGACATAGGGCGGATCGAACGGGATCGGAAACCGCACATTGATATACTGGTGGCTGTCATATCCATGGTTCTGCCAACAGGATGGAACCGGTATACTGTCCCATCCCCCCTCATTTATATGCCGGCAGACATCCGTTATGTCCGCGCCCTTTCCCTCACCGGCAATGCCTGCAAACACTTCTGCCGCACTGGAAAAATAATGAAATTTCCAGTTTCCGGAAAGACAGTTTCTGCGACTCTCTCCGTTTTCATCCTGTGGCTCGCAGCAGCATCTCGTCTCCTCCGTCCCCACATGTAAAATCTCCGGGTCTTCAAAATATTTTTCCAGTCTCATAGAAATTTTCCTTTCTGCATCACGCATTACTCCGGCAGGACAGGAATGGCAAATGACACAAGCTCGAATGGATGATAAACGATCACATCTGTCCTCTCTCCCTCGCTGTCCTCCAGCAGATTTACCGGCTGTACCGCAAATGGCAGCACCAGTTTTCCTCTTGTACCATCCTGTTCACTCAGACGGATGATGATATTTTTTTCGTCCTCACTCATCTTTACCGCCTGCACATAAAGTGTTTTTTTCTCTGCTGCCTTCTGTATGACCGCATCGATACGTCCGTCGAACTGCTGCGGCAAGGCAGTCTTTTTAAGTGGTACATTAAATTCAAACGCCCTGCGGTTGATCCCTGCATCCAGATGGTTTCCTGCATGTGGAACGATCCGGTAACAAAAATCATGTTTTCCCATATCTGAGGTAATATCCGGACGGATCGTCGCGCGCAGCAGACTTAATGTAATATGATTTTCATCGACCCCGACACCATATTTTCCATCGTTTAAGATCGCAATTCCGCCGTCCGACTCTGCCATATCGCACCATTTATGCATACACACCTCAAATCTTGCCTGCTGCCAGGAAGTATTCTTATGGGTCTCCCTGCGTATAAATCCGGCGCTGGTATCGCACACCAGTTCTCTGGACACCAGATTCATCCCAAATTCCATCTTCGCAAGTTTGTGTTTCTCATGCCAGTCCACCAGATGTTCCACTTCGATCTCGTTGCTGTCCGCAAACAGCCGTATCTGCATCTTCCAGCTGCTCGCCTCTGTGCCAAGCACCACCTCAAACAATGCACATGCACCATCTGCCACCACCAGATGAAGCGGTTTTTTCACAGTGATCTCAAGCTCTTTCTCTTTGTAGTTCGGCAGAATATCCCATGCGTCATAAACACCCGGCAGATCCTGATAAATGTGCAGTTTGTGAAACGCACCATCCGTCCATTCACGGTCAAGATCCCTGTCATAAAAACTTTCCATGCTCCCGTCTTTCGCAAAACAGATTTTCGCATGCGCGGTTTCTACCCGGACCCGATACGGCTCATCTACATATTTGACTGTAATCCAGTCCGCCGGTCTTTCTGCCAGAAGCCGTGCCTTTTTCTCCATCTGCCCTGCATCCATGGTCTCAAAAGGTGCCATCTGCGGGCACACAAATGCACCTTTTTTTCCTTTCCGCAGAACCGGTCCATCCTCCATCTCAACAAAGGTAACTTCCGTCCGCTCCTGCCCTAACGAGTTAAAATAGGTATCCCCTGTTCCAATCAGGGAATCCACACATTCCCTCACTTTTTTATAGTCCTCCATCGCATCCTCGTAGACCGGATGGATATGACTTCCCGGCAGGATATCATGGAACTGATTGACCAGAAACTTCTTATATATATCCCGCACCTGTTCTGCAGGATAAGTTTCTCCCGAAAGGCAGCGCAGGGACAATAACAGTTCTGCCTCGCGCAGGGCAAATTCCAGCTCCCGGTTCTCACGTTTCAGGTTGGATTTCGTTGTGAATGTCCCCCTGTGCATTTCCAGATATAATTCACCATCCCACACAGCAAGATTTTCATTTCCCTTTAAATTCTTTTCCAGAAAACTTGTGCCCCCGGTCTGCTCGGTCTTTGGCATGACAGACAGTTTGTCAAACCGGTGCATCAGTTCGATCATCTCCTCCGTAGCACCGCTGCCCCCATCGCCATATCCAAACATGGACAACGTCTGTCCGCCGCTCTCCTTATCCTGATATGCCTCCCAGTTCTCCTGGATCTGGCTTGGCATATTCCAGGTGATAAAGTGTGTTGGAGGAACACATGCATAGACATCTGTGCCATCGATCCCGCGCCATATAAAATTATTGTGCGGAAAACGGTTGGTATCGTTCCATGTGGACATTTTATTTGACACAAAATACTCCACTCCGCTCTTTTTCAAGATCTGCGGCAGTATCCAGCTGTTTCCAAAAACATCCGGCAGCCATGCATTATTGACAGTCTTACCGAACCGGCTGCGGAAATACATCTGTCCATACAGACACTGGCGGATCAGACTTTCCGCCGACGGGATATTGCAGTCCGGCTCAATATACATCGCCCCGACCGGTTCGAAATTGCCCGCCGCGATCTTTTCCTTTAATTCCTCAAACAGTTCCGGGTAATATTTTTCCAGAAGTTCATAGGTATACGCCTGTGTATGCGTGTAATGAAAATCCGGGTACCGGTCCATCAGCCGCATCTGAATCAGCACGGTGCGCGCATTCTTCTGTACCGCATGGATCCTGCGCCAGTAATAGGCAATATCAAGATGCGAATGCCCTACCAATGCCACATTGCCGCTGCCGCGGAAATCACCATTTTCATAGATATGTTTCTCTATGTAAGCAGATGCCGCGCGGATTCCCTCATTGACATATTCATACTTCTCCCGCTCCATGGATGGCGACTCCTGATTTTGTCCGATGCATTCCCTCAGTGTCTCAAAGTCAATCTCGTTTAAGGCATTATTTAATTCCTGATTTAAGAATTTTCTGTAATCTTCATTAAAATAGGTACTTTTTGAAACATCCAGAAGAAGCTGCAGATCATAAAAAAGGCTCAGTGCATCCTGATTTACTGTTGCAAGATATAATCCCTGAAATTCCTGTCTGCACCCCTTTAATTTCATGGAATCCGGATTTCGCTCATCATCCGGCTTTGAACGGTTGTACCCCTCCATCTCGATCAGGAGTTCCCCGCTGTCAATGTAAGGACTGAGCAGTACACGGTCACGGTTTGGATCCATGCCGCCCACATAAACCCCATTGACCTTTACAATGATCTCCGCCGCCGTCCACATGGAAAGCCACAGCTCTTTTCCCTGCATCTCTTTTGGCACGGTCACTTTTGCCTTAAAAAAAACCGTTCCGTCGGGCGTAAAATAAATATCGCCCTTTTTTAATCTGCGATAACCACCCGGATAATACTCATAAGTGTTCTCTCCCGTCTGTCTCGCATCCGTAATTTCAATATCTGTAATCTCATATTTACTTTCATATAAAAACCGTTTCAGCCATCCGGCTCGCAGATCCGTATACTCCTCCGGTCTCATGCTTCTGCGGACTACCTGTACAAATGCCATTGCCTCTTCCTCCTTAAATCGTATCCCAGAAAAACGGTTTTTTCCGTTCTGCAAAAACCGTGACGTCTATCCCAAGATCTCTTTTTATTTCTTCCTCGATCCAGCTCATACAGCGTGGTACGATCGCACACTTCGAACATTCCCCCTGCAGCCTGACATGTAAAACATTTCCATCAGTTCCGGTAAGATCAATAAAACCGCCATCCCCCTGCAATTTAGGGGCTATCACTTCATCCACATATTTTTTTAATCTCTCGTCCATTTTTATCCCTTTACTGCTCCTGCTGTCATACCATTGATAAAATATTTACTTGCAAAAATGTAAATGACCAGAATCGGAACGATCGCGATGGTCGCCCCGGCAAACATGATATTCCATGCTGCTGCACCATCGCCCGCATTCTTTAACATGGTCACCCCGACTGTCAGGGGACGCTTTGAGGCATCCGTCATTGTAAATACCAGCGGAAGGATATATTCGTTCCAGCCTCCGCGGAAAGACAATAGCGCCACGGTTGCAAGGATCGGCTTTAATACCGGAAGAATGATCTTATAAAATGTCTGGAAAAATGTGCATCCATCGATTTTTGCCGCCTCATCGAGTTCCTTCGGGACCGAATTCATATAGCCGCGGATCAGGAAAATATAAGTTGCCTGTGCAGTTCCCGCCGAGATGAACACAACGCTCCAGAGAGACGTATTCATATGGATTTTTACCGCCAGTTCAAACAGTGGACGCAGTGTTACCGATCCTACATTTACAAACATAAATGCCACAAACAGACCATAGATCAGTTCCTTGCCCCTGAAATTTTTACGGGCAAATACATATCCTGCCATGCTTGTGACAACTAAGGTCAGGATCATGACACTTAAAGCAAGGAATATACTGTTTCCTGTGTACACCGCAAAGTTTGCAGAATTCCACGCATCAATAAAATTCTGTACGATCCATTCAGATGGGAAAATATTGATCCCGCCTGTAAGTAATTCCTGGTTCTTCTTAAACGCCCCCAGCACTACATAAAAAATAGGGTACAGCGTCAGGAACGCCACAAACGACATGAGCAGAACTACCAGGAAACGGATGACCTTTGTGCCGGTAGAATATACTGCCGTGTCATTTTTCTTTCGCATTTTCATCTGTAAAACCTCCTTATACCACCTCATCAAGTTTTCTTGCAAAATACATATAAACAGCTGTCACGATACCAATGATCAGCGCAGCAACCAAGCTTAACACGGTCGCATAACCGATCTGTGGGTTTGTCCCGACATCTTTTCCAAAAATAAGCTGGTAAATATATAAAAACATGACCTGTGTACGGTTGTTCGGTCCGCCGTTTGTAAGTACCATGATTGACTCATAATCCTTAAATGCCCCGGTGATCGCCAGCATTAAAATAATTTTTAACATCGGGCTTAACATCGGCAGTGTGATCTTAAAAAATGTCTGAATTCCATTTGCCCCGTCGATTTTTGCCGACTCATATACGTCCTCCGAAATGCTCGACATTCCTGAGATAAAATAGATCATATAATTACCAAAACCTGCCCAGAGTGCAACAATCAGAACCGACCACATGGCGGTCTTTGCATCCCCTAACCAGTTAACATTCTGCCCTATCACGCCGATCGCCTTTAACACGCCGTTTAAAACGCCATTATACGCCGCAAAGATAAATCCGAATACCATACTTGACACTGCGGTAGAAATGATCGTCGGCATAAAATAGACCCCCCGGAAAAAGGAGCTGCCCCTTAATTTCTGGTTCAGAAAAACTGCCATAATCAGTGCCAGCGGAATGATAAATATAATTTTGAGCACCGCATATTCAAATGTGTGCAGCACACTCTGCCAGAACGTCGTATCGGTAAGCATACGCTCAAAATTGTGCATTCCGGTATACGTCGCCGTCAATCCATTGTACTCGTAACATACATATCGGAAAATCCAGCAAAACGGGTATACTGAGACTACCAGTAACATAATGACCGCCGGCAAAAGCATAAGACCTGCCGCAATGTCTCCCTTGTTTTTTGCGCGTTTCAGCCGTTCCGCAAAACTAAGGTTCTTTTTTGTTTTTATCACTGTCGTATTATTTTTACTCATATGACTCTCCATTCCTGCGTGTGAAAAATCCCACTTTTCACACTGCCCTCCATTTTTATGCTGCCTGCATCCATATACTCCTGTCTTTCCATGGCGCTATCCTTCCATGGCAACGGGTCCATATGGATGCAGGCATCCTTTTCTTTCCTGCATCCATACCCGGACAGCGTTTTACTCTGTTTTATAGGTAACGGTTCCTGCTGACGGCTGAAGCGGATCATAGTTCTCAACAATGACACGTTTGCATGTTCCATTGGAAAGTCCGCTCTCAAGTGCTGCATTATAGCGTGTATTCAGATCTTCGATGGCTTCATCTGCACTGACATATCCAAGTACTACATTCCATAACACGGTCTTCCAGTCATCTCCCTCTACGCTGACTGCCGGTGTTGCCGGATAAACATCCTCGTAATCCTGAAGTTCAAAATCTGCAAGTCTGCCAATATTGCTTGTATCGACAATGTTGCTCATATAACCGGATAACGGAATGCTGTAACCACCCTCAAAATATCCCTTTAAGAAATCTTCACTTGAAAAATATTTGATGACTTCCCATGCTGCATCTTTATTTTCACAGGAACTTAGCATGACATATCCGCCGTTCGGTGAGCAGCTCAGCGCGCCTTTGACTTCACCGGTCAGAGTTGGCAGTTCTGCTACACCCCAGTCAAAGGAGCACGGGAACTGATCGGTAAATACACCTGCTTCCTGGGATGCATTTCCCCAGAGTGCAAATGCACCCTGTGCAAATAATGCACGGCTGTTATCTACGCCCTGATTTTCAGAGCCTGGAAGCACAGAACCATCTGCATAAAGTTTTGCCGCTTCCTCCACGATCTCTTTCCAGCTGCTAAAATCATATACGCCATTGGCATAATCATATCCGCCAGGAGTTGCGCCGCTCATCTCACCACATCCCTCTAACCATCTTGAAAACGGACTGGATGAAGTGAATGCGATCCCGTAAGTGGAATCATTGGTAGCTGCTTTGGCAAGCTCCACGAAATCTGATAATTTTGACGGTATCTCTGTTGCCCCGGCAGCATTTACCAGATCTTTGTTCCACTCAATCCTTGTTCCGGTACGGACACCGTTTGGAACCCAGTAGATATCATCCCCAAAGGAGGTAAGTCCCTCGTATTTATGGTCATATGCCTCCGTTACTTTCTGAAATTCTTCGTCCCCTGCGATATAGTCTTTGATGTTATAGAAGATACCGGCATCCACATATGTCTGTAATGTCATGTTATCGGATGCCTGGATGCTGATAATGTCCGGTGCCGTTCCGCCCTGATAGGCAAGCTGGATGGAATTGGCCCAGTCATCTGTCAGTATCGTGTAATTGATCTGTATATCACTGTGGCTCGCATTGAAAGAATCGATCATCTCATTCATATATGCCTCGTCATGACGGTTGTTTGTCCAGAATTCAATCGTCGCTGCACCGTCTTTCTTCGTATCCGATACTGCTGTCTCTGTTCCTGAAGCGGTCGTATCTTTCGCACTTTCTGTTCCCCCATTGTTTCCGCAGCCTGTAACAGAAATTATCATTGCCGCTGCAAGCATTGCACTAATCACTTTCTTTTTCATAGTTTTTGTCATTCCTTTCGCTTCGCTCAAGGCACAAACAAGTTATG
>ERZ827522.2238-NODE-2238-length-13781-cov-6.890937_pt1 | contig 13781 bp, 14 predicted proteins | sample MGYA00519580_ERZ827522 | MGnify/ENA primary metagenome ERZ827522 (study PRJEB31778, sample SAMEA3449340) | human gut metagenome | biome: human gut; feature: human-associated habitat; material: faeces | place: United Kingdom | collected 2010/2012 ... | reverse complement strand
CTTCTTGACGCAGCGGCGGTACAGGCTCAGTGAGCCAATGGGAAAGCTGGCAAAATCCACGGGTTTTCCGTCTTCAAACGTGACGATCTCTGTGCTCGCCCCGCCAATGTCCAGAAACGCGCCGCCGGTCAGGTGCAGCTCCTGCATCGCGCCCGCATAGCCGAATAGCGCCTCGTCCTCGCCGGAGATGACCTCGACCGAAAAGCCTGTCGCTGCGCGGATGACGGACAGCGCCCGGTCGGTGTTGGAGATATTGCGGAGCGAGGCCGTAGCGAAGACGCGGACGTTTTCGATCTGCAGCGTCTGCAGAATTTTCCGGAAGGTCAGAAGCCCCGTGCAGGCGCATTCGATGCCCTCGGCGCTGAGCTTTCCGTCCTCCACGTAGCCGGCAAGGCCGGCCATGATCTTCTCGCGGAAGAGACTTTTGAAGCTCTGCCCCTCTGTTTCGTAAAGCGTCAGGCGGAGTTCGAGCCGATGTCGATGATCGCCTGCTTCATTCCGCGTCACCGACCGCCTCAGCCGTCTGCTCCTGCGGCACTGCATCAGGCGTGCGGAACACCAGAATTGCCTTTGCGGAGTTCGTTACGGAGAAGGTCACCAGCTCCCAGCCGTCCTGTGCCTTTTCATTTGCAGTATTCTCAATGGCCGCAGCCATCTTCTTTGCCTTGGGTGCATAGTCGATCACGATAGTTTTGTACATCATAATAATTACCTCATTCCTGTGTGTTAGAATAGGATTTCCCGTTTTGCGGAAAAATCCGGTGTATGATATGGGATTGCTCTGGAAAAATGATTTTCGCGCAGAAGCCTGCGGTATTCCGCCCCGTTCTGGTGGACGGGATAGCGCAGAAGCTCCATGCTTCCGGCCTTCAGCAGCGCTTCGCTGTACGACCCGCGCTCCGGCGTGCCGGTCATGACGAGACTGCCGCCGGCGGCAAGGAACGCCTCCGCCAGGCTGCGCGATCCTTCGCGCTTCAGCTGCGGATCGGACAGGAAGCACACGCCGCCCTCCGGAACGCCGGTCAGCGGCTGCACCTGTGTCTTCACGAGACTGTCTTGCGCGCTCGGCGCACACCAGAAGCGGTCGGTCTGCAGCCAGTTCAGCTGGTACAGAAGCTGCGCGTCGCCGTATATCGGCGTCTTTGGCCGCGCGCGCCGCAGCAGCGCCAGAAGCTCCAATCCCCTGCCGTATTTCGGCACCGGCAGCAAAACCGGTTTCCCGGAAGAAAGCCTGTCCGCGAGGCAGGTCAGAAGATCGAAGCGCAGCACCTCCGGCGATCTGGGATCCGCGCCGTAGGCGCAGTCGATCACAGCCAGCTCCGCCCTGGTGCGGCGGATGGGATCCGTCTCATAGACGAGCGAGGCCTCGGTATAATCGCCCGAAAACAGCAGCGTCTGCCCCTCCAGTCCAAATTCATACCAGACGCTGCCCGGGCAGTGGCCGCTCCGCCCCCAGTGAAGCGTCAAGCCCTCCGGCGGCTGAAGCGAGCGCAGCGGCTTTGTGTCCGGAAGGGAAAACGGCAGCTGGCCGAACGTCTCGTCGCTCGCAGCGATCGTCCCGGCAAAGCCCTGCTCCAGAAGCCACGGCAGCGTGCCCGTATGGTCGGCGTGGCTGTGTGTCAGAAAGACGTATTGCAAAGACAGGATCTGCTCCGGCGTCAGCTTCGGATACGGCTGCGCGCTCCCGGCCAGCTTTCCGCAGTCGACGAGAAAGCAGACGCTGCTGCCTTTGACAAAAAGGCAGTTGCGGCCATGTTCGCCGCAGCCCCCGGCAATAAAAAGTTCCATCTCAATGCACCTTCCGATGATCGATCACCGTGTTCAAGATCAGCAGTGCCGTGGTCGAAAACAACACACACAGCACCGCCATCGCCATGCCAACCGAAACGCTGCCCTGCTCAAATTCCCGCACGATAAAGGTGGAGACCACCAGTGTGTTGGGCGGAGCGATCAGACTTGCCGTTACCAGTTCCCGGAAAGCGATGATGAAGGTCATCATCCAGCCGGTGGCGATGCCCTGCCGGATCAGCGGCAGGGTGATACGCCGCAGGATGTAAACCGGGCTTCCGCCGAACACCTGTCCTGCCGCCATCAGGCTGTCACTGATTTGGGTAAAGGACGAAGTGACGTACTGCACCGTATAGGGAAGAAACAGCACCACATAGGCCAGAACCATGATGCCCATAGTGTTGTACAGCGGCAGGATGTTGTAGATTTGGTTCCAGAATAGCATAATTCCAATGACCAATACAATACCCGGCAGCATTTCCGGCAGCAGACCAATGGCTTCTACCACCTTGCGCAGTTTGGAGTGCGACTTCCGCACCGCCAATACCAGCAGAGTGCCCAGCACTGCACAGATGGTAGCCGAAGTGACCGCAAGAAAAACGCTGTTCTTCAGAGCACTCAATCCCTTTTCGTTCTCGGTGAACAGTTCTACATAATGTGCGATGGTAAAGTTGCCCGGTGCCAGACCGTAGCCGCGGAGATTGATGAGAGATGTGGAAATGACCGAGAAGTACGGAACCCCAACTGCAATCAGCAGCACCAGAACGATATATGCCCACGCAGCGACGGTGGCTCCTTTGCCCATGGACTGCTCTACGCGGCGGGCACCCTTGCCGCTGACCAAATTGTAACTTTTGCGCGTGGTAATGTAATTTTGCAGCATCCACATACACAGACAGATGCCTACCAGCACGGAGGAGAGCGTGGCTGAACTGCCAAAGTCGATGGGGGCTACGGTGGCGTGGCGGTGGATCTCGGTGGTAAACACCTCAAACCCGATGCGCTTGCCCAGCGTAGAAGGCGTGCCGTATTCAGACAGCGTTTTCACAAACACCAGCAGCGCACCGATGGCGTAGTTGCCGGAGAGCAGCGGCAGAAAGATCTTGCGCATCCGGGCAGAGAATCCGGCCCCAAACACAGCACCTGCCTCTTCCAGACTGGAGGGGATATTCAGCATGGCGTTTTTGAGCATGGTGAGCATGAACGGAAAAACGTGCAGGCTCATCACCAGCACCAAACCGCCCAGAGTGAAGAAGATCTTTTCGCACCCGGCAGCTGCGGGGATCAGCTGCTGCAAAAGCCCCTTTTTCTGCATAAATAAGATCCAGCCCATGGAGGCAATGTAGGGCGGCGTCATGAACGGGATCATAAAGAGGATGTCAAAGACACGGTAGCGGGCAAACTTTGTCCGGGAGAACAGATAGGCCAGCGGTGCGGCAATCAGAGTAGACAGCAGCACCACCAGCACACCCAACAGCAGCGAATTGCCGATCATGTGGGCGTTTTCCGGGTTCAACAGCGTCTGCACAGCGGGAGAAAAGTCAAGGCGGCCATTCTGCATGACCGCCTTGGCAAAAATCATTCCCACAGGACAGACGATCAGAAAGATCAACACCACTGCCAGCAACAGCAGCGGAAGATCCGCCTTACGATTCGTCTGTTTCATGGAGCGTTACCCGTTGCTGGCACCGCAGATCTGGTTGATCTTTGCGGCATCATCGCTGGCTTCCGCCATCATCTTGTCCCAATCGGGCGTGATCTGAGGAATATCCTCCAGATTGCTGCGCTTGTCGCACTTGATGTCGGTGCGGCCGGGCAGCAGATAAGCATTTGCCACCAGCTGCTGTGCCTCATCGCTGAACAGATAATCAACAAATGCCTTGGCATTGTCCATGTTGGGAGCCGTTTTCAGGATCATTGCCGGGCGGGGGTTCACGATGGTGCCGCCTGCCGGGTAGTAGATGTCCAGCGGCTCGCCCTTATTCTTGGAAGAATAGGCGTTGTAGTCCACGCCGGCCACAAGGATGCCCACTTCGCCGGTGGTGACAGCTTCCAGTGCAGCCTTGTTTGCGCCGGGGACCGTCATACCGTTGTCGGCCATAGCCTGAAAATCATCCCAGCCATTCTTGACCACATAGCCTGCCACAAAGTCCTTGCAGGCACCGGACTTTTCCGGGTCGGGGATGGCCAGCTGATCCTTATACTCTGCGTTGCCAAGGTCTTTCCAGTCGGCATCAAGCGTGGAGAACACCGTGGTGTTATAAATAACGCCCACAGCGGATGCACTGTAACCAAACAGCACACTGTCGTCATCCAGCCAGCCGTCCACGGTGAGGTCGGCGTTTTCCGGGGTGTAGCTTTCCAGCTTGTCATCTGCTTTCATGGACAGACCATCCGACCAGGAAGCCAGAATCACTACATCGGCCACAGGGTTTGCTGCTTCGGCTTCCAGACGAGCGAGGATCTCGCCGGTAGTGCCCTGAAACTGCTCTACCTCGATACCAGTCTTTGCCGTAAAGCCCTCGGCCAGCTTATCGGCCAGACCAGCCGGAGAAGGCATATAGACCGTCACTTTGCCGGTGCCGGATGCGGCAGCGGGAGTGCTATCGCTTGCCACGCTGGAAGAAGCTGTGCTGGAAGCAACCGTGCTGCTTGCGGAGCCGCCGCAGGCGGTCAAGGCGGCAGCGGCAGTCAGAGTACCCGCCACAGCAAGAAAATTACGACGGCTGATTTTATAATTACGCATAAGGATTCTCCTTTTTCATTTCCAATGATGTATCATCAAGCCGCACCTTGCGGCAGGAAGCTGATTCAGACGGCAACGATGGCACTGCGGGGCAGATAAAGCGAGATCTTTTCGCCCACCGAGACCCGTCGGGGGCTGATATATGTCCAGTCCTGTCCGTTGTGGTTCAGCTGTAGCTGGTAGCTGCTGCCAAGGAACTGCACCGCCGTGACATCGGCATCGTATTTTTCGGCCTGCTCGGTGGGAACCGTCTGTGCCTGTTCCGGGCGGAACAGATGATTCTGGTCGAGCCAGTTGGAAGAGCCTACAAATCGTGCCACGAACTCCGTTGCCGGATGGGAATAGATTTTTTCCGGGGTATCATACTGCTCAATTTTTCCGGCGTGACAGACCGCAATTGCATCGCTCATGCTCATGGCCTCAATCTGGTCGTGGGTCACAAACACGCCGGTAATGCCCAACTTGGTGATCAGCGTCCGCAGTTCCGAGCGCATCTCTTCCCGCAGCAGTGCGTCCAGTGCGGAAAGCGGCTCGTCAAACAGGATGCAGGCCGGTTCAATGACGATCGCGCGGGCAAATGCCACACGCTGCTGCTGACCGCCGGACAGCTGATGAGGATACCGCTGGGCAAAATCATCCAGCTGTACAGCGTGGAGTGCATTTTTCACCTTTTCGTCCAATTTGTCCGTCTTGCCAGCCGCCCGCAGGCCAAAAGCCACATTTTCAAAGACAGTCATGTGCGGCCAGAGGGCAAAATCCTGAAACACAAAGCCAAGGCCGCGCTTTTCGGGCGGGATATTGATCTTCTTTTCCGAGGAGAACACACAGCGATTCTCAAACCAGATCTCACCGCTGTCCGGCGTTTCCAGTCCGGCGATCATCCGCAACAGGGTGGTCTTGCCGCAACCGGAAGGTCCCAGCAATGTGGTCAGGCTGCCGCTTTGAATGACGAAGCTGGTAGGCTGGATCACCTGCTTTGCGCCAAAGGATTTTGTAACATGAACGAGCTTGATCTCCATATTTTGCACTCCTACTTTTGATACCTGCTCTATGGTAGCACGAAGGATTTGTGCAAACTATCCTGCTGGGGTAAAGCTTATGTAAAAGTTTGGCAACAAAAATTTCCCGCCAAAGAAAAACTCTGGCGAGGGCGAGCGCTGCATCACCGGAAAAATTGCATGGGTTTTACCACAATTTGATTGTAACTTCTCCGGGATCATCTTATAATAATAGATACTTTCTTTCAACAAGTGAACCGAGGGCAAAGCCATGACGTATAAGGACATCAAATACAACGAAGAAGTCAACGAACTGCTGAAAAAAGGCAATCAGAATCTGGGCTTGCTGGGCTATACCGACCACTCGCAGGCTCATTGCGTCCGGGTAGCAGAAACCGCTGCGCATATCCTGAAAAAATTCGGTTATTCGGAACATGACATCGAGCTTGCCCGGATTGCAGGCTATATGCACGATATCGGAAATGCCATCAACCGGAACCGCCACGCCGAATACGGTGGGCTGCTGGCCAATGAGATTCTCAAACAATATGACCTGAGCATTCCGGACCGCATCACCATCGTATCTGCCATTTCCAATCACGATGAATCTACCGGCAGAGCTGTGGATCCCATCTCGGCAGCCCTCATCATCGGTGACAAGACTGATGTGCGCCGCAGCCGCGTGCGAGAAAAGCCAAAGGCAACCTTTGATATCCATGACCGGGTCAATTACGCGGTGACAGGCCAGACTCTGAAAATCAACACCGAGAAAAAGGTCATCTCACTGAATTTGCAGATCGACACCGACATTTGCAGCATGTACGAATATTTTGAGATTTTCCTGCAGCGGATGCTGATGTGCCGCGGGGCTGCCGATATGCTGGGAACAACCTTCAAGTTAACGGCCAATGGGGCCAAAGTTCTTTAATGTGTGGCCATCTCCGCAAAGAACAGGAACCAGCCTTTATAATAAAAAACAAAAAGTCCCGCCTGAAAGTAAAGCCTTCACTTTCAGGCGGGATGTCTTTCAATATGACTGCTATGGCGGCATGCGTGACCATATCCTGTCAGATACAGCGTACTCCAGAGGTTATCTTCCGAGGCGTGCAGATAATCATAGGTCAGGTTTTCATCCACACGCTCAACGATGCAACCACCCGCCATCAGCGTTTCCAGTTTTTTTGTGATCGTACTGCCGGCATAGTCGATAAAGGAACGGATGATGACATTTCTTCCTTGGTCAAAATGCGCTTGGTCACCCGCTCGGTGCGCTGCTTTTCTGCGGCAAGTTGCTCATCATAACGGCAGCAATAAGAGCGGGGCCTTGCAAAAGGCTCCACTCTTATCATAACGGACAAATCGTATGGGTGAAGCGCTGCGAAGAACTTGAATGCGGGGATATCGGGATATTCGTATATGATGACTGTGGATATCTGAAAAAATACGATGAACATACCCCAGACAAATCCCAAGCAGAGTTCCTTACCGACAGCTATGGCGTGGTGCATAACCAACCGGTTTTGGTTTCTCTTAACACCAAATATTCGCCAATCCTTATATCTCCAGAGCAAAGATTTGAGATCGTTGGAAAAGTTTTGAACTAAAAAGATGGGAGGGATTTTCGTGGATACGATCAAGCGTGTTCAGGATTTGATGCAAGAGCGTGATATGAATCTGTGTGTGTTGGCAAAGAAATGCGGAATATCGTATTCCACGATTCAAACAACTGCCCGTCGGGGAGGGCAGTTAAGCGTAGAGACGATTGAAAGAATTTGTCAGGGTTTAGGAATTACATTAAAAGACTTCTTCGATTCCTCATATTTGTAGTAAAAAGCCGCTCACCATGCTGGAAACCTGCACGGTGAGCGGCTTTAATACTGCTTCTATTTATCCTTTGGCAACCTCCAGATAAACGCTATTCTCCATGCTCATTACTATTGAAGGAATATACGGGATCGTATTGTCATTATACCGTGTGGAAATAGTGGTCGATTTCATCTCTGTATGAGTTGCTAAATCATAAAGTGACCAGTTGCGTTCTTTACGGTGGGCGGTTATAGTATTCAGAATATTATCCGCCGCCGCTCCTCACTTTCACACAATAAACTTTTGCTTATTATACTGTACTACGCAAAAAACATAAGCCTTCTCGTCGCATAAAAAGTACGAAGTTCGGGAGTGCTAAAATCATGGATAGCCTGTCCGCATTTGACGATTTATACACTGCCATCGAAGCGTGCCTCATTTACCCTGATGAAGTCATCGATCGTTTGGCACGGGCATTCTACCCAGCCATCCTTGCCTGCTGGAACAGCGAGGAAGGCCAGCGTGAGTTTGCTGCATGGCAGGCGGAACAGGTTCATCTTGCTGGAAAAGAGAAGCAGGAAGTTCCCGCTGGGGAACTCCCTGCTGTACATATCATTCTTGTCTGTGGCTTTTGGCAGGGTGCGTCCGGGTGGGCGCACCCTGTTTTTTTGTTTTTAATAAACAAGATGGAGCAAATCGGCCAGTACGATCATAGCAACAATTATAGCAAAAAGAAACACGGGCAATCAATCTCCGGGCTGTGATATGGGATTACCCGGCCAAATTGATTCTTTTCCGCAAGCTCCCGGCACTGCATTGCATCCAGATGCACCGGATACCGCAGGAAGAGCATCTGCCCGTTTTTCAGCATTTCTGCGCTCAGGCTGCCCGCATCCGGGGTGCCTGTCATGATGCCGTGTGCTCCGTGCGCCACCATTTCGCGGGCGCGCTGCCCGGCTTTTCCTGCCAGCTGCGGTCCGCTGAGAAAGACAACGCTTTTTTCCCGGCTGAGGAAAGCATCCGGCTGCACCCAGTCCGCAAAATGCGGCGGCACAGGCAACAGCCACGGTCCACCCAGCTGGATCTGCTGTAGCTGACGAAGGAAATGCGCATCGCCGTAAAATTTCAGATTCGGTGCAAAGCGTTTCAGCAGCAGAAGGATCTCCGGCCCTCGGCCATATTTCGGCACCGGGAAGAACAGGAGCTGCGTCTGTTTCAGGCACTGCACGGTCTCCACACAGAGCTTTTTGACGCAAGTGTTCCAGTCTGCGTCCGTGCTGCCGTAAGCAGCATCCAGAACGGCCAGATCTGCCGTCTGGCTCCGCAGCGGGTCGCAGGGGTAGAGCGGGCTGTGCTCTGCATAGTCGCCGGAAAAGAGGATGCTCTTTTCGTCCCATTCAAATCGCAGCCAGACGCTGCCCGCACAGTGACCGGAACGTCCCCATGTAACTTGCAGGCCAGACAGTTCCGGCACGGTTCCGAAAGTTTTGCAGGGGCAAAGGCTCTCCAACGCCCGAATGTGATTCAAGGAGAAGGGCAGTTGGGTCAGAGTAGGCAGCGTAGCATAGATTGACCCCTGATACCCCTGCTGCGCCAGCCACGGCAGCGCCCCGGTGTGGTCTGCGTGGCTGTGGGTCAGAAAGACAGCCCGCAGTTTTTGAATCTGCTCCGCATTCAGTCGGGGCAGATTATCTTCTGCACCCGCCAGCAGGCCGCAGTCCACCAAAAAAGCCTCTCCGTTCTGTTCCACATAAAAGCAGTTACGGCCATGTTCGCCGCAGCCTCCTGCAATAAAAAGTTCCATCTCAATGCACCTTCCGATGATCGATCACAGTGTTCAGGATCAGCAGTGCCGTGGTAGAAAACAGCACACACAGCACCGCCATAGCCATACCAACAGAGACGCTGCCCTGCTCGAACTCCCGCACGATGAAAGTAGAGACCACCAGTGTATTAGGCGGAGCGATCAGGCTGGCCGTCACCAGCTCCCGGAATGCGATGATAAAGGTCATCATCCAGCCGGTGGCGATGCCCTGCCGGATCAGCGGAAGGGTGATACGCCGCAGGATATAAGCCGGGCTTCCGCCGAACACCTGTCCTGCCGCCATCAGGCTATCACTGATCTGGGTAAAAGACGAGGTGACATACTGCACCGTATAGGGCAAAAACAGCACCACATAGGCCAGAACCATGATGGGGTCATTCAAACCGCAACTTGATTTCTTGCACAGAGCATCCGTTGATGCCGCTCTGCCCTGTACCATGGCAGATAAAGAAGCGACAGGACCGCAGCAAGAACCGGCAGAAAGCCCATCAGATAAAACCGTTCTCCCAAGCAGTGGGCGAAAAAGGCTGTGATGGCATTGCCCTGCGGATCATTGAGAAAGAAAAAGTTTGTTTTCAGCATCCGATTCAGGAAAAAGATCGGCGTTGCGGTTGCGCACAGAAAAGCCAGCACCCAGCGAATGTGATGAACCTGCGGGCGAAATCCGCCAGCAAGCAGAAGGACCGGATAGAGGATCAGCAGAACGTGGATGCTGTAGGAATGCAGGTGCAGCAGATTCCAGACCGGGAGCCGCTGCCACGAGGGGCTCAGCATTGCGACCACCGCTCCCGGAAGACAGAGCGCATAAAGGATTTCCTTGCTTCGGCGGCTCTGGTGTACGGCATCGTACCAGCAGACAAAGATGTTGATGCTGCACAGGTGGAGAGGCAGATAGGTCACGTTCCATTGGCCGGTGTAAAGCAGGACAGCCTGCTTCATAAACTCATCAGCTAGCATCAGGACAAAAACAGCTCGAAGGATCTGCTGCCGTGTCAATTCCCTGCATCGGCGATAGATCATAGCACAGAGAACGACGATTGCAATCGCTACGAGCAGTTCTGCCCAATGGACGGCACCAAACAGCGGGAATGCGCGGTAATCTGCCCCGCGCTCTGCCTGTATCGTCTGCACAGACTTCCAGAAATCTTCCATAGGAACCCTCCTTTTCTGCGATTTCATTTTACAATAAAATTGTATCATGGAAATCGAATTGGAGAAACCGTGCTGTGGTCAAATCCATGTGAAATCCGGGTGCAGCTCATTTCAGGTCGGAATGCACATTGGCCTGATAAGCTTCCTCATAGAACTGTGCTTGGCAGTCCACCGCATCGGCACCGGGCATCCGACGGACATAGTTACCGTCCGGCTGCTGTACACGGGCATTGCTGTTATCGGCCAGCATCGTATTAAAAATGTGCTGCAGGCGTGCTTTCAGAGTCGGAGCCGTGACCGGCGCAGCAATTTCCACACGGCGGAGAGTCGAGCGGGTCATCCAGTCGGCCGAGCCGATGTAATATCGGGCACGCTCTCCCCGCCCCAAAATATAGATACGGGAATGTTCCAGATACCGTCCCACAATGCTGATGATGTGGATGTTATCGGTCTCATCCGGGACACCGGCCCGCAGGCAGCAGATGCCGCGCACCACCATATCGATATGGACACCGGCCTGGCTGGCCTCGATCAGCTTATTGATGAGCACCTTGTCGGTCAGGCTGTTGATCTTGATGCCGATGTAGCCGCCCTCGCCGCGGGCGGCGGCTTCAATTTCGCCGTCTATCAGATTCAGCAGACGGTTCTGCAGGCAATGGGGTGCTACCAGCAGATTCTTGACCGAATCCACCGTTTCGCCCTGATCCAGTGCGCGGAAAACCTCGGTCGCTTCCAGACCGATTTCCCTAGATGCGGTCAGGAAGGAAAGGTCGGTGTACAGGCGGCTTGTCTTTTCGTTGTAGTTGCCGGTGCCAATCTGGGTGATAAAGGAAATGCCGTCCTTTGTTTTGCGGGTGATGAGACAGAGCTTGGAGTGGACTTTCAGCCCTTCGATGCCGTACACCACATGGCATCCTGCCCGCTCCAGCAAACGAGACCACTCGATGTTGTTTTCCTCATCAAAGCGGGCTTTCAGTTCCACCAGAACGTCCACCTGCTTGCCATTTTCGGCGGCTTCCACCAGCGCGTCTACCACCTTGCTGTGGTTGGCAAGGCGGTACAGGGTCATCTTGATGGACACCACATCCGGGTCGCAGGCGGCTTCGTGCAGCAGCTGCAGGAAGGGCCGAATGCTCTCATACGGATAATGGAGCAGCTTGTCCTCCTGCATGATCTGCGGAATGATGGGTTTGCGCTCGTCCAGTGCAGGGCTGGGCTGCGGGTGGCGGGGCGCAAAGAACAGGTCGGTATGGCTGCGCAGCTGATCCTCGATCTGGAACAGGAAGGAGTGGTCCAGCGGAGAATCGTATTCAAACACCCGCTTGGGGTCCAGTTTCAGATTTTTGCACAGGGATTGGATGATTTCTTCATCGATCTCACGACTCAGTTCCAGACGGACAGGTGCCAGCTTCTTGCGCTTTTTCACCACCTCGGCCATGTGGTCCCGGTAGTTCAGGTCTTCGTCGTAGATCAGGTCGGCGTCAATATCCGCATTGCGGGTGATGCGGGCCAGCGTTTTGCTGCTGACCTTATAGCCCTTATACAGCAGCGGCAGGAAGTGCAGGATCAGTTCCTCCGACAGAATAAAGCAGCCGGTACGGCCCGGCACCGGCACCAGCCGGGGGAAGATCTCGCTGCCGCAGGGCACGATGCCGATCTTTTTCTTTTCCGCCTTGGTGCTCAGCACCGCAACGGCATAGATGCCCTTGTTTTTCAGGAACGGAAATGCCTGCTTTTTGCTGATGATGAAACTGGACAGCAGCGGCAGATAGTCCTGCCGGAACAGTTTTTCCAGCTCCGCACGGCTTTCTTCTTCCATATGAGCAAAATCCAGCAGGCGGATACCCTGCTCTGCAAGCTGTTCCAGCAGACCATTGTAGGCAGCATCCCGCCGGGCCGTCAGCTTATGAATAAACGCCAGTGCAGCATCGATCTGCTCCCCGCTGGTCATGTTGGTCTTGTTTTCTCGTGCGTTTTTGTCCAGCAGCATTTGGTCCTGCAGGCTGCCGATGCGCACCATGAAAAACTCATCCAGATTGCTCTGGAAAATCGACAAAAAGCTCAGCCGTTCACACAGCGGCAGACGGGAATCCTCTGCCTCCTCCAGAACGCGTTCGTTGAACCGCAGCCACGAAAGCTCACGGTTTGCATAGCAATGATAGGTGTTTTCCATATTCCTCTTCCTTTTCTCCGACCGGAATGCAGCGGATTGCATGATACAAACGCTTTTATTGTACCGTGCAAATGTAAAATCAAAAATCAGGAATGTGTCTGGAATATGTAAAATTGCTTTCGCACACAGATTTTACCGCAATTTGATTGCAACTGCGCCAAAATTATCGTACAATCATAAATACTTTCTTTTCACAAGAGAATCGAGGAACAAAAGCCATGACGTATAAGGACATCAAGCACAACGAAGAAGTCAACGAACTACTGAAAAAGGGCAACCAGAATCTGGGCCTGCTGGGCTATACCGACCACTCACAGGCTCATTGTGTCCGGGTGGCAGAGACTGCCGCCCACATCCTGAAAAAATTCGGCTATCCGGAGCATGACATCGAGCTTGCCCGGATCGCAGGCTATATGCACGACATCGGAAACGCCATCAACCGCAGCCGCCACGCCGAATACGGCGGGCTGCTGGCCAACGAGATTCTCAAACAATATGACCTGAGCATTCCGGACCGCATCACCATCGTGTCTGCCATTTCCAACCACGATGAATCTACCGGCGGTGCTGTGGACCCCATCTCGGCAGCTCTCATCATCGGCGACAAGACCGATGTGCGCCGCAGCCGCGTGCGGGAAAAACCGAAGGCAACCTTTGATATCCATGACCGGGTCAATTATGCCGTGACAGATCAAACCCTGAAGATCAACGCTGAGAAAAAGGTCATCTCGCTGAACCTGCAAATTGACACTGACATTTGCAGTATGTACGAATACTTTGAGATTTTCCTGCAGCGGATGCTGATGTGCCGCGGGGCCGCCGATATGCTGGGAGCAACCTTCAAGCTGACGGCCAACGGTGCCAAAGTTCTTTGAAAGTAGAAAAGCCGAAGTTGTCGCACACTTTTGTGTGCAGCAACCTCGGCCCAATTTTAATCTTCCAATCCATGACTCCCGGCTACATTCTTCAAATATTCCTCCGGGTCACCATTCAGAATCAAATCCGCATAGCCCAGCGGGTCATTGTAAATAAGGTAATCCAGCTCCGTCTGCTGCGCTATGGTCACGTCCAGTACATCCTCGACCCCGGTGCAGTCGATGGAAATTTTTCTCCCATCCCGAAGCAGCAGTTCCACGCAGCCGGTGTCCATGTTGAATTTGCAGGTTCTTTCATCGTACTTCATGTTTGTGTCCTTTCTGCCTTACGGCACTCTCACAGTGGTCTGTCGTGCTTTCTTATGATAAGGTCTAGGACGTTTTTCGATGGAAGCAAGGGATTCGTTCTGTTTTCCAA
>ERZ827522.2237-NODE-2237-length-13794-cov-3.245214_pt1 | contig 13794 bp, 10 predicted proteins | sample MGYA00519580_ERZ827522 | MGnify/ENA primary metagenome ERZ827522 (study PRJEB31778, sample SAMEA3449340) | human gut metagenome | biome: human gut; feature: human-associated habitat; material: faeces | place: United Kingdom | collected 2010/2012 ... | reverse complement strand
CAGAAGTATCTGGAGGAAAAGGGTGTCACCGCTACCCAGTACGCTTTCTCTGATTCCAACGACCTGTCCTCTGTCTGCCAGAAGGCTGCCGACGAGAACGACGCACTGTATGTGCCCACCGATAACACTGTTGCTGCAAACACCGGCATTGTGGACGGCATCTGCCGCCCGGCCAAGAAGCCCGTGTTCGCTGGCGAAGAGGGCATCTGCGCCGGCTGCGGCGTGGCTACCCTTTCCATCAGCTACTACGATCTGGGCTACACCACTGGTGAGATGGCAGTGAAGATCCTGAACGGCGAGGCTGATATCTCCACCATGCCCATCGAGTACACCGATGTGACCAAGAAGTACAACAAGACTATCTGCGACGATCTGGGCCTGACCGTTCCCGACGGCTACGAGGAGATCGAGGGCTAAAATACTCCGGGAAACCAAACAGAAAATCAGCGGAGAAGGGTAAAAAGTGCTCTTCTCCGCTTTCCCGTATCAAACGGGAAGAAAAAAGTGTAACGTTTAGGAGGAATTGTTTTGGAAATCATTGCAAGACTGGCAAACCTGCCGGGCGCTTTGCCGGGTGCCTGTGCACAGGGCCTTATCTGGGGTATCATGGCCATTGGCGTGTACCTGACCTACCGTATTCTGGATGTGGCCGATCTGACGAAGCTGGTCCGCGCATATCTCGCTGCCCCGTCGCAGGATAATGCCGACGTGTTGCACACCGTGCGCGAATCCGCTGATGCCACTTTCGACTTCTACCTGCCCCGCGGCAAGGAGACGGTCGAATTGCAGGGCATCGAAGGCGAACCGGTAATCCTGTTCCAAACGGAACGGGGGAAGAAGCCCGGCTCATACACCGTGCATCGCAACGGCGTGCTCGTGGTAAGGCGGTAAAGTCGGAAACCGAATATCGATGACGGATGCGGTTAGGGGGAGACATGGCCGATACGAGGCCGGACAAGTCCGACAGGAAACGCGTCACACTGCGTGAAGTGGCGCAAGAGGCCGGAGTCTCCCTCAAAACCGCGTCGAACGTCATCAACCATTCCGGCCGCATGGCCGACGCCACACGCGAAAAAGTGCAGGACGTCATCGACCGGCTCGGCTACCGCGTCAACGTGTCGGCCCGCAACCTCAATCGCGGCAAAACCGGCTTCATCACGCTCGCGGTGCCGAGCCTGACCGCGCCATATTTGGCCGAACTGGCCAACCGGGTGATCGACGCGGCCCGCATCTACGGTTATTCCGTATACGTCACCACCTACGCCGAAGGATCCGCGCAGGGTGCCCGCACGCTCTTGCGGAACTTCAACACCACAGTGTCGGATGGCATGATCCTGTCCATTTCCGAAGTCGAGAAGCTCGATCCCAAGGATTTGGACGTGGATTATCCGCTGGTCTGCGTGGGCGCGCGATCCACGCACGACAAGGCGGACCACGTCACCCCGGATGATGTTCAGGAGGCGCGTCTCGCCGCGCAATACCTGTTCGACCACGGTGCCACGAATCTTGCGGTGATCGGCTCGCGAACCGATCCGGAGCATATCCTCGATCTGCGTGACGCCATGGAAGGCAACGCGCAGTTGCGCATGCGCGGTGTGTTCGAAGCGTGCGCCAACCAAGGCGTCGAACTGGATGCGCGTCTTGTGCCCAACACAGGCCAGGATTGGACCATCGGCTCGGGCGCGCGCATGACGCAGCATATCGTCGACTCCGGCATTCCTTTCGATGACATCGTGGCGTTCAACGACCAGCTCGCGTTGGGCGCGCTGTTCACTTTGGCGGCGAACGGCATCGCGGTGCCCGACCGGGTGCAGGTGATCGGCTTCGACAACAACGAGGAAGCCGCGTATTTCCAGCCGCCGCTGACCACCATGGATTCCTGCCTTGACTGGATCGCGCCAACTGCGGTCAGCCGCATCATCAACCGCATCGACGGCAGCCGCACGCTGGAACCGGAGCTCATCACCACCCAATCCCGCGTCATAGCCCGCGCCACCACCCGTGCCTAGTGTCGCGTTGGCTGTGCCTAGCTGCCTGTGCCTAGTGTCGCGTGTTTGGTTTCTCGCCGCCTAGTGCTTCCCGCTTTCCGCATGCCTTCCTCCCCTGAGTGCCCTCCTCGCTTCCATCGCAGGCCTTGATTCCGCTCTTCCGGCACTGCCCACGCTATCTGTGCGCCAGCTCCGCCCTTTCCAGAGCAGGCCTTGGACCTACTCTTCCGGTACTGCCCGTGTCGCTTGTTTTGTGTCACGATTCGAAAAAACAGCCGAAATTTCGAATCGTGACACATTTCGGGAGACTCCGCCACTCACCTACGCTTCACCGCGCACGTACGCTCCGCCACCTGCCACGCGCCTCACCGCTCCGGCACGCTTTGCGCCGGGCAGCCATGCAGCACGGACAGCATCGCCCGCTTTTCCTTGGTGGTGACGCTCAGCCCATACTTGGCTTTCACGCCGATCTGCCGGGCCACGTACTCGCACCGGTACGCGCCGTTCGTGGGTAGCCAGTACGCGGCCGACGCGGATCCCTTCTCCTGATTGGCGGGCCCGTCCACCGCGAGCAGGTTGTACATATCGTTGCCGAACCGGTACCGCTTGGCTTGGTCCCACGTGCTCGCGCCCGACCGCCAGGCATTCTCCAACGCCACCACATGGTCGATCTGCACCGCCGACGAGGTGCGCGCGCCGCGTACGAAGTGGATTGTTTTGCCGGTGTACGGGTCGGCCAGCGTGCCCGATTCCACTTTGCATCCATGCTGCCGGTAGCGCACGTCGGTCAGGTCGCGCGCCAGTACGTCTTCGCGCACGTCGCATCCGTTGCCGTCGTCGTCGGTTTGGCGGAAGCCGAACAGGTCGCGATCGTAGCCGGCGTGCCGCTGATTATCGTCGACCGTCAGCTGCTGCAGCGTCTGCGCGGCGCTGCCGGACGCGGTGTATTCGCCTGTTATTTCGCCGACGGTCGGGTTTGCTTTCGGCATGAGCAGGCCGATGGTGACGCCCGCCACCACGGCGATCACCAGCAGGATCAGTATGCGTTCCACCGGCCCGTCGGCATTGAGCAGCTTCTTACGAAAATGCGTGCCGTCACGCGATCCGCGCCTTGTCATCGCACCCTAAGCAGTCTCACGCGTACGTGAACGTCATCGGATCGTGCCCGGCGCGCGTCGGCCCGTCGAGCGCATCGATGGCCGCATGCTCGGCCGGGCTGAGTACGAATCCGAACAGGTCGAGGTTCTGCTTCTGCCTGTCCGCATGCACCGACTTGGGAATGATGATCGTGCCGTTTTCGATGTGCCACCGCAGAATCACCTGCGCTTCGGTGACGCCATGCGCCCGCGCGATGCGTTCGATCACACCATCGCCGGCATTGAGATCCGCGCCACGCGCCATCGGCGAATACGCCTCGACCGCGATATTGTGCGCCTTGCAATACGCCACCACCTCGCGCTGCTGCCACGTGGGATGCAGTTCGATCTGGTTGACGGCCGGATATTCGCCCGTTTCCTTATGCAGCCGCTCAAGATGCTCCGGCAGGAAATTGCACACGCCAAGCGTACGCACGCGACCCTCCGCGCGGAACTCGTCGAACGCCTTCCACGTTTCGCCGGAACGCCAATTGAACGGGGTGGGCCAATGCAGCATATACATGTCCACATAATCGAGCTGCAGCAGGTCAAGCTGACGGTCGAACGCCTTGCGTGCGGAATCGTACCCCTGTTCCGAATCGCGCAGCTTCGTCGTCACCCACAGGTTCTTGCGATTCTCACCCTGCGTGAAGCCCGCGTTCTGCAGCGCACGTCCGACGCCAGCCTCGTTATTGTACCCCGCAGCGCCATCGATATGGCGATAACCGGCTTCCAGCGCGCTCTCGACCACGGGGGTAACGCCCTCGTCGTCGATGCGCAGCACGCCCAAGCCGATCTGCGGAATCAGATTGCCGTCGGGAAGCGTGATCATCGGAGTGTGGAAAACAGTCATGGAACAACCCCTTGAGTCGAAATGCAATGTTCTCTGCACCAGTTTAGCGGCTTCCGTGATCGCGGCCTGTCCGCCCCACAATCGGCGCATGTTCGGCAGCTGTTCAGCTTTCCGTAACAGACGTAACAATTCTGCGCGGAAAACGCACTATAACGTTGCGTGGATATGAAGAACGATATGGATTCGAAGAATATGACGATCACTGCGCAGCATGACCGATCCGCCCGGCCGTACCACCACGGCCACGCGCTCGCCGGCATCCTCGGCCCCGCGTTCGTGGCGGCGGTCGCATACGTGGATCCGGGCAACGTGGCGGCGAACATCACGTCGGGCGCGCGCTACGGCTACCTGCTGGTGTGGGTGCTGGTGTTGGCTAACTGCATGAGCGTGCTCATCCAATACCAGTCCGCGAAACTCGGCATCGTCACCGGCAAAAGCTTGCCGGAAATCTTGGGCGAACGGCTTGGCGACGCGGGCCGTTTCATGTTCTTCATGCAGGCTGAGGTAATCGCCATCGCCACCGATCTGGCGGAAGTGATCGGCGGCGCGATCGCGCTGAAACTGCTGTTCGGCCTGCCGCTGTTCGTCGGCGGCTGCATCATCGGCGCGGTGTCGACGGTGCTGCTGATTTTCGAAAAAGGCGCCACGCATCGCATTTTCGAAAAACTCATCATCGGCCTGCTGCTGGTGATTACGTTCGGTTTCATCGCCGGCCTGTTCATCGCCCCGCCAAATCCGAAAGAAGTCGTCGCCGGCTTGATTCCACGCTTCAAAGGCACTGATACCGTGCTCATGGCCACGTCCATGCTGGGCGCCACGGTCATGCCGCACGCCATCTACCTGCATTCCACGCTCGTCAACGACCATTACGCCCCCGGCGAAGCGAAGCCGAGCATCAAAAAGCTACTTCACGGCAGCAAAATCGACGTTGCCTGGGCGCTGATACTGGCCGGTTCGGTCAACCTCGCGCTGCTCATCCTCGCCGCGAACTCGCTGTACGGCATGACCGGCACCGACACCATCGAAGGCGCGCAACGGGCCATCCAGCATGTGCTCGGGCCGGTGATCGGCACGATTTTCTCGATTGGTCTGCTTGCGTCGAGCCTGAGCTCCACGTCGGTCGGCACTTACGCCGGCAGCGAAATCATGCACGGCCTGCTACGCATCAAAGCGCCGATGTGGGCGTGCCGAGTGGTGACGCTGGTACCCGCGCTGGTGGTGCTATGGTTCGCCAACAATCCGACGGAAGCGTTGATCGTCGGCCAGGTCGTGCTGTCGGTCGGCATTCCATTTGCGATTATTCCGCTGATGCGCTACACGCACGACCGCACGCTGATGGGGGAGTATGTGGACGGTCCGGTCAAGCACATCGTCAATATCGCGGTCGCCGCGCTGATCGTCGCTCTGAACGTGGTGCTGATTGTGCTGACAATGCTCGGCAAAGCCTGATTTTCCGTGATTTTTACGTCGATCTCCGGCGGATTTGCGGTGCTTTTTTCGTAGTTTCTCAGCTGATTTTCTAGGGTTTTTCCCGCAGATTTCCTGCGGATTTTTCCACGAAACCTACGCTGCCTGCACTTTCCCGCTGTCATAATCGACCACGGTGTACATGCCCTTCCCCTCACGCTTGGACTGGTACAACGCATGGTCGGCGAATCCCAAGCAGAGGCTCAGATCGACGTTCTTGCCGGACAGCACGCGGCATGCGCCGATACTGCAATGCACGTCCTGCCCGTATTGCGCGGACGCCTGCGCCAACTGGCGGCGGAACAGGTCCAGCGTGCTTTCGATCACGCGCTCGTTCGCGGTGTTCTTTATCAGCGCCACATACTCATCGCCACCGAAACGGACGATGATGTCATCATGCCGGTACAGCCGCTTCAACGTCTGCGCCACTTCACGAATCCAGAAATCGCCCACTTTATGGCCGTACGTATCGTTGATCTGCTTGAAATCGTCGATGTCAACGAAAATCAGAACAGCCTGGTCGTCTTCCTGCATGTGCGCGAAATAATTCTCAATCTGTTCGCGGCCGGCGCTTTTGCTCCACAAATCGGTCAGACCGTCATGCTGCGCTTCGTAGCTGACCTTCTGATAAGCATCGTCCTGCGAGCGGATCTTCTTGTTCATTTCGATGGTGTCGACCACGAACGTGAACTGGATTGAAATCGTGATCGCGATGGCCTGCAACGCCAGTCCGTAATGGAGAATCTGAACGATGGTTGTCACAATCGGCAGCACGAAGAACGACAGCGACGTGACGAACAGCGGTCGGCTGAGGTTTTTGCGGTTTTCGATGATCAGCATCACAATCAGCGCGAGCTCTACCAGACCCAGTATCTGCGGGATAGCGAACAGTGGTCCGCGGCGGTAGTAGTTCTGGCTGTCGATGTAGTAGACCATATGGTTGAACTGCGTGGCAATCGTCAGTACGATGCCGAGCGCGGACGCTGCGTAGATGACGTCAAGCTTCTTCGAACGCGGCTTTTTCGGCTTGGATCGGGCATTGGCCGAACGTTGGTTCTTACGATTACGCTTGGCTCCGCCGCTCGTTCTGGCCCTCCACTCGTGCGGGCTGACGTTTTCAAGCATGTCGTCGCCGCTGACGGTTTGCCAGATATAGTTGGCGAACAGTGCGATGAAGATGAAATTGATCAGGTATTCACCAAGATTGCCGATGCGCGTCATGTAGAAGTCAAGCTTGTCGCAGCCGCCGTTGTGATACCAGGCGGACACGTCGGCCAGCAGCATCAGCGCACATAGAAGCTGCATGGAAACTTTCGTATAGGTACGCCGCGTCCTACGTATCGCGCCCACGTAGACGCCACCTGCGCAAACGATGCAGATGAGAACGCCCCATAGCTCCATCGCTATGTTGAATAACGTGACTACGGTCATACTTCCTAACCCCCTGCGCGGCGTATTCCTTTCCTGTATCGTGCCGTTACTGCCAACGCATATGTATACCACCCCATGATGAACAAATACGAAGTTTTGCCATTTTTTCTCGGTTGAATTGGAATTGAACGTGTTCGAATAGTTTCATCTCGCGTTCGACCACCCGCAGTACTAGACTTTTTGAGTCTGTTTTTGCAGGAGTTGCGCAATACGCTGCGAGTATGCGCGGATGAGTGATGGAGGGCGGTCGGTTGCCGTCGAAACCGGAGAAGAGGTCGGAAGTGAAGCCGGAAAAGAAAATAAACGCGAAACAGGGCCGCACCCACGGCCTGTCCCAGCCACTTACCGGCGAGGAATCGTATAAAAACGACCATTTGACGCATGCCGCGTTCGTATCGATCGCCATTCTCACCTTTATCACGTTCGTCGGCAACTTCACTCAGCTGCAGTTGAGCGCCGCACTGCCCACCATCGTGTCCGATTTCGGCATTTCCGTGACGACCGGCCAATGGCTGACGTCGATTTTCCAGCTCGTCATGGGCGTTATGGTGCCGCTCACCGCCTACCTGACCCGCCGATTCTCCCCCCGCCAGATCGTGATTGCATCGATGGCGGTGTTCACGCTCGGCTCGGTGTTCGCCTGGCTCGGCTCATCGTTCGTACTGGTTTTGATCGGCCGTCTGCTGGAAGCCGTCGGCACCGGCGTGATGTGGCCGGTCCTGCAGATCACGGTATTTTCGATTTACCCCCTTTCGCGCCGTGGTATGGCGATGGGCACCGTCGGCATGGCCATGAGCGTCGCGCCCGCGATCGGCCCCACGTTGGGTGGTGTGCAAACCGATTTGAACGGTTGGCGATCGATCTTCCTCACGCTGACGGTCATCGGCGTGATTTCACTGTTTTTGGCGATTTTCGGCTTGCGTAATTTCGGCACGCGCGACGCGTCCGCCAAAGCCGACTTCTTCTCCGTCGGCTTGTCGATTTTCGGCTTCGGCGGACTCATGTTCGGCTTCACGAACATCGAATCGTATCCGTTCACGCATCCGATGGTGTGGCTCGCCATGCTTATCGGTGTGGTCGGCATCGTCTGGTTCGTGCTGCGGCAGATCCACGGCGCTCGCCGGCAGTCGGCCGACCCGTCCAAGCAACCTCCGCTGCTCAACCTGAGCGTGCTGAAAAACAAGAGCTTCACCGTCGGCACCGTCACCGCCGCGCTGTCGTTCTTCGCGTTCAGTTCGATCATGGTGATCATGCCGCTCTACATTCAGGATTGCCGAGGCTATTCCGCCACGATCAGCGGCCTGGTGATGCTGCCCGGCGCGTTCGGCCAGTGCATCGCGCAGTTCTTCGGCGGCAAGGCACTCGACCGTCTCGGCGCGCGTCCGGTGGCGCTGATCGGCTCGATCACCCTGCTGTTCGGCACCATCATGATGAGCCTGATTTCCATGACCTCATGGATTTGGTGGGTGTCGATCTGGCAGTTCGTCCGTCAGATCGGCATGGGATTCGTGCTGATGCCGATCACCACATGGTCGCTCAACTGCCTTGAGCCCGAAGAGGTGAGTGCCGGCTCGGCCGTCACGAACACGGTCCGTCAGATTGCCGGCGCGATCGGTGCCCCCGTGTTGGTGATTCTGATGGAGACATTCACGTCCCTGCGTTGGGCCGCGATCGGCGGTGCGAAGAAGATGTACGCCGCGGCGAACGTGTTCGGCATCCAGTGGGCGCTGCGCGTGAGCGCCGCGATCTGCTTCGTGATGGTGCTTATGGTTTTCTTCGGCGTGCGCGGCAACGGCGCCGGATCCACCCGCGACACCGTCCAGCGCGCCCTTGGCCGCATGCACGCCCACACCGCGGCCTGAGTCTGTCCGATTGATGCGGCTTGGCTGCTGTGGTCGACGTCGGCTGCCGCAGCCGGCGTCGCGACTGACGTCGTAACCTGACATCAATCGCTATCCCATGCCTGCGCTATGCCCACGCTCACGCCATTCCGCAGCCATAGTCGCACCAATCACCTATTCCTATACCTACATTTTTGACATTTTGTAGGTATAGATATACTATGTGGTCATTTCTATACCTACGTTTTTAGCTTTTCGCAGGTATGTCAACGCCGGATAAAACGGTTCATACTTACGTTTTTGCGAGAATGACGATTCAGGGATGGTGATTATGGAATACAAGAGCATACGGCAGACGTTGGCGATGTCATCATCCACGCTCAAACCACAGGATGCGGCCGAAAAGGAGTATGAGAACAGGCTGAACGGCTATTCGACATATCGGTCGGGAATCGTATTCGATGGTCATGAGATGTTCGCCGTGGCGTTCAGGGAACTGCTTAACGCCATGGATTCCGTGCGAGGTATGGAAGTGCGGGTTGAAGCGCTGTGGAACACGTTGCCTCCGATCGCTCGCAGAGCGTATCTGATGGAACTCATCGGTGCGGAAATGCAGAACACGAACACGATAGAAAATGTGCATACCACGCGCGAGGAGATTGCAGACGCGTTGGATTCCGCAGTGGCCGATGGTCCGCATAAGCGGTTGAGCGAACTCGCCAAACTGTTCCTCGGCCTTTCCGGCGAGGGGGCAGCACGCCTTGATTTGCCTCAGACGCTGAACGATATACGCAGTATCTACGATCAGGTGATGGACGGCGAATTGAAGGATGATCAAAAACCTGATGGCATGCTGTTCAGAGCCAGAACGGTTTCGGTCTATGACGGTGCTGACAGGGTGATTCATAAGGGCGCATGGCCGGAATCAGAGATCCAGGTGCAGCTGACAAAATGGCTGGCATTGCTTTCCAACGAGACCATTCCGCCGTTGCTGCGGGCCACGATGTGCCATTACGCGTTCGAATGCATTCACCCGTTCTACGATGGCAACGGCAGAACGGGACGGTTCCTGCTCGCCCTGCAATTAAGCAAAAGCCTGTCCGTACCGACGGCGGTCAGCCTGAGCTCGGCCATCGCTGAAGCGAAAGGGCAGTATTACAAGGCTTTTGATGAAGTGCAGCATCCATTGAATTGTTCCGATGTTTCTTTGTTCTGCTATCGGATGATCCATTTCGTCGCCACAGCCCAGGAAAACATCATTTCCGTGTTGAGCGAGAAGAAGGCCATGCTCGATGCCGCGAAAGACAATCTCGAACGGTACGCCGATGCGCATGACGTTCCCGAACTGCAGAGGGACATGCTGTTCTTCCTGCTTCAGGAGGAGCTGTTCGACGATACTTCGAATTCCATATCACGGCGATTGATGCGCGAATGGCTTGGTGTGGGGGAGCGGAAGGTGAGCACCGCTCTCGATGCGTTGATGGACTTGGGTTTGCTGGAAGCGCATGGAAAACGGCCGATTCGATATTCGTTGAGTGATGCTGCACGTGGCGAGTTCTTGCGATGATTCAGTTTCGACGTTCGTGCGGTGGCGTACAGACGGTGGCGTACAGACGGTGGGAAAGACGGTGCGAAGAACGGTGAGCACGTAAAGGCACTGTGAACCTCACGGACCGTTTACAACGAATCCATATCGCGTTGCGTATGGTGAACGGGAACGTAATGAAAGGCAAGCATGCGGCAAACCGGCGAAGGTGAAGGCACCAGCGAACAAGGTGAAGGCACCAGCGAACGCGGCAGCGGCAACGAAAACGAAGCCGAACGCGAGATCGAGGATCTGGGCGCGCGGCTCGACGCTGCCGGCGCCAGTCGCAGCGGCCGCGACCACGCCCAACGCGGCATGTCCCGGCGCAGCGCCATCCTGCGCATCCTGACCATCGCACTCTGGCTGGCCACCGCCGTCATCCTGCTGGCCATGTTGCTCCGCATGCTCCCCAACAGCCTCGACGGCAAACGCTACATTCCGCTTATCGTCGCACTGATGCCATGGCTGGGTTTCCTGTCCGCGGTTATCGCGATCGTCGCACTCGCCGTCCGACAGATCGGAGGACGTGCAGCGCTCGCCATCATCGGCGTGGTGTGCGTGGTCGTGCAGGTCGGCTGGCATTGGGGGTATATCGAACCGCAACAGACGATTTCCGAGAATGCCAGCCAAGCCGTCGCGCAGACGGAAACCGATGGTCTGCCCGACACGTCCGACAAATACGCACGCATCATGACCCTTAACACCAAACAGGGTGCGGCCGACGCCGGCAAAATCGTCGAAACCGTGAAGGCTGAGCATGTCGAAGTACTCGCCCTGCAGGAAGTGTCATGGAGTCTGCTCGACCGGCTCGCCAACGCCGGAATCGCCAACTATCTGCCGTATTCCGTGACCGCGCAGCAAACGTGGCACGACAATGGTGGTGTGAACGTGCTGTACAGCGCGGCGCCGATGGAAGACGTCAAGCAGAACCTGATTCCCGTGGAGTCGAGCAGTGTTCCGGCGGCGACCATCGATTTCGCCGGCACGAAAGTACGGTTCGGCTCGGTCCACCCCTTCTCGCCACGTCCCAGCAACCAAGGCCTGTGGAATCGTAGCCTCGATTCACTCGCCCAGTTGCAGCATTACGACAGCCTGTACGTGCTGATGGGCGATTTCAATTCCACATGGGATCATGCCAGCTTCCGGTATCTTCTTGGCAGCCGCTTCCTGGACTCCGGCGAACAGGCCGGCGAGGGTTTGCACATGACGTACCCGGCCATGCTGCCGGTGGCCGAGATTGACCATATCGTGCATGACAAGGGCGTGGTCGTGGGCGACCTCGAAACGAAGCACATCCCCGGTTCCGACCACCGCGCGCTCCTCGCCACCCTCGAAGTCGCCTAATCCGCTTCTTGTTGACGGCCTTCGCCGAGTGTCCTCGTCGAATTCTTGGGGGAGTACGAGTTCATCGGCTCCAGCAATTACACTGGAAACCCGGAGCGATACGTGAAACAACGTTGTGATGGGGAGAGTAACGAAATATGTCCGAACACGATGGCGATGAAACATGGCAGGAGCCAGCGAACCAGGCCGAACACCAGATTGGAAAGGCTCAAAACCAGGCGGAATACCAGCCCGAGCATCAAACCGAAGCGCACGCCGATGCCAATGCCTACGCCAACGCCGACATCAATGAAGATGCCCCAGACAGCGCCGACTCCGAACCGCACTCCCGCCGCGTCCGCCGCCGCATGAGCGCCGAACACATCCGTCGCATCAAACGCAAACGCCGCAACCGCCGCATCCTGATCGCCGTGGTCGCCGTGCTGCTGGCGCTCGCCGCCTTTGCCGTCGCGTTCGTATGGTCGGTCATGAGCGCCAGGAGCGAACTGCAGCAGGCCGTGGCAAGCGCGAAGGGTCTGCAGAGCACCATCACCCAGGCCGACAGCCGACAGCTTGACACGAAGGTTAACGAATTCTCCGGCCATGTGGACAAGGCGTACAAGCAGACGTCGTCCTTCCTATGGACGGTCGCATCGCATGTTCCGTATGTGGGGGATGATGTTTCCGCGGTCCGTACCACGGTCGCCTCGTTGGAGGATATTTCCTCGCAGGCGTTGCCGCAATTGGTGAAGGTCTCCAAGAACGTCAATCTGAGCAATATCCACGTGGAGAATGGCACGGTCTCCCTTCCTGGTTTGGAGGATTCCCAGGAGCCGCTGAGCGTTGCCGACAAGGTGATCGACAACAGCACCCGTGAGATCAAGGCGGCGAAACGGCCACACATTCACAAGGTCGCCGATGCGCTCGACTCGGCCCAGACCTACTGTGTAAAGCTCAACAGCACCGTGCATACGCTGAACACCGTAGCCCAGCTGCTGCCCGGCATGCTCGGCACGGACAGCCATGCCAATGACGCTCCGCGCAACTATCTGATTCTGGCGCAGACCAATGCGGAGGCCCGTCCGTCCGGCGGCCTGACCGGGTCGCTTGGCGTGGTCACCGTGCAGGGCGGCCATTTGAGCTTGCAGCCGTTTGTCTCGGACGCGGATATTTCTAAGGCTGACGAGCCGGTGGTGAAACTCACTGCCGAGGAGAAAATGTTGTTCACCGACAAGCTGGGTACGGATATTCGCGATGTGAACTTCACTCCCGATTTCCCGCGTACCGGCGAGATCGTGCGTGCCATGTGGGCCAAGCAGTATGGCGTACAGGTGGATGGCGTGCTTGCCATCGACCCGCTGTTCCTGCAGAACATGCTTGCCGTCACCGGCGGCGTGACCATGCCCGACGGCTCCGTATTGGACGGTACGAATACCGCGCAGACGTTGTTGAACACCGTGTACGCGAAGATGACTCCGGCGGAGACGGACAAGTATTTCGCTGATGCCGCGCAGGCCGCGTTCGACCATATCACGCAGAATTCCGGCGATCCGAAAGCCTATATCAATGCGTTGTCTCAATCCGTGAAGCAGGGGCATCTGCTGTTGTGGAGCGCGCACGAGGACGAGCAGGATCTGATCGCCGAATCCGACATTTCCGGCCGCTTGATTACCGAAGGCGCCAAGCCGCAGGTGGGCGTGTACATCTCCGACGAGACGCAGTCGAAGATGGATTGGTATCTGCATCGCGAGGTGACCACCGAATTCCAGAAGGTGGCGGCGAACGGTGCCAACCAGTACACGGTGCATATCAAGATGAAGAATCTGATGACCGCCAAGGAACTGGCCACGGCTCCGAATTATGTGACCGGTGGCACGGATGGAACCGAGCCTGGAGATATCCGGACGGCCTTGTTCCTGTACGCGCCGGCGAATGGCCGCTTGGTGGATTGGAAGTTCCAGAACCAGAACGATTACCAGGGCGTGACCGTGCATGACGGTTTGACGCTCGCCGTTGGCAAGGTCACGTTGAAGCCGGGGGAGGAGTATGAGATCACCTTGCACGTGCAGTCCGCTCCGAACACGAAGAATGCCCTCACCGTCCGCCAGACTCCGCTTATCGAAGGCAGGTGAGCGTGTCGGCCAAGCGGAGAGTGTCTTTTATACGGAAG
>ERZ827522.2230-NODE-2230-length-13818-cov-4.111676_pt1 | contig 13818 bp, 12 predicted proteins | sample MGYA00519580_ERZ827522 | MGnify/ENA primary metagenome ERZ827522 (study PRJEB31778, sample SAMEA3449340) | human gut metagenome | biome: human gut; feature: human-associated habitat; material: faeces | place: United Kingdom | collected 2010/2012 ... | reverse complement strand
CGACAGCATGACGAAGATGTTTGCGCCGATCCTCGCTTTCACCTGCGACGAGATCTGGCTGGCCATGCCGCACCGCGCCGAGGACGACGCGCGCAACGTGCTGCTCAACGTCATGAACCAGCCGTTCGACGCCTATGCGCTCAGCAACGACGAGCTCGCCAAGTGGGACCAGCTGATCCGCGTCCGCACGGACGTCAACGGCGTGCTCGAGGCCGCTCGCGCCGAAAAGCGCATCGGCAAGCCGCTCGAGGCTGCCGTGACGCTGCGCGCCGACGACGATGCCGCCAAGGCCGCGCTCGACGACGTGCAGAGCATGAACCTGCCCGAGCTGCTCATCGTATCGCAGTGCCTCGTCGGCGGCGACGTGCCGGAAGACGCCGTCACCGGTACCGGCACGAATTTCCCCGGCCTGCACATCTCCGTGCGCAACGCGCCCGGCACCAAGTGCCCGCGCTGCTGGATGCACTCCGAGCAGGCCGACCCCGAGACCGGACTGTGCCCGCGCTGCGCCGCCGTCGTCGCCGCGCAGAAGGCGGAGTAAACCACCGATCCCAAAATCCTGATCCGAAAGCGAGGAACCGCTATGTGGTATGCCATCGTAGCCATCCTGATCCTCATCGCTGACCAAGGCCTGAAGTACTGGGTCACGCTCAACATCCCACTCGACACCGGGCACGTCACGCTCATCCCCGGCGTGCTGGAGCTGACGAATATCCACAACAACGGCGCTGCGTTCAGCATCCTGCAGCACGCGCCGCACTGGATCTTCGTTCTCTTCACGCTCGTGTTCGCCGCCATCGCGGTGTTCTGCCTGCGGCGCAACGTCGTGCACGGCAAGGTCGGCCGCTGGTCAGTCGTGCTCGTGCTGGCCGGCGCAGTCGGCAACTGCATCGACCGCATCCTCAGCGGCTACGTGGTGGACATGTTCAACTTCCTGTTCGTGCGCTTCGCCGTGTTCAACCTGGCGGATATCTTCATCGTCGTGGCCGGCATCGCCCTGTGCCTGCACGTCATCTTCTACCGGGGTGACGGTAGCGAGGGCGAGCCCGCGCCGAAACCGGCGCGCAAGCCCCGCAAGCACACGGACGCCCCCGTCCGTGCGCACAAGCTGCACCTGCCCGCTCGGAAGCAGCCAATCGCGCGGCCCGCCGCGCCGAGAAAGCCCGCCGCGCGTCCGGAGACTCCGGCCCCGGCGCGGGACGACCCATTCGCGGCGTGGGATCGCGCGCCCGTGCAGGCGCAGCCGGTGACTCCGGCAGCGCCGGAAGCACCGAAGGCTCCAGCAGCACCCGCCGCACCGGCGCCGGCGCAGACCGCGCCCAAGGCGGCCGAGCCCGCCGTCAAACCGGCGGATGCGGCCCCGACGGATCCCCTGCTTGCCTATCTCAACAGCACGCCCGCCGCGCCGGTCGAGCCGGAAGCCCCGGCCAAGGACACGGACGCCGCCCCGACAGACAGCGAGAGCTACTCGCTCGACGATATTTTAGCGGAGTTTTCGGATTTCTAATGGAACAGCGAACGATTCAAACACAGGAGAGCGCCGAGCGGATCGACGCTCTCCTTGCGCGCTCTCTGCCCGAGCTCACGCGCAGCGCCGCCCAGCGGCTGCTCGCGCAGGGGGCCGTGACGAAAGACGGCGCACCCGTGAAGAAAAACTATAAGACCGCACCCGGTGACACGTTTGTCGTCACGCTGCCGGACGCCGCGCCCTCGGCGCTGGTGGCGCAGGATCTGCCGCTGGACGTGGTGTATGAGGACGACGACCTCATCGTCGTCAACAAGCCGCGCGGCATGGTCGTGCACCCCGCGCCCGGCCACGAGGACGGCACGCTTGTCAACGCCCTGCTCGCCCACTGCGGCGACAGTCTCTCCGGCGTCGGCGGAGAGCGGCGGCCCGGCATCGTGCACCGTATCGACAAGGACACGTCCGGCCTGCTCGTCGCGGCGAAAAACGACTTTGCGCACCTCGCGCTCTCGGCCCAGCTGGCTGACCACACCATGGCCCGCACGTATGAGGCCGTTGTCTGCGGCAATCTGCGTGAAGACGCCGGCACGGTCGATGCGCCCATCGGCCGCCACCCGACGGACCGCAAGCGCATGGCCGTGACGCAAAAAAACGCCCGCCGCGCCGTCACGCACTGGTCGGTCATTGCGCGCTACAACGGCTACACGCATATCCGCTGCGAACTTGAGACCGGCCGCACGCACCAGATCCGCGTGCACATGGCACACATCGGCCACCCCCTGCTCGGCGACCTGGTCTACGGCCATAAGCGGCCGGAAAAGGGCCTGAGCGGGCAGTGCCTGCACGCACGGGCACTGCGATTCATCCACCCGCGCACCGGCGAGCTCGTGACGTTTACGTGCCCGCTGCCGGACTATTTTCAGGACGTGCTGGCGCGCCTCGGCCCGCCGGTCGGCTGATCAGAAAGGAGCATTCCCATGCGCAGATCCGATCGAGAGATCACCGATTTCCAGGAACTCATCACCGTCATGCGCGGGTGCGACGTCTGCCGCCTCGCCCTGCATGACGAGCCGTATCCCTACATCCTGCCGCTGAACTTCGGCCTGGAGGTCGACGGTGAGACCGTCCGCCTGTACTTCCACGGCGCGAGCACCGGCACGAAGTACGACCTCATCGCAAAAAATCCGCTCGTCTCGTTCGAGATGGACCGCGGCCACGCGCTCATCCTCGACGACGAGCACGGCAACTGCACCATGACGTATGAGAGCGTCATCGGTCAGGGCCGCATCGCGCTCGTGCCGGACGCGGACAAGGAGCGCGCGCTGCACGTGCTCATGGCGCAGTACCGCGCGCCGGACTTCCCGTATTCGAAGGCCGTCATTCCCGCGACGACCGTCCTGTGCCTGACCGTCGAGCACATGACCGGCAAGCGCCGCGCGAAAAAGCACGGCTGAGCGTACCTCCGGCGAATCGCAAGAGGGCCTCCGCAGGCAAAGCCTGCGGAGGCCCTTTTCGTGATCTTACTGCAGATCAGCGGATGAAATTGGTGAATTTGCGCGCTTCCGTCTCCGGGCGCGGGACACCGGCGGAGTCGCCCGCCGCAATGCACTGCACCAGCCAGAGCAGATTGCGCGCGAGCTGGCGCATCGTCTGCAGGCCCTCTTCGTCCTGTGCGACGTCCTCCGGGCGCGCACCGTGCACCATCGGCCAGTACTGCGAGGACACGACCGGCATGTTCGAGATCATCGGGTATTTGACCAGCTGATCGAGCGCGGCCGTCGTGCCCGCGCGCCGCGCCGAAACGACACAGGCGCAGGGCTTGTTCGCCCAGCCGTCGCCGGCGTAGAACAGCCGGTCGCAGAACGCCGACATCGCGCCGGAGATTCCGGCATAGTGCACCGGGGACGCGAGCACGAGCGCATCCGCCGTCTCCATCGCGTCAATGGCGTCGTTCACCAGGCCGCCGCGCACGCAGCGGCCGGTCGCGTTGCATCCGCCGCAGGCAGTGCAGCCGCCGGCCTGCTCGGCGCCGACCGTCAGGATCTGCGTTTCAACGCCCGCCGCCTGAAGCACCTGCTCCATCTCGTGCAGGGCGGTATATGTGCAGCCGTGCGGGTGCGGGCTGCCGTTGATCATGAGAATTTTCATCGTATCACCTCAAGCGCAGGATAGCACAAATCGCCGCGCCGCGCAAGCCGCCGGGCCCGCAATGCCATCGCCCCGACCTGGCGGTGTCTGGTTTGCCCGCCCGGATGCGCACGGCAGATCCGGCCGGGCCCAAAACGCGCTTGCGCGGCAGCAAAAACCTGCTGCCGCGCAAAGAAAAAAGAAGGGGTGTATGCCATGGAACGAAAGGGAGTAGAAGGGAGAAACGCGCATGGATATGCGGTTAGAGGTGGGCGGCCAGGCATACATGACCGCCCATCACAAGGGGGGGGAGGAACGGCCCCGCCGCTATGCGCCGGCGGACGGGAGCCGGATCAGGCAGAGATCAGATGGCGCTCCAGCCGCCGTCCACGCACACGATCTGGCCGGTCGTGTAGCTGCAGGCCGGGGAAGCAAAGTACGTGCACAGGCCGTCCATTTCGCCGGTCTTGCCGTGGCGCTCCATCGGGCAGCACTCGAGGTGCGCCTGATTGAAGAACGGTGCGTCGATATAGGCCGCGGTCATCTCGGTCGGGAAATAGCCCGGGCAGATGCAGTTGACGGTGATGCCGTCGCGTGCCCAGGAGTTGCCGAGCGAGCGCGTCAGGTTGACGATGCCGCCCTTGGCCGCGGCATAAGGCGCCGTGTCAACGCCCTTGCGGCCGCAGACGCCGTGGATGGATGCGATCATCACGATGCGGCCGTACTGGTTGGGCTTCATGGACTGGCGCACGACTTCACGGCAGGTGAAGAACTGACCGTTGAGGTCGGTGTTGATAACGTTGAGCCAGTACTCGTCCGTGAGCGTGGCCGGGTCGCCGCCGCCCGGGATGCCGGCGGCGTTGATGAGAATGTCGATCTTGCCAAAGTGCTTGACGACATCGCTCACACAGTCGGTAATGCTCTTGGAATCCTGCAGGTCCATGTAATGCGGGTAGACCTTGACGCCGTATTCCGCCTCGATCTCCTTGGCATTTTCCTCAAGACGATCCGTGCGGCGGGCGACGAGCGCGATGTCAGCGCCGGCGTTGGCCATGGCCTTGGCAAACTGATGGCCGAGACCGGAGGAACCACCGCAGCAGAACGCGACCTGACCGGAAAGATCAAACAGATTGTTTTTCATAATATTACCTTCCTTTTATCAAAAATTCCGTGATGTCTTAGAAGAACCAGCAGTTTTCGTAAGCGCTGAGCGTGGCGTCGGCCATCGTACCGCCCTTGTGGGCGTCGCCGACAAAGACGACCTTGTCAAACGCATCCTTGAGCTGCTGCTCGTAGCTCTTGTCGGGACGGTTGCCGAGCGCCATGACGACGATGTCGGCCGGGCGGGTGACGATCTCGCCGGTGTCGGTCTTCTTGAGCTCGACCGCACCGTCGGTCACGCCGGCGATGGCGTGCTCGGTCAGGATCTCAACGCCGCTCTCCTGCAGCAGGGACAGGAGCTTGTAGCGCGCGGTGCGATAGATCGTGACGCCGACTTCTTTCTGCATCTCGACGACCGTGACCTTGTTCTTATCGCACAGGAAGTGCGCGACCTCGAGGCCGACGTGGCCGCCGCCGATGACGGCGATGTTCTTGCCCTCGAAGGAAACGCGGCCCATGAGCACGTCCTCAATGTAGTAGACATTGCTGCGGTCGGCGCCGGGAACGTTCGGCACGATCTGCTCGCCGCCGCAGGCGACGACGACGCCGTAGGGATCGAGTGTGCGCAGCGTTTCGACCGTGGCAGGCGTGTTCAGGCGCACCTCGATGTGGTACTCCTTCATCTCGGCCTTCATGGTCTCGATGAGCTCGGCCACCATGCCCTTGCACGGTGCCTTCGAAGCCAGCACGGCGCTGCCGCCGAGGTGATCGCTGCTCTCGAGGATGATCGGGTGATAGCCGCGCTTTTTGAGCAGGAGCGCCGCCTGCATGCCGCCGGGGCCGCCGCCCACGACTGCGACCGTGCGGTCATCGCCGGTCTTGACAAGATTCTCGTCGCCATAGACCGTGGCGCGGCCGGTAACGGGGTTGATGGCGCAGTGCAGGTTCTTGCCCGCAACGACGGACTTGTTGCAGTTCATGCAGCCAAGGCACTTGCGGATAAGATCCTCGCGGCCGGCCATCGCCTTTTTGACCACGTCGGGATCAGCCAGCTGCATGCGGGACATGCCGACAAAGTCGCTCACGCCCTCCTGCAGGAAGCGCTCGGCCGTCTCGGGGTGCTTGATGGTGTTGACGGCGATAATGGGCACATTCACGGCAGCCTTGATGGTCTTGGCCAGGTTCTTTCTCCAGCCCTCGGGGCTGTAGCACGGCTCGATCATGGTCGGTGCGCTGGCGTAAACGCCGCAGGAGACGTTGAAGTAATCCACATACGGCTCGAGGTACTTGGCGATCTCCGTGCAAGCGGCGAGGTCATTGCCGCCCTCGACGAAATCGTTGCCGTTGATGCGCGCGCCGACAACGAAGTCACGGCTGACAGCGGCGCGGATACCGGTGAGGATGCGCACGAGGAAGCGGCAGCGGTTTTCCATGCTTCCGCCGTATTCATCGGTGCGCTTGTTGGTGTAGGGGCTCAAAAACTGCTGCACGAGGTAGCCGTGCGCCGCGTGGACCTCCACGCCGTCGGCGCCGGCAAGCTCGGAGTTGACCGCCGCCTGAACATATTTCTCGACCAGATTGTCAATGTCCTCAATGGTCATCTCGCGCGGCAGGATGGTCGCGCGGCCGACGACGGAGTTGAGCTCAACGCTCGGGGCCATGGCCTGACGGCCGCCGTTGCAGGCCGGGGGGGCCTCGCGGCCGCCGTGGTGCAGCTGGATGAAGATCTTCGCGCCGTGACGGTGCACCGCCTCGCAGATGAGCTGGAAGCTCTTGATCTGCCGGCTGTCATAGATGCCGAGCTGGATGGGGTTGCAGTGGCCGCTGTCGGCATCGACGGAGGTGAACTCCGGGATGATGAGGCCGCAGCCGCCTTTGGCACGGTCCTCGTAGAAACGGATCTGCTCCGGCGTGGTGCAGCCGTTCCAGTCGCCCATGAGGGCGCCCATGGCTGTCATAACGACACGGTTACGCAGCTCCAGGTTGCCGATCTTGCCGGGCTGAAACAGTTTTTCGTACTTCATGAGGCATTTCTTCTCTTTCTCTGGATAATTCCGGAACCGATGGTATCGCTTGTGCAGGAACGACATGGGATGCGGATTCTGCCGCCGCATCCGTGCCTTTGCAAATATTTTAACTAGCCATTTCGCGAATTTCCATATGCACGAAACACCAAAAAAAGCGTGATTTTGTGCGGGACCGACAATCCCGGACACCCGGTTGAGAAGCGCGGCCGCGGGCAAATTTTCGTGATTGTGCGCCGTGCACAACGCGCGGCCGCCATTTTGTCGCGCGGCACAACGGCGGCGGTTGCGCCGCGGTGCGGTTATGTAGTATAATTGAGAAAAATATTTTTTTAACAATATACCTATCTATAAGACGCAGGAGGCGGAACCATGAAATTTTCCGAGCTGATCTCAAAACTGCACGCGGCCAGCCAGCCGCACATGCTCATGCACATCGACATCCGGTCAGACTGTGAGCTGATGGATGTCAACATCCTCGCCCCCGGGCAGAGCGATGTGCAGACCGGAACGCTCTACTTTGCCGATGCAGGCTTATTAACGCCGGACACTGTGCTCCCGACCAACCTGATGTACTACGGCGCGCTGCCGCCGGAGCTGGCCTCCGGGCTGACGAACAGCGCCATGATCGACCGCGGCGAGTTTGCCGCGCTGTTTCAGAGCGTGAAGGAACTGCTGAGCTATCAGCAGTCCGATCAGCAGCTCTACACGCAGGTGCTGTATATGCTCTGCAACGGCACGGATCTGGACCGCGTGCTGACCAAGATGACCGACGTCACCGGCGACCTGTTCGTCATGATCGACAGCACAGGCAAGCTCGTCGCCAAGACGAAAAACTTCTATGTGGACTACCCGCTGTGGATGAAGAGCATCGAGCAGGGATACTGCAGTGATATACTAATGGAGTATATCGAGGACCGGCGGCGCAAGAATGAGTACTCCCTCTCGGACAAACCATTCACGCTCTTTTGCGAGCACATGCAGCGCTATCTGCTGTGCACGCGCATCGTCTACGACAACTTCATGATGGGCTATGTCATCATCGTGAGCAAGACCGGCATGTTCAGCGCAGCCGAGCAGCAGATCATCCCGCTGCTGTCCAGCTCGGCCAAAGAGCGCATCGTCAAGAGCAACAACGGCAATTGGATCGATTACCGCGCCTCGCAGCTCAATAACGTCTTCACGGACATGCTCACCGGCACGCAGAACATGGACATGGACCGCCGCATGAAGCTGGCCAAGCTGAGCTTTCCGGAGCAGAAATGTCTGGCCATTATCCGGCCGGTATATTATAAGGAGCCGGCCTATTACAAAAACCGCCTCATCCCGGACATGCAGGCCATTTTCGGCAAGACGGCATTCTCGGTGATCAAGAACGATCTCGTGCTGCTGCTGGCCGCGGCAAACAGCGGCACGATCTCGCCCGAACAGCACGCTGCGCTCGAGCAGTACACGCAGGGGCACCGGCTCATCGTGGGCATCAGCAACTGCTTTCAGGCCAACAATCAGCTTTCGCTCCACTATAACATGCTGCTGCAGACCTTGCAACTGGCCAAGCAGATGCGCTCGGATCAAAAAATCTTCTTTTTCTCCGACTACGTGTATTATGCGCTGCTCGACCAGGTTGAAGACAAGAGCCTGTTGTCCTTCATCCGGCACCCCGCACTCGACACACTCATCCACTATGACCGGGAAAAGGGCGCCGAGCTGTACCAGACGCTGCGCGTGTTCACCAAGTGCGGCTTCAACAAGGCGCACACCTCCGAGCAGCTCTTTCTGCACCGCAACACCGTCAATTACCGCATCTCGCAGATCGAATCCATCTGCAAGATCGACCTGTCGACCACGGAGCTGCTGTTTTCCCTGCAGCTGTCGTTTTTGATCGACGGCTATCTCAACAACGTCGCCTTTTGACCGCAATCACGTCCCCGAAACCGGGCCGGCACTTCCTGCCGGCCCGGTTTTTTGTGCCGCAAACGCCGTCAGAGGCAAATTTCAGATTGGTTTCTATGACAAAATTTTGACCGGATACTGTGCATGGCGAACATTGTCGATTTCCTGTCAAGCAAATATAATGAACACAACCGAACAAAACCGGTGTGTATCTCGCAGGGACACACGAACGGATCTCCGCAGCCCGCCGTCTGCCCGGCGCCCGGAGTACAAGACAACGTCAACAATAGAAAGGAGACTCTCGATGGAAAAAGCAATCGAGAATATGGACCGCAAACGCCTTGGGATCCTGATCCGCTGCCTGGTGATCCTGCTGATCACCGGTGTGACCAACTCTGCAGCCGTGTTTGTTTCCCCGCTGGCAAAACACTTTAACTGGACCGCAGACGCCATTGCAAACGTCAGCACGACGATGCTGCTGTGCTGGACGCCCGGTGCTCTGATCGGCGGCACGCTCATGTCGAAGATCGGCGCGAAAAACGCGATGCTGCTCGGCGCGATCCTGTTCCCGCTCGGCACGCTGACCAGCAGCTTCGTGCCGCAGTCCTCTCCCTGGCTGCTGTATGTGACCTTCAGCTTCCTGCAGGGCCTCGGCAACGGCCTTGCCTACACCGTCGCCACGTACGTTTCTACCGGCTGGTATCCGGACAAGCGCGGCCTGGTTTCCGGCCTGTGCATGGCCTTCACCGGGGGCTCGTCCGCCTTCCTCGCGCCGATCTGCTCGAAGCTCGTGCAGTCGACCGGCATCATCTCCACGCTGCGCATCGTCGGCATCGTGTCCCTGGTCGTGTGCGTCGTGTGCGCGCTCGGCGTCCGTCAGGCCCCCGTCGGCTACCTCCCCGCCGGCTTTGCCAACTCCGCCTCGAGTGCTGAAACGCAGCTGGAAAGCTACACCGTCCGCCGCGCGCTCAAGACCCGTCCCATCTGGCACCTGATCGTGTGCACCGCGTTCTTCCCGACGATGTATATGATCATGTTCCCGCGCTTCTCCGTGTACATGACCGACGCCGGCTTCACGCTGAGCGCTGCCACCCTGGGCGTGTCCATCTACTTCATCGCTAACACCCTCAGCCGTCTGTTCCTCGGTGCTCTGTGCGATAAGATCAGCTACAAGCATGTCTATGGCATCTGCGGCGTGCTGTGCATCCTGTCCGCCATCTGCCTGATCGCCGCGCACTCGCTGTTCATGTTCTACCTCGGCTATGCGCTGCTCGGCCTCGGCTTCGGCGCCACCAACAGCGTCTATCCCGTCACGATCAACAAGTCCTACGGCCCGGTCTACGCCGGCGGCATCTACGGCGTGGCCCTGTTCGGCTACATGATCTTCTGCACGCTCATCACGCCGCGCATCAGCGCCGCACTCGTGGCCTCCACCGGCGGCTACACCGCCTCGTTCATCTATGGCATCGTGCTCACGTGCGTGGCCGTCGCGTCCATGTACCTGATCCCGAAGGTCAATCGCAAACCCCTCGATGCGGCCGAGAAGCAGGCCGAATCCGTGTAAGTCAGATCGGAAGAGGTGTCAATATTGGGCGTCATCGGCTGTATCCTCGGTTTTCTGATCGTTATCTATCTCTGCTATAAAGACTGGTCGGTCTATCTGGCCACATTCGTCGGCACATGCGTCGTCATCGCCTGCAATACGCTGCCGTTTATCGACAGTCTCGTCGGCGACTATGTCAGCGGTATGTTCACCGCCGTCAAAGGCTTCTTCTTCATGATCCTCTTCGGCTGCCTGCAGTCGAAGATCTACACGGAGAGCGGCGCCGCCTACACCATCGCCGACACCGTTATGAATCTCCTGCTCAAGGAGAACATGAGCAACACCGGCAAAAACCTCATCGCCATGGCCGTCATTCTGGTCATCGGCACCATCCTCAACCTCGGCGGTATCATCGCCGGCGTCGTCATCGTGCTCATGTACCCCATCGCGCTGGTCATTTTCGAGCGCTGCGATATCCCGAAGAAATTCATCCTCGGCATTCTGGGCGCCGGCTCGTTCACCTTCACGCTGACCATGCCCGGCAGCCCGCAGGTCACGAACGTGGCCGCCATGACCGTGCTCGGCACGGCGGCCGACGTGGCGCTGGTGCCCGGACTCGTGGGCGCGGCGGCCGAGATTGCCGCGATCCTCGTCATCATGAACCTGCTCATCAACCGTGCCCGCAAACGCGGCGAGCACTTTGAGCTCCACCCGCTTGACCCGCGCTATGTCAATACCGGCAGCAAGCCGAAGCTGATCGTCGCCCTCCTCCCGATGGTTGTGCTCTTCCTGCTGTTCAACATCTGGAAGCTCAACATCAACATCTGCCTGCTGTGCTCCATCGCGCTGTCCATTGCACTGTTCTGGCCGCAGCTGCGCCATAAGGATCTCAAGGCCATGCTCAACAGCGGCGCAGTGGACTCCGTGCCCATGACGATGACCGTCGCCGCCATCTGCGGCTTCGCTGGCGTGCTCACCAACACGGAGGCGTTTCAGTCCATGATCGACGCCATCACGAGCATCAGCATCGCGCCGATCCTCATCTGCTGGGTCGTCGTGGCGCTCATGTGCATGCTCACCGGCGGCTCGTCCACCGGCCAGCTCGTCGCGCTGCCGATCATCGCACCGAAGCTGCAGGCCCTTGGCCTGACGGCCAGCACCATCCACCGCGTGTCCGCGTTCGCGGCCACGACGCTCGACTCCATGCCCTATTCGGGCAGCATCCTCATGCTGCTGCCCATGTGCCACATGAAGCTCAAGGAGGTCTACCCCGCCCTGTTCGTGACGACCGTCATCGCCACGACCGTCGGTACCGCCGCCGTCACGCTCATGTGCGTCCTGTTCCCGGGTCTCGCCTGAGCCCCGCGATCCCACCATCCTGATCTACAGAAAGGAAGTCAAGACATGAAAGAATTCAAGAACAAAGTTGCCGCCATCACCGGCTCCGCCACCGGCATCGGCCGCGCCTTCGCCGAAGAGGCCGCCAAGCGCGGCATGCGCCTCGCCCTCATCGACATCAACACCGAAGGTCTGGAAGAGACCAAGGCCATCTGCGAGAAGGCCGGCGCACCGAAGGTCGTCACCATCAAGACCGACGTCACGAAGTATGAAGAGGTCCGCTTCAGCATCATGCGCGTCATGCAGGAGTACGGCCAGCTCGACCTGATGTTCGCCAACGCCGGCATCGCCACCGCCGGCTGGGTTTACAACCATCCGCCTCAGGACTGGGCCTGGGCCATGAACACGAACGTGCTCGGCCTGACCTATTACGTGCACGAGGTGCTGCCCATCTTCAAGCAGCAGGGCACGCCCTGCCACTTCCTGTTCACCGCGTCCATCGCCGGCCTGATCACCGGCCTGCGCTACAACACGGCGTACCTGTCGAGCAAGCACGCCGCCGTCTGCATCGCCGAGGCCGTGCGCGACCTCGCCGAGAACGACCCCGACTACAGCATGATGGGCGTGAGCGTGTTCTGCCCCGAGTATGTGCACACCAACATCCACAACAGCGAAGACCATCGTCCGGCCGAGTACAGCGTGCCGTGCGACCCGTTCTACGCCACCGACAGCTACTGGGATTACCGTCACCTGTTCGACAAGAACATCACGGTCAAGGGCATGAATCCGGCCTTCGTCGGCCCGTACCTGTTCGAGGCGGTTGAGGAGAACCACATGTACAAGGTGCCGCATATGCACACCCACGAGCAGATCCGCGCGCGCCACAGACGCATCGAGTCTGACCTCGAGCGTGAGGAAAAGCTGCACGAGAAGTACGCTCCCCTGCAGAAATATTGATCTGATCCCTTTCTTTGCGCAACACCCCAAAGCCCCGCCGGTTTCCCGGCGGGGCTTTTCTTTATGGATCACGGCAGCACAGTCGCTATTTTTCTTTTCGCACGCAGGACCATCCGTCCCCAAACGAAATAACACAGCTCGGCAAACGATACGCCGCCCATAATGGCCCCCCTTGCCCCGCGCTTCACCGAGGTCGCACGCCGCATCCGGCAGCCGATAAGCCCGCAGCAGACGATCCTTGCAAACGGGGGCCGCGCGCCGCAAGTCCAGAGCGTATCGAAAATGGATTTCAGCAAACGCTCTCCTCCTGAGCATTGCTCAATTCTCCAAAAACAGCTCTGTCAGCAGCTTCGCCGCCGTCTCATACACATGCGCTTCGGCCGGCGTGACCCATTGGTGCAGCGCCGGGAACAGCAGCACACCCTGCTCGCGCGCAACGGCCGCCTGCACGATCGGCTCCGCCCGCTGCAGCAGATGCTCCGGCTGTGCACTTACCCACGTGCGCAGCTGCGCACTGTCACGCGCGGCGAGCACAAGATTCACACGAAACTGCGTATAGGAATCGGAGATCGATATCTCCTGCCCGACGTGGTACATCTGATGGATCGTCAGATTGGCACGAAGTCTGTTGTCCCGCAGCCGCTGTGCATCAAAGTCATCACACTCCAGCGCCAGCACACGCGCGTGCAGCCGCCCGTCCGTCGCAAACAGCACCTGCGCATATTCACTGATCTGCCCGACACCACAAGCCGCAAGGCGTGCTGCAGGATCATCTACCAGAATTGGAACCGCATAGAGCTCCGGTCCGTCCGGCGGTACGCGCCGTACTCGATAGCATGCCAAAACCATCGCTGCACAACCAGCCAGAAGCGCTGTCCCAAGCAGAGGATACCGGCGAAATGCGATCAGCGCCAGCGGCAGCAGGCAAAGTGTCAGCACAAACGCAGTGACAGAAAGAGCCGCACGCCGCCTTTGCCGCCTGAGCTGCTGATAAAACACTTCCGGCACACCGCACCCCTCCCATCACGCAGACAAAACTGATTATCACTGCATAAAAAACACGACGAAACAGCAAAAGACCGCAGTCAAATGACTGCGGTCTTCCGTGTTGGCATTGACCTATCTTCCCGGTCCGTCTCCAGACAAGTATTGTCGGCACTGGTGAGCTTAACTTCCGTGTTCGGAATGGGAACGGGTGGACCCTCACCGTTAAAAACACCAACTATGGTAAATGACTCACGTCAAATACTACTATAAAATTGACCTCGTGTCAAGAGGAAATTCCCCGTTGGATGTGTACCACACATCCAACGGAGTGGTACACCATCAGGGACTCGAACCCTGGACACCCTGATTAAGAGTCAGGTGCT
>ERZ827522.2224-NODE-2224-length-13839-cov-6.709954_pt1 | contig 13839 bp, 10 predicted proteins | sample MGYA00519580_ERZ827522 | MGnify/ENA primary metagenome ERZ827522 (study PRJEB31778, sample SAMEA3449340) | human gut metagenome | biome: human gut; feature: human-associated habitat; material: faeces | place: United Kingdom | collected 2010/2012 ... | reverse complement strand
AGCATGGCGAAGCCGGTCTGGCGGCAGGCCATGACGTCGGAGTGGTCGCCGAAGATGTTTAGCGCCTGGGTGGACACGGTACGGGCGGACACGTGGAACACGCAGGGCAGCTGCTCAGCCGCGATCTTGTACATATTGGGGATCATCAGCAGCAGGCCCTGGGACGCGGTGTACGTGGTGGTCAGGGCACCGGCGCCCAGAGAGCCGTGGACAGCACCGGCGGCACCGGCCTCGGACTGCATCTCGACGACCTTGACCTTGGTGCCGAAGATGTTTTTCAGACCGTTGGCGCTCCACTGGTCCACGAAGTCCGCCATGGGGCTGGACGGGGTGATGGGGTAGATGGCTGCGACCTCGGAGAACGCGTAGGAAACGTGCGCCGCGGCGTTATTGCCATCCATGGACTTCATTTTTCTTACCATAATGAGCCTCCTTACATTATATACTTCCGTACCGCCAGAAGGGCGCAAAGACCCCTTTGTACGGAATGTTAGGCACCGTCATAGTAGCACAAAAAATCCTGGATGTAAACCCACATTTTCGTGATTTGTGCCACGATAAAACTTTTTTAGCGCCATGCACAAAAATTCTCACGGCGGCGGGACAGGTTCATGCACTCCGCGCAAAAGGCAGGGGACTTTTTTGGAAAAAGTGGCTGTTCACGGCGGGAATTTTGTGGTAAAATGTACGGTGCTATAAAATTAGTGTAAAGGGGGCGCTGTCCATGATGGTGACGGTACGGTCGCTGGGCCTGACGGGCATCACCGGCTATGAGGTGTCGGTGGAGTGCTTTCTGTCCGGCGGACTGCCGGGGTTCGACGTGGTGGGCCTGCCGGACGCGGCGGTGAAGGAGTCGCGGGAGCGTGTTCGGGCGGCGGTGAAAAACTGCGGGGCCAAGTTCCCTGTCAGCCGCATCACGGTCAATCTGGCCCCGGCGCGGGTGCGGAAGGAGGGCACGGTGTACGACCTGCCCATTCTGCTGGGCATTCTGGCCGCGGCGGAGGAGATATCTCCCCTGCCCCAGGGCGCGGCGTTTTTGGGCGAGCTGAGCCTCTCCGGCGCGCTGCGGCCGGTGACGGGCGTGCTGCCCATGGCGCTGACGGCGGCGCGGCTGGGCATCGACACGCTGTATGTGCCCGAGGCCAACGCCGCCGAGGCTACCCTGGCCGACGGGCTGACCGTGTACGGTGTGACGGACGTGGGACAGCTCATCGCCCACCTGAAGGGCGAGCAGGTCATGACGCCGGCGCCCCGGTGGACGCCGGGACATCAGGACCGGCCCCTGCCGGACTTCGCCGACGTGATGGGGCAGGAGAATGTGAAGCGGGCGCTGGAGATCGCCGCCGCCGGCGGCCACAATGTGCTGCTGGTGGGCTCGCCCGGCGCGGGCAAGTCCATGCTGGCCCGGCGGCTGCCGTCCATCCTGCCGGACATGACCCGGGCGGAGGCCCTGCAGACCACGGAGATTTACTCCGTGGCGGGCATGACCGACCCGCGGCACCCGCTGGTGGATACGCGGCCCTTCCGCAGCCCCCACCACACGGCGTCCACCGTGTCGCTCTCCGGCGGCGGGGGGATACCCCGGCCGGGAGAGATATCCCTGGCCCACAACGGCGTGCTGTTTCTGGACGAGCTGCCGGAGTTCAGCAAGGCGGCGCTGGAGACACTGCGCCAGCCGCTGGAGGACGGCTTTGTGACCATCACCCGGGTCTCCGGCTCCCTGACGCTGCCCAGCCGCTTCATGCTGGTGTGCGCCATGAACCCCTGCCGCTGCGGCTGGTACGGCCACCCCTCCGGACGCTGCACCTGTTCACCCCAGCAGGTGGAGCAGTATATGCAGCGCATCTCCGGCCCGCTGCTGGATCGGATCGATATGCACATCGATGTGCCGTCAGTGGAGTATGAGGCCATGCGCCGCAAGGAGCGGCCGGAGCCGTCATCGGCCATCCGGGAACGGGTCAACGCCGCCCGCGAGGTGCAGAAAAAGCGCTTTGCCGGGACCGAGGTGTCCTGCAACGCCTACATGACCCCCGCCATGATCGGAACATACTGTGCGCTGGACGCCGCCGGCGAAAAGCTGATGCAGGGCGCCTTTGAGCGCCTGGGCCTGACGGCCCGCAGCCACGACCGCATACTGCGTATGGCCCGCACCATCGCCGACCTGGAGGGCAGCGAGCGCATCGAGGCGGCACATCTTGCCGAGGCCATACAGTACCGCAGCAGCAGTACACTGAAATGACGGCGGCATCTTTTCCGCCCTGCCATCGTCAGACCTCCTCGACGTATACCCGGTACGCCGCCGATAAACGTCCGTAGGGGACGGCGTCCCGCAGAGGAGCGCAGCGGAACAAATGCTCTTGGGGTACGACGTCCCGTTGTAGGGGCGGACAAAGCTGCCCGCCCGCCGTCCCCATATCTGTACACCAACAACAAGGAGAGAACCATATGCACGAGATCATTCTGTGCAAGCTGGGCGAGGTGGTCCTGAAGGGACTGAACCGCCGCAGCTTTGAGATGAAGCTGATGAGCAACATCCGCCGCCGCACCCAGCGGTTCGGCAAGTGGAAGATATATTCCCGCCAGTCCACTATCTATGTGGAGCCGGCGGAGGAGAACTGCGACATCGCCGGGGCTTACGCTGCCTGCAAGCAGGTGTTCGGCATCATCGCCATCACCCGGGCGCTGCCCTGCGAGAAGAGCAAGGAGGCTATTTTCGACACGGCAAAGACCTATCTGGGCGGTGCGCTGACCGCGGCCAAGAGCTTCAAGGTGGAGAGCAAGCGGGCGGACAAGTCCTTCCCCATGGGCTCCATCCAGCTGAGCCAATGGGTGGGCGGCGCGCTCCATGACGCCTTCCCCCACCTGACGGTGGACGTACACCACCCGGAGCTGACGGTGTACATCGAGGTACGGGAGGACGCGGCCTACGTCCACGGCCCCGCCGAGAGCGCCGCGGGCGGCCTGCCCCTGGGCATGGGCGGCCACGCGGTGAGCCTGCTGTCCGGCGGTATCGACAGCCCCGTGGCCAGCTATATGATCGCCAAGCGGGGCGTACAGCTGGAGATGATCCACTTTGCCTCTCCGCCCTATACCGGCGAGCTGGCCCGGGAGAAGGTGCTGAAGCTGGCGGAGGAGCTGACCCCCTGGTGCGGCCGGCTGGCGGTGTTCATCATCCCCTTTACCGAAATTCAGGAGGAGATACGCCGCAAGTGCCCGGAGGATCACTTTACCCTGATCATGCGGCGGTTCATGATGCGCCTGGCCAATATGCTGGCGCTGGAGCTGCGGTGCCGCGCCCTGGTCACCGGAGAAAATCTGGGTCAGGTGGCCAGCCAGACCATGCAGGCGCTGGCCGTCAGCGAGGACGTGACCACCATGCCGGTGCTGCGGCCCCTGATCGGCATGGACAAGGAGGAGATCGTGAAGATCGCCCGCCATATCGGCACCTTCGACACGTCCATCCTGCCCTATGAGGACTGCTGCACCGTGTTCACGCCCCGGCACCCCAAGACGAAGCCCAGCGTGGAGGAGACGCGGGAGTACGAGAGCGCGCTGGATGTGGAGGGCCTGTGTCAGCGGGCCATGGCCGGACGCGAGATGATCCGGATCAAACCTACGCTATAAGGAGGCGCGTCTATGCCCCGTACCGCGGAGATCATCGCCGTGGGCAGCGAGCTGCTGACCGGCGGCGTGACCAATACGAATGCCGCGTTCCTCTCCCGGCTGCTGACTGCCGCCGGTGTGGAGGTGCTGTACCACACCACTGTGGACGATGACGCGGCGCGGCTGGAAAAGGCCGTGACCATCGCAAGGGGACGGGCAGAGCTGCTGGTGTTCACCGGCGGGCTGGGCCCCACCTACGACGATATGACGAAAACGGCGGTGTGCGCCGCGCTGGACACGCCGCTGGTGCTCCACCAGGAGGTGGTGGAGGATATGCGGCGGTATTTCGACCGGGTATTCCGCCGGGAGATGCCGGAATGCGATATGCAGCAGGCCTATCTGCCGGAGGGGTGCACCGTGTTCCGCAACCCGGTGGGCACGGCCCCAGGGTGCGTGTTCACCGCCGGAAAGACCACGGCAGCGCTGCTGCCCGGTGTGCCCCACGAGTGCCGCTATATGGCCGAGCACTGCCTGCTGCCCTGGCTGGAGCAGGTCCGGGGACAGACGGTGCGGTCCCACACGCTGCATATCTTCGGCCCGACGGAGCCGCAGGTGCAGGAGCTGCTGGACGACCTGCTGCGGCGGGAGACGGACATGACGCTGGCACCCTATGCCAAGCCGGGCGAGGTGATGCTGCAGCTGTCCGCCCGCGGGGCGGATAAGGCCGCCTGTGAGGCGCGGATGGCGCCGGTGCTGGCGGAGGTAAGGGCCCGGCTGGGCGCGTATCTCTACGGCGTGGATGTGTCCGGGCTGGAGGAGACGGTGCTGACGCTGTGCCGGGAACGGGGACTGACGCTGGCGGCGGCGGAGAGCTGTACCGGCGGACTGATCGCCAAGCGGCTGACGGATATCCCCGGCGCGTCGCAGGTGTTTCTGGGCGGCGTGGTCAGCTATACGAACCATGTGAAGCAGCAGGTGCTGCACGTGCCGGAGAATTTGCTGGCGCGCTGCGGCGCGGTGTCGGCGGAGGTGGCCCGGGCCATGGCCCTGGGCGTCCGGGTGCTGACAGGCGCGGACCTGGCGGTGTCCGTCACCGGACTGGCCGGTCCCGACGGGGACGACCGGGGAAACCCGGTGGGCACCGTGTTCGTGGGGCTTTCCGCGCCGGAGGGCGTGACCGTGCGGCATCTGACATTGGGCGGCGATCGGGAGCGCATCCGGACGCTGTCTGCCCACCACGCTTTTGATATGCTGCGGCGTTATCTTACCAATCTACCGACAGAAGGAGAATAAAACCATGGCAAAGAACAGCTACAAGGCCAACGTGAACCAGTACGCCAACCAGGAGGAGGCCATCCGCAAGGCCAAGGGCAACCCCAATAAGAATATCCATTCCAAGAAGAAGAACAGCAACTACGGCGGGTACACCACCGGCGCGTACATGGCCCAGAAGGTGGCCGAGAAGGTGAACCAGCAGGAGAAGGTGAAGCTGCCCACCTGGCTGAATGTGACGCTGATCGCGGAGTTTGCCGTGGTGCTGGTGATCCTGATCCTGCGCCTGACGGCCTTCAAGGACAGCGCGGTAATGACCCACCTGTCCTCCCTGACGCTGGGCATCACCTGCGGCACGCTGTTCTATATCCGCAAGTACAAGCACACGAAGAAAACCAGCGCCATGTACAGCATCATCACCATTCTGCTGGTGGTCATGTGCCTGATGTACACCACCTTCGGCATTCTGGGCCTGCTGGGCTTTTTGGGCTGAGCGCCCCGCGCCGTAAGGCGCAGACTTCCCGGAGGGAGAAAGGAGCCGAGCTATGGCTGAGCTGACACCCATGATGCGGCAGTATATGGAGGAGAAGGAGAAGCACCCCGACTCCCTGCTGTTTTTCCGGTTGGGTGATTTTTACGAGATGTTCGGGCCGGACGCCCGGACGGCGTCGAGGGAGCTGGACCTGGCCCTGACCACCAGGGACAAGGACAAGAGCAAGTCCGACGAGGAGCGCATCCCCATGTGCGGCGTGCCGTATCACTCCGCCGAGGGGTATATCGCGCGGCTGATCGCCAAGGGGTACAAGGTGTCCATCTGCGAGCAGATGGAGGACCCGGCTCTGGCCAAGGGGCTGGTGAAGCGGGAGATCATCCGCACCGTCACCCCCGGTACGGTGCTGGACGAGGCATGCCTGGACGCGGGACGCAGCAACTATCTGTGCGGCGTGTATCTCAGCGAGACGGCGGCGGGACTGTGCGCGGCGGACATCTCCACCGGGCAGGCCCAGGTGACGGCGTTCACCGGGGCGCAGCGGTTGACGGGGCTGATCAACGAGCTGGGGCGCTTCGCCCCGGCGGAGGCGGTGATGAACGCCGCGGCCTATGACGACCCGGCGCTGACCGCCGCGCTGGAGGAGCGCTTTTCCTGCCGGCGGGAGAGGCTGGCGGAGGGACGGTTCGACGTGTCGGACGCGGAGAAGAAAGTGCGGCTGCAATTCGGCGAGGCGGCGCTGCGGGACCTGCCCCGGAATGAGAGCGCACCGCTGCTGGCGCTGGGCGGGCTGCTGACGTATCTCTACGAGACGCAGAAGACCGACGTGAAGCAGCTGGACAAGCTGGAGTGGTACCGGACGGGACAGTTCATGGAGCTGGACCTGACGGCCCGGCGCAATCTGGAGCTGACGGAGACGCTGCGGGGCAAGGAGAAGAAGGGCAGCCTGCTGTGGGTGCTGGATAAGACCAAGACGCCCATGGGCGCGCGGAATCTGCGGATGTGGCTGCAGCAGCCGCTGGTGAACGTGGCGGCCATCGACCGGCGGCTGAATGCCGTGGCGGCGCTGACGGACAACACCGTGGGCCGCCAGGAGCTGCGGCTGGCCCTGACCGGCATGGGCGACATGGAACGGCTGATGAGCCGGATCGTCTACGGCACCGCCGGGGCCAGGGACATGGTGAACCTGCGGGCGGCGCTGGAGCACCTGCCGGAGGTCAAGCGGTGCCTGGTGCCGTTCCGGACAGGGGCGCTGGGAAAGCTGGACGAGCAGCTGGAGACGCTGGAGGACATCAGCGGGCGCATTGCCGCCGTGCTGGTGGACGAGCCGCCGTTCTCCGTCCGGGAGGGCGGCATGATCCGCGAGGGCTATGACGATGAGGTGGACCGGCTGCGGGGGATACTCTCCGGCGGCAAGGGGTTTATCGCGCAGCTGGAGGCCCGTGAGAAGGAGAAGACCGGCATCCGTACCCTGAAGGTGGGGTACAACAAGGTGTTCGGGTACTATATCGAGGTGAGCAACTCCTTTAAGGACCAGGTGCCGGCAGACTACATACGCAAGCAGACGCTGGTGAACGGCGAGCGCTATATCACCCAGGAGCTGAAGGATCTGGAGCATGAGGTGCTCACCGCCCATGACCGGGACGCGGCACTGGAATACGACCTGTTCGCCGCGCTGCGGACAGAGGCGGCGGGACAGGTGACGCGGGTGCAGCTGGCGGCATCGCTGATCGCGCAGCTGGACACGCTGTGCGCCTTTGCCGAGGTGGCGGCCCAGAACCACTACTGCCGGCCGGAGGTGGACGAGTCCGGGGTCATCGAGATCACGGCGGGACGCCATCCGGTGGTGGAAAAGGTGCGGGGCGACGCATTCTTTGTGCCCAACGACACCCACATGGGCGCAAAGGAGGACCGGGTGGCCATCATCACCGGTCCCAACATGGCCGGTAAGTCCACCTATATGCGTCAGGTGGCACTGATCGTGCTGATGGCCCAGGTGGGGTGCTTTGTCCCCGCCCAGCGGGCGCACATCGGCGTGGTGGACCGCATTTTCACCCGAATCGGCGCCAGCGACGACTTGGCGGCGGGACAGTCCACCTTCATGGTGGAGATGACCGAGGTGTCGGAGCTGCTTCGCTGCGCCACGAAGAACAGCCTGCTCATTCTGGATGAGATCGGCCGGGGTACGTCTACATTCGACGGAATGTCCATCGCCCGGGCGGTGCTGGAGCACTGCGCCGGGAAGCTGAAGGCCAAGACGCTGTTCGCCACCCATTATCATGAGCTGACCACGCTGGAGCAGGAACTGCCCAACGTGCGGAACTACAACGTGGCCGTCCACGCCCGGGGCGAGGATATCGTCTTTCTGCGGAAGATCGTCCCCGGCGGTGCGGACCGGAGCTACGGCATCGAGGTAGCCAAGCTGGCGGGCCTGCCGGACACGGTGCTCAAGCGGGCGCGGGAGATCTTGCGGGAGCTGGAGAGCCAGCCCCGGCAGCCCCACACCCCGGCGGCGCGGGAGGACCAGGTATCCCTGGAGGGCATGGCCGAGGGCGCCGTGGCGGATATCATCCGCCGGACGCAGGTAGACGCGCTGAGCCCCCTGGAGGCGCTGAACCTGCTGTATGAACTGAAGAGCAAGCTGCAATAGAAAAGGAGTGAATACCATGCCGCAGATACAACAACTGCCTGCCCATATCGCCGATCTCATCGCTGCCGGCGAGGTGGTGGAGCGCCCCGCCAGCGTGTGCAAGGAGCTGCTGGAGAACGCTTTGGACGCCGGGGCGTCCGCCGTATCCGTGGAGCTGGAGCACGGCGGCATGACGTATCTGCGGGTGACGGACAACGGCTGCGGCATCGCGCCGGAGCAGCTGCCTACCGCGTTTCTGCGCCACGCCACCAGCAAGCTGCGCCGGGCGGAGGACCTGGCGGCTATCGGGACGCTGGGCTTCCGGGGCGAGGCGCTGGCGGCCATCGCCGCCGTGTCACGGCTGGATATTTTCTCCCGTGCGCGGGGCGCCGACAGCGGCGCGTCCCTGCATCTGGAGGGTGGCGTACCCGGTGAGGTCACGGCCGCCGGGTGCCCGGAGGGCACCACCGTGTGTGTGCGGGACCTGTTCTACAACACCCCGGCGCGAATGAAATTCATGAAAAAGGACAGTGCCGAGGGCGCGGCGGCTGCCGCTGTGGTGACACAGCTGGCGCTCAGCCACCCGGAGGTGTCCTTCAAGCTGCTGCGGGATGGGCAGGAGGTGCTGCACACCCCCGGCGACGGGCAGCTGCTGTCAGCGATCTACGCTGCCCTGGGCCGGGATTTTGCCAAAAGCCTGCTGGAGGTCAACGGCGGCAGCGGCGACGTGCGGGCCAGCGGCTTTGTGAGCAGTCCCGCCGCGGGACACGGTACCCGGGCGCGGCAGCTGTTCTTTGTCAACGGGCGGCTGGTAAAAAGCCAGCTGCTGACCGCCGCCGTGGAGGAGGCCTACCGCAACCGGCTGCTGAAGGGGAAGTTCCCCGGCTGTGTGCTGCACATCACGCTGCCGGTGAACGAGGTGGACGTGAACGTCCACCCGGCCAAGACGGTGGTGAAATTCGCCGCCGAGAAAGCGGTGTTCGACGCGGTGCACTACACCGTAAAAGACGCGCTGGACGGCGAGGGGCGGCCAAAAGCGGCGGAAAAGCCCTTCTATCAGACCATGACGGCACAGGAATTCCTGAAACGGCCGAACGCGCCAAAGCCTTCGCAGGCGGCGATGCTGCCCATGGGGAAGACCATCGGCTCGGCACCCGTAAGACCGGTGGCTACGGAGCCGGTCAGACCCGCGCCTGTCCCTGTGCCGGCCGCACCGGCGATGGCCGTTCGGGATGTGGCGCCGGAGCCGGACAAGCCGTTCACGGCACCGGCCGCGCCGGGCGTGGTGTATCACATCACACCGCCGGAGGTCCGCACACCGGCGGAGGTCCGCACACCGGCGGAGGAAACGGCGGAACGACCGGAGACGACGCCCTCCCCTGCCCCGGCCGCGGAGCCGGAGCAGCAGGAGATCGCCATGCCGGAGGGCCCCGCCGCGGCGGAGCAGCCCTGGCGTGTAGCGGGCGAGGTGCTGAAGACATATATCATCTGCGAGGACGCGGAACGGAACGTGTGGCTCATTGACAAGCACGCCGCCCACGAGAGGATGCGGTTCGACGCGCTGAAGGCGCGCACGGAGCCGCCCATGCGGCAGCTGCTGCTGACGCCGGCGGCGGTGACGCTGGCGGCGGAGGAATACACCGCCGTGCTGGAAAATCTGGAGCTGCTGGCGGACTGCGGATTCCTGTGCGAGGATTTCGGCGACGGCACGGTGCTGGTGCGGGAGGTGCCCGACGATGTGCGGGCCGAGGACGCCGCCGCCACGCTGGAGGAGCTGGCGCAGAAGCTGCGCCTGCACAGTGCGGACCGGGCGGCCCTGCGGGACGAGGTGCTGCACACCGTGGCCTGCAAGAGCGCCATCAAGGCCGGTATGACCAGCGATCCGGCGGAGCTGCGGGCGCTGGCGGCGCAGGTGCAGTCCGGCGCGGTGCGCTATTGCCCCCACGGGCGGCCCGTGGCGGTGAAGCTTAGCGAATACGAGATCGAAAAAATGTTCAAACGGGCGTAAAGCCGCGTCTCTTCCGTTCTGCCATCGCCGGGTCGGCTTGCTGTACACAAAGTACAGCGGCACCGTCCCGTCATCGGCAGAACGAAAAATCCACGACTTTACAGGCCATAACGGCGCTGCGGCGCTTTCCAAAACGGATCGAGGTGAGGACATGGACAACAAGGTCGTCTGCGTGGTGGGCCCCACGGCCTGCGGCAAGACGAAGATGGGTGTGGCGCTGGCGCAGCGCTTCGGTGGCGAGGTAGTGTCCGTGGACTCCATGCAGATATACCGGGGCATGACCGTCGGCACCGCCGCCCCCACGGCGGAGGAGATGGAGGGCGTGCCCCACCACATGGTGGCCGTGGCGGACCCGGCGGAGAGCTGGTCCGTGGCCCGGTACGTCCGGGAGGCGGACGCGTGTGTGCAGGATATCCTGCGGCGGGGAAAGCGGCCGGTGCTGGTGGGGGGCACGGGGCTGTATCTGGACGCGCTGGTGCGGGGGCAGGACTTTGCCGCCGGCAGCCAGGGCGGGGAGATACGCCGGGAATTGCAGGAAAAGCTGGCGAAGGATGGCGCGGAGGCGCTGCTGGAGGCGCTGCGGGCTGTGGACCCGGAGAGCGCGGCGCGGCTGCACCTGCGGGACGAAAAGCGCATCGTCCGGGCGCTGGAGGTCTATTACGAGACGGGGGAGACCATCGGGGCGCACGACAGAAAAAGCCGGGAGATACCGCCCCGGTACGACGCGGCGTACATCGGCCTGGCCTTCCGGGACCGGGAGGACATGAAGGAGCGCATCGACCGGCGGGTGGACGCGATGGTGGCACAGGGGCTGCTGCGGGAGGTGGAGACACTGCTGCAAAGCGGCCTGCCCCGGGACGCCACGGCCCTGCAGGCCATCGGGTACAAGCAGTTTCTGGCGGTGGCCGAGGGCCGCGCCACCGTGGCCGAGGCCATCGCGGAGGTAAAGCTGCGGTCACGGCAGTACGCCAAGCGGCAGCTGACCTGGCTGCGGCGCAACGAGGCCATCCACTGGATATTATGGGAAAAAACGCCGGATTTTTCGGCGGGGTTACAAAATGCGACAGAATTCCTCCTGTCCGCCGGGGTATGCTGATAGCGGCGGGCGGAGGCAGATATTGTGCATATCGTCCGTACAGACATACAAGGAGTGGACGATCATGCAGAAGACAAACAACTTACAGGATATCTTTCTTACCAAGGCACGGAAGGAGAATGTGCCGGTGACGCTGTTCCTGGTGAACGGCTTTCAGCTGCGGGGCGTTATCACGGGGTTTGACTGCTTCGTGGTGGTGCTGGACAGCGAGGGGCGGCAGCAGGTGATCTACAAGCACGCCATCTCCACCATCGCGCCGGCGCGGAATGTCACGCTGTGGGAGGACGCGGAGTAAGAGAACACAGACAAAGAGGAAAGCCCATGAACAACACCCCAGACAACAACACGAACATCCCGGCGGGGAACAACAAGCGCTCGTCGCCGCTGCTGAAGGTGCTGCCCATCGCGGTGCTGGCGGCGGTGCTGGTGTACTTCGCCGCGCAGGTATACAACTACTTTGCCGACCCGATGACCATCACGCTGGTCTATGAGGCACAGGCGGAGGACGTTATCTCCATGGAGGGTTGGCTGGTGCGGACGGAGGAGCCGCTGCCCGGCCAGACCGGCACCGTGTCCCGGGCCGTGCAGGAGGGACAGCGGGTGGCCGCCGGCGAGACGGTGGCCACGGTGTACAGCGACGACAGCGCGCTGCAGACCGTCAGCCGGATCGAGACGCTGGAGCTGCAGCTGCAGCAGCTGCAGTTCGCCCTGACGTCCTATCTGGACCCGGACGCGGCGCTGAAGCTGGATACGTCCATCACCGGCGACATCCTGGCCCTGCGGCAGACGCTGAGCGCCGGGGACTATGCCGCGGCGGAGAGCGACCTGGCGGCGCTGAAGGCCGCCGTGCTGAAGCGGGACCACGGGAGCTATACGTCACAGGAGGAGATACAGGCGCAGGTCAAGTCGGTGGAGAGCGAGATACAGCAGCAGAAAGCCGCGCTGTCCGGCGCGAAGACCGTGACCGCCAAGGTCTCCGGCACCTATTCCGCCGTGTGCGACGGGTACGAGAGCGTGCTGACGGAGGCATTTCTGGAGGACGTGACGCCGGGCAAGCTGAACGGCGTGAAGGCGGCGGCGGAGCAGAGCAACGTGGGCAAGCTGATCTACGGCGACACCTGGTACTATGCGGTGGTGCTGCCGGCGGAGCAGGCGGCGGCGCTGAAGGATATGGGCCGGGTAGATGTGCGTCTGGCCAAGGGCTTTGACCAGAGCATCCGCATGAACGTGGTGTCCGTGTCCCGGGAGGAGAACGGCCAGGCGGCGGTGGTGCTGTCCAGCACACGGTATCTGGCACAGACCACGCTGCTGCGTCATCAGGCGGCGGACGCGGTGCTGCACACCTATCAGGGACTGCGGGTACCGGCTGACGCGCTGCGGGTCAGCGCGGACGGCACCACCGGCGTGTACTGTGTGGACGGCGAGAACGCCTCCTTCCGGCCGATCGAGCTGGTATATCAGGGGGAGGGCTACGCGCTGGTGAAGCCCGCCGAGGGCGTACGGGACACGCAGACCCTGCGCTCCGGCGATCAGGTCATCGCCACGTCCGGCGAGCTGTATGACGGCAAGGTCATCCGATAAACACGGCGGCACCCGCCGGCGGTGGGCGCACGCGGCTTAGATACGAAAGAGACAAGGAGGCACAAGCGATGTCTATTCGGGAAAATTTGGAAGCGATCCGCGCCGAGATCGACGCGGCGGCACGGGAGACGGGCCGCACCGGGGCGGATATCACACTGGTGGGCGCCAGCAAGATGAACGATGCCGCCGCCTGTCAGGAGGCCATCGCCGCCGGCATCGACGCCCTGGGCGAGAACCGGGTGCAGGAGATGACCGCAAAGCTGGCGGAGGACGCCTATCGCGGCGCGCCGCTGCATTTCATCGGCCACTTGCAGCGCAACAAGGTGAAGCAGGTGGTGGGCAAGGTGGCCCTGATCCAGTCCATCGGCTCGCCGGAGCTGCTGGCCGAGGTGGACAAGCAGGCGGAAAAGCTGGGCATCGTGCAGGATATTCTGCTGGAGGTGAACATCGGCGGCGAGGCGGCCAAAAGCGGCTTTGCGCCGCAGGAGGTGGAAAACGCAGCGGCACAGGCGAAGGAAATGGGCCATGTGCGGGTGCGGGGACTGATGACCATACCCCCGGCGGACGCCACACGGGAAGAAAATGTGGTATATTTCCAAAAAGTACAGGCACTATATGTTGACATAAACAGAAAAATGTACGATAATGGATTAGAATATCTTTCTATGGGTATGAGCGGCGATTTTGCCGATGCCATTCGCGCGGGAGCCAACATGGTCCGCGTGGGCACCGCCATTTTCGGCGCAAGAGACTATTCCAAATAATACGCGGGAGGTATTGCACATGGGCCTGATGGACGAGCTGAAGAAGATCATTCATCCCTACGATGATGAGGATTATGATTATGAGGACGATTTTGAGGAGCCGGTAAAGGAGTCCTCCCGTTCCCTGTTTGACGACCGCAAGGACGACCGCCGTGAGGATCGCCGCAGCGAGGACCGCCACAACAAGGTGGTGAACATCCACGCCACCACCCAGCTGAAGGTGGTGCTGGTGAAGCCGGAGCGCTTCGAGAACGCCTCGGAGATCGCGGACCATCTGAAGGAGAAGCGCACGGTGGTGCTGAACCTGGAGTCCACCAACAAGGACGTGGCCCGGCGGCTGATCGACTTCCTGTCCGGCGTGGCCTATGCCGGCGAGGGCAAGATCAAGAAGGTGGC
>ERZ827522.2218-NODE-2218-length-13854-cov-40.355098_pt1 | contig 13854 bp, 17 predicted proteins | sample MGYA00519580_ERZ827522 | MGnify/ENA primary metagenome ERZ827522 (study PRJEB31778, sample SAMEA3449340) | human gut metagenome | biome: human gut; feature: human-associated habitat; material: faeces | place: United Kingdom | collected 2010/2012 ... | reverse complement strand
GAGATACTTTTTAAATATAATATACAATGTGTAAGTTCCCCACAAGTTGTCAGACAATTTATAAAGAGCGTTTATAAATTAAAACATATATTGTTAACAATTTATTTACAATTATGACACAATATGTTAACGGTAATACAGTATTATATAAGTATAAAGATAAAGAAAACAAAGGCATCAAGGAAAGACTTGAAGAAAGGTAAGAATATGATAAACCAGAAAAAAGATTTCAATATGATCACAAAAAAGCTTGAGACAGAACTTTCATCATTCTATTTTGATGGTCTTGAAATTTCTGAAATCACTCCAAAAACGTCGTGGATGAAGTTACATATCAATGTTTTATTTATCAAGGGCAATGTGCAGATTACAAAAGTGCTGTATAAGGACTACGAAACAGGTTTGTGGTATTACATCAAAAATGATGGCATGATTATATCTCATAAGGACACTTTTAATCATACTATTAAAAATTTGATTGATGAAATGATATACGATTGTCATATAGAAATAGAAGCTGAAGAAACCGAAGCAACCGAAGAAACAGAAAAAGACGTTATAGAAGTAAAGCAAGAATTAAATGTACGTTTTGGAAAAGAGCAATATTTTGATACAGATAGTTTACAGCCAAATAAGGCAATAATTGCAAAAATTGAAAATATCAATTATTGCCCAAATCAAAATACTTGCTGTGTTGTTTCACCTTTTGTACATTGCGATTATAACTACAAATCAGAAGCTTGTATTAAAGCGCATAAGAATTTTATTGATTATTGCGACCAGGTACATAAACAAATAAAAGCAATAAGTAATCCAGAATGGCATCACGTTAGTCTTGCTACACTTGCCAACATTGATTTTGATATGCTTGACGAAAAGCGTAAGCTTGTATGCAATATCAACCAGATATTAAAAGATGGTATTCGCAATTTATACAAATGTGATAATCATATTTCATTTGAAGTCGTAGAAAGATATGTAATTAGAAAATGTGACGAACTGATTCGACAGAATCGTTTAAAAGCGTTCTGGTTTTCATATATCGCGCGACAGCTTGATGAGGTTAGAAGAAACACTATTTATTTATATGCTCCATATATTACAGCGCACAGAAATAGATGGTAATTGAGTACTGGGTTGAAAAGTGAGGTAAAAATGAAAAAGTTTTGCGTGCTATTTAAGGTTGGAGAAAGAAAAGTATTAAGAATGTATGTTTATGCTGACAGTGAACGCGAGGCGGCATATATCGCGGAAATGAGGATTGCTACAATAGGATGTGATTTAAATTTTGATAAAATTGAAGTTTTATTATCAGAAAAGTGAGGTAAATAACATGGATAATTTAACAGTTCAAAAGAAATTAAAACTTATCAGCGATTGCATCGCTGCAAAAGATTCTATCGGTAAGTCGCACATTGATGTTAGAAAGATGTATGCTTACTTAGCAGAACAGGCAGCAAATTCTGAAACATCAAACGATGTTAAGTCTCTTGAAATTGCAAAAATTACACTTGATTTTCTTGTAAGGGGGATCGTAAAATGATTTATTCAATTGTTGTGTAGAAATTGCCTACCTCGATACAGATACCGAATGTATAAAAGTAGAATATATCGAAACGCTATCATATAACGCAACAAATGCAAAAGAGGATAGCTTTTCATACATCAGCAGCTTTCCATTCGTCTCACATCCTACAGTAATCGAGGTATACAGAGCATAACAAAAGAGGGGTTCAACCCCTCTTTTTAATTCAGTGCAATATTAAATTCTACACCATACAACTGTATCTCATCAACACTTGTGAAAGTAGCGTACCCACTACCGCTTATATCAACTAACTGTAAATAAATCGCCCCGCTGTCTAGTTGGGTAGCATCGTAGGGATTGATGGTAAGAACAGCCATGCATTGATGATAACCGCTGTTATCATGAATAATCGCATTGCAATTACAGATACTTTGTTCATTTACAAAAGAAAGATTGTGACTCATAACTTTAACAGCGGCATTTGTGAAAGTCTTTACAGGTTTGAAAGCCAAATCAAGAAAACTTGCCACATGCCTAAAGCTACAATGAGCGCTTGTATTAGTCAACACAACTGGCATTTTGTAGTCATTGAGTGTGCAATCAACACCATCAAGCGCAAATTCGCCACTTCGATTCCATGATGCATACCCACCCATTGCTTTATAAATCATATCTGCAATTGAAGCCTGTCCGCTTGCGTTGGGATGAATGTTATCAGATGCTAGTACACCGGTCCACCGTAAAGCACTGTCCGCACCACTTAAAAACTTATACTTTCCCCAGTAAGTTTGATATAAAGTTTTAATGGCATCGTATGCTTTTTGTTTTGCAACCATAGTAAAACCGATGATAGGTGTTGCGATCCAACCAATGTAAAGCGTTGCGTTTGGTAACTGTGCCATTAAATCAATTGTATCTTTAATTCCCGAATTGATAAGGGAAATTGAAACAGATTGATCATTCCAGCCGCCTGCAACAACAACATATTTAACTTGTTTCTTTTGCTTGTCCGTAAGACCTGCTATTGCTTGCGATAGCAGAGCGGAAAAGTGAGTATTCGCACCAAATCCGCTACCGCCTAAACTTTTATTAACATAAAAGCTGGCATCACTGAAATAGTTTTCATGTAAGATGTCACACCACGGTTTTACCATGCCATCGGGGGTATACCCTTCCCCGTATGAGTCGCCAATTGTTATCAATCCATAATCTGTCAACCAGGTGTCGATAATATCAGACAATTCGCCGCTTGCCTTTAAGCTATCCATATAATCGTCAATAGCCTTGATATAGTCCAAATTATCAATATAGTTTTGAATGTCACTTTGCCATTTATTCCATTGCTTATAGTAATCATCCCATTTTGTATTTAAATCTTTAGTCGTTTCAAGAATCCAATCAAGATTTAAATTATGGAAATCCGTATAAGGAAAATTAGAAAATGCCATACTATCACCCCTTTACTTGAACTGATCGGACGGGATAACATTGTATTCATTACCGTCTGCACCTGTAACTAAAATTGGTTCAAAAGCTTTGCCAAAATAGTTAGTATCAGGTATTTGACCAAATTTACAAATCAAAATTCTTATGGATGCGATTTTAGTAAGATCACTTATATATAAGAAAAAGGTGCAAGGCGATTTTGAATTTATAGGTGGGAAAATCATATGTACATTTGAATTAGCAAGCAATCTGTTTTGAATTGTACTAATGTTTTCACTATGTACAATAAGAATATCTTCGTATGAGTACCCATCTGGTAATGTTATATTTTGCTCATGTAGTGATAGTTCAGACGCCTCATAGGATATATATATAATATTGCCGAGTGTTTTAAATGTCATACTAACATACCCCCTTTTTCCCAGCCATAGCCCTCAATAACACCTATTGAAATTGTTTCAAGCTCTTTTCCGCAATGCATGAAAAAACCATGACCAATGTCAAGCCCTATGTGTCTTCCCTTGCCACCAAAAGTTGTATACAGTAAATCTCCATCTTTAGTCTTGTCTGGAGTCGTTATATTTGTACAACTGTTTATATAGGCAGTTGAATACATATATCGCCCCGTGACTAAGTTAATAAAGCCGCTGCAATCAATCACAATCTTTCCCAAACAGAAAGCTTTAATCTGTGCTTTTTGCTGTGCGTTGTACTTCTTAAAATAATTTGGCTCAGCACTCCATAAAGCTTCAAAAACCTCAGGAGTACACTTTTGCCCCTTCGCTCCGTAAAGGTACGCGTATTGATCACGGTTTTTGTAAAGCTCTCTCGCTTTTGCAATATAAGCAACGTTCTTATCTGGGATATCATAAATCATATTCACACCTCATTTCTTTCTTTTACGAATGTTAACTCTTCTAAATCTTTTCTTTCTTTTACTATTGTCAACAGTTCGGTTATCACCTTCGTGTTGTTGTTCAATGCGTCAACCCACTTCGCACTTTCTTGATCATGCTTTTCATACCAGGTCTTTCTTTCCTCACGCTGTCTTACATCAAGTGCATTCACATACCACATAACAGCGCCAAGGCAAACACACGGAACACCAACCATTTGTGCGATTTGCGCAATTGCGTTCATAATTTCCATATCACCACACTCCTATTAAAAGTCTATCTGCATAAAGCTTGCAAACCTCATCAAGAAAATTGTAAGCTTTAGTCAGATCAATTTCCGATTGCAGCATTTGTTGTGACGTTGTAACACCTATGTTTCCATGAATCCTTCCCTCATGTTTTCCGCTTGTTGTTGACTCATCCAAACCATTGGTAACACTTCCGTGTGAGGTATCAGCACCAAAAGTTTGGGAATCACTTCCGTTATCAGTCATGTTGTCAGCGTTGGCAACTTCAGGAGTTGAAGAATTAAACGCTGCAACCTTATGTGTACTGTCGGAAACTTTTCCAAAAGTTGTTGTAACGCTGCCTTTGTTAAACGTTTCTTCTGTATCAACTTTTCCCTTTTGGAAAGTACCGCCCCCAGTATCAGTCCAACTTTCCATTCTATCATAGTTTTCGATAGGATTATACTCAAGCTGTGTTACTTCCCACAAGTGATCAATAGTCCATTGTAAAGACCTTGCTACACTTGTAACGTGCCGGCTTAAATATTTGGGATCCTGATAAACAGGTGTTAAATCTCCATATGATAACAAAAAGTGTTCAATAAGTTGATCTTTTGACAAACCTTTAACATAGATATCGTTAAAGATACTATTATCATAGTCATACAGAGTCGCTATTGGAATAATCGTTCTCACTCTGTTCACCCCCTCTAATGTTAGGATACCTCAAACGTGCTTTAATGTCAAGTTTATAATGTGCGTTTACCTTTTCTAAACATTCGTTAATAGTTTCAACCCATAATTCACATTTTGACATTACAGCGTTTTTGGTTTCTTCCACCTCATCCGTTATCATACGTTCTTTCTTATCAGGGGCTGTATAAATGCCAATTTCCATATCAAAAGCATGTTTAAGATTTTCAACACTTTCTAAAGCTGCCTTTACAACATTGTAACATTTTTCGATATCGTTGTTAAAGTATTCATACAGCGGCTTTCCAGTTTCCTTATCATATAGCGCTTGATTGATCACAACAGCAAGCTTTCCCGACATAATATCATCAAAAGCAACTTTAAACGTTTCCGCTGTGCTTTTGTTTTTGGCGGTAAAAATAAAACCAAACTTTGCAAGCGCACATGCAACATCGTGATTAGATAAAGTCATGGCGACTCTCTGTGCGTATGAATTTATCAGATCTCCAATGCCGCACCAATCAGGAGTTAACCTCACTACTTCGCAATCAGTACCTATAACCAAATCTCCATTAAAACTAGCATCAAAAGCTGGGTTAGCAACTACATAGTTAGTCGGTTGATACTGCACATCGAACCCATAGGGGCTTCCATGTTGTGGAATGATGCCAAATCTTGCTGTATTCATAACGCAAAAGTTGCCTTTTAAAAACAGCAAAGGATAAATATAATTTTTCGCCCAGTTTGACGGCATACCATCGAAAATAATAAGACTTTCTGCACGTTGCAAAAAGTATCTGAAGTATGTTGCATAGTCCCAAGTATTGTTAATATGGATCATGTTTGGATTTTGCCTTGATTCATATTCGTTAATAATAGGGCTTGATACACCTTCGCCAACATAATATCCACTATATACAAACGGTTTCATTCTATAAACATACCCCCATTCAAAAAATCATTGATAACTGCTTTTCCGTTTTCAGTTGCGCTGCAACGTACATCAGCACTTTCACACTTAACAAAACCAGTTAACCCCGAAAGCGAAGTAGGATTGCAAAGTGGTCGGCCAAAGTGGTTAACATCAACTGCCTTTTGCGTAAAAAATCTACATGTTAATGTACAAAAGTTTTCTTGCGATACGCAACCACTTGAACCGCTTGAAGTAACATTACTTGAAATCAACCCGCCAACTAAAGAAAGGACACCGCTGACAGCTCCTAAAGCATTACCAGTTACAGCGCTAGCAACTAAACCACCTGCCCCTTCTACAATATTTCCCCCTGCATTACTAGAACGGCTAGAAAAGCCAACGTTTGCACCAGCACTACCAAAATAATATCCAAAAACACCTTTGCTATTAAAAACGCTTGCGCTGATATTTCCGTTTATATCCATTTGCATTCCAACATATATTTTTCTGTCGACTTTTATAAAACTGCCATCAATTGGAATAGTACCTATATATGGAATTGCAAGGGTATACTTTGAAAAAGGTTCAACGTTTCTATAATCAAAATTTTCTACTTGCGGATGGTTTGGGGCTGTAACTGAAACTACATTCCCCCAAATTTTGCCATTTGAAATAGCAGTACCACTTCCGCAACCTTGAATCGGGCCAAGGGATATAGAATCACTGCCGCCCCCTATTGAGACGGGGACCCAGCAAGCGGATATAATATAGTCTTGCGTATTGAAAACTTGTTTTGTAATTATATCGCCTATTTTTGTCCAATCCGTGAGTGCATCAATAAATGTTGACGAGTATAAATAATTGCACAAGGCGGAAAACTGTGCTGGACTCAAAGCATGAAAAGCGTTTCCGTTTTTCCCTGCTGTTGTAAGTATGATACTTCCGGCATTAGAAAAACCAAAATTATCTGATAAAGCTTGCTGTATTGTTGTACTTGAAGAAGTTGGGAAAAGCGTATCCGACAATTCTTTATCAAAAAGGCTACTTGATCTTGTTACATACTGTGTATTAGCTAAAATCTCGCTTTTGTAGCTTGCCAAATAATCACATGTACATGATATTTCATATGTAGATTCCACATATGTAACATCATTGACAAAATAATATCTTCCAAAAGTTTCACAGTATGCAACATTCCAATCAAACGGAGAAACTGACTGCAAAATAAATGTTGGTCTTTCTACACTTGTACCGCTTTTAAGCACACACGTTGCAGTTTCTGAAAACGTTGGTATTTTCGTGCTATTTATTCTTTTGTCTGATTTTCCAAATTTAACTTCAAATGCCATGTGTACCCCCTTCAAGAAAAGGGGCTTGAAGCCCCTTTGTTTAATCAAGTAAAATCAAAATTGCGTTCTCTGTAAAGTCAACAGGAGTCTTAAACGTGTAATGATTCCAACCGTTTCTGAATCCAAACCTTGCATTTAATGGTTCGAGTGCGCTCCATTGATCAATCGGAACAATTCCTAGTGCATCAATATCCATCATAATTCCCAGAACGTTGTCAACCGTTTGATTTAATAACGTAAACTTTGTCTTTCCATCTGGTTTTACACCCTCAGCACTTCCCTTGATTTGCATTGGATTAGATGGGTCGGCCCAGAAAGTTACCTTCTCATAATCGCCCAGCTCAGCTTTCTCAGGGTGGAAAAACTCGCTGCCATTAGCCTCAAAATAATTTCCAAATTTTGAAACCAGATAAAAACGCAAGTCTGCTGCATCAGTGTGGCGGTTTACAACTTTTCCAGTAAAATCGCCATGAAATCTTGTTCCGCGAACAGCAAGATTTTCTTTAAGTGTTTTCAGCTCAGCCGACAACCAAATCATAAAAGGACGGAAATCAGCTGGATTCATGATTGTTTTTGCAGTCATTGCAAGGCCAGTCTCAGCGTTATACTTTGTTAATGCGTGAAAAACTTGTTCTTTCTTGCAGATATTTCCGCTTGTAGGTGTTTTTTTACCCGCATCAGCAAGGATAATTGCGAGGTTTGCAAGTTGGGCTCGGGACCTATTTTCAAGATCAATCTCATAAACATTTGAAAATTCAGTCATCAACATAGAGAAATACTCGGCGACTCCGGCCTCTGAATCAAATGCTGCATTGATCTGATTCTTATAGATAGTATACTTCCTTGCAAAAGTTTGTCCACCACTTGCGATTGTAAGAAGTACATCATACTTTACGGGCTTTGTTCCTACTTTCCAGTCTTGGCTTTCCTCAGCTTTAGCAAGCTCAACATTGATATTCCATTCATCATTGTCAACCTCAGACTCATTTACAATAGGTGTAAACTTTCTAATATAATTACCATAGCGTTGTTCATCCCAAACCATACCAGAAAGTTTTCGTGAATACGGCCGAATAGCATAAATTGATTTTGCGAGAACTGTTGGAATAATTTGATAAAGGTTGTCATCTTCTCTATCAAAGCCCATTTTAAACGTATTTTGCATCTGCCCAAAAGTTAAATTTTGAGCAGACGTTCTACCAGTATACTGGTTATACATTTGTGTAAGTAGTGGCGCGATTTGTGTATATGTAAGATTTGCCATTGTTTATACCCCCTTAGAAAAATTTACTAATATCTGGTTTATCGTTTGAACCGCCAAAATTAGTCTTGCCATTTGCAAGCTGCTGCGCTTTTACAAGCGCAGCAGCAAATTTGTCATAATCAAATGAACTTTCTGCCTTCTGATCTGTCTTCTGATCTGTCTTCTGATCTGTCTTCTGATCTGTTGTAACGTCAAACGCTGCAATTTCATCTTTACTATATCCTGCATTTACAAGCTTCAAAATCTCATCAATTTTCATATTTAACCTTCTTTCTTTATTTGTTGACAGCTGTAAACAGAATCGAACTGTTACCTTGTGATTCAAAGTCACATGCGCTAACCATCTACGCTATACAGCAGTAATAGGCGGTCTGTCTGTCGTCCCCGACTCGCACACACTGGCTAGTGTTTGGATAGTGCAACCGCCTATTTATTGTATATCATTTATATAATTGTTTGTCAATTACAACTTTATAGAATATCATACCATGATACACAATCAAAAGATGCTAAAAAATCGCACTGTGTTTCATAGTCTGAAAATGTTATGGCACCACTAATAAACATAGGTTTTAGATACTTTTTACTACTTGTTTGCCAACGTTCTAGTGATGATGGCGAAGCATCAAAAACATCATCGCAATGAGAGCGCATAGGTTTAGTCACGTAAAATTTAAAGTCTGACTTATGAAGCCACACGGAAAACAAAGGTGTTTTCATATCGTGCGTGTATTCTTTTAAGTTTTGATGGCGTATTCTATCATCCTCCAAATCCATAAATTCGTTATCAAGTTCCATTTTCGCTCTGCCTTTTGGAAGATTTCTATAAAAAGCGTTTTGTCTCTTTTTCTCAGAAATAGGAGACTTAAAAGGAAGTATAAGTGTTGTCTCGCACCTGTCTACTTGTGTAATCTCTGTTCTTTCTTTTACCGCCTTGTAACAGTCTGGGATAAGTCTATATCCAATTAAAATGTTAGACATAATTGCGTTAGAGTTCCCAAAGAACCAAGTTCTTATTTTTTCCGTTTCCGAGTCAGGACGGTTTCTGAACAAAACTTCCATAATATTTTTGTATGCCTGGAATTCATTTTTTATAGGTCGGTCGCTTTTTTGAGGAATGAATTCATCAAAAATTACATCATAAAACCTTGTAAAATCTATACCAGTTTTGTTTTGAAAAGTAGACAATGAAACACCTACTATAAAAGGTTTATCGTTTTGCAAGTCCTCATCTGAAAGATACGCTTTGCCGTATCCTTTTTTGTCGTTATATTTCAGCCGAATATCTTTTCCAAACCAGTCTGGTTTTACAAAGTCGCCAATTGTAGAAAAGCTGTTCTCAAGTGCAACGTTTGTTCTCCTCACATATAAGATAGGATAGTTTCTATCATTCCAGATATCACATATCAAGTGCGATTTTCCAATACCTCTACCACCTATTATGTCAATATACCTTTGTCCCACGGCACATATATATTTATAATTTAAATACCCGTTTTCTTTATATAACCTCATATTATCACCTCTTTAACTTAAAAGAGGGAAGTCGTTTTGACTTCCCTTCCTGCCTTATACAAGCTCAAAATTCATGTACGTCCTGCCTGCCTTACTTTGTGAACGTGTTAACTTAAACTGTAAATTGTACATCTCCATAAAATCAAAGGCACTTTCGGCTGTCTTGATCACGGTTGGACTTGACGTTGCAATTGTTACAACTTCGCCCGTCTCAATGTTTGTATGATAGAAAACAGCAACGTCCTTATCATCTGTCGAATAGCGTACATAATCTGTAACATTTACAATAGTATCATCTGGCAAATTCTTCATTAACAGATGATTGTCATTTGCCATCTTAAACATTTCTTTCTTGTCAAACTCTCTTGATTGTCTTTCAATTCTCATTTTCGTTATCCTCTTTTTCTTTTATTTAAGGTTATTATCCTTTACAAGTATATAATAACTTATTTACAAAAGTTTTGCAAATAAAACGTTATTTACTCTACTATTTCATCAACTATAGTGTAATTCTTGATTTGATCATCTGATAAACCTATCTCATAATCGCGAGCTATCATACAACTATAGCCTGTATACTCTGTTATTGCTTCTTTGCCTTGATAATCAACAACTTTTGTTTTTGTGATAGTATCGCTGTCATTATACCAGATTTGAAAACCGCCACTATTCTTTATTTTGAACCCCTCTCTAAAGTTATCAAGGTTTTTAATTACTTCTACACCCCTTGCCTTTTTAACTCCTGATATAGTACAACCAAAATACGTTTTATCTTTTGTTTCTTTATACGCATTAAAACAGTACTTCTTTGCACCTAACGTTTTAAAATCTTTGTATTCCGGTTCATACTTATTTTCAGATTTCACATCGCTTTCACAGTCAAAATATCCGATATAATATTTTTTACCGTCAATGTCAACAAAAGTATTAGTTTCTTCGCAAAGCTTATATATCCAATTATTTAATTCTGTCAATTTGTCAAAATTAAAGTTAGTTGCTTTGCAACTGTCTGTATCACAATAAATATACGAGCTTTCGGCACATGCTAAAATCCTACGCAAGTGTTTTCTTGCGTGGGCTGTTGTATATACCCCCCACACATAAGGCAGTACACTTTTTTCACTTTGCTCTGAAATAGATTTTTCATCTGGAATTTTAAAACCGCTTGCATCAACCTTTTCTTTATATGCAATATCATTTTCATACCTTGCATATGAAAATTCTTGCCATTCATTTTCCAGATACAACATAATAGGGTGAATGGGATCTGTTGCAGCCATGCCATAAATGCCGTTTAATTTATTTTTGGCTTTCATTAAATCATATTCAGCTTCTTCCCTCTCTTTTGAATTTGGGGCGGTATGTTTCACAGCTATTTTGAGCTTTGTCTTTGCCGTGAAATACTCCATGATAACACTTCTTACATCATCTGGAATATACCCATAACGTGCGGTATAGAGGGTATCTTCTATAATTTCAATGCTATCAAAATCGTAGCATTCTTCTATTATGGAAAAGTCTATATCTGTCAGTGTTGTTTCAAGCTCTGCTGCTTTCCACACTCTGCCATTGTCGGGATCTACCCCTTGCAAGTTGCGGCATTTGCTTATAGATAGATACGGGTTGTATTGATCTTCTTTAAGTCTTACATTTGTAAGCTTTATTTGTGCTATCCATGCAAGATTTTTACTTTTTATATAGTTTAAACATTTGGATGTTACGGGCATTTTTTCAAATGCTGTTACCGGAAATTTCATCAAAAGCAGCATAGCGGGGTACATGCTACTTGCATCGAAACTATATACGTCATGATATATTTTAGCGCATTTTATCATGTTTGCGTGAGTATCGCCACCACGAAAAGCCTCTTTCAAAAGCTTATATGTTTTGTCTGTTAAAGCTAACTTTTTCTTTAGCATTCGTGTGGTAGTGCCTTTTCGTATAGCTCTTTTCATATCACGTCTTACATAAGAGGTACTTGTTAGAGGCACTGTTGCAATTCTATCACCATCTTTTGTAAGCATGTATGTTATTGCTTCCCAAAGTCCTAAAGTATCATTGATGATATATCCCCACTCTATAGGATTGATATAGCTTTCGTTGTGCCTTATAAGCGAGTAATCCAAATCACCTTTTGCTTTTATGTGCGTACATCCCGCCATTTTTTTCGTGAAGTTATCAAGCGACATGTTTGTGAGCTTATAACTGCACCTCAGTTCTATGCCACGTTTCTTTAAGCGCCATACAAGCGGTTTACGTTTACCAGTTGCGAACACTTCGCTATAATCGTTTAAATATCCGATCATAAAAGAAAATTCAAACGGCAAATTGTGAACGTAAATCACAAAATACCGTGACTCACTTGTTTTATAGTAAGCTTGTATTTTATCAAGCAAATCAACAAAGTCTTTCCAGTATCTGCCTTGCACTTCTTCGCCATCAATGCAAGCCGACCAAACATACATAAAAGCGTCAATCGGTTTCGTGACTTCTTCGCCCTGGGCATCTTTTTCAATGCGTGTCCGTGATGTTGTTTCAATGTCAAATGTTCCAAATTGGTCTATATAATAGGGACTGTCTTTCTTTTTGCCTAAAGGTTTGTGCAATGAAAAGCCATGTGACGGAACATAGTCCGTCACTGACTTTACTTCTATATCATCATATTTGTTTGACCTATTTAAACATTGAACAATCATAATTTATAACTCCTGCTTTATAGACTTTGGTTTTGGCTTCGCTCGATTGCTTTTATATAGTTTGTTTGCCGCTTTAAATTCTCTCGCTTTATCTTTCCATGATAGGGAACTATTTTGTATAATCGCGACTCTAAACTCTGCCTGGTCTTTTAAATTTGGGTATAATTCTTCGGATGCTTTAAAAAGTTCTTGTAAGCCCTCTCTATTGTTTGTATTTAATGCCTCTGTTAACAGTGTAACAATTTGATCGCTCGAAAGCTGTGCATATTTTTTGTCTGCCAAATAATGCATCGTATTGAAAAGCTTGTCACGAACGCTTTTGCTAAGTTTAGATATATCAACTCCGTAACGCTCCTTAAATGTTGCAACACGCTTGTTTTCTACTTCAATACTGCCTCTTGCTGTTGAAGCTTTTGCTTCAAGATAGTGCAAAAGCTTGTTTTCAAGTGCTCTCAACTCACGAATTGAAAAATCTTTATATACAGCTTTACCAGTTGAAACATAAGAAGCGTTATAAGAAACGTGCTTATTAAAATAATCAACCGCATCCTGGTATCTGAAAAGGGCTGTTCTATCCTCTGTGATTCTGCCTTTTGATATTGCTGTTGTTAGTGTTTTGGCGCGCTTGTTTGCAACGTTGGCAAGTTTGCCAATACGGGCGATATATTCTGACTTACTAGAAGTGGCTTCGATAGAATCATAGTGCCAACGTGTGAAATACTTTGCTTGACTTTCTGTCTGTTTCATAATTCGATACCTCTTTTCTTTAATTCTTCTTTTACAATTTCATATTTATAATTGTGTGGTGTAATTTCTCTGAAAATGTTGCCAATTTCCTTTTCATTGTAGCCGTGATTTATCAAGACTAACACAATATACTGCACAGCCTCAGCACCTTCTTTGTAGTTACACTTCATTCCATCTCGTGGCAACTTATACCATGTTGTCGTTTTAATATCGGATACCGCCTGCACTAACATTGCGTGTTGCAACATTTCATATGGTGTTAGCTTACTATTTATAATGCCGTCTTTAGGTCTTTTCATTTCTTTATATCTCCTTGAGTTTTTCTTTTATTGTATCATGGAGTTGTTAACAAATAAAGGATAAATTATGAACAGAATGTTAATAAATTATTGTTATAGTTGATATAGAACAGTGAGGCGAACAAATGTATCAAGAGCCGAGCTGACAAGAACAAATGCGCTAAAAGCGGAGGCGACAGCCGACCAACGACCGAGGGCAACAGCCCGAGGGAGTGCAGATAGAATTGTCTGATAATTAAGAGGGAACTTCTCTTTTGTATTTACTACTTAAAGAGTATCTC
>ERZ827522.2216-NODE-2216-length-13858-cov-9.501992_pt1 | contig 13858 bp, 10 predicted proteins | sample MGYA00519580_ERZ827522 | MGnify/ENA primary metagenome ERZ827522 (study PRJEB31778, sample SAMEA3449340) | human gut metagenome | biome: human gut; feature: human-associated habitat; material: faeces | place: United Kingdom | collected 2010/2012 ... | reverse complement strand
GGAACGGTATTGCAACCGGATTTTCCGGTGCACAGATCGTATCTCCGATGTGGATATCTGCGATACCGGAGATTGCTACGATCGATCCGATCTTTGCTTCTGCGACATCTACTTTATTTAAGCCGTCAAATTCATATAATTTGCTGATGCGGACTTTTTTCTGTTTGTCCGGTTCATGATGGTTTACCACAACAGCTTCCTGATTTACTTTTAAGCATCCGTTGTCGACTTTACCGATACCGATACGTCCGACATACTCGTTGTAATCGATGGTACTGATGAGTACCTGTGTGTTTGCATCCGGATCACCTTCTGGAGCCGGAATGTAATCAATGATGGTCTCAAACAGAGGTGTCATATCTTTTTTGTTATTTACAAGATCTCCGATCTCGCGAACGGCATAACCGTCTCTTGCAGATGCAAACAGGAACGGACAGTCTAACTGCTCATCGGATGCGTCTAAGTCCATGAATAACTCAAGTACTTCATCGACAACCTCGTTCGGGCGGGCTTCCGGACGGTCTACTTTATTTAAACATACGATAACCGGAAGAGAAAGTTCTAATGCTTTCATCAGTACGAATTTGGTCTGAGGCATAACACCCTCGAATGCGTCAACGACAAGGATAACACCGTTTACCATTTTAAGGACACGCTCAACCTCACCACCAAAGTCCGCATGACCAGGAGTATCGATGACATTGATCTTTGTACCTTTATAGGTAATGGCTGTGTTTTTTGAAAGGATCGTGATACCACGTTCTCTCTCGATATCATTGGAGTCCATGACACGTTCCTGAACTTCCTGATTCGCGCGGAATACGCCGCTCTGCTTTAGCAGCTCATCGACCAGAGTTGTTTTACCGTGGTCAACGTGTGCAATAATGGCAATATTACGGACATCTTCACGTTTCATTTTCATATACAAAATCTCTCTTTCCTGTGTGAAATGTATTAACTGTAACATAAGGTTAAAAAACCAACCTATATATTTTATCATATTTGTGGAATTCTGCAATATTTTTTTATTCAAAAACCTGACAAAAGTTGTCATTACATTCGTTTTCTTATCGACATGTTCCATGAAAATTTGAATGTGATACATGGTAAAAATATTATGTCAGGCAGGTCATACCGGGCAGAAACGGTTCGAAAAGAAAAAACGCACAAAAAAATATAGGTGTATGACCGCAAGGAAGGGAGAATATTCATGGCAGATAAAATGTTTGAAAACAACCAGGTGTCGATCGTGGGGGAGATTGTATCGGATTTCCGGTTCAGCCACGAAGTGTACGGAGAGGGATTTTATATGGTCGATGTGGCAGTCAACCGTCTCAGCAATTATATGGATTACATACCATTGATGATTTCGGAACGATTGATCGATGTCAATGAGGACATGGTCGGACAGAATATTTATGTGACAGGACAGTTCCGCTCATTCAACCGGCACGAGGAAAAGAAAAACCGGCTTGTACTTTCCGTTTTTGTGAGAGAACTGGAATTTTTAGACGAGATTGACGATGAGGTAAAGAGCAACCAGATCTTTTTAGACGGCTATGTATGTAAGGAGCCAATTTACCGGAAAACACCGCTTGGAAGAGAGATCGCAGATCTTCTGATCGCTGTGAACCGCTCTTATGGAAAATCAGATTACATTCCGTGCATCTGCTGGGGACGAAATGCAAGATTTGCCTCCGGTTTTGATGTGGGCGGACATGTGCAGATCTGGGGCAGGATCCAGAGCCGCGAATATGTCAAAAAATTATCGGAGACGCAGACGGAAAAAAGGGTTGCATACGAAGTATCCGTCAGCAAAATTGATTTTTTAGAGGAATTGGATTGACAGTAGAAATAGATGGTGCTATGATTGCTAAAAGATACATATTGCTTGATAGAGGTTGCGTGCTTTAAGAGTAGTTTTCCGGATGTGGCAGAAGCAGAGGATGGAGGATAAAAGGAAAGAACGCCGAAGGAGTATATTTGCTGCGGATATGTTCCTGGGCATAAGGTAAAGAACCTTATGACTGTCATCTTAAGCTGAAATGGCAGAAAGATGGGGCGCTATCGGATTCGACATATACTGGGTAATACATATGATTAGAATTTACGAACCGGCTCATCAGAGTCGGTTTTTTTAATTCATAGGGAAATTACGTCCTATGAATAAATAAAATACCGTGTGCACAAAGCAGTGTATCCTAACGTATCATAATACAGGAACCAGGAGGATTATTAATATGTCTATTTTTAAAGGAGCCGGTGTGGCAATCGTAACACCAATGAAAAACAATGAGGAAGTAAATTATGACAGATTAGAGCAGATGATCGAGTATCAGATCAATCAGGGAACGGACTGTATCATTATCGCAGGTACAACAGGTGAGAGCTCTACGCTGACGACAGAAGAGCATGCAGAGGTGATCAAAGCTGCTGTTAAATTTGCAAAACACCGTATTCCGGTCGTTGCAGGAACCGGTTCAAACTGTACCAGAGAGGCAATCCACCTTTCGGAAGAAGCGGAAAAAGCCGGCGTGGATGGACTGCTCTGCGTAACTCCATATTATAACAAAGCAACACAGGGAGGTCTGATCCGCTACTACACAGAGATTGCAAATTCTGTAAAACTTCCTATTATCATGTACAATGTTCCAAGCCGTACCGGATGCAATATCCTTCCGGAGACAGCTGCAAAACTGTACCATGATGTTGAAAACATCGTTGCGATCAAAGAGGCAACCGGAAATGTTGCACAGGCAGCAAAGACCATGTATTTAACGGATGGAAAGCTTGATCTGTATTCCGGCGAGGATGGAATCGTAGTACCGTTAATGTCGATCGGAGCAATCGGTGTGATCTCCGTATGGTCAAACGTGGCACCGAAGGATGTACATGATATGTGTATGGCATTCTTTGACGGAGATACGAAAAAAGCAATGGAGATCCAGCTAAAGGCACAGCCGCTCATTGAGGCGCTGTTCTCCGAAGTGAACCCGATCCCTGTTAAGAAAGCGCTGAATCTGATGGGCATGGAGGCAGGACCGCTTCGTTCCCCGCTCACAGAGATGACAGATGCCAATGCTGCAAAACTTGCGGAAACAATGAAGAATTATGGGATCAAGCTGGCGTAAGGGGCAGTGGAACACGGAAAGCCAGATTTGAAAAAACACCGGAAATGTTGGTTCGCAGCGTTTCCGGTGTTGCTTTAAATAAAGAAAAGAGAGGAAAAAACAATATGATAAGAGCAATTATGAGTGGATGCAACGGAAAAATGGGACAGGTGATCACAGGGATCTGCAAGGAGGATGCAGAGATTGAGATCGTGGCAGGAATCGATCTCTACGATGGCATCAAAAACGATTACCCGGTATTCCCCAATATCTCTGTCTGTGATGTGGCAGCGGATGTGATCATTGATTTTTCCAATGCAAAAGCAGTGGATGATCTTTTGGTATATAGTGTGGACAAGCAGATCCCGGTAGTACTCTGCACGACAGGACTTTCTGAGGAGCAGTTAAAAAAGGTGGACGGGGCATCGAAAAAAGTTGCCGTATTAAAATCTGCCAACATGTCGCTTGGAATCAATATGTTAATGGAACTGTTAAAACAGGCTGCAACCATTTTAGCACCGGCCGGTTTTGATATGGAGATCGTCGAAAAACACCACAACCAGAAACTTGATGCGCCGAGCGGTACGGCACTTGCACTTGCCGATTCCATGAATGAGGCGCTTGGCAATGCATATACCTATACTTATGACCGCAGCAAAGAGCGCAAAAAGAGAGAAAAAACAGAGATCGGTATCTCTGCAGTGCGCGGCGGCAGCATCGTAGGAGAACATGAGGTGATCTTTGCAGGACTTGATGAGGTGATCGAGTTTAAGCATACTGCATATTCCAGAAGTGTATTTGCAAAAGGAGCTGTTCAGGCAGCAAAATTCCTGTCCGGAAAACCGGCGGGATTCTATGATATGGGGGATGTGATCAAGGCTACGATCGCGTAGAGCATTGACAATAAATTAACGTTGGTTGCCCCCGCTCATTTCCTATGATAAGATAAAAAAGCAGCAAATGAACGTGAAAAAGAAATGAGGAATACTATGGGGCAGACCGACCTGCGTTATTTAAAAAGTTTATCAAATCAGTATCCGACCATTGCCACAGCGGCGACAGAGATTATCAATTTACAGGCGATTCTTAGCCTGCCAAAAGCAACAGAACATTTTATCACAGATGTGCACGGGGAGTACGACCAGTTTTTACATGTGCTAAAAAATGGATCCGGTGCCATCAAGCGGAAAATAGAGGATGAATTTGGCAATGCAATCAGCGCGGCGGAGAAAAAAGCGATCGCCACGCTGATCTATTACCCGGAACAGAAGTTGGAACAGGTGTTAAAGACGGAAGATAATTTGGAGGACTGGTACAAAGTCACCTTATACCGCCTGATCCGCATCTGTAAAAATGCATCTTCCAAGTATACAAGGTCAAAAGTGCGGAAAGCACTTCCAAAAGACTTTGCCTATGTGATTGAGGAACTTTTGACCGGCAGACAGGAGATATCCGATCAGGAGGCATATTATAATGAAATTATCCGGTCGGTCATCCGCACCGGAAGGGCGGCGGAGCTTGTGATCGCGTTCTGTAATCTGATCCGCCGGCTTGTTGTGGATCATCTGCATGTGGTCGGGGATATTTTTGACAGGGGACCATATCCGAATCTGATCATGGACACACTGATGGAGCATCACTCTGTGGACATCCAGTGGGGCAATCACGATGTGTACTGGATGGGAGCGGCGTCGGGCAGTGCGGCATGCATCTGTAATGTGATCCGCATTTCTGCAAAATATGGAAACCTTGATCTGTTAGAGGACGGTTACGGGATTAATCTGGTGCCGCTGGCAAGATTTGCGATGAAGTGGTATGATAAGGATTCCTGTGACTGTTTTAAGCTGGATTACCGGGAAGATGAATATGATGTGCACGACGCATTTTTAGATGAAAAAATGCATAAGGCGATCACGATCATGCAGTTTAAACTGGAAGGTCAGCTGATCAAAGAACACCCGGAATTTGAGATGGAGAAAAGACTTCTTCTCGATAAGATCAACATCGAAAAGGGGACCGTGTGTGTGGAGGAAACCGAGTATCCGCTCAAGGATGTCAGTTTTCCGACAATCGACTGGGAAGATCCATATCGTCTCTCAGAAGATGAGGCGGATGTGATGGAGCGTCTTGTGACTGCATTTGTGAACTGTGAAAAACTGCAGCGTCATGTGCGTTTTTTGTATACACAGGGAAGTCTTTACAAAGTATATAATGGAAATCTTCTCTATCATGGATGCGTGCCGCTGAATGAGGATGGCACGTTTACCAGAGTTAACGTTTTTGGAAAAGAATATGCCGGAAAAGAGCTTTATGATGTGCTTGAGGGCTATGCGCGAAAAGGCTATTATGCGATCGACCCGAAGGAGAAGAAAAAGGGACAGGACATTTTATGGTTTATCTGGGAAAACCAGAATTCCCCGGTGTTTGGAAAGGCAAAGATGACGACGTTTGAGCGTTATTTTATTGCAGATAAAATAACGCATCAGGAGCCGAAAAATCCTTATTACAGGCTGCTTGAAAAAGAGGAAGTGGTCAACCGGATTTTAGAGGAATTCGGGCTTGAAGGTGCGGAGGCGCACATCATTAACGGTCATATTCCGGTGGAGGCAAAAAAAGGAGAGTCTCCGGTCAAATGTAACGGAAAGCTTCTGATCATTGACGGCGGTTTTTCCAAGGCATATCAGCCAAAGACGGGGATTGCCGGATATACGCTGATTTATAATTCTTATGGTCTGGTGCTTGCGGCGCATGAACCGTTTGAATCGGTAGAAAAAGCGGTGCAGGACGGAAGCGATATCGTATCCCATACGGTTCTGGTGCAGCAGGTCGTGCGGAGAAAAACGGTTGCCGATACAGATATCGGAAAAAGTTTAAAAGAGTCGATCCATGATCTTGAGGAGCTGCTCGCGGCATACAGAGCGGGCACGATCGTGGAGAAGAACCGGGCAGAATAAAAGAGCATTCGCATATACAGACAGGAGTATTATTGTGCACAAAATTAAGGTGCGCGAAGCGCAATGCAGAAATGAGGATTGATATGTTAATAGGAAATCATTTATCCGCATCCAAAGGATATGCGGCGATGGGAAAGGCAGCGCTGGCGTTAGATGCCAATACCTTTGCTTTTTTTACAAGAAATCCGCGTGGCGGTAAGGCAAAAGAAATCGATGAAAAAGATGTGGAAAAGTTTTTAAATTTTGCAAAGGAGCACGAATTTGGAAAGATTGTTGCGCATGCGCCATATACGATGAACCTCTGCGCTGCAAAAGAGGATGTCCGTTCTTTTTCAAAGGAAATGCTGCTTGATGACTTAAAACGCATGGAGTATACACCGTACAATTATTATAATTTTCATCCGGGTTCCCATGTGGGACAAGGGGCGGAAAAAGGGATCGCATTGATTGCGGAAGCATTAAATGAAGCCTTGAAACCGGAGCAGACAACGACCGTTTTACTTGAGACGATGGCGGGAAAAGGAACTGAGGTTGGAAGAACGTTTGAGGAGTTAAGAGAAATCTTAGACCGTGTGGAATTAAACGATAAAATGGGAGTCTGCCTCGATACCTGCCATGTGTGGGATGGCGGTTATGACATTGTAAACGACCTTGACGGTGTGTTAAATGAGTTTGACCGTGTGATCGGGCTCGACCGGCTGAAGGCAGTTCACTTTAATGACAGCATGAACGACTGTGGCTCCCACAAGGACCGTCATGCGAAGATCGGTGAGGGAAAGATCGGTGCAGAGGCGATGCGGCGCGTTGCATTGCACCCGCTTTTAGAAGGAAGACCGTTTATCTTAGAGACACCGAACGATGATGAGGGGTACAGACGGGAGATACAGATGGTCCGGGAGTGGACGCGGTAAGATCGCTGCAAACTTAAATAGAAAATAAAAATATACTAAAACGAAATAAAAAAGAAAATACCAGAATTTTACAGAATACGTTATTGCATTTGCCATGTGTGTATGTTATACTTCAAATCACATGAATGCGAAAATTGTTTTCATGCAAATATTCGTTACAATAGATGGAAAAGGATCTATTGTTTGCCCACCAAGAGATTGGTTAAGCCCATACGGACAGGCGGGGCAACTGCCGATTGCGGTGTAAGCCGCGTTATTGATTGAGTTAGAAGCTCAAATTTTATAAGTTGATTACGGGGATGATACCCGGAATCCAATATCACTTGTGAAACGGTCAATAAGAGTAGTATACGCAAATATTTGCTGGCAAAGATGCCAACGCGGACTCTGGAGAAAATAGTTTTTGCAGAATGTAGATAGATTACATAAAGTATGACTATGATGATAACGACGATAGAAGAACAGGTGATGGATGCCTGTTCTTTTTTTTGCGTTTTTCAGCCTGACGGTAATGTCAGGGAAAAACGTTTGATGAAAAGCAGAGCAGGCAGATTTTTATGGAAGCCAAGGGGGATTTTTTTAGTCATGGACAAAGAGCAGCAGATGCGTGCGCCGGTTTATGAGGCACTGGAAAAGTTAAAAAAACGAAGAGTGGTGCCGTTTGATGTGCCGGGACATAAGAGAGGAAGGGGAAATCCGGAGCTGGTAGAGCTGTTGGGAGAAAAATGTGTGAGTCTGGATGTCAATTCCATGAAGCCCCTTGACAATCTCTGTCATCCGGTTTCGGTGATCAAGGAAGCGGAGGAGCTTGCCGCGGAGGCATTTCGCGCGGAACATGCATTTTTTATGGTTGGCGGAACCACTTCCTCAGTTCAGGGAATGGTGCTTTCCTGCTGTAAGGCAGGGGATAAGATCATTTTGCCGCGAAATGTGCACAAGAGTGTGATTAATGCACTGGTGCTCTGTGGAGCGATTCCGGTTTACGTCAATCCGGAGGTCGATGTGAAACTTGGCATTTCACTGGGAATGCAGGTGTCAGAGGTGGAACGTGCGATTTTAGAGAACCCGGATGCAGTAGCAGTTTTAGTCAACAATCCGACTTACTATGGAATCTGTTCGGATCTGCGGTCTATCGTGAGAGTGGCGCATGAACATCATATGCTGGTGCTGGTGGATGAGGCACACGGAACGCATCTGTATTTTGGGGAAAATCTTCCGGTATGTGCCATGGATGCCGGGGCGGATATGGCGTCTGTCTCCATGCACAAGTCGGGGGGAAGCCTGACGCAGAGCTCTCTTCTTCTGACCGGAAAGGGAGTGAACTGGGAATATGTCAGTCAGATCATCAATCTGACGCAGACGACGAGCGCATCTTATCTTCTGATGTCGAGCCTTGATATTTCGCGGAGAAACCTTGCCTTGCGAGGAAAGGAATCTTTTGCGAAAGTGGCACAGATGGCGGAGTACGCGAGGGATGAGATCAATTCTATCGGTGGATTTTATGCGTATGGCAAAGATATGGTAAACGGTGGCAGTGTCTATGATTTTGATGTGACAAAACTGTCTGTATATACGAGAGATATCGGACTTGCAGGCATTGAGGTCTATGATCTGCTGCGGGATGAATATGATATTCAGATCGAGCTTGGAGATATCGCAAATATTCTTGCCTATATTTCCATCGGTGACCGGATACAGGATATTGAGCGGCTTGTGGGTGCACTTGCAGACATCAAACGGCTGTATTCGAAAGATCCGGCAAAAATGCTGAATACGGAATATATTAATCCGAAGGTTTTAGTGTCGCCGCAGGTGGCATTTTATTCGCAAAAGGAATCCCTGCCGGTTCGTCAGACAGCGGGAAGGATCTGCGGTGAATTTGTCATGTGCTATCCGCCTGGAATTCCGATTTTAGCGCCGGGTGAGATGATCACGCCGGAGATCATTGAGTACATTGTTTATGCAAAAGAAAAGGGGTGCTCCATGCAGGGAACGGAGGATCCGGAAGTTGAAAATCTGAATGTGCTTGCAAAGAAATAACAGCATAGATCAGCAAAAATAAAAATTCCTGTGAAAATAAGATTTTTGCAAAAGAAGGGGGAAGATCATGGAACTTTGGTTTTCGGATTACCACACGGAAAAAGTCAAGGTGTCGGTCAAGGTGCAGAAACAGTTATTTGGTTTACAGACCGAGTTTCAGCGGATCGATGTGTTTGATTCGGATGAGTTTGGGCGTTTTTTAAGTTCCGACGGTAGTATTGTTTTTTCGGAAAAAGATGAGTTTGTCTATGATGAGATGATCGTGCATGTTCCGATGGCGGTGCATCCGCATGTGAAAAAGGTGTTAGTCATCGGCGGCGGTGACGGCGGCGTGGCACGAGAGCTTGGCTATTACGATGAGATAGAGCAGATCGATGTCGTGGAGCCGGACCGTGTATTTGTCGAGGTCTGCAAGGAATTTTTTCCGGACAATGCATGCGGGTTATCGGATGAACGCGTGACGGTGTACTATGAGGATGGATTGAAATTTTTGCGGATGAAACATGACGAGTATGATCTGATCATCAACGATGCGATTGATCCGCTTGGACATACTGCAGGACTGTTTACCAAGGAATTTTACGGAAACTGCTTCCGTGCCTTAAAAGATGACGGAATCATGGTATATCAGCATGGAAGTCCGTTTTACGACGAAGATGAGGAATCCTGCCGCGGCATGCACCGGAAGGCAAGCCACAGTTTTCCAATCAGCCGCGTGTATCAGGCACACATACCGACGTGTTCTTCCGGCTACTGGCTGTTCGGGTTTGCGTCAAAGAAATATCATCCGCTCGATGATCTGGATGCAAAGCGCTGGAAAGAGCGGAAGATAAAAACCTGGTATTATACCACCAATCTGCACAAGGGAGCATTTATGCTGCCGCGATATGTGGAGGATATGTTAGAGGAAGAAGAAGGACGTAAGAAATAATAAAAATTAAATTAAAATTTATTTTTTTCACACGCAAGATTTGTGCCCCGGCACAAACTTGAGATGCGCAAAAAGACAGCGCAGGAAAGGAGATTAAAATGGGAAGATTATTAATTATCGGATGTGGCGGAGTTGCAGGAGTTGCGATTCACAAATGCTGCCAGAACAGCAAAACTTTTACGGAGATTTGCATTGCGAGCAGAACAAAATCGAAATGTGATGCCTTAAAAGAAAAACTGGAAAAAACAACGGACACTGTCATCACAACAGCACAGGTGGATGCGGACAATACGGAGGAACTGATCGCCCTGATCAAAAAATATCAGCCGGATGCTGTGTTAAATGTTGCTTTGCCATATCAGGATTTAACAATTATGGATGCCTGCCTTGCATGCAAAGTAGACTATATAGATACCGCAAATTATGAGCCGGAGGATACGGATGACAAAGAATGGCGTGCCATCTATGAAAAACGCTGTAAAGAAGAGGGATTTACAGCATATTTTGACTATTCCTGGCAGTGGGCATACCGTGAAAAATTCAAAGAGGCAGGAATTACGGCATTGCTTGGAAGCGGGTTTGATCCGGGAGTGACCAGTGTATTTACCGCTTATGCCCTGAAACATTATTTCGATGAGATCGAGACGATCGATATCTTAGACTGTAACGGCGGCGACCACGGTTATCCGTTTGCAACCAATTTTAACCCGGAGATCAACCTGCGTGAGGTTTCCGCAAACGGTTCTTACTGGGAGAATGGTCACTGGGTAGAAACAAAACCAATGGAAATTAAAAGAGAATATAATTTCCCACAGGTTGGCGAGAAAGACATGTATCTGCTTCATCATGAGGAAATTGAGTCCCTTGCAAAAAATGTACCTGGAGTAAAGCGGATCCGTTTCTTTATGACCTTTGGACAGAGCTATCTGACACATATGAAATGTTTAGAAAATGTCGGAATGCTCTCAACATCACCGATCGAGTATGAGGGCAGGGAGATCGTACCAATCCAGTTCTTAAAAGCACTGCTTCCGGATCCGGCATCTTTAGGACCGCGCACGGTTGGAAAAACAAATATCGGCTGTATCTTTACGGGAAAAAAAGACGGAAAAGAAAAGACGATTTATATCTATAATGTCTGTGACCATCAGGAATGTTACAAAGAAGTCGGTTCCCAGGCAATTTCTTATACAACAGGTGTTCCGGCTATGATCGGTGCAGCGTTGGTTGTCGATAAAGTCTGGGACAAAGACGGTGTATTCAATATTGAAGAGTTTGATCCGGATCCGTTTATGGATATGTTAAACCAGTATGGTCTGCCATGGGTTGTGGACGAAAATCCGCAGACGGTGGCATAAAATAAGAATATGTGTGAAACGGGTTGGATAAAATTTTAAATTTGTCAGCTTTTGCGCAGCGGATTTTTGCAGAAATGGAGAATTATCATGAAATGGCAGGAGATTCCTACCCCGTGTTATGTGGTAGATGAAAAGAAGCTAAAACAAAATTTAAAAATATTGCAGAATTTGGAACAGGAAACCGGCTGCCATGTGCTTCTGGCACAGAAGGCATTTTCCATGTTTTCACTGTATCCGCTGATCGGGCAGTATATCAGCGGAACGACGGCGAGCGGAATTTTTGAGGCGCGCCTTGGAAAAGAGAAGATGGGAAAGGAAAATCATGTATTTGCACCGGCTTATAAGGAAAAAGATATGGAAGAACTGGTGCAGATCTGCGATCACATTATTTTTAATTCCTTTGCGCAGTATGAAAAGTATCAGCACTATTTTTTGCAGCAGGAGTGCACTGCAAGTGCCGGGATCCGCGTGAACCCGGAGTGCTCCACACAGGAAGGGCATGAGATCTATGATCCATGCGGACCGGGATCAAGGCTTGGTGTGGTTAAAAGTGAATTTCCGGATCAACTGCCGGAGTACCGGATCGGTATATAAATCGGTCCATCGGATATCACCGGCCGAAACCGAATCGGGCACCGTTCCTTCGATCTGTTCCGGCAAGCGGAGTTCGGGCCGGGAGTAATGCTTTCCCAGTTTACATGAACTCACTCCCAATACCAGCAATACAATAGCGAGGGTATAAATTTTCTTCATCATTTTACGCTTTTCGTTTTTACTCTAATCTTTTCTTTGAATTTATAGACCATTACAAAGAAGAAAGGTACCAATACTATTCCGATGGTAATGGCTGCAATCATACCGAAGAACACACCGGTCCCGATCGAATGGCGGCTGGCCGATCCCGGTCCGGATGCCATGACCAGAGGCAACATACCCAACACAAAGGCCAGCGAAGTCATCAGGATCGGACGGAAACGCAACATGGCCGCATTTTTGGCAGCGACAACCACATCGACCCCTTTGTCGACTTCCATCTTGGCAAACTCCACAATCAAAATCGCATTTTTAGCAGCCAGACCGATCAAAGTCACCAAACCGATCTGGAAATAGATATCGTTCTCGAGCCCAAATCCCAGAATGCCCAGATAAGCCCCCAAAGCAGCAACGGGCAACGACAGCAAGACAGCCACCGGCACCAGCCAACTTTCGTATAAAGCAGCCAGAAAGAGGAAGACGAACAGGAATACCAGAGTCAATACCAGCCCCAGCTGTCCCTCGGCTTTTTTCTCCTGATAAGACAAACCGCTCCATTCGACACCGATATTCTCGGGTAAATGAGTCCTGGCAATGTTTTCCATCTTACGCATCACCTCACCCGAACTATATCCCGGAGCTGCCACCCCCCGGACAACTGCCGTCGTGAACATAGTGAAGCGCCGGATATTTCCCGGACCTGTCGTATATTCGGCATCACCCAAAGCAGTCAGAGGCACCATATCCCCTCCCGCCGTCTTTACAAAGAACATATTGATATTGTCTTTATGTGCCCGGTAAGGAGCTTCGGCCTGAATATATACCTTATAAACCCGGTTAAACATATTGAAATCGTTCACATAAACCGATCCGGTGTAGGCTTTCATCGTCGAAAAAATATCGGACATCGGGATACCCAGGAATTTGGCTTTGTCCCGGTCGACATCAAAATACAGCTGAGGAATTTCGGCCTGTAACGAAGACGACAGACCGGTGAAAGCTTTACTCTCGGCAGCATACTTCATCAGGGTATCGACCGCTTCGACCAGATTTTCGAAAGTAGCTCCATTCCGGGCTTCGACCTGCATCTCGAATCCACCGGCAGTACCTAAGCCTGGAATAACAGGCGGTTTCGACAAATAAACCCGGGCCTCGGGATATTGCTTCAACTCTTTGCGGGTATCTTCCATCACCTGATCGATCTCCATACCGTTTCCTTTACGCTTTTCCCACGATTTCAGAATCACCGTCAGTTCGGAGCGGGCCTGGTTGGTTCCTACCCGGGGACTGGAACCGGTCACATTCTGTACATAACCGACTGCAGGATGAGCTTTCAGAAATTCTACCGCCCGATCCGTCACCAGGCGTGTACGCTCGAGTGTAGCCCCTTCGGGTAATTCCAGTTCAACCTTGAAATAGCCCTGATCTTCTTCAGGCATAAAACTACCCGGAACCACCCGGTTCAATACAAAGATGAAAACAAGTACCATCCCGAAACCGGCCAGGATACGGCGGGGATTGGCGATCGCTTTACCGATTATCCCTACATATTTCCGGTTTCCGGTAGCCAGCCAACGGTTGATCATTCCGAAAATACGGTTTTTAGAGGGTGCGGAAGGACGCAGCAAGAGCGCACACATCGCCGGGCTCAGCGTCAAAGCGACCACAGTCGATATCAACACCGAAACGACAATGGTAATGGCAAACTGCCGGTAAAGCAAACCGGTAATCCCCCCCAGAAAACTAACCGGAATAAATACCGCAGCCAGCACGAGAGAGGTGGCGATCAACGCCCCGGTCA
>ERZ827522.2203-NODE-2203-length-13954-cov-2.578099_pt1 | contig 13954 bp, 13 predicted proteins | sample MGYA00519580_ERZ827522 | MGnify/ENA primary metagenome ERZ827522 (study PRJEB31778, sample SAMEA3449340) | human gut metagenome | biome: human gut; feature: human-associated habitat; material: faeces | place: United Kingdom | collected 2010/2012 ... | reverse complement strand
CGGCACCGCTCACCGCCAACGCCTACGAGAACGCCCGGCGGCTGACCATCCGGGAGCTCTCCCCCAAGCTGGAGGGCTTCCGGGCAGACCCGGAGGAAAAGCTGGGGCATCTGGACCACTGGAAAAACGGCTGGATCGGCCAGAAGCCCGGGGATAAGATCACCTTTGAAGTGGATGCCTCCTGCATTGCAGTGCAGTACCGCAAGACCATCCGCCGCCCGGCGCTGCGGGCACAGCTGGTGCTGGACGGCGACACCGCTCACGCCGTTGTGCTGGACGGCAGCGCGCAGGCCAACGAGTCCCTCATCACCGGCGAGGCCCGGGCTGTGCCGAAGGAGGCGGGCGGTGAACTGCGGTCAGGCAGCTTTCTCATGGCGGGGCGCTGCACGGCGCGGCTGACCCCTGTCGGCGCGGACAGCTACGCCAGCAAGCTGACAGCCGAGGCGCAGGCCAACGGCCACCGTGTCGCCCGGGGCGAGATGATGCGCAGCCTGGACAGGCTGATAAAATTCATCGGTGTGGCGCTGATCCCAATCGGCGCGGTGCTGATCTGGAAGCAGCATTGGGTGCTGGAGCTGTCCATGAAGGAGACTGTCGACGCCACGGTGGCAGCACTCATCGGTATGATCCCGGAGGGACTGTACCTGCTGACGAGCGTTGCGCTGGCCGTGAGCATGATGCGGCTGGCCCGCCGCAAGGTGCTGACCCGCGACATGAACTGCATTGAAACGCTGGCCCGGGTGGACACCCTCTGCGTGGACAAGACCGGCACGATCACCGAGAGCACCATGCAGGCGGACGACCCGCTGCCGCTGACGGAAAATACACCCATCACCGAGATTTTATCGGCGTTCTACGCGGGAGGGCAGTCTGATAACGACACGGCCCGCGCCCTGACAGCCCGCTTCGGGCAGGGCGGCACGGCATGGGCTGCTGTGCGCACCATCCCGTTCAACACGGCGTACAAGTACAGTGCCAAAGACTTTGGCGCGCAGGGGTGCTACGTCGTCGGTGCGCCCGACGTGCTGGCGGGCAGCAGGGCGGGGGAGCTTGCCGACAGGCTGACCCCGCTGCTGGCCCAGGGCCGCCGCGTGCTGCTGCTGGCAAAATATAACGGCACCCTGCCGGACCCGCCCGCGGCGCTCGACCCCGCACAGCTGGAATTTTTGGCCTTGCTGCCGTTGCAGAACCGCATCCGCGAGAGTGCGCCCAAGACGTTCCGCTTCTTTGCGAAGCAGGGCGTGAAGATCAAGGTCATCTCGGGCGACGACCCGCAGGCTGTCAGCCATGTGGCCGCCAACGCGGGCATTGCCGGGGCCGAGCACTGGGTTGATGCCGCCACGCTGCAAAGTGAGGCGGCGCTGGCCGAGGCTGCCGAAAAATGCACGGTCTTTGGCCGAGTCACGCCCGAGCAGAAGCGCCAGCTCGTCCATGCTTTGCAGGCAAAGGGCCACACGGTAGCCATGACCGGAGATGGTGTAAATGACGTACTGGCGTTAAAAGATGCCGATTGCGGCATCGCGATGGCATCGGGTGCGCAGGCGGCCAGCCAGGTCGCGCAGCTTGTGCTGCTGGATTCGGACTTTGCCGCGCTGCCCGGCGTTGTGGCCGAGGGGCGGCGGGTCATCAACAACATCCAGCGCTCGGCGTCGCTGTTTCTGGTCAAGAACATCTTCTCGTTTTTGCTCAGCATCGTCGCGCTGGCCCTGCCGCTGGCCTACCCGTTCCAGCCGCTGCAGCTGTCGCTCGTCACGTTTGCCACCATCGGCGCACCGGCGTTCTTTTTGGCGCTTGAGCCGAATCACGAGCTTGTCCACGGTAAATTCATGCGGAACGTGCTGCGCAAGGCGCTGCCCGGCGGGCTGACGGATTTCCTGCTTGTGTTCTGCGCACAGGGGTTCGGCTATGCGTTCGACATCCCGTCCGACATGGTCGGTACGATCTGCACGTTGGTGATTTTGTGCGTGGGCTTGCAGATTTTGTGGGGTGTCTGCATCCCGTTCACGCCGCTGCACTGGGCCATCTGGGGCAGTATGACCGTGGCGGGCGTCGGCGGGGTGTTCCTGCTGGCGCGCTGGCTGCCGCTGGTGCGGCTGGATCTGGGCGGCACGCTGGTGCTGGTCGTTCTGCTGGCCCTGAGCGCCCCGACTCTGGCCGGGCTTGTCTTTATGGGCGAGCGGCTGCACGGCATGGTCAACGATTGGAAAAATAAAAAAGCACGAAAACACGTATAAAACGACAGCCCCGCCCGCAGAAAAACGGGTGGGGCTGTCGTTTTATCAAAATTATAATTGCAATAAGGGAATTATGAGAAATGGAAATCGCAGGGAGGGGCCTTGACCCCTCCGCGGGGCCTGGCGGCGGCCACGGTGTTCCCGGGCGGATATGTCCGGTCCCTACAGCCATTCCGGCAGGGAAGATGCGTTATTTTTTCAGCTCCTCCTCGATCTCCGGCAGATCCTCTTTGATAAACATAAAGCACAGGCTCACCAGCAGCAGCGCGCAGGAAAGCCAGATCGTCCTCTCGCCGAAGATGCCGACGCACTGTGTGCCGATGCCCGCACCCAGCGCAAAGATAAAGATAATGGCAAAGTACTGCAGGGACTTCCACAGCGCGTTTTTATCGTGGCTGTGTCCGAATGCGACCAGCGCGTCCATGCCGCTGCGCAGGTTGCCGATGCACATGGTACTGGCAAATGGGTAGCCATGCACCTTGCGGAACGCCTGCACCTGCATGGCGCAGGCAAACGAGACCAGCGCGTTTGCGACAATATCCCACCCGGCAGGGAAGAAGCCCACCGCGAACAGCAGCACGATCTCGGCCAGCACGACGAGCTGACGCCAGTGGATGCGGCGGGCCTGCCGCCAGCGCAGGCGGATGCACTCCGCCGCGGCCACACCCAGCGCAAAGGACAGAACGGGGATAAAATAGTGGGCAAACCGCGATAGATCGCCATCAAACAGGCTCTTGCTCATCAGCACGATGTTGCCGGTCTGGGCGTTGGCAAACACCTTGCCGCGCCCAATGTAGGTGTAGGCGTCCTGCAGGCCGCCCGACGCCGACAAGAACATGACCGTGCGGAATGCCTCCGACATCTGGCCGCGGTGATGCGGGAATAATTTTGACATGACTTTCCGACCTCTCTATATTACGTATAAACACCGCCATTATAGCGCGCCGCGCCGCCGCTGTAAAGTTTGCAGCAACACATGCGGCGTTTTGTACCAAAGTGACGCTGCAAAACGGAGAAAGATTTTATACAAAGTGCAGAAATTTGTGCAGGAGTATTACATGGGCGCAACTTTTGCGGTATACTGGCTTCACTTTCCAACGCAGTGAGACAACAGCCGCAGGGCGTCGCAACGAGTTGAGCGACACCTTGCGGCTGTTTTTGTTTTGGAGAAAATAACGTATATATGAGGAGTAATTACAATGCCGCAAACAAAGAAACAGGAAATCGTCTACACCGTCATGATGGTCTGCGTCATGGTCTACGGAATGGTCTGCTACAATATCGCACTGGATGTGGGTGGGATGCAGAATTTCATCTTCGCCGCTGCCCTCAGTGAGCTGCCCATCATGGGCGTCATTGGCTTTTTGCTGGACACGTTCCTGGTCGGCCCCACGGCCATGCGCATCGCCACGGGCTGGTTCACCCCAGGCGAGGACAAGCAGGTGTTCCTGGTGGCCGCTATCTCCTGTCTGTCCGCGTGGATGATGTGCCCGTTGATGAGCTTTTTCGCCACGCTGTTCTTCAAGGACAGCCACAACGCGAACTTTTTCGCCATGTGGGTGCAGACCACAGCGATGAACTATCCCACGGCATTTTTGTGGCAGCTGTGCGGCGCGGGCCCGCTGGTGCGGTTCGTGTTTGGCAAGGGTCTGGCCGCTATGAAAAAGAAGTGATAACGATTTCATAATACATCTAATACATCGACAGAAAAAACACAAACCTGATTTTGTACCAATAAAACTGCACAAAAACCACTTGCTATATTTGGTAATAGTGCTATAATACGGCTGAACCTGAAAGTTGGGTGTACCTATTTATATAGAGAAAAGCCCCTTGGCCCCCTCGCAGAGGGAGGCAGGGAACCCAACCCAGGTAAAGCTCCCAAAGAGTGAGGTGCATTGCATGAAAGATGTCAACGACCTGATGCAGGCCATTTTGGAGATGGATGCCGCCCAGCGCCGCGAAAGCGAGAAGGCCCGGCTCGAGCGCTCTGCCCGGCTGGCTGCTCTGGACGAGCAGAAGCAGAAGATCATCGCGGAGTGTGACGCCCGCGAGAAGTCCGAGTCCGACGCCGCCGCAAGAGCTGCCGAGGAGGGCAACGCCGCCGCACTGGCCGCGCTGGAGACCCAGCGCAGCCAGGCAGCCGAGGCCATGACCGCCGCCGCAAAGGCCCATGAGGCCGAATGGTGCGCTGCGCTTGTACAGCGCACCCTGGGCGGGGAGGCCGCACAATGATGCCCACGGGCAAGGCAAGCGGCAACGCCGTGCTGGCCAAGGCCCGCGCCCTGTACGGCAGCCGCCTGCGGGCCGACGATTACCGCCGCCTGATGGCCTGCCGCACAATGACCGAGCTGGCCGCGGCCTTGAAAGAATACCCGCTGTACAGCGAAGCGCTGGCCGAGGTCAACCCCCAGTACGCCCGCCGCGTCCAGCTGGAAAACCTGCTGCGCCAGAGCCTGTACACCCGGTACGACAGCCTTTGCCGCTATGACCGCAGCGCGGGCAGCAAAGTGTATGAGTATTTCACCCTCTGCTGTGAGGTTGATGAGCTGACTGCCGCCATGCGGTGTCTGGACGCAGGCCGCCCGGGCGATTACCTGTTCCGCCTGCCGGAGTTCTTGCAGCAGCGCTGCTGCATCGACCTCTACGCGCTGGCCAAGGCCACGAGTTTGGACGGTATCCTGGCCGCTGTGGCCGGTACGCGGTGGGAAAAGGTCCTGGCACCGCTGCAGAGCGCCAAGCCGGACCGCGGTCTGACCGCCCAGGCCGAGCCGCTTCTGCAGGACTTCCGCCACCGCGCACTGGTGGCGCTGGCCCCCGCGAAGGGCGGCACAAGCGCTGCGCCGAACCTGCGCGACCTCGTCGAGCTGGAATGCGACACCTCCGCTGTTTCCAACGCCGCGCGGCTCATCCGCATCGGCGCGCCGGACTCGGTGGTGCGCACCAACGCCCGCCGCGACTGCACGGCCCTGACGAACGATGAGTGGGAATACCTGCTCGCCGCCCGCGATCTGGACACGTTCAAGGCGCGGTTCGCCATGACGAAGTACGGCCCGCTGCTGGGACACCATGAGTACAGCGTTTTGAAGGAGGGCTTCTTCCACTACCGATGCGACTGGTGCCGCAAGTGGCTGCGGTTCTCCACCGACCCGACGCTGGTCATGCTGTGCTACGTCTGGCTGGCCCGGTGTGAGGTGCAGGATCTGGATCACATCATAGAGGGCGTGCATTACAAGCTGCCGCCCGAGGATGTCCAGCCGCTGCTGGTGGGGTTTGATGAGAAGGATTGAGTGACCCTTGGCCCCCTCTGGGAGGGGGCTCCGCCCGCAGGCGGTGGGGGAGAGAGCTTCGCGGCAGCCCGAAATATTTCGGGTGATGGCAAGGTTCGCTCCCTCCACCCCTGCGGGGCACCGTCCCCCTCTGGCGCAAGCGCCACCTCCCCCGTGTCGGGGGAGTCTGCCTCACCGAGGGAGGCAAGCTGAAACAAGGAGTGTGAACTGATTGGTTGAAAAGATGAAACTGGTGCGGGTGCAGGGCACGATGCCCCAGCTGAACGAGTTTATCGGCTCGTGCTGCATGGACGGACGCTTTGACCTTGAGCCCGCAACCAGATATATGTCGGAATCGCTGGGATACGGCGCTCTGAATGAGGAGAACCCCCACACCGCGATCCGCGACCAGATCGAGACGATGGCCAAAGAGGCCAATATGGAGCTGCACGAGGGGCAGCAGCACAGCGACCCGGTGGATGCCGAGGGCCGCAGCTATCTGAGCGACCTGCTGGAAAAGATCGACGACCTCTGCGCCGAGCGCAAGGTCCTGCTGGACCAGAAGAAGCTCTGCGAGGACGGCATCGAGCAGTACAGCCACTTTACCGGCCTGAAGGTCAACGTGGACGACATTCTCGACTGCGCCCACGTCAAGATCCGTTTCGGCTTCCTGCCGACGGAGGGCTACAACAAGCTGATGAACAACTACGGCGACGACCCGTACATCCTGTTCACCCCCTGCAACCAGACGAAGGCCGGTTACTGGGGCGTCTACATGACGCCGCGGGAGCACGCGCTGGAGACCGACGGCATCTTCTCGATGCTCTACTTTGAGCCGGTGCATGTGCCCGGCGCGGCTGGCTCGCCCGCCGAGATCATCGAGCACTTTAAAGAGAATCTCGACGTTGTCAACAAGAGCGTCGAGGACGTCAACGCCCGCATTGCCGCCTTGTGGCAGCAAAACGCCGACAAGGTCCAGCTGCTGTACAACACAGCCTGCTACTACGCGGCGGTCTACGACCTGCGCCGCATGGCCGCGGTCAAGGGCGAGCACTTCTTCTGCGTCGGCTGGGTCCCGGCGTCGGAGGTGGACGAGGTCGCGGGCAAGGCCCGCGGCATCCATGGGCTGCGCGTCACGGTGGACGGACCGGAATCCGCCGGTAAGATGACGCCCCCCACCAAGCTGAAGAACCCCTGGTGGAGCCGCCCTTTTGAGTTTTTCGTCGAAATGTACGGTCTGCCCGCCTACGGCGAGACAGATGTCACCGGCTTTGTAGCGATCACATTCACCGTGCTGTTCGGCATGATGTTTGGCGACGTCGGGCAGGGTATCGTGCTGGCACTGTTCAGCACGTTCATGTGGAAGGTCAAGCACAATGACCTGTTCCATCTGATGATCCCCTGCGGCATTTCGAGCACGATCTTCGGCCTGGTCTACGGTTCTCTCTTTGGCTACGAGGAGGCCCTTGACCCGCTCTACCATGCGCTTGGCATGGCAGGCAAGCCTGTTTCCGTTATGGATTCCATCACCGGCATCCTGATGGTGGCTGTCTACATCGGCATTGTGCTGGTGCTGGCCGCCATGGCACTGAATATGTACACCCACGCCCGCCACAAGGAGTGGGGCGAGTTCATCTTCTCGCCCAACGGCCTTGTCGGCATGGTGACCTACCTGTGCGGCGTTGATCTGGCGTCCGCTTATATGGGTGCTGTCACGTTTATGCCGCAGGTGCTGGCGGTGGTCGGCATGGTCGTCGGTCTGGTGCTGCTGCTCTTTGCGGAGCTGCTGGCCCCGATGGTCGAGGGCAAGCCCTGGAAGCCTGCGGGCGGTATGGGCAACTACCTGATGCAGAGCGTATTTGAGCTGCTGGAAACGGTGCTGAGCTACCTGTCCAACACGATCTCGTTCTTGCGTGTCGGTGCGTTCGTCATCGTCCACGCCAGCATGATGATGGTCGTCTTTACACTGGCCGGTACGCCGAACAACATTGTTGTGGTCATCCTGGGCAACCTCGTGGTCATCTGCCTCGAGGCGCTGCTCTCCGCCATTCAGGGCATCCGTCTGGAGTTCTACGAGATGTTCAGCCGCTGCTACAAGGGCGGCGGCCGCAAGTTCGTAGCCTTTGATTTGAAGAAAGCAAAAGCGTAAGATGCGCCGTAGGGGCCGGACATATCCGGCCCGCAACCATCCCACAATCGGACGATAGAATCGAAGCCGCGGGCCGGGCATGCCCGGCCCCTGCAAAAGCGCCTTGACAGAGGGGCGCGGAATAAAACAAAAAATTACGGAGGGTTCCATTATGAAAACCAAGTTCAGCAAACTGTTCGTTACCATCCTGATCGTGGCCGCTGTGACCTGCTGCGGCGCACTGGGCGTCTTTGCCGCGGATGATGCCAATGCCGACACCACCGCTGCCACCACCGCTTCCGAGACCGTAAACACCGACAATGACCACAACAGCTCTTTGAGCATCGGCTTGGTCGCTGCCGCTCTGGCTACGGGTCTTGCCGGTATCGGCGGCGGCATGGCCGTCGCTTCCGCTGCGCCTGCCGCTATCGCAGCCAACAGCGAGAACGAAAAGACCTTCGGCAAGAGCCTGATCTTCGTCGCCCTGGGCGAGTCCATCGCTCTGTACGGCCTGGTCATCTCCATCATGATCCTGTCCAAGCTGGTGTAACGCCATGCGGTTCTTTCTCATCAGCGACAACTCCGACGCCATGAACGGTCTGCGCCTTGCGGGTATTGAGGGCACCGTCGCCCGCAGCGAGGCCGACCTGCGCAACGCGCTGGAAATGGCAGCCCAGCAGCCCGACATCGCCGTGCTGCTCGTGACCGAGAAAATCGCCGAGACCTACACGGCCACGCTGGACAGCGCCCGCGCTGCCGGTGGGCCGCTGCTCATCACGGTGCCCTCCACCGGCGGCGGTGCTGCCGGTAAGGACCGCCTGACCCGCTATATCCGCGAGGCCATCGGCGTCAAGATTTAAGAGGTGTGACCATGAACGAATTAGATACCCGCGCCGAGCGATTCCTCGAGTCCATCCGCGCCGAGGGCGAGGCTGCCTGCGCTGCCATCCAAGAGGAGACCGAGCGCGAAGTCACCGGGCGGCTGGACGAGACACGCCGGGCGGAGAATGCCCGGGTGGAGCGCACCCTGCGCTTTGAGACCGAGCGCGCCAAGACCCGCGCCAACCGCGATTTGAGCGCGGCCCGCATGGCCGCCCGCGCCACGCTGGCAGCCCAGCGCCAGAAAATCGCCGACGAGACCTTCTCGAAGGCCCGTGAGCAGCTGGCTGCCTTTGTGGCCGGCAAGGACTACGCCGCCTGGCTGCAGAAAGAGGCCGCTTCTCTGGCGGAGACCTTAGGCGAGAACGCCAAGATCACGGCCCGCGCCGCCGACCTGCCGCTGCTGAAAAACGTCGAACTGCCCGCAGGCACCGTTCTGGAGGCCGACGACAGCATCACGCTGGGCGGCCTGAAGGGCGCAAACCCCGCGAAGGGCGTGGCTGCCGACGATACGCTGGAGGCCCGTCTGGAGGCCCAGCACGACTGGTTCCTGGAAAACGCCGGTCTGGAAATTAACATTTGAGGGGCAAAGCTATGAAAAATACAATTTACAGCATCAACGGCCCCGTTGTCACCATCAAGGGCAAGACTGATCTGGAAATGATGGAGATGGTCTATGTCGGCAAGGCACGCCTTGTCGGCGAGGTCATCCGCATGAACGACAAGGAAACCACCATCCAGGTCTATGAGGAGACCGGCGGCCTGAAGGCAGGTGAGCCTGTCGAGAGCACGGGCGGCCCGCTGTCCGTGACCCTCGGCCCCGGCATCCTGCGCAATATCTATGACGGCATCCAGCGTCCGCTGCCCGCCATCGAGCAGCACATGGGCAGCTTCATTGAGCGCGGTGCGCATGAGCCGTCTCTGGACGAGGCCGCCAAGTGGGACGTGACCGTGACCGTACGGCAGGGGGACACCCTGACCGCGGGCCAGATCTACGCCACCTGCCCCGAGACCCCGGCCATCGAGCACCGCTGCATGGTGCCGCCGACGGTCTCCGGTACGGTCACCTGGGTGGCCGACAACGGCAGCTACACCGTCAACGAGCCTATCGTCAAGCTGACCGATGCCAAGGGTAAGGAGCACACGCTGACCCTCTGCCAGAAGTGGCCTATCCGCACCCCGCGCCCGTCTGCCGAGCGCATGACCTCGCCCCGCCCGCTGATCACGGGTCAGCGTGTCATCGATACGATGTTCCCGCTGGCCAAGGGCGGCGCTGCGGCCATCCCCGGCGGCTTCGGTACCGGCAAGACGATGACCCAGCACCAGATCGCAAAATGGTGCGACGCCGACATCATCATCTACATCGGCTGCGGCGAACGCGGCAACGAGATGACGCAGGCTTTGCAGGAGTTCAGCGAGCTGGTCGACCCCCGAACGGGCAAGAGCCTGATGGACCGTACCGTCCTGATCGCGAACACGTCCAACATGCCTGTCGCTGCCCGTGAGGCTTCTATCTACACCGGCATCACGCTGGCCGAGTATTACCGCGACATGGGCTACCACGCCGCCATGATGGCCGACTCCACCTCCCGCTGGGCCGAGGCTCTGCGTGAGATCAGCGGACGTCTGGAGGAGATGCCCGCCGACGAGGGCTACCCCGCGTACCTGCCCAGCCGTCTGGCCGAGTTCTACGAGCGCGCCGGTTACGTCAGGACGCTGAACGGCGCGGAAGGCTCTGTCTCCGTCATCGGCGCTGTCAGCCCGCAGGGCAACGACTTCTCCGAGCCTGTCACCCAGAACACGAAGCGCTTCACCCGCTGCTTCTGGGCGCTGGATAAGTCGCTGGCCTACGCCCGCCACTATCCCGCCATCAACTGGAACGACTCCTACAGCGAGTATCTGGGCGACCTCGGCGGCTGGTACTACGACAATGTCGGCCACGACTTCATGTCCTGCCGTGAGCGCATCGCCAACCTGCTGCTGCAGGAGAACAATCTGATGCAGATCGTCAAGCTGATCGGCTCTGACGTGCTGCCCGACGACCAGAAGCTGACGATTGAGATCGCCCGCGTCATCCGCGTCGGATTTTTGCAGCAGAACGCCTTCCACGCGGTTGACACCTACGTCCCGCTGGAAAAGCAGCTGAAGATGATGGAGACCATTCTGTATCTGTACGACAAGTGCGCTGCGCTCGTTGCCAAGCAGGTGCCGGTCAGCCGTCTGCTGGCCACCGGCCTGTTTGACGAGCTGGTCCAGATGAAGTATACCGTGCCCAACGACGATTTTGCCAAGCTGGACGAGCTGCAAAAAGCCATCGATACCAAGCTGGCCGCCGTGGCACAGGGCTGATGAGGAGGGAACAACATGATTCTGGAACATATCGGACTTTCCCAAATCAACGGCAGTCTGGTCGTGCTGGACGGCGTTAAGGGCGTCCAGTATGACGAAATGGCAGAGCTGCACCTCGACGACGGCTCGACCCGCGTGGGCCGTGTTGTCCGTGTCGATGGTGACCGCTGCGTCATTCAGGTGTTTGAGGGCACCCGCGGGCTGAGTCTTGTCAACAACCGCACGGTGCTGACCGGCCACCCGATGATGATGGATTTAAGCCCCGAGCTGCTGGGCCGCGTGCTGGACGGTCTGGGCCGCCCCATCGACGGCCTCGGTGACATTTACCCCGTCGCCCGCCGCGATGTCAACGGTGCGCCCATCAACCCCGTCAGCCGTGTCTACCCCCGCAACTACATCCACACCGGCATTTCTTCGATTGACTGCCTGGCCACGCTGATCCGCGGCCAGAAGCTGCCGATCTTCTCCGGCTCCGGCATGAAGCACAACGAGCTGGCCGTCCAGATCGTCCGTCAGGCCAGCGTGGCCGACGGGTCGGACTTCGCCATCGTGTTCGCCGCCATGGGCGTCAAGAACGACGTTGCGTCGTACTTCCGCGAGAGCTTCGAGAGCTGCGGCGCGATGGAGCGCGTCGTCATGCTGCTGAACCTCGCCAACGACCCCATCATCGAGCGTATCATCACCCCGCGTGCCGCGCTGACGGTGGCCGAGTATCTGGCCTTTGACCTGAATAAAAATGTGCTGGTCATCCTGACTGATATGACAAGCTATTGCGAGGCCCTGCGTGAGTTCTCGTCCTCCAAGGGCGAGATCCCCGGCCGAAAGGGCTTCCCCGGCTACCTGTATTCCGATCTGGCCAGCCTGTACGAGCGCGCCGGTATCATCAAGGGCAGCAAGGGCTCTGTGACCCAGATCCCGATCCTGACCATGCCCGGCGACGACATTACCCACCCCATCCCCGACCTGACGGGCTACATCACCGAGGGGCAGATCGTGCTGGACCGGGAGCTGGATCAGAAGGGCATCTATCCCCCCATCGCCATTCTCCCCTCCCTGTCCCGCCTGATGAAGGACGGCGTGGGCAAGGGCTTCACCCGGGACGACCACTACGACGTATCCAACCAGCTCTTTGCCTCCTACTCCAAAGTTCAGGACGCCCGCAGCCTGGCCAGCGTCATCGGCGAGGACGAGCTGAGCGAGCTGGACAAGCAGTATCTGGCCTTCGGCGACGCCTTCGAGCGCAGGTTTGTCCACCAGAGCCTGGTGGACAACCGCACCATTGCGGAGACGCTGGACCTTGGGTGGAAGCTGCTGACCATGCTGCCCAGGGGCGAGCTGGACCGGGTGGACGCCAAGACCATCGAGGCTCACTATGTGGAGGGGGCGTGGAAGGAGCTCTTTGAGCGGAAGCAGTCATAGCCGGAAAGGAGGTCAACCGCCATGGCCAATCTGCTGCCCACCAAGGGCAACCTGATCGCCGCCAAGCGCTCCCGGATGCTGGCCCAGACGGGCTACGAGCTGATGGACCGCAAGCGCAACATCCTCATCCGGGAGCTTATGGGCATGATAGACACCGCCAAGGAGTTGCAGGGACAGATCGACGCCGTCTTTACCGAGGCGTACACCGCCCTCCAGGCGGCCAACATCCGCCTGGGCATCTGCGACCGCATCGCGGAGGCGGTGGATGTGGACGACTCCCTGACCCTGCGCTACCGCTCCGTTATGGGGGTGGAGCTGCCCCGCATCCCCGGCCAGTCCCCCCCGCCCCGGCCGGAGTACGGCATGGGGGATACCTGTTCCGAGCTGGATGAGTGCTACCTCAAGTTCTACAGGGTCAAGGAGCTGACCCGCCGGCTGGCGGAGGTGGAGACCTCTATCTACCGCCTGGCCGACGCCATCAAAAAGACCCAGAAGCGGGCCAACGCTTTACAGAACATTGTCATTCCCGGCCTGGACGGCACCATCCGTTTCATCACCGACGCCCTGGAGGAGAAGGAGCGCGAGGAGTTTGCCCGTTTGAAGGTCATCAAGCGGGTGACCACAAAACAGAAGTGAGGCGGAATTCCGCCTCACTTTTGTTTCAGTATGTGCGCACACAGACCTCCCGGATTTTGGCCTGGAGGCTCTTCAAGTCCTCAAAGCTCTCCGGCCGCTTGCGGGGATCCCGCAGCAGGGCGGAGGGGTGGTACATGGCCATCATCCACACCCCGGCCTTTTCGATCCACTGGCCATGCTCACGGGTGATTTTGAAGTCCTCCTTGATGAGCTTCATAGCGGCGATGCGCCCCAGGCAGACGATGATCTTCGGCTTGAGCAGAGCCACCTGGTTGCGCAGATAGCCGATACAGGCCTCCTGCTCGATGTTCAGGGGGTCCCGGTTCTGGGGCGGGCGGCACTTGACCATGTTGCCGATGAACACCTTCTCCCGCTTCAGGTCGATCATGGCCAGCATATCGTCCAGCAGCTGGCCCGCCCGGCCCACAAAGGGCCGGCCGGTGCGGTCCTCCTGCTCGCCGGGGCCCTCCCCGATGAACATGACCTCGGCGGTTTCTACGCCTATACCGAAAACCACATTGTGACGGCCTTCGCAAAGACCGCATTTATGACATTGGAGGCAGGCTTCTTGTAAGCTGTTCCAAGTTTCATACATAGCTTCTTCTCTCCGTTCTGATGAATTTTTCCCTCGGCCTGCTTAACAGCGGCAGGCGCGTGAGTTTGAGACCACGTTGTCTGGTCAGATAGTACAGGATGTGCTTAATTTGCGCAGCCTGCCAGCCTACGCCGCTGGCCGCCATGAAACTCTATATGCGGATAAACTGATACGGGAGGCTGGGCTTTGCCGTTTCCTATTAGGAAGCATAGGCCATTAGAGTCAGGCTTTTAAAAATACGATTGCATGAAAAGCTACCGCCGCGCCGTATATGCGCCGCCGCGACTACCTGCCGGGTAGAAACGGCTCTGTATGCCGTTTTCGGTAAAATAGCTGCTGAACCTGCGGCGGGATACGTGTTTTTCGCATTTGACAACTGAGCCGCCCCTCACAATGTAATAATAATTATACCATAAAAACGCTTAAAATGGAAAAAAATAAAAGG
>ERZ827522.2201-NODE-2201-length-13956-cov-90.869578_pt1 | contig 13956 bp, 23 predicted proteins | sample MGYA00519580_ERZ827522 | MGnify/ENA primary metagenome ERZ827522 (study PRJEB31778, sample SAMEA3449340) | human gut metagenome | biome: human gut; feature: human-associated habitat; material: faeces | place: United Kingdom | collected 2010/2012 ... | reverse complement strand
CGGGCAGTGCCGTACACCCGGAGGATACGGCGGCGCAGGCGGTTCAGCTGGCGGGTAGAAATGCGGTCACGGTCGGTCTGTTTCATGACACTGCAAAAGTCACAAGCGCCCATTTAGCCCATTCAGGCATATCTGCGCTAAAAATGCCTTTGACGTAGTAAACAGCTAAAACGGCGTTCAAAATTACGATTCCAATGATAAGCGCAACGCACACGCCAAAGAAAATCCAGAAAAATATTTTCATCCTGTCATGAATTTTCATCCTCGTTGTCCTCCTCTTCCTCATTCTCGCCCGCGGTTTCCCGTTCTGCGCTCTCCGCCATCAGCGCGGCCTTTGCCTGCTCCTTTTGTTCCGGGGTCAGGTTGGGCAGCAGGTCAATGGCCATGTCCTGCCCGATGATCGGCGCCTCAGAAATCACCATGCTGACCTGCTCAGCTGTGTTGGTGATCTTGCTGCGGGTAAAAATCGGGGACACGTCGCCCAACCCAGCCAGCTTGCAAATCTGCTGAATAAAGGGCGTGAGTTGCGCCTCGAAATCATCCGCGTTGTGATTCAGTGGTTCATAGGCTGCGTCCAGATGGTCGTTTGTGCTATCTGCGCTTACACAATGCACGTCCAGCCCGCCAAAGTCCTCATAAGACCGGCTGTGCAGCAGGTCAAGCAACGTACTCCGGGCCGTTACGGGGATTTCGGTGGTGTAGGGCTGCACCTTGCCGCCATCGCTGGTGTCAGCGTTGGCGACGTGGTAGAGGTTGAGTTGCTGTAAAAAGCCTTGCAGCTCGTCCTGCGTCATTCCGCCGAAGTTTTCGCACAGCCAATAAATCTGCGCACAGTCCTGCAAATCGTTACAAAAGCCGGACATGACAAGGTCTGTGTTGTCGATGTAAGCTTTAAGTCCAACAAGCGTACTCTGGTGCAGGTCTGAGCCCCACAGCGGTACAATGGGCAGGGCGCCGTAATTGTCCTCTGTGACAGACTCTTCGCCGCCCACGTTGGTTGTAATCGTGGTCTTGAGGTATCCACGCTTTGCCACAGCCTCTTGCAGCGGGTATGCGCCACGCGCCTGAGACTTGTACTCGGTGTATCCGTCTTCTTCGTACAGCACCACTTTTGTTGCCGTGTCCGGGTTTAGCTGCCAGTACCGTACAGCCGCCCGCAGCGTGCCGGTGTCCTCGTCATAGAGCGGGGCAAGCTCGGTCAGCTTAAACACGTCCAGATGGTCGTAATTCCAAAATCCAAAGCTTTCGCCGTGGATGAGGGCAAAATACCCAGCCTTAAAGACCCGCTCGTCGAAGGTTGCGCCCAGCTTTTGCTTGTCAGTGCCATCGGCGAATGTGACGCCGTTGCCCAGCGAGTACGCCGCGCGCTGCTTGTTGAGCCGCCGGAACAGGTTGCTTTTGACCATATCCGGCCTCATGATGTCCCGGGTGTTGTTTGTAGCCCGCTTTAGCATCTCTGCATAGGATGCGGCGAACTGCTCTGCGCCCGGGTTTTTCTGCCGGTCGTATAAATCAGCAGCCAGCGCGCCCGTCCTGCCCGCCACCTGCGGGGAAGATTTGTGCTGCTGGATGAAATCCCACAGAAAATCTGTGAGCCGCCCTTCCTGCTGGGCCTGCTGGAATGTCTGAAACGTAAATGTAGCCACTTTTTATCCTCCGGCCCGCTTGACAAGGCGCTTCGTGCGTACAAAATACCGGATAGAGTCCATACAGTGGTCGTTTTCCTTGATGACCACATCTTCTCTGTCCGGATCCCATGCGTAAACGCCAAACTCCTGTATGGTGCGTTTACACTCTCTGTATATTTTTAATCTGCCGGTTTGGAGCATCGTCTGAACGTCCAGAATGCCGCTCAGAACGTCGTTGTTTGCCGCCTGAATCGGGAGCCCGTTTTGCTTTAGCTCTGTGATAAGCGGCAGTGCAGACGGGTCAACGACGACCTTTTCTGGCTTTGTGCCGTTTAACCATCGCTTGAGGTCTGCGACGTACTCGCCCACGGTCTTTTGCCGCTTCTGTTCGCGGCCGCTGTAGTAGTACTCCCGGGTGACGATCCAGCAGTCTGCATCTGCCTGCTTCTGGAACAGCAAAAAAACCGTTGCGTTCTGGGTACCAAAGTCGCACGCCACATAGGCGCTCTTTGGAGACAGCGCCGGAAGTACGTCAACAACGTGCTTCTTGCGGTTGAACATGTCATATACAAGGCCATCGGCCACCGTCCACAGGCCCAGAACGTATCGTTGATAAAACACGCCGGAAAAAGATTTTTCATAGCGTCTGATGGTTTCTTCCGACAGTCCAGGGTTGTCTCTCAGCACAAAGTGGATGTGCTGGGCGTTGATCTCACCTTTGTCCGCCTTGCAAATCCAGTCTGTATAAAACCAATGGGAAGGTGCTGCCGGGTTGCAGGAAAACCAAACCTTAGACCCGGTAACAGAACAGCGGATCATGGCCTGATCTACAAAGGATCGCGGCTGCAACACCACCTCATCAATAAGGCAGCCAGCCAGCGTGCGGCCCTGAATTAAAGCATAACTGCTCTCATCTTTGCCGCCAAACACCTCAAACACGTTTGTGACGTTGCCCTTGGAAACCGTTATGGTCTTGTCGGTGCGGCTCCACTTGATGCTGTAGCTCTTCTGTGCATACTGCATGGCCATGTAAGGCTGCACAATATTCTTTGTGGCACTGTCAACAGTCTTGCCGCAAATGCCGAAACGTCTGCCATTGAAACGGGCCATTGCATCGTCCACAAATCCAATCATCATGAGGGAGGTTTTTCCCGAGCGGACAGCACCATCGCAAATCAGATAGCTGTATTCCGAAAACCGGAACCGCAGTATCTGCAGTTGCTTCTCACTCAGTGCCATTCTTGCCCTCGCTTAACTCAAACAGTGCTTTGCTCAGATCGTCCACAGGGGTCTTTTCATCCAATGTGAAATCCTGGACAAGCGGCTTGTCCTTCCACTTGTCCGGTTTCCGGTTTTTCAGGAAGAAAATTTGGGCTGTAACATTGGCAGGCACCACAACCTGTTCCTCTGCGTACTCAATGCGCTCTTCTTCAAGTCTTTTTTTTCCATCCACCATAACTTTTTTAAGTTTGATTGGCTTCTTTACGGTCACAGTGCGGGTCTTGCAGCTCTCGAACAGCTCATTTTCAACAATGTAGTCCGCAACTTCCTTTCCACTTTTTAAGGCTTCCGAAAATTCCGGAAATTTGTTTTTCCACTCGCAGAGGGTCGATACTGAGCAGCCTATATTCGCGGCAATCTGCTTGTCTTTGAGGCCATCTCTTGCCCATCCACGAAGCAGCGTCAGTCCTTCAGGCTCTAGCCACTGCTCAAACTTACCTTTGCGGCCAATCTCAGTTCACCTCTTTTTCAAGGACAGCCTTTTCTCCGGTGAGGTCTTCCCATCGCTTGATAATAACATCAACGTACTTCGGGTCGTACTCCATGGTATAGGCCGTTCTTCCGTTCTGCTCGCAGGCAATCAACGTTGTTCCGCTTCCGCCAAACAGGTCTAGCACAACGTTCCCGGTTTCTGTGTTGTTTTTAATCTGGTAATCAAAAAGAGCAACAGGCTTCATCGTTGGATGCAGTTCACTCTTTGCCGGTCTGTCAAAATCAAGAACCGTTGTCTGTTTTCTGTCACTTGCCCAAAAATGCGCTGCGCCATCCTTCCAACCATACAGGCAAGGTTCGTGTTTCCACTGGTAATCCTGCCTCCCCATGCATAACGTGTTTTTGTTCCAAATCAGACACTGTCTTACAGTCCAACCAACGTCTTTACACGCCCCACGGAAGTTATACCCTTCTCCATCTGCGTGCCAAATATAAAAAACAGCGCCAGGTCTCATTACAGCGTCTGCGCTTCTGAAAGCGCTGGTCAGGAACCGTCTGAACTCTTCATCGCCCATGTTGTCGTTTTGTATAAGAAGGCCATCTGTTCTTTTGTGCCTTTTTACGGCTTCGCTTACATCCCGCACTGCTCCGTAGTTCACGTTGTAGGGGGGGTCTGTGAGGAGCATATCCGCTTGTGTTTCTCCCATTAAAGATTTTACGGACTCCTCGTTTGTGCTATCTCCGCACATAACGCGATGCCTGCCACACTTCCAGATATCCCCCAGCTTTGCCTTTGGAGGTGCGGCCTCGTCAACTTCGGGAGCCTCATCCTCAGCAACCTGCGTTTCTTTGTTGTCACCAGCAGGAAGGTCAAAATCAAAGTCAAAGTTCCCAAAATCAACTTCTGCCAGCTCCCGTTCAAGCTTCCCAAAATCCCAGCCAGACATTTCGCCGGTCTTGTTGGCGAGGATGCGGTACTTCTGCTTCTGTTCTTCGGTCAGGCCGGTGTAACGTACCACATCAGCAGTGTTCACATGGAGCTGCATCAGAGCAAGACGTCTTGTGTGTCCGCTGAGGATGACGTTGTTCTCGTCCACCTCAATGGGGTCAAGCGCGGTACACTGCCGCATACTTTCCGCGCAGGCGTTCACGGCTTCCGGGGAGATCACACGCGGGTTGTTCTCGTATGGAACCAGATCTGCGACCGGCATTTTCAGCAGTTCTTTCTGAATCATTGCTTTCACCTCCCTGTAAAGCAAAAAACCGCCCGGAAATCCGAACGGTCAAAATATCGAATGTGCCGCCAGCTGGATTTGAACCAGCACCCACGGAATGGATGTGCGCAGTGGTTGGCTGTGCAGTGATGTTCCCGTGGTGTCACCAACGTTGTCCCGCCTTAAATGGGCGGCGCTCTGCCAATTGAGCTATGACGGCATATAAGCAGCACCCGTGCATTCAGTTCGTTGGACAGGCGTCAAACGGTGGGCGCTGCTGCATCCGGAACTTTCGCGGCCGGATGCCCCGCTATTGCGCGGTCCCTTCATAGGGCACGCAAGCACTCCCGGCAGGGTTCGAACCTGCAACATGCGGTTTTGGAGACCGCTGCTCTACCGCTTGAGCTACCGGAGTATAAAAGCCGCCCTTGGAATCGAACCAGCCGTGTCTACACACACGCCGCGCTCCAAACTGCGCTCAGGCGGCCATATAAAAACAGCTCCGGTTCTCCGCCAGGGCTGTTGTTTGACGCACATCCCGTCGGGAAGTCTACCCACACCCTCGGGGATTCAAAGCTTTCTCTCGTGGCACGGGAGGTTAAGCGTGCAGCTTTGTGGGGGATGAGTCCATGCGCCATACGGTGCGATACGGCGGAATCGAACCGCAGCCTGTCTCTCGTGAGCGACAGGCTGCCTTTGTGTCAGTGTATCGCATAGAAGCAGCCCGCAAAACGGTGAAGGAGAACAGGAAAGCATGAAAACCTGTCACAAGGAAGGGACCGTTCTGGAGGCTGCGTGGCAAGCGGCTACCGCTTAGCGCTGAACCGCTTATTAGAATTTTACATCTAAGCTTACAGACTTGAAAAGAGCTGACCCCTGCCAAAATCACGCTGTGTTTTCTTGTGCATGTTGTACACTTTGCACGTCAGAAAACTCGTCCCATATCTCAGCCAGGGCCATGCATCCGCGTTTGATTCTCCGGTAGACCACATCTGCCCCGCACACGCCGACTTCTTTTGCAATTTCCTTGTGAGACTTGCCTATGACATAGTGCTCGCAAATCGCTTCGGCGCATTCCGGCTCGGCTATCAGGCAGTATGCCCTCCGGGTGGCCTCGACACGCAGATTGCACAGGTCCGTCTCCATCCTCTGAAGCTGTCGGCGCTCGGTGTCCAGCTGCTCTACAGCAAAGCCTACCTTGTCCCCATTGCCACCACCCGCAGGCATCCCGCTCAGGCTCTGGGTGCATTTTTCTGCCACGTCCCAGATACGTTGTATTTTTTGCTTCTGGACTTCGATAGCTGCCGCAAGGTCGCGGCACTGCTGGAACCACGCCTTGACAGTGCGGTAATCCACGCCGCTGTCCGACTTTGGCCTGTCGGTGTCAGGCGTCCTCGTGTTCACCATGTATCATCCTCCCTTACGTCATGTAGTCCTCAAACCGTTTTACAGACTTGAAGATAATCTTGTTGTTGCACCATCTTTGCAAGCGCCGAATCTCTTTCGGTGCAGATGGCTTGTTATAAATCATCACATATGGGTCATAGCCCAGATCGCGAAGTGTGTAGATGCGATACAGGTCTTGTTCTAATGTGCTGTTGAAGTTCGTTAGACAGTAAACCATGCCAATGTTTGACTTGCGCCGAAATCCTTTTGCAAAGTCTTCAAACTTTCCTTCCAAGTCGTCATTTGGGTTATCCCATGCAAAATGTAGCGTACCAATACGCATCTTGTTGATGTCCTCAATGTCTGCTTGATTCAACAAGCGAATGTCCAGACCTTGCGTGAAGTCGATTTTGGCGTGGGTATCAATGTACTGCTGCATAAGGTCACGCTTATCTTTGCAAGCTGTGATGTTTGGGTCTAAAACCTTGATTTCGTCCTGACCGCACCAAAAGTCGCTTACATCCGCCACTTTTACGGCACATCTTCCCTCTTTTGCTGCAACATGGCAGAAGGAACATCCTCTTGGGCATCCCCGGCTTGTCATGCTGACTGCAAACTGGAACTGTGGGTAAATGCTGTAATCGGGAAAAGACTTTTCGATTTCAGGCGGCAAATCAACGTCTTTTGATTTATCGAATATTTCTTTGCCGTCCACTGTGCGGATTGCGTATCCTGTGCCGCCTTTAATCACCTTGTCAGCGTTCAAGGGTTCCGGCACGTCAGGGCTGTACACGTCTGAAAAAATCTTGCTCATGTACACGATGTCATAGTGGATAAAATCACTCCACCACCATTCAACATCATCTCCCTTTGCCTTGTGATAGCTCGAAATCCGCATCAATGCAAGGTTTGGAAAGTTATGCCCGTCTACGTCAACCAATCCGATCTTCATGTTGCACATTCCATTTCTTCAATCTCAATTTCAACCCTTGGGGTCTTCCGATCAAGCTCCACCCGGCTGCCATCGTGGGCGGCAACAATTTTGCTGTTGTCGTCTTCCAGCACGTGGGCTTTTACCAGAATGTCCGTTGTGGCCTCGATGAGGTTTGCCAGATCGACCCGGCGGGCGGTCTTCATGTAGTACACGCACCTCACGTTCACGCGGGCAGAAATGGGGCTGCGCGGCCTTTTGATTTGCCGCAGACAGTCCGTCTCGTAATCCACGTAGGCCTTGCTAGGGGCCACAAAGCGCTTGCCCGAGCGGCTTTTGAGGATGCGGGCAGAGTTCTTCTTGGTTCGTGGGTCGCCGTAGAGGGTCAAGTACATTGTACACCACCCCTCTTGTACTCCATCCAGAACGTATTGTTCATGCGCCTGCAGTTCGCTTTATCTTTTTGCGCTTTTCGGCCTTTTGCAATGCGTTCGCAGAGGTCGTAGTAGTGCTTTTGGCAGTAGTTTTTTCCCGGAATCGCCATGCTGTCGCACCACTGGCATTGGCCTGTCTCCTTGAAATGGCGAGAATGTTTTGAATGCCATTCTCTGTTCCATCTTCGATATTTAATAGCGCATTCTGAGCACATTGTCTTCCCGCATTCTGCTTTACGTTTACCGCATCGAAAGCACATTCCACTGGCTTTTAGTCGTTCTCTGCGTTCCTTCTGGTAAGAGTTCACTTGTGTCCTGTCTTTGTTCTTGCGCCTGATTCTGTCCGTTTCACGCTGTTTTTCAAGACACTCATCGCACAGTACTCTGCCGGGAGAAGCCTTTGCATGCTTACATGCCGGGCAGATTCCATGCTCTTTGTACCACACGTAATCCTCATGGTTTGGCATGAGCTTCGCTCCCCTTTAACATTTTCAGGACATCTTCTGCGGTGCGGTAGCCCATCACGCCACCATGACCAAGCAAGGGTTTGCCCATCACTTCCAGCAGTCCGTCCTGCCAGCCATAGGAATCGGGCGTACAGATTGCGTCCCAACGGTACTTTCCGTTTTCCGTCACAACGATCTGTTCTCCGCCCATGTATTCGCGGTCGTAGGTGTGTTCGACGCCCATCTCCGTGAGGGCGGCGTCCAGTTTTTGCATTTCAGTCATTTTTTTATCATCCCTTCCATTGCCAGCTGCTCGCACTGCTTTTCAGCTTCCCTGCGCTGCCGTTCATACTCAAACAGCATATCTGCGTACTCATTGCCCACACGGCGGACGGCCGTTTCCAGCATCTCCGTCACAAGGTCGTGATACTTGTCCGCGCCCTTGCGGCTGTTCCTTGCAACTTCCCGGGCTTCCCACAGGTCGGTGAGTTTGTCCCGCCTTTCGGCGGTGATCTCGCCATATCCGTAGGCATCCTGGATCTGCTCCATGCTTTCCCAACCTTCCAGCTCAGCAAAGGGGTCAGCTTCGGCCTTTGCCATGCTGCGGGCTTTGGTCTTTTTCTTGACGTACCGGGTCAGACCGTCCTGCATCACGGCGCGGGCATCGTCCATCGCCTTTCGGATGGCCTTGACTTCCCGCTCCCTTTTGAGCTGGTCGGGCTGGCTGACCCACTCGGCCATCAGCTCAGATTTGGTTTTTGGTTTCATCTGTCCGCTCCTCCGTTCGCTCCCATGTACTTCTTGCGTCCCCGCTCCCGGTGGCGGTCCTCGTGGTCGTAGTGGTAGACTTTGCCTGTGTCCAGCATCTCTCGGGTGTAAGCGGCTTCTGCCAGCTCTTCTGCCATCTGGGCGAGAATTTCGCCCTGTGAAAGATGGTCTATGATTTTAGCCATTTTTCAGCACCTCCGTCCTCACCGGTTTGATGTCCCGATACTCGGGGTAATGGTCGCCCGCCAGCTGGCAGGCCCGGAACTCTGCCGCAAACTGACTCGCGGCGTTGATGCGGTATGTAAGTGCAGCGTTCCCGTGCGGGCCGCTGCACTCTACGATGACTTTGTATCTAGGCATTTCGTCCTCCGTTCTGGTTTGCCTGCCCAAGAAGCTTTCTTTCTGCCCTGGACTTGAGCATTCGGGTGCGGGCAGCAAGGCAGCGCTTTTCCAGCATCTGCTCGCTCCGGGCCTTTTCGACGGCCTTTTTCCACGCCGGGAGAAGCTGGCTCTGCCAGCTGCACTCCGAAATCACCTCGTGGAATGTCTTGTAGGCCATCTCATCCGGCACATCCTTGAGCGATGAGTTCGCCCAGATCTCCGCGATGCTTGCGCGGTTCTCTGCGGTCTGAGGCCGTCCAAAATAGGCCTCAGCGTCCGCAAGGAGCTTTGTCATCATCTCCACTGTCACGGTTTCACCCCCTTGAAAATATTTGCGTAGGCTTCTACGGTGCTTTCTGTGGCTTGTTTCCCGCGAGGCTGCTCTTGTCGGCGCTGCTCATTCGCTGCCACGTCCCCCGGGGCGCGTATCCCGTCCCGCTGCCAGCCAGACAGGATGCCGTTGATGTAGTTCCACGAGCGCTTCCCGGCCTCTGCGGCCTTGTCGATCGCCAGCAAAATCATCTCCGTGCTGTACTCCTGCCGCCATTTTTGCAGTTTTTCCAGCGCCGAACGCGGGAAGTCTCCGATAGCCCGCTGGTAATGCTGGACGATTTTTGATAACTCCATATCAACGGCGGCGGTGTTATCGCGCTTTACAACATCTACATCCCCATCTACATCTACATCTCCATTTACATCTACATCTACAGTTATTTTTGTTATGTCGTCATTAACATTGTTATCGTTTGTTATTTTTGTTATGTCGTCAGGCTTTCCCCAGCGTTTTGCCATACCGCGTTTTCCGGCGTTGCTGCGTTTCTTGCGGGTTTCATCCCATTTTTCAGACGCCCGTTTTACGTCGCTGCACATAAATTTCCAGTTGCCACGCATCCCACGGTCTGAAAATTCGGGCTCTTCTCCGTTTTTGGCATACCGTGCAAGAGCTCGCATCAACTGTCCAACCTCTGCGTCGGAGTATTCTTCCAGCGCGTCGAACCAGCTCAGATACGCCACAAATGACTTTTTATCGTCCTGTGCCACTCAATCACCTCCTTTGCGCGCCCGTATGGCCAGATAGCACAGCTCTCGGGTTAGAACGGCAAGTCCTCCGAATCGTCGATGACAGAAAAGTCGTCTGCGCTGCCCTGCGAATACTCCGGTACGCTCTGAGGCTTCTGCGGGGCGCTGTGAGCGGCGTTTGCTTCGCGCACATGATTTTCCGTTTGCTGGTCGAAATCGCGCACAGCGGTCTTCTCTGCGGCCTTTCCGCCGCAAAAGCTCACCTGCGACGCAAGAACCTCGGTAGCCGTGCGGTTGTTGCCGTTCTTGTCCTGGTACTGACGGGTCTGCAAGCTGCCTTCGATGGCGATCATGCTGCCCTTCTGGAAATACTTGGAGACGAACTCGGCGGTCTGCCGCCACGCGGTGACGTCGATAAAATCAGCCTTGCGCTCTTCGCCCTGCCGGGTAAAGCTGCGGTCAACCGTGATGCGGAATCTGCACACGTTGGTACCGTTCTGGGTGGTCTTGAGCTCCGGGTCGTAGACCAGACGGCCCATCAGCGCAACAACATTAAGCATGAGGCACACCCTCTTCCTCGGCGTCGCCAGCGCCTACCTCGTAGTCGATGTTGGCGCCCATCAGGACCTCCGGACACTCGGCGCGGGCAAAGTAAGCGGCGGCGCGGTACTTGAGCATCATTTCGGTCATTTTGGGCCAGTAGCTGCCATTCTTGCTCCACCACCCGGCGTCTTTCGCCATCTTGACCGTGACTTTCGGACCTTCGACCTTTTCGCCGGTGAGCTTGTCCACGCCGATCAGGCGGCAGCCCCAGTTGTCGGTGCCTTCCTCGCCCTCCATGCGGTAGCGGGTGCGGCCTGCAAACTGGCCGCTGTTGTCGATGAGGGCTTTGCAGCTCTTGCCGCTCCATGTGGGCATACCATGGACGACGTAAAGGTTCTGCATGACGAAGAGGTGCGAGACGCCCATGCGCAGGGCCATCTCGCAGGCGATAGCACACGCACCGGGATTGCCGGTGTAGGTCTGGGGCAAGAAACCCTCGGGAAGCTGCGCCATCGCGGCGGCTTTGGACTTTGCAAGCATCCAGTTGCGCTCGTCAATGGTCAGGCCCTGCACCTTCTCGGCGTAGCTCTGACGCGGCGACTGAGCGGGTGCAGTGGGCGCAACAGGCGCAGGCGCCTCGACACTCTGGACGACAGCTGCATTCTGGTTGAGCATCTCGATAGGGGTCTGGTTTTTCTCAGGCATGATGAATTTCCTCCTCGGTAAATTTAATATTGATGATATTTGCATAACGCTTGATGGCGTCAAGCTCGGATTTGGTGCAGCGGAAGACGAGCTTCCGGTCCCGGGGTTCTTCCTGGCGAGTGAAACGGGCAAAGAAATCGTCATCGTACTCGTCCGGTGTGTAACCATCTCCGTAAGCGGCACCCGGTTTGACAAGGCTGATGGTGTATGGGTTCTGTGCCGGACCTTTGTAGTTGTCCGGCATCCCGCGAATGACAGCTTCCCGCAGCATGGTGCGATACTCGGTCATGTAACAAAAATCTATGGATTCATACGGCTCGGGCATGATTTCCTCGCCAGCAGCGGCATGAACGATGTCGATGAGGCACATAAGCTCACCGACCCGGCGATAAATTGAGTCAATGGTGCGGCGTGTCTCAAAATCGCTCAGTTGATGGCTTCGGGCGAAGCCGGTGAACAGAGCTACAGCATAGTTGACGTCGCTGGTCAGCTTATTGCCGGTGCTGATGAGCCGGAACAGCACATTGTCGTTCCCGACGTACTGGAAAATGCCCTCGGCCTTGTTTGAAAGGTCTTTGATGCGGGCTCTGCGGGCTAACGTCTGACTCATGTGTATTACCTCCCGTAAATCTTGCGGCCCGAAGAATCCAAGACGTCGATATGGTCATAAAGCGGCCAATTTTCGTCCGCCCAATGCTGAGCCTGCACACTTGATAACACAGGGTCGAAACCAGCAAAAACCAGTTTATCGCATCTGCCAGAATCCCCTTTATGGTAAGCATGGCAGCAGAATGAAGCCTGCTGCCGAATCAACTCTTCCAGCTTCATGCGCCCTTCTCCTCATCCTGCGGATACTCCGGGTTCCTGGCATGGTTGCGGACGATTTTGCCGTAGCCGCTGCGCTTATACCGTTTGTTGTCCTCATGCATCCCATAAAGCGACATTGCCAGCCCGGCAGTGGATGCAACAATAATCCAAGGTGCGGCATGCGCAGCCTCGGCGATGTCCCAGCCGCCCCAGTAGGTCAGCGCAACGGCCATCAAAGAGCAGGCCCAGCGCCCTACCTGCACCGCGCCGATAATGGCCAGCAGGCCTACCGTGCCGGTGGCGACGAACGATTTGAGTTTCATTTTCTCGGTTCCTCCTGCGTGTAAACCTTTTCAAGCTTGTAAAAGTCCTTCACCCACGCCATAAAACCGGCGCGGGAGATCAGCGGGGCAGCGCTCTTGGTGTCAATGGACGGCACCGCCCATGCCGGGAAGCTGCCGGCCTGAATCATACCGGTAAAGATCGGCTCGCTCACAGAAATGTCGTTATCACGCATGATCTGGCAGCACTCTGCAATTCCCATGCTCTTCTTCACTGCCGCACTCATCCTTTCTTGCAATCTGGTTTTGCAGTGCTTTTTCACGGCTCTGCCTCCGCAAACTCTCCATTTTTGAGCGTGTACAAGACGTTTTCTTTGATGTGGGCGCCATCTACTTTTGCCATCTTTGCCCACAGCATATTGCCGTCATCGTCGTACTCAGTCAGCACCAGATAGCAGCCCAGTGCGCCGCACGCCTTACCGCAAACACCGTTTACAACGGCAATGCTATCTTTGCCGTATGCTTTTGCTCTGCAATAAGCCCCAGTGGCTGCCGCCGTACTGTAATAGCCGCTGGAACCCGCCGTGCTGTAATTGCCGCTGGAAAAATGTTCTTTGCCCTTCACCCGATTAAAAACGGAATTCACCGTAGCTTTTACCAGCCCTGCAAAATTCACCTCGCCTTTCACCGTCAGCTCAGTGCAGGCCAACTTACTGTCCTCTACGCTTTTATCCACGTTCCCGCCGCACTCGACCTCAAAAAAGCGCGGGCTATCCTTCAACGGGTAGTAGTGCAGCACATCCAGCGGGTTCTCGCAGGCGTGCATACCAGCATTGCAGCGGTCAGCCTTGTCCTCATGGTAGGTCTTGCCCACCTCGTACTGCTTGCCACGGCACTGCATATTTTTGTCCATGGCCTTATATGCGATGATCTTTTCACTCATGGGTGTCCTCCTTTCTATCAATGTCGCAGCACAACATTGGACGAATGAACCAGATAGGTCACGCCGTCAATCTTCACTTGCAGCTGGTCGCCCTCGTAATCGTCCCAACTATTCAGCTTACCCTCTACAATCGTTCCATCGGGCATTTTTAGCTGTGCCCATGAGTAGCTATACGTCAGGTCTACCACCTGTTTGTTGCATCCAGTCATCAGCAAAGCGCTTGCCAATACGGACGCTACACCAACAATAATTTTTTTCATGCTCGTTTCTCCTTTTAATAAAATGTCTTCTCTTTGCTGTGCCATCGCAACGCCTGACCGCTCTTTGCCATGCCATCGCTGCGCAACTCTCGGCATTTCTTCTCTCTTCCATGCCAATGCATCCGAAGCAAAACCTTGCCGCAGCGAATCGTTACGGTGTACCGCTTTTCCTTCGCAAATCACATCAGCGCTTTTCTCTGCCATTCCTTCGCATTTCTTCGCTTCGCCATTCCATTGCCAGACTAATCAACGCCTTGCCTTTGCTTCGCTCTACTCTGCCTTGCCTGTCTGTGCTTCTCAGTGCCGCTGCGATGCTCTGTGCATTGCCACTGCACAGCAGTTCACCTCATAGCCTTTGCCAAGCGGCTCGTTGCTCTGCGACGCCTCCGCGAATCAGGGCCGTCAATGCCATGCCCTTGCTCTCAGGCCTTCACCTCATAAGCGGTGTAGGTAAAGCGGCCCTTTCCGCTGTTGCGCCACTGGCCGATGCCGCGCA
>ERZ827522.2198-NODE-2198-length-13978-cov-3.844286_pt1 | contig 13978 bp, 9 predicted proteins | sample MGYA00519580_ERZ827522 | MGnify/ENA primary metagenome ERZ827522 (study PRJEB31778, sample SAMEA3449340) | human gut metagenome | biome: human gut; feature: human-associated habitat; material: faeces | place: United Kingdom | collected 2010/2012 ... | reverse complement strand
AAGGATTATAAAAAAGAGAGCATTCTGGGGCCGCTGTTCAAGCTGCTCGAGGCTTCGTTCGAGCTGCTCGTGCCGCTTGTCGTCACGAAGATCATCGACGTCGGCATCGCCACGGGCGACGTTCATTACATCGTCCGTATGGTGCTGCTGATGGTCGGTCTGGCGCTCATCGGCCTCATCTGCTCCATCACGGCGCAGTATTTCGCGGCGAAGGCCGCCGTCGGCTTTGCGGCCGGGCTGAAATCCGCTCTGTTCCGCCATATCCAGAGCCTGTCCTACAGCGAGATGGACCATCTCGGCACGGCCTCGCTCATCACGCGCATGACGAGCGACGTCAATCAGCTGCAGTCCGGCGTGAATCTGGTGCTGCGCCTGTTCCTGCGCTCGCCGTTCATCGTGTTCGGTGCGATGGTCATGGCCTTTACCATCGATGTCCGCTCGGCGCTCGTCTTTGCGGTGGCCATTCCCCTGCTGTCCGTCGTCGTGTTCGGCATCATGCTGCTGACCATGCCGCTCTACCGCCGTGCACAGGCCGGGCTGGACCGCCTGCTGCGCCGCACACGCGAGAATCTCAGCGGCGTGCGCGTCATCCGCGCCTTCCACAAGGAGGCTGAGGAGACGGCGCAGTTTGCGGAGGAGAATGAGAGCCTGACGCGTCTGCAGCTCTTTGTGGGCCGCATTTCCGCCTTGATGAACCCCCTGACCTATGTCCTCATCAACAGCGCGATCGTCGCCCTGATCTGGACGGGCGCGTGGCAGGTCGAGCGCGGCGCGCTGACGCAGGGACAGGTCGTGGCGCTCGTCAATTACATGTCCCAGATCCTGGTCGAGCTCATCAAGCTCGCGAACCTGATCATTACGATCACGAAGGCAGCGGCCTGCGCCCGCCGCATCGAAAGCGTGTTTGACGAGAATTCGAGTATGACGTTCCCGGGCGAGCCCGCTCAGGATGATCCCACTGCACAGGACGCAGTCGTGTTCGAAAATGTCGCGCTGCGCTATGGCGGCGCGGGCGCAGAGTCGCTGTCCGGCCTGAGCTTCCGCGTGCGGCGCGGACAGACCGTCGGCATCATCGGCGGCACAGGCTCCGGAAAGTCCTCGCTCGTCAATCTCATCCCCCGTTTCTATGACGCGACGGGCGGGCGCATCCTTGTCGACGGCGTCGATGTACGCGACTATCCGGCCGGGCAGCTGCGCAGCAAGATCGGTATCGTGCCGCAGAAGGCCGTCCTGTTTGCCGGGACCATCGCGGAGAATCTCCGCTGGGGCAAGGAGGACGCAACGGATGCCGAGCTGCAGATCGCGCTCGAGACCTCGCAGGCGGCGGAATTTGTCTCGACCCGCGAGGGCGGTCTGAACGCCGCGGTCGCGCAGGGCGGCAAGAACCTCTCCGGCGGCCAGCGCCAGCGCCTGACCATTGCCCGTGCGCTCGTGCGCGACCCCGAAATTCTCATCCTGGACGACAGCGCCTCCGCGCTGGACTATGCCACGGACGCGCGCCTGCGCAAGGCCATCCGCGCCCACGATGCGAACGTCACCGTATTTCTGGTGTCGCAGCGCGCGGCCTCCATCCAGTATGCCGATCAGATCCTTGTGCTGGATGACGGCGCGCTCGTCGGGCAGGGCACACATGCCGAGCTGCTCGAATCGTGCCCGGTCTATCAGGAGATCTACTATTCCCAGTTCCCGAAGGAGGCGCAGAACGCATGAAAAAGAAAAATACCATGCGCAAGCTGCTGCGCTATCTGAAAAAATACTGGCTGCTGCTGATCCTGTCTCTGCTGTTTGCCGCGCTGACCGTGGCCATGACACTGTATCTGCCGATCCTCATCGGGCAGGCCGTCGACCTCATCGTCGCGCCGGGGCAGGTGGAGTTTTCCACCATCGCCCGTCTGCTGCTCAAAATGGGCATCCTCATCGGCGCAACGGCGCTGTCGCAGTGGATCATGAACGCCTGCAACAACCGCATCACCTACCGCACCGTGCGCGATATCCGCAGCGATGCCTTTGCGCGGCTGGAGATCCTTCCCCTGCGCTACATCGATGCGCACAGCTACGGCGAGATCGTCAGCCGTGTCATTGCGGATGTGGATCAGTTTGCGGATGGCCTGCTGATGGGATTTACCCAGTTTTTCACCGGCATTGTAACCATTTTAGGTACGTTGATCTTCATGCTTACGATCAGTGTGAAAATTACGGTGGCAGTCGTTGTGATCACACCGGTTTCGCTGCTTGTGGCAAGTTTTATCGCAAAGAAAACTTTTTCCATGTTTAAATTACAGTCCGAGACGAGAGGAGAACAGACCGCATTTATCGAGGAAATGATCGGTAACCAGAAGGTTGTTCAGGCGTTTTCCCATGAGGATGAAGCACTGGAAAAGTTTGATGAGATCAATGGCAGATTACAGAAATGTTCTTTGAGAGCCATTTTCTTTTCCAGTATCACAAATCCTGCAACCCGGTTTGTCAACAGTCTGGTGTATGCAGTCGTTGGCGTGGTAGGAGCATTTACCGCAATTGCAGGAGGTATTTCAGTCGGACAGCTTTCTGCGTTACTCAGTTACGCAAACCAGTATACAAAACCTTTCAATGAGATTTCCGGTGTTGTGACAGAGTTACAGAATGCGCTGGCATGTGCAGCGAGGGTGTTTGAATTGATGGAGGAGCCTTCGGAAGTTCCGGATGCGCCGGATGCAGTGAATTTGGAGGAGGCAGACGGTCATGTGGCGTTAGAGCATGTATCTTTCTCTTATGTGCCGGAACAGAAACTGATCCAGGACTTTAACCTCTTCGTAAAACCGGGACAGAGAGTGGCGATTGTCGGTCCGACCGGATGTGGAAAAACGACACTGATCAATCTTTTGATGCGTTTTTATGATACAAACAGCGGAACGATTCGTGTGAGCGGAGTGCCAATCAATGATATGACAAGAAAGAGCCTTCGAAATAATTATGGTATGGTATTGCAGGAAACATGGCTGCGCAGTGGAACCATCCGTGATAATATCGTGATGGGAAAACCGGACGCGACCGATGAGGAAGTGATCGCAGCGGCAAAAGCTTCCCATGCACACAGTTTTATCAAGCGTCTGCCGCAGGGTTATGACACCGTGATGGCAGAGGACGGCGGTAATCTTTCCCAGGGACAGAAACAGTTGTTATGTATTACCCGTGTTATGCTTTGCCTGCCGCCAATGCTGATTCTGGATGAGGCAACTTCTTCCATTGATACACGAACCGAGATCAAGATTCAGGAAGCGTTTGCAAAAATGATGAAAGGACGTACCAGTTTTATTGTGGCTCATCGTCTGTCGACCATTCAGGAAGCGGATATTATCCTGGTTATGAAAGATGGTCATATTATTGAGCAGGGACGTCATGAAGAACTGCTGGCTAAAAAGGGATTCTATGCAAATCTTTATGAGAGCCAGTTTGTAAATACATCCTCACAGGCATAAGAATTTTTGAAAAACAAAAGTTATACTAATCCACATAATAAATGGTGCGTGAGCCGTCAATGCTCTCCATTGTGGAGGTTGTGATAAAATCTTTGACTGCTTCTTTATCTCTTGCGAGAAGGCAGTCAAAGATTTTTTTTGCACTGTAGTATAATTCTTTGGTGCCGTATTTTTGTCCGTAGCGAACCCAGAGGCTGCATACAAGATCGCGGAACGAGACAAAAAAGAGTGGGAGCAGAGTGTTGCCACTGATGTAGGCAATCTCGTGGCTGAACTCAAAAATGAGAGAAGCCGTCTTTTCCGGGTCAGTACAGTTTTCCATCTGGTAGACATATTCCTGAAGCCCTAACAGTTCTTCGTCCGATGCACGGTCGATCGCAAACCGGGTGGCTTCCACCATAAACATGATTCTCGTTTCCAGCACGGATTTTACTTCACGGTTTTTTAAAACGCCGCCATTGTAATTCATGATGGCAATAAGTGTGTCTAAAGAACCGTCTCTGTGATAGTCTGCTACAAAGGTTCCGATTCTTGGACGGACCACAAGGAAACCTTTCTTTTCCAGTTCCGCGATACCGGAGTTGATGACCGCACGGGACACTTTCATGGATTCCGCCAGTTCGCGTTCAGGTGGCAGTTTGGAGCCAATCTCAAGTTTGCCGGATAATATCATATTTTGCAGTTCATTTACAAAAAGTTCCCTCAGGGAAGGTGCATTCAGTTTTTTAAATTCCATAAAATCTCCTGTTCTTTCATGAATAAGTGTTTGTAAAACTCTCTTAGTAATATTGATTTTTTGTCAAGTATTCTATGTTTTAGGGAATTTCACAATTATTATTGAAGTTTGATGTCTGAAATATTAAGTTTGTCTCTGGATAGACCAGATACCACGAAACTATTTTATAAAAGATACAAATAAAAATCAATGATTCGACTTATTAAATTTTTGTGAAATTGACGATTCATTATCTGGCAGAGACAGAACCGGAAACTTGTATTTTAAGACAGATTCAGATATAATCAAAGGAAGCATGAAAAGAGTGGAGTGAATCATGAAGAAAAAGACCGTGACTTCTGAGACAGAAGAAATTACAATAGACAATAAAAAACAGAAAAGAAAGAGAGAAAAGAAAGCCTACCGGGAGATCCGGTGGGACAGGCTGGATAACACGGCACATCTTTTCCCTGTGATCGCAGGTGAGAATATGAGCAATGTCTACCGTATCAGTGTGACATTGACAGAGCTGGTGCAGCCCGATGTTTTACAGCAGGCGTTAAACATTGTTCTTCCGAAGATGGATGGATTTAATTTAAGGCTCCGCATGGGGGTGTTCTGGTATTATTTTGAGGAGAATGGAAAGCCTGCACCGAAAGTACGTGAGGAGAGCAATTTTCCGTGCCGTTATATTCAGCAGAATCAAAACCACAGTTATATGTTCCGCGTGACTTATTATAAATACAGAATTAATCTGGAAGTGTTCCACGTGCTGACCGATGGAATGGGCGGCATTAACTTTTTGAAAGAGTTAACTTACCAGTATCTGCGTCTTGCGCACCCGGAACTGAAGGAGAAGGTGGGGGATTCCTTAAACAGTGGTACATCTTTAAACAGAGAGGACAGTTTCTTAAAAAATTATAAGAAGAGTTCTGCAAAAGGCTATCAGACAAAAAAGGCATATCTGTTAAAGGGAGAGCATCTGGGACCGGGAGAATTCGGCGTTATGCATGGGTATATGCAGATTCCGCAGTTGAAAGAGGTGTGTCACAGATACGGCTGCAGCATCAATGAATATCTGGTTTCCGTTTATATCTGGAGTGTGTATACGGAGTGCATGAAGGGAATGCCGTCCGCGAGTCCGATCCGCGTGGCAGTTCCGGTAAATCTGCGCCCATATTTTAATTCGATCACAACAAAGAATTTCTTTGTCATGGTGTCGGCAGAATTTCATCCGACAAAGGAAGTCTACACGTTTGCGGAAGTGCTGGAGATCGTGCGTGATAATCTGAGAAGCCAGATCAACAGGGAGCATCTGGAAAAACTGTTTTCGTATAATGTATCCAATGAAAAGCTGCTGGCTGCGCGTGCTGTGCCGCTCTTTTTAAAAAATAGTGCAATGAAGATTGTGTATACAAAGTCGGCACTTGCCAATACAACAACAATCACAAATATCGGAAATATTGGAGTGGATGAGGCATACCGCCCATATGTGGAGATGTTCCATGCGTTTCTTGCAATGTCGAAGGGACAGCATTTGAAGGGAACAATCTGTTCTTATGGAAGTATGTTAGTGTTCTCGTTCAGTTTTGATCTGAAAGATGTTTCGGTGCAGCGGGGATTTTTCCGCAAAATTGCAGCAGATGGAATTGAAGTAGAGTTAGAGACAAATGGTGTGACTTCTGATTAAGAAGAATGAATTATGATACAAATAACAGGAAAGTAATGGTGTGAGATGAGCAGATGTAAACAATGTAATATAGAAGTGTTGGATGAGACGGAGCGCTGCCCGCTCTGTCACTCCGTATTAGAGCCTACGATAGAGGTGGAAAATATGTATCCCGATGTCAAGATCAAAACAAGACGGATGATGCTTTTGTCGCGGATTTATCTTTTCGTGGCGATCGTGGCAGAGGCGGTTTTAGTTGCAGTGAATCATTACGGTGATTTTGAGACGGCGTGGAGCCTTGTTACCGGTCTGATCTTTTTTTACGGATATCTGGTTGTCCGGTTTGCAATCCTTGGAAAAACCGGCTATATTGCCAAAACAATTGTTTTGACGTTGATTGCCATATTAATTTTGATCGCAATCGATTTTGTGAGTGGTTACCGGGGATGGTCGGTACGGTATGTGTTCCCGGCGGCGATCATTTTAGTCGATGCAGGAATTTTGATCTTGATGTGTGTGAACCGGAGGAACTGGCAGAGTTATATTATGTGGCAGATTTTTATGATTCTCTGTAGTTTTGTTCCGATCATTCTGTATCTGACCGGAATCATTTATGTCCCATATCTGGCACTTGCAGCGCTCGGAACGTCTGTATTTTTGTTCCTTGGAACGCTGATCATCGGTGACAGAAGAGCCAGGGTGGAACTGAAGAGAAGATTCCATATCAGATAAGGAAACGACAGAAGTTTGAATAAGAGGGTTTATGATCAGAAAATTGACTTTGAAAAAAGAAAGAGAACATGAGACAAACGAAGCGAGCATCGCAGGAAATGTCATGCGTGACCTGATCGCGCATGTGACAAACGATAACCTGATCGGCAGGAAGATCAAAAGCGGTGAGCTGCGTAAAAAGATGGTTGAGCCACCATGGAAATGTCCGGAAATGTTTACCATGACGACTATCAGTATGGAACATTTCACAATGGAGTGGCTTGAATTAAAGGAAAATCCGAATGAGCAGAAGGTGATCTTACAACTTCATGGCGGTGGGTATATCGGAGCGATGCGGAACGCATACCGCATGTTTGCGGGACTTTACAATGAAGTCAGCAAAGGGATGAGTGTACTCACCATTGATTACCGTGTGGCACCTGAAAATCCATATCCGGCGGCATTGGAAGATGCAGTGAGCGCATATCAGTGGCTGCTTGGTCAGGGCTGGTTTGCAGAGGATATCATTGTGGCAGGAGATTCCGCAGGAGGAGGGCTTGCAATGGCACTGTGCCATTATCTGAAAGATCATGGAATGCAGCTTCCATGTGGGATCGTTGCAATGTCTCCGTGGACGGATCTTATGGCAAGCGGTGAATCGTATGATACCAATTATGAGAGGGATCCGTTGTTCGGAAATACGAGGGACAGTCTGATCTATAACAAAGATTATGTGGGAGACCATGATCCGATGGATGCTTATATTTCACCTCTGTATGGGGATTTCAGGGGATTTCCGCCAATGCTCATACAGGTAGGTTCTTATGAGATGCTGTTAAGTGATTCGGTGAGCGTTGCCTCGAAAGCGAGACATCAGGGTGTGAAAGTAAGACTCAGTATTTATGATGGAATGTTCCACATTTTCCAGATGGCAGCAAAAATGCTGCCAGAATCCAGAAAAGCGTGGGCTGAGATTGGAAAATTTATTGATGTTTTGTCAAATGACTGACATCCATATAAACAGGAAGACCATTTTCATAGGTGACATTGGATTCACCCTGGATCAATGGAGTGAGGTAATCAATTAATTCCTGTGTAACATCATTGCCAGCGGCGTTGATCCATTCAGTAGGAACGGATCTGGCTTCGTTGGCAATATTTTTTATCTCGGCATATCCATATTCAATCGTATATGGATCGTCAGATACACGGTTCATGATGACCATAGAAGCTGTTACGCCTTCCTCGGAGAGCGCAACGGCTTTTTTTCCTAATTCGACAGATTCCATAAGGTCTGTCTTGGATGCTAAATGGGCTGCACACCGCTGTAATACATTCACTTCGATGGAGCGGACTTTTACGCCTAATTTTTCTTTCACAAGGAATTCCAATGTTTTTCCGGCGCCGCTCAGCTGGCTGTGGCCAAATGTATCGACTGACTTCTCAGAAGCGCTGATGTAATTGCCGGATGCATCCCGGATACCCTCTGATACGGCAATGATAACGTTATTGCGTTCAAACAGCATACGTTTTACATCTAACAGGAAGTCGTCCGTATCAAACGGAACTTCCGGAAGATAAATCAAATGTGGAGCGGAATTATATCTGTTTCTTGCAAGAGCAGCGGCAGCGGTCAGCCATCCTGCGTCACGTCCCATGATCTCAATGATTGTGACACTCTTGACTGCGTAAATAAAAGTGTCATGGGCAATCTCTAAAACTGAGGAAGCAATGTATTTTGCAGCGGAACCAAAACCAGGAGTGTGGTCTGTCTCACACAGATCGTTGTCGATTGTTTTTGGAATACCGATGATGCGGACATTGCTGCCGATTTTTTTGCCGTATTCGGATAATTTTAAAACGGTGTCCATAGAGTCGTTTCCGCCAATGTAGAAGAAGGCGCCGACATTGTATAATTCAAACTGTTTGAAGATGAAAACATATGAGGAATCATCATCCAGATAATCCGGCAGTTTATGACGGCAGGAACCTAAATACATTGCAGGTGTTGTTTCCAGACGATCCAGATATGCCGGATTTTCATTCATAATCTCTGTCAGATTTAATAAATGATTGTTTAAGATACCAAGGATTCCATTTACAGATCCATAGACAGTCTCATACTGATCAGATGCCATGACTCCACGGATCACACCTGCAAGGCTGGCGTTAATTGCAACTGTCGGTCCACCGGACTGTGCGACCATTACATTTTTTAAACTCATAGTTTACTCCTTAATAATTCATTAACTTTTGTTAAAAATAGTATCCATTTCTTTTTCTTTTGTTATAATGAAAAAGATAGATTTTTTTGTAAAAATCTTTTTGACTGCTATATAATAGCGGAAAATAACGTGTTTAGCAAGAGGTAGCAGGTGTGAAATGTGATTTATGTCCAAGAAAATGCCTTGTAGACCGGAAAAAGGGTGAAAAAGGAATCTGTGGACAGACAGAAAATTTAAAAGTTGCGAGGGCAGCACTTCATTTTTGGGAGGAACCGTGCATTTCTGGGGATGCGGGATCGGGAACTGTATTTTTTTCCGGGTGTCCGTTACATTGTGCATTCTGTCAGAATGAGAATATCGCAAATGGAACGGTGGGAAAAGAAATCTCTCTGGAACGGCTTGTGGATATTTTTCTCGAATTGCAGGAAAAAAGAGCCAATAATATCAATCTTGTAACACCGGGACATTTTGTACCACAGATCGTGAAGGCTCTGGATCAGGCACGAAAGGAAGGGCTTACGCTTCCGGTTGTATACAATACAAGCAGTTATGAGACGGTTGACACGATCAAAATGCTAGAGGGTTACGTCGATATTTATCTGCCGGATTTTAAATATATGAGCCCGGTTTTGAGTAAAAAGTATTCCCATGCTCCGGATTATGCAGAGGTTGCAAAGGCAGCGATCGCAGAGATGGTGCGGCAGACAGGAAAGGCTGTGTTTGTAAATGGAGATGAAGATAACCTTATTTTAAGTGGAACGATCGTAAGACATCTGACACTGCCCGGTTGTATGGCGGATTCCATGCAGATTTTAAAATATCTGCATGAAACTTACGGAGATATGATTTATATCAGTATCATGAACCAGTTCACCCCACTTTCCAATCTGGAAAAGTATCCGGAATTGAATCGCAGGATTACCGATGAGGAATATGAGACACTGGTGGATTATGCGATCGATATCGGAATAGAAAATGGTTTTATCCAGGAGGGGGACACAGCGGAAGAGAGTTTTATCCCGGCATTTGACTGTGAGGGCGTGTAAATTTGAAAATGAGAACAATATTTTCTGGTGGAAAAAATTTCCAAAAAAATAAGGAAAATTATATTTACATAATATGGGAAAATGCTATAATTAGCTTCGTATGATTACAAAGAAGGAATAGCAGCGAAATTACTGCAGACAGATTCTTTATCATAATAGAGTGAACTACGAAAATTTACTATAAGTAATTGGAAATGCAGACAAGGAGGAGACGAGAATGAATTTTCTAAATTTAGTTCAGGGCGCAGCCGGAAAGGTAAAAGGGGTTGCGACTTTGCTTAGCGGACTGACAAAGACACAGGCAATCATAGCAGGTGTAGCCACTGTGACAGCAGTTGGCGGTGTCGGGACAGGAGGATATTTTTTATATGACCATTTTCATCAGCCGGAACCAATTGTGGCGGATGTTGTGATAAGTACAGAGGTGGCAGAAGAACCGACGGAAGAAGTTGTGGCAGTCGAAGAGGTTGTCACGGAAGAGACAGAGGCGGCAGAACCGGAAACTGTTACATTAGTCGGAAGTTCTATTGAGAAGGATCTGAAGATCAAGATTCAGGACGAGTCCTCGAAAAATGTAAAGGGACAGCCTTTTGAGATCACGATCAAGGCAGACAAGAAGAAGGCAAAATCAACTACATATTCAGATGATGATAAAGATGGTATTATTTACATTAAAAGTATTGATGCCGGAAAATATGATGTCTCTTTGAATGAGATTGACGGATATATCTCAAAAGAGAATTCTTACAAAGTAACGGTTAAGGATAAGATTGAATACACCAAGGTAGATGTCAAAGACGAGATTAAATCCGCAGCAGAAGTAGCACCGGCAGAGGATGCAGAGGTAGACAATGTTGAGGTGGAGGCTGTTATTCAGGATACAGTGGAAACGGTTGACAGCACCTGCACGCCATCCAAAGTCGGAGCAGGAGATGTGGATACTTCCAATTTCCCGAAAGCTTCTGTTGGTGGATCAACAAAAGTGGACATTGCACAGGCAGCAGTGACGGCTTCCGCAAAACGTGTGGGATACCATGCTACAGGAAATGAAGGAGAAACTGTTCCGTCAACTGCAACAAAGGAACCAAAGTCATCTGAGACGCAACAACCGTCAGAAGGTGGAACTGATAAGGGTGACAATACAGGAAATCAGGGTGGAAACAGCCAAGGCGGAACAACTGGAAGCGGAGAAAATCAGGGTGGATCGTCTACAGGAGGTACAGAAGAACCAAAGCCAAAGCCAAATCCAGAACCGAGTACATATGAAATTACCATTGTCCATATGTTTTATAAAAACGATGGAAAAACAAAAGCAGACAAAGCAGATGAAAAAGAGACAGTAACTGTTGCAAAGGATGCGAAAACGGTGTCATCTGCAAAAACATATGACGGATATAAAGCTTCCAACGGTACAACCCTTACGATTCAGGATGGTGCAAAAGAATATACCATCATGTGGGTTGCAACAGCAGCAGATAAGGCTACTTATAAGGTAACACATAATTTCTTTCAGGCTGATGGAAAGACCAAAGCAGAAGAATCCAAAAGTGAAGATATCACAGTAGATGCTACTGCTACTGAGATACAGGCATCTTCTTATGAGGCACAGGGATATAAACTGGCAGAAGGTTCCACGAAGATCAAAGTGGCAGCAGGCACAACAGCATACACATTAAACTGGGTAAAAGCTGCAGCCGCAGCCAGCGCATCCGTCACAGCACCACAGACGGCAGCTTTATATAACAGCACTATTAATAATGCAAATGCAATTGGTCTCACAGCAACATTGACAGACGCAGGCAATATTATTACAAATATTACATGGACAAGCAGCAACGAAAAAGTTGTAAAGGTATCTAATGGAGCGAAAACAGGATGTACACTGACAGCAGTTGGAAAAGGAAGTGCAACTGTAACAGGTACGATCACATACTTATCCAAACCGGGCGATACCAAGACAACCGCAAGTGACAAGAAAATCACATGTACCGTTACCGTGAATGATTTTACCGGAAATACAACAACACAGTTAAAGGATAAGTCAGGTAGATTACTTTACAAAGATTCCGAGTGTAAAAAACCAGCAACCGTGGCAGATTACAATGCAAACGGAACTTACTACACCGAGCCGGTTTACACCGGATGGCAGACCATTGATGGAAAAGTATATTACTACACCAGCAACCATCAGCGTGTAACAGGAAGTCAAGTGATCAGCGGTATCTCTTACAACTTCGGAAGTGATGGAGCATTACAGCAGGGGTCTGGAAAGAACGGTATTGATGTATCCAGCCATCAGGGAAATATTGACTGGGCATCTGTAAAGGCAGCAGGTATCAACTTTGCAATTATCCGTGTTGGTTACCGTGGATCACAGACAGGAGCATTGGTAGAGGATTCCTGCTTCAAGAAAAATATTCAGGGTGCAACTGCAAACGGCATTAACGTTGGTGTTTACTTCTTCACACAGGCTACAACTGAGGCAGAAGCTGTTGAGGAGGCAAGTATGGCATTGACCTTATGCTCCGGATACAATCTTTCTTACCCGATCTTTGTCGATACAGAGAACGGAAGCGGAGCAGCACGTGCCAACGGATTAGATAAAGGCACCAGAACAGCATGCGTGGCTGCGTTCTGTAAGACCATTGCAAACGGTGGAAGAAAAGCAGGTGTTTACGCAAGCAAGAGCTGGTACAATAATAAAATTGATGCATCTGCATTCAGTAACTACTTTATCTGGGTTGCACAGTACAACACAACCTGCAATTACAAAGGAAAATATAACATGTGGCAGTATTCTTCCAAGGGAAGTGTTCCAGGAATCAAGGGAAATGTCGATGTAAATATTGCATATTAATTCATGGGTTTTAAAAGAATGACCGGTATCTGTTCAGATACCGGTTGTTTTGTGCATAACAATCAATAAGGAGAACAGGTTTGCCATATTATAATAAGAAAGAGTATCCAAAACAGATATGGGTGTCGCAGATACCGGAGCGGGAAGTTTCTTTGTTAAGAGAAAATCTTGCAGGGATCAAACAAACTACATTTGTATTAATGAAAAAAGAGGAAGCCTTTCATCAGCTGTCAGAGAAGCGGAGCAGAGATATCATTTTTCTATCTTCGAATCAGTCTCTTTTAGACCTTGCCAGAGATGTGGATGTCCCGGCGATTGCCTATCAGAAGCCGGAAACGGATACATTTCTTCATGCCGATATGGTCGTCGAGGGGTTCGAGGAAGTCGATATGACGTTTTTACAGCGTGTGTATGAGAGACATTTCAACATTCCATGGACGATTCTGGAGACGGAGCGCTGTATTGTGAGAGAACTGGAACTTTCTGATCTGGATGACCTTTTTTCCATGTATGCAGAACCCGGAATGACCGATTATATGGAGGGGTTATATGAATATGAGGAAGAGCTGGAATATCAGAAAGCCTATATCGAAAATATGTATCGTTTTTACGGATATGGAATATGGCTCGTTTTTGAGAAAAAAACGGGCACACTGATCGGCAGGGCTGGTGTGGAACATCGCGAAGAGTTAAATGGAGATATGGAATTGGGTTATGCGATCCGGACATCCTTTCAACATCAGGGTTATGCCTATGAAGTATGTCAGGCAATCATGCAATATGCAGGAGAGGAGCTGCAGGTACATCTCTTGCACTGTCTGATTCAAAAAGAAAATGCTCTTTCTGAAAAACTTGCCATAAAATTAGGTTTTTCATATTGCGGTGACCGGGAAATAGACGGCGTCCTGATGTCAGATTATCAGATAGAATGGTGATGGAAGCCGGATGCAAAGTTTAAGCGTTGATTTTTGATAGAAAATAAAATATAATCATATATTATACACAAAAGCATAGATAAAGTGGGTGATCTACATGGCAGAACTTTCATCAGAAGAATTAGAGAAAATCGTAAAAGAAGAGGACAATAGTATCAAACCAATGAAGGAGTTTGAGAGTCCCGAAAAATTATATCAGGAATTGATCGCCAGTGTCCGTAAGTATCATCCATCTACGGATATCAGTCTGATAGAGAAGGCATACAACATTGCATACGAGGCACATAAGGGGCAGGTAAGAAAATCGGGAGAACCGTATATCATCCATCCATTGTGTGTTGCGATTATTTTAGCAGAGTTAG
>ERZ827522.2192-NODE-2192-length-14047-cov-4.764651_pt1 | contig 14047 bp, 8 predicted proteins | sample MGYA00519580_ERZ827522 | MGnify/ENA primary metagenome ERZ827522 (study PRJEB31778, sample SAMEA3449340) | human gut metagenome | biome: human gut; feature: human-associated habitat; material: faeces | place: United Kingdom | collected 2010/2012 ... | reverse complement strand
AGCTAACTCTACAGACCGGGCAGTGCGTGTGGAATTTTTTGGCGATGAGATCGAGCGGATCACAGATATCGATGTGCTTACCGGTGAGATCAAAAGTGTGGAAAGCCATGCGGCGATTTTTCCGGCGTCCCATTATGTTGTGCCTCAGGAGCAGATCCGCCGTGCGGCAGATGCCATCCTGGAAGAGATGAAACATCAGGTGGAATATTTCAAAAGTGAGGACAAGCTGATCGAGGCCCAGCGAATTGCCGAGAGAACCAACTTTGATGTGGAAATGATGAAGGAAACAGGATTCTGTTCCGGAATCGAGAATTATTCCAGACATCTGACCGGGCTTGCACCGGGGCAGCCGCCGTATACACTGATGGATTACTTCGGAGATGATTTTTTACTTATTATAGATGAGTCCCATAAGACAGTTCCCCAGGTTGGCGGTATGTATGCCGGTGATCAGAGCCGTAAACAGACACTGGTGGATTACGGCTTCCGACTTCCGTCTGCCAAGGATAACCGTCCATTGAGCTTTGATGAATTCGAGAACAAGCTTGACCAGGTAATGTTTGTATCTGCGACACCGGGAGAATATGAATATGACCATGAGCTTCTCCGCGCAGAGCAGATCATCCGTCCTACAGGGCTTCTTGATCCGAAGGTGGAGGTGCGTCCGATCGAAGGACAGATCGATGATCTTGTAGCAGAGGTAAATAAGGAAATTGAAAAGAAAAATAAAGTCCTGATCACGACCCTGACCAAACGTATGGCAGAGGACCTTACCGATTATATGAAGGATCTGGGAATCCGTGTCCGATACCTTCATTCAGATATTGACACTCTGGAGCGTGCGGAAATCATCCGCGATATGCGCCTGGATGTGTTTGATGTGCTAGTCGGGATCAATCTTCTGCGAGAAGGACTGGATATTCCGGAGATCACGCTGGTAGCGATCCTGGATGCAGATAAGGAAGGCTTCCTTCGTTCGGAAACATCCCTGGTACAGACTATCGGCCGTGCTGCCCGGAACAGCGAAGGCCATGTGATCATGTATGCAGATAATATGACAGAATCCATGGAAAAAGCAATCTCGGAGACAGAAAGAAGGAGAGCGATACAGGAGGCTTACAACAGGGAGCATGGCATCACTCCAACCACGATCAAGAAGGCGGTCCGTGATCTGATCGCTGTTTCGAAGAAGGTGGCAGAGACAGAAGTGAAGCTTAAAAAGGATCCGGAATCCATGAACCGAAAAGAACTGACGAAGGTGATCGCTCAGGTAGAGAAGCAGATGCGTGCTGCGGCAGCAGACCTGAATTTCGAGCAGGCTGCTGAGCTGAGAGACAAGATGCTCGAATTAAAAAAGAATTTGGAAGAATTAACGGAATAGGCTGCGAAGCAGCTGACAGTACAACACCCCTGGCTGTTACAGCCAGGGGTGTTGTCGGGTATGCTCGATCTGTTTTTGGGAAAAGCTTATTTTGTAGTTGAAAAGCCCAGGGAGCGCAGGGTGATGCCGGAGCCCTTGAGAAGATCAGCCCAATATGGAACAGCCATATCCAGAGTGTCGTTGGCAAGCTCGGAAGCATCTTTTTGTGTCAGGACCTCATAAGGATCTGTAAGCTTCTGGAAGTGGAAGGATAAATTAGAGGATTCATTCCTGATGGCGGAAAGCGGAGCGGAGCTGCTCATAGTGGCGATCAGTGTACCGGATTCATCATCAGGAAGTATGCTCATGTAAAAATAAAAGTTTAAAGAAGCCGCAGTAGAATTCATCGGGAAAGTCAAAGTAATATCACTTTTTAAATCATCATGGCTGGAAAACCGGAAATAGAATTTAAAACTGTTGTTTTTTGGAATGTATGTGATACTTCGATATTCATCTACGGAAACCTGCATAGAAGAAGATGACGAACCCAAACCGCCTAAATCCATATCGATTTTTTTTGATTCATCGTGTGTGTTAAGCTCGATTTTTACGCTTCCATCACTGGCCTTTTTGCCTTTGCTCAGAATGTGGTTTTTTAATTTTATGCCGGGCTTCGGAGCTGCGGTAGGGGTTGGTTTTGCCGGAGCAGCAGTAGGGGTTGGTTTTGCCGGGGCGGTAGGGGCTGGTTTTGCTGGAACAGCTTTTTTCTGTATCTTAACCTTGCAGACAAAGCGGATTCCGTTTACCTGAGCAGTAATTGTAGCATTTCCTGCAGATTTTGCAAAAAGTTTGCCTGCTTTGTTTACAGTGACGATTTTGGAATTGCTGCTCTTCCAGGTGATTTTCTGCCCTTTTTTGAGACCGGTGATCTTCAGTGTTCTGCTCTGCCCCTTGATCATGGTAAGCTTGGAAGAACTGATCCTGGGAGCGGCCTCTGTAACACAGACTGTGCCAGGCAGAATTGCCGATTCTGCCGGAAGAATGGCCAGTACAAAGACTGTTATCAGAGATATCAGGATTTTTTTCCATTTTTTCATAGCGATCCCTCCTTCGAAAAAATATGATGGTTGTCTTTATTGATTGATTATAAGTAAAATTCCGGAGAAGGGCACTGGCATTTGTGCCAGTAACTTTGTTATAAAGAAGAGAAGAAGTTATGTATGCTGTTCCCGATAGGCGGAAGGGGTGATCCCCATTTTCTTTTTGAAGCTGGTGCTGAAATAATATTGATTGGCATAACCACACTTCAGGCTGATCTCCTTCAGACTCATAGTAGTCGTAGTCAGATAACGGGCGGCTGCGGAAATTCGCTGAGATGTGATAAAGTCACTGAGACTGATTCCCTGATTTTTTTTGAAAAGAGCACTTAAATAAGCAGGGCTTACATTGGCAGAGGCAGCAATATCATTGAGGCAGAGCGTATTGTCAGTGTAGTGTTCGTTGATATAGGAAATCACCAGTTCACAGAGCTTCTGGTGATAATCATTCATGGAGGAATCAAGCTTCCGACATAAAAGATGGCACAGATCCTTCAGCCATTGACATAGCTCTTCCGTATTATGAAACTCATTTATGTGGTTGTAAACATACAAAATTTTAGCTTCAAGGTCATACGTATCCAGATTTAATTCATAGAAAAATTTCAGGATCCGGCCAAGAAGAGAATAAATCTGTATGAAAGCGAAATTCTTTGTGCGAAATTTCTGGGTAAGCCAGTCGGAAAAATTCTGAAACCAGAGATCTATGGCAGAGGTATCCTTTTTACAGAGAAGCCGGATCAGTTCATCTTCCTTTGTATCTGAAAAATCTGCAACAGACAGATCGGAACCCAGGGCCTCTCTTCCGTCAAAGATATTCTGATGCGGGAAAAAGAATCTGTATTCCAGTGCATGTACGGCGCTTTTATAAGAATGGTTCAGGTTCCAAAAATCCTGGACAATTGTTCCAATACCTGCGTTGAGAGAAAGCCCCAGTGGCTGGCAGGCATCTGCGATTGATGAAATAAGTCCGCTGGTAAGCTGGCGGAAGCTGTTGGACTGACAGCCGCTGTGTCCCAGAATGCACAGATAGCCATCCATATCCGGGAGAAGATACACAAAATCAAGAGAAGCGGTTTCCTCAGTTATCAGATCCTGAAGGTTGAAAAGCTCCATCTGAAACTTTTCAATCCCGTAAACAGCTTTTAGATCCGGAGCATTTTCAAGCTCCAGAATAACAACTGTATAAAAATCATAATTCAGCTCCAGGTTCAGATACTTAAGATAAGGCTTCAGTCGGTAGGCTGCTTCAGAAGACGGAAGGTGTGTGATCTCGCGGAAAAATTTTTCTGTAAGAAGAGGCCTGCTTTGCTTCAGAAGCTGGAGATTTTTCTGTTCCTTTTCCATCAGTGCAAAAGCGTTTTTTACCTTCTGGATAAGATAGGCATAATCCAGAGGCTTTTCGATATAATCCAGAGCACCGAGGAGCAGAGCACGTCTTGCATATTCAAATTTATCATAGGCACTGATCAGGATGATCTTCACCATAGGATTGATCTCAAGAGCTTGACGGCTCATGGAAATGCCGTCAAGATCAGGCATTTCAATGTCAGAAATGATCAGATCTGCCGGTTCTTTTTTCATGGCTTCGATAGCAGAGGTTCCATTGTAGCAGACATGGATGATCTCTGCATTCAGTGTTTCCCAGTCTATGTTTTTTTCGATACCTTCTGCAGATAAGTAATTATCATCTACGATCATTATTTTTTTCATCGATATCTTCCTCCATCTGTTCGAATTCAATGGTGACGTATGTGCCGTTTCCGGGGTTGCTGCGGATCCTTACGGAACCGTTTCCGTATAATGGGTTGGAAATACGGGAACTTACGTTGGAAATTCCAAAATGCTTCTCATAATCAATAACATTATGCTCAATAGCATGGCGCAGCTGTGCAAGGGTTTCAGAGTCCATGCCGGCACCGTTGTCCTCAATGGAGATCACAACCGTATCATCGCCATAAAGAACATGGATCGAAATGAAAACAGCTGGTGTGCCCGAAGAAATCCCGTGCAGAATGGAATTTTCGAGAAATGGCTGAAGTGTAAACTTGCAGATCAGGAAATTTTCGATTCCATCTTCTGCTTCGATCTCCCAGTCCAGATTATCTTTATGACAGAGCTTTTCCATTTCCAGATAAAGCCGGGCAATTTCCAATTCATCTTTAATAGGAATAAGTTCCTTTGATTTACGCAGGGTAAGACGGTAAAAGGCAGTCAGATCTGCGATCATCTGATCAGCAATGTCAAGCTTTCCAAGGGACTGGCAGGTACGGATCGATCCCAGGATATTGTAAAGAAAATGCGGATTGATCTGTGACTGGAGCAGCTGGTATTTCAGACGTTCTTCGTTTACGGAAAGATTTACAATGGACTTCAGGTTTCCGGCTATTGTGTGTTGCATATCTTCAAAGGTGATGCCCAGTCTGTCAATCTCATCATACCTGGAAGGATCATCCGGGTGGGGAACAGTAACGATAGATAGATGTTCCGGGTCATATCCCAGCTGAAAGGCTTCCATTGCATAGGAAAGTGCAGTGATCTTCCGGGTAAGATTTTCGGAAAACAGGATAACGATGATAAAAGTAAGGAGCAAGAAAATAAGGACAGTGATCAGTAAGGCACGGATCAGGATGTGCGTGTTGCCCTGAATATAGCTTTCCGGGATTTCGGTAACATGAAGCCAGCCATTGCTTAAGGTGCAGCAGTTATAATATTTGTCGCCGCTGTGAAAAGAAGAATCTGCATTTCCTTTGAGTTTCTGAAACTGTGCTTTGGAAATTCCGGATAAATTCAGTGAGGATGTATTTTTTGCTGCAATCTCTCCGTGATCTGTGAGAATGTAGCTGTATATGCGGGAATCCAAAGCAGCAGGCTGCAGATAAGTGGTAAGCTCTGAAGTGTCCAGAGCAATGCCGTAGGCGTATTCCAGAATACCGGTGGCCTGATTTTTCAGTGCCCGGACGCAGAGGATCACATCGGCAGATGACTTTTTTGTGGACAGTATTTTAGGCAGAGGCATATTGGAAACCGGTATCCAGACAGAGGAAAAGCCTGAACCGGAAACAATATTTTTATCCAGACCATATGCAGAAAGCTCATCTGTGGAAAAGAAGTACAGGCCTTCTTTTGAACCGAGCTGAGCGGGCTGCAGAAAAACATATATATGGAAGAAATCGAATGTGGATTTATACAGCGAAATATTGTTTTTCACAGCGGTGAATTTTTTCAGTGCATCTACCTTATTGGAGGAAGAATGATTTAGGGAGTACATTTGAAACTGTATGGTATCTGCTACATTTTCAACCTGGCCGAGGCGGTCGTTCAGCTGAGAGACCAGCTGCTTGTCAGTCATTACGGCAGAATCGATGATACGATCTCTGGCAATGTTATAGGAAATGTGATAGCTGATGAAGGTCAGGGAAATCAGAGGTACCATAGTTGCGATCAGAAATGCGAGCAGGAGCTTATAGCGAAATGAGGAAAAACTGGGTGGGATACATTTGTGGAATTTCATAGTACATACTCTCCTTTATGTCAAAAACAAATTAATGAAACCGAATTCAGCTGTGAAAAAAGCCGTTACAAATATAGATTATATAAAAGGATTATAAAAAATTAACAACAAAAATACAAGAGAACGAAAAATAATATAAATAAATCATAAAATATTGTATTTAGAATGAGGGGGCTCTCTGGTATCCTTAAACCATCAAAAACAGGTGTGGACAAACACGAAAATGTCCAGAAAGGAAGAAAGATATGAAGAAAAAAGTAATGAGTGCAGTTTTGGCAGCAGCGATGGTTGTGGGTATGGCAGGTAACGTGGTTACTGTTTCCGCAAAGGAAAAATATGATCTTACCTTATACAGCGTCAACACCACAGACCCGGATTTTGAGGACTGGCTTGCAAATGTGGAAGATGCCACGGGCCTGAACATTAATGTAATTGCGGCACCTACAGATACAGATACCCGTCAGCAGAAGATCACCACAATGCTTTCCACAGGAGATACTTCCGTGGATGTCATTGAGATCAACGATGAGATGAGCGCGGCATTTAAAAATTCCGGATGGCTGGAAGGACTGAACGATACAGTAATGACAGATGATATCGCTGATCAGTTTGCCCAGGGATATGTAAAGGATATGATCACAGATAAGGACGGAAACATCGTCGGTGTTCCAGGCTATACAGGATATCTTGCATTCTGGGTAAATCAGGAGATCATGGATGAGGTCGGAATCAAATCCATTGATACAAAAGAGGATTTCATGAAGTATATGAAGGCTGTTTCCAAGGACGGAAGATTCGGCTACGGCGGTTCCTGGGAGAAAACCTATGCATTTAACGAGCTTGCACAGTTTGTAAACATGTTCGGCGGCGATTATTTTGACTGGACCAAAGAGGAAAACAAGGAAGCAGTTCAGTTCCTTCACGATCTGGTTGCTAATAAAGAAACATCCATCGAACAGATTGCAGATAAATATGACCAGATGAATCCGAAGATCAATGACGGAAAATACGGATGCTGGTTCATGTGGGGCCTTGGAACAGATTATGCAAAGGCAGATATGCTTGGCGCAGATAAGATCCACATGGAAATGGTACCGGATTTCAGCGGCAAGGGAGAGCGTGCGATCTTTACAGATTCCTGGAGCTATGTTCTCAACAAAGCATCCAAGAATAAAGATGCAGCTGTGAAATTCCTCCAGTATATGGCTGATGAAGGCGGAATGGAAGCTTCCTATAAAGCATTTGACAGATATCCTGCAAGAAAGGATGTTGCAGAGAAGGTAGTTCCGGATTCTGACCCGGCAAAAGAAATGTACAGCAGATATGCAAATGAATGCAATGTACAGGGACGTCCGATGGTGGCACAGACAATGGAATTTATCAGCGATATGGGAACAATCTTCCAGTCCTGTATGAAAGACGAGATTACAGTTGATGAGTTCTGCAAGAAGGCTCAGGATGTGGTAGATATGTATAAGTAAAAGATATAAAAAAACAGCAATGTAAAGCAGAGGTAAAAGTCTGTTTTACATTGCTTGATGAACAGGGAGGAAAGTTCCATGACAATAAGTAAAAAAACTATGAAGTGGATACCGTGGCTTTTGATCCTGCCAGTTGTACTGATTCGAGGCTTTACAACAGTATATCCCATTCTGATGACTGTGAAAAACAGCTTCTTTAATATCAGTATCCTTGCAGGTATCAATGAATTTATAGGCTTCAAGAATTACCTGAAGGTATTTTCTGATCCTAAAGTGCTCACATCGATCAGCTTTACGGCAATATTTGTGGTTGTTTCCATGATCCTGCATGTGATCCTCGGAGTTATCCTGGCACTGATCCTGAATATGAAATTCAAAGGCCGCCGTTTTCTGAGGACCATCGTGCTGATCCCGTGGGCTATGCCTGCAGTAGTAGCCGGTATGGCTGCAAAATGGGCATTTAACAATGATTATGGTCTGATTAATGATTTTATCCGCTGGTTTGTACCGGGTTACCAGAACAGCTGGCTGATCAATACAGGTACTGCAAGAGCAGCGGTAATTGCAATGGACCTGTGGAAGGACCTTCCGTTCTTTGCAATCCTTGTACTTTCCGGACTTCAGTTTATTTCCGGCGATATCTATGAGGCAGCAAAGGTAGACGGTGCAAACGGGATCCAGAGCTTTTTCCGGATCACACTTCCGCTGATCGCAAAAAATGTCCTGACTTTATGTATTCCGTTCACACTCTGGAGACTGACAACCTTCGATCTGGTTTATTCCATGACATCTGGAGGCCCTGGAGAGGATACTGCGCTGATCGCATACAGAATCACAACAGAAGCATTTACAAATCTAAACGTAGGATATGCTTCGGCGCTGGCTATGCTGCTGTTTGTTGTAATGGCGATCTTCAGCTGGTTGAATATACGTGTTATGAATAAGTTTGACAGTTAGGGGGAATTATCGTGAAGAATACAGGAAAATATAATGTTTATCATGGAGTGGTAGCCGTTGGAAGATGGGTTCTGTTTGCAGTCGTGGCTTTTCTGATCCTGTTCCCGGTTTACTGGATCTTTATTTCTTCGATCACACCGGCAGGAGAACTGTTTAAAACACCGATCGATTATCTTCCGGATCATCCCACACTGGAAAGCTATAAATTTCTGATACAGAATGTAGGACTGCTTTCAAAGATCGGAAATACAGTTCTGATCGTAGGCCTTACACTTGTGATCAGTACCGTGCTGTGTGCAATGGCTGCCTATGGATTCTCAAGATTTACCTCAAAGGGAGTTTCTGTTGCATTTGCATTTGTGCTGGCTACCATGCTGATCCCTGAGGTTGTTACAGCCCGCCCGCTGTATGAGTTTATGCAGAAGGTAAAGCTGTATGATACATATCCGGGACTTATCCTTCTTTATATCAGTACCGTTATACCGTTTACGGTTCTGATCCTCAGAAACTTTGTCGGTGAGATCCCGATCTCACTGGAGGAGGCAGCTGCTATTGACGGCGCATCTTTTTCACAGAGACTGTTCACGATCGTTCTGCCGCTGATGAAGCCGGCGATCGCTACGGTTTGTATCATCAACTTTATTACCTGTCTGAATAACTTTTTCACACCGTTGTTTTATTCAAATGGTATTCAGGTACTTTCTGTTTCCATCGTACAGCTTCCGTTACGTGACAACATGTATGGAGTTCCGTGGGATCTGGTCAGTGCCATGGGATGGATCATCCTTCTTCCGATCATTATCTTTGTAGCTGTTTTTGAGAAACAGATCATGGATGGTATCATGGCAGGTGGAGTAAAAGCGTAAATATTTTTAATTTCCAAAAGAGAGGAGAAAACAGATATGTATCAGGCATTTACAGGCGGACTGGGAGGAATCGCACTTGCAAAGCATGGAAAAAGCCGTGCGATCAACGCGGAAAATCCTCATGGAGAAAAAGGTAGAGGCGGTATGGCTGCAAGTCATCTGGGACCGTCCAGAAAAGGAAGCCCGTGTCTCAGGGATATTGAGCCGGGAACTGTGGTAACTCTGGCAGAAATGGAAGGACCGGGACAGATCAATCATATCTGGATCACCGTTGATAACAAGACTACAGAGGCAGATTGCTTTGTACTGAGAGATCTTGTGATCCGTATGTACTGGGATGACGAGGAAACTCCTTCCGTGGAAAGTCCTCTGGGTGATTTCTTCTGCTGCGGATTCGGAAGAGAATGTTTTGTAAATTCTGTTCCGGTGGCTGTTGTTCCAAACAGGGGCTTTAACTGCTATTTCCCGATGCCGTTTAAGAAGAAAGCAAAGATCACACTGGAAAACCAGCATGCAAATAAAATCCCGGCTTTCTTTTATCAGGTAGATTACTGTCTCTATGATGAGCTTCCGGACGATATTGCTTATTTCCATGCGCAGTGGAGACGGGAACGGTTGACAGAAAAAACAAAAGATTATACAATTTTGGATGGAGTAAAAGGAAAAGGCCATTATATAGGAACCTACATGGCACTTACCACACTGGAACGTTACTGGTGGGGCGAGGGAGAAATGAAGTTTTATATTGACGGAGATGAGGAGTATCCGACCATCTGCGGAACAGGAACGGAAGATTACTTTGGAGGTTCCTGGAGCTTTGCCAAACAGGTGGATGGAAAAACCGTGGAACAGAATTATAACACACCATATCTGGGATATCCGTATTATTCTGCTCATGACGAACTGATCCACAATTTTTATCATAATGATGACTGCCCGCCAATGAGAGGCTTTTACAGATGGCATTTACAGGATCCAATCTGCTTTGAAGAGGATCTTCGCGTTACGATTCAGCAGATAGGCGTCGGATACCGTGGCCTGTTTGAACGACAGGATGATGTGGCAAGTGTAGCGTACTGGTATCAGACACTTCCTCATGCACCGTTCCAGCCGTTGATGTCAAAAGAGGATAGATGGCCCAGATAAAAAGGGTGGTAGAGATTGAAAAAACAGGTATTTTGCGGGGTATTTGCCCTGGCTCTGGCAGTGACAGGATGTGGAGTCCAGAAGAAGGAGGCTGCATCTGATATTGTGCCGGAGAACAGACAGGAACTGACGATCCTTCATGTGGATGCAGGCACAGAAGGCTTTGATTCTTTTATCAGCCAGGCGGAAAAAGATCTTGGAATAAAGATCCATATTGAAAAATGTCCGGCTAATGCGGACAATCGCCAGGCCAAAATAGCAACTCTTCTGACATCAGGAGATGATTCTGTTGATCTGATCACAGTAAATGATGAGATGATATCCGAATTTAAACATAAGGGATTTCTTCTTCCGTTGGAGGATACGGTTATGACAGAGGAGACAGCGGCGAATTTTCTGCAGGAATACCTGAAAGAAATATGCATGTCAGACGGACATATTTTTTCGGTACCGTTCAGGATGGATATCATGGCATTCTGGGTGAACCAGGAATTGCTGGATCAGGCTGGTCTGGACAGACTCTCCTGTCTCAGTGATCTTGAGATCCTTCAAAAAAAGCTTCAGAATACGGGAAAATATGCATATGGGGATGCATGGGAGATTTCTTACATATATAATAGTATCAGCGAGTATGTCGATTTTTTCGGAGGAGATTATACAGACTGGACGGATCCGAAAACAAGAGAAGCGGCAGAATATATGAAGCGAATGCTGGATACAGGGATGATATCAGAGGAGAATCTGATCGACCAGCATGACCAGCTGAATGAAAAATTTATAAACGGCCAGTATGGATGTATGTTTATGTATACCGGTGTGTTGAGTACTTTTCAGAATGCAGGCGTGTATGGAAAAGATAAGATCCATATGGCACCATTTCCGGAATTTGACGAGAAGGTGACCAATATCGCAACCTGGCAGTATGTACTGAATAAAAATTCTGATCATAAAGAAGCAGCTCTGAAGTTCCTTCAGTATGTGTCCGGATATGAGGCCAGTAAAAATTACGGACAGCTGACAAAAATGTGTCCGGCAAGACTGGATGTGATCGAGGATAAGAATTTTGATCTGGATGGCATTGAAATGATCCGGCAATATCTGAAAGATTATAAGCTGAAGGCAAGACCACTGTGTGCCGATCCCATAGAAGCTGTTTCGGCTATGGGTACGGAATTTCAGAAATATGTGCTGGGACAGAAAACAGAAGCGGAATTTTTTGCCGGGGCACAGAACTGCATAGACCAGTATTACAAAAAAGCATCGTACTGATGCTTTTTTTGTTGCGAAAAAATAAGAACTTTTTTTCAAAACATATTGACAAATATTTTACATGGTGATATCTTAAAGACTGTAGATGTTAGCACTCCACTAAAATGAGTGCTAACAGATGTAAAAAAAGAATCAACATCCGTCAGGAAAGAATAAAAAGGAAAGGAGATGGATTCATGGAAGAGGTGTTGAATGAGCGCAAGCAAAAAATCTTAAAAGCAATCATCAAGACCTATATGGAAACCGGAGAACCGGTTGGTTCCAGGACCATTTCCAAGTATGCGGATCTCAATGTAAGTTCCGCAACGATCCGAAATGAAATGTCAGACCTGACAGATATGGGCTATATCGTCCAGCCTCATACCTCAGCAGGAAGGATTCCTTCAGATAAAGGCTACAGACTTTACGTCAATGAGCTGATGAAGGAGAAGGAAGCAGAGGTTGCAGAGCTGCGAGATCTGATCATTGAGAAGACAGATAAGATGGATAAGGTGCTTAAGAAAGTAGCGAAGGTGCTTGCTTCCAATACTAATTATGCTACCATGGTTTCCGTTCCGCAGTACAGCGGCAACAAGATCAAGTTCATCCAACTGTCGAGAATGAGTGAGCTTCAGCTTGTGGCAGTGGTTGTCAGTGACAACAACACAGTCCGGAACCAGATCATCAATCTGGATGAGGAAATGGACGACCAGACGATCCTGAAACTGAATCTTCTTCTTAACACCAATCTCAATGGGATTCCAATCCAGGATATCAACCTTGGGATGATCGCCAGACTGAAGGAACAGGCAGGCAGCCACAGCGGTGTGGTGGCAACGGTTCTGGATGCAGTGGCAGCCACCATTCATGTGGAAGAGGAAGATATGGAGATCTATACTTCAGGTGCAACTAACATTTTCAAGTATCCGGAGCTTGCCGATAAAGAGAAGGCAACGGAGCTGATCTCCGCATTTGAGGAGAAGCATGAACTTGCTGATCTTGTAAAAGAACAGATGTCAGATGGAGAGAATACAGGAATCCAGGTTTATATCGGTGATGAGATGCCGATTCAGACCATGAAGGACTGCAGCATTGTAACTGCCAGATATGAACTGGGAGACGGAATGTACGGAACCATCGGGATCATCGGTCCCAAACGAATGGATTATGAGAATGTAGTGGACAGTCTGAAGGAACTTAAGAATCATCTGGATGACGTTTTGAAAAAGAAGAAAACTTAGAAAGGCGGTAGAAAAAAAGTGTCGGAGGAAACAAAGAAAACATCCGAAGAGCAGGAAGCGGAGAAGGAAATCCCCGTAACTGACGGAGATCAGGAAGAAGAAAACCTGACACCGGAGGGAGAAGATCTGCCGGAGGAAGAAAATAATACTCCAGGCGAAGAAGCTGCCTCAGAGGATAAAAAAGAAGAAAAATCAAAAACTTCCTTCTTCGGAAAGAAGAAAAAAGATAAATCTGAGCAGAAGGTGGAGGAACTTACCGATCGCCTGAAGCGTACCATGGCTGAATTTGATAATTTCCGTAAAAGAACGGAAAAAGAAAAATCCAGCATGTACATCATCGGAGCAAAAGAAATCGTTGAAAAGATCCTGCCGGTTGTGGATAACTTCGAAAGAGGTCTTGCACAGGCACAGGAAGGCGATGCTTTTGCAGATGGAATGAAAATGATCTACAAGCAGCTTACCACAACACTGGATGAGCTTGGTGTGAAGCCGATCGAAGCAGTGGGAAAGGAATTCAACCCGGATTTCCATAATGCAGTGATGCATGTGGAGGATGAAGAGGTTGGAGAGAACATCGTGGTGGAAGAATTCCAGAAGGGTTACACTTACAAGGATTTCGTAGTACGCCACAGTATGGTGAAGGTTGCGAACTAACTGACAACAAACTTTATTTTAACAGATACAGACTAAAACAGGAGGAAAAAATCATGGGAAAGATTATTGGTATTGACTTAGGTACAACAAACAGCTGTGTAGCCGTAATGGAAGGTGGACAGCCGACAGTTATCGCAAATACAGAAGGCGCAAGAACAACACCATCCGTTGTAGCATTCACAAAAACAGGAGAGCGTCTGGTAGGTGAGCCTGCAAAACGTCAGGCAGTTACAAATGCAGACAGAACAATCTCCTCTATCAAAAGAGAGATGGGTACCGATTACCGTGTAACCATCGATGACAAGAAATATTCTCCACAGGAGATCTCCGCAATGATCCTTCAGAAACTGAAAAAGGATGCAGAGGCTTATCTTGGTGAGAAAGTAACAGAGGCTGTTATCACAGTTCCGGCTTACTTCAACGACGCTCAGCGTCAGGCAACCAAAGATGCAGGTAAAATCGCAGGCCTTGATGTAAAACGTA
>ERZ827522.2167-NODE-2167-length-14165-cov-3.326010_pt1 | contig 14165 bp, 12 predicted proteins | sample MGYA00519580_ERZ827522 | MGnify/ENA primary metagenome ERZ827522 (study PRJEB31778, sample SAMEA3449340) | human gut metagenome | biome: human gut; feature: human-associated habitat; material: faeces | place: United Kingdom | collected 2010/2012 ... | reverse complement strand
TCGGTACAGCCCACCACTTGGTCGTCCTACTGCTTCAACGTGAAGGACCACATCGTGCCCTATTTCGAGCCCACCGGCATCACGCTGGGCGGCCTGCAGATCAAAAAAGCCGTCCACATCATCCGGCAGGTAGACCTCGCCAGAGAACATAAGCGCCATTTTCTCGCGCGTCGCATCATCGATAATCGGCTTGGCGATCGGCTTGTCTTCGGTCATCATTGGCTCCTGTTCGGCGTTTTGGCGATTGTGTCGGTCGAACTATTCTGTCACAGACTCGTTTTCGACACCCAGCATCGAGCGCAGCCAGTCAAGGATTCAGATGTGCGATTGGCACCGTGCGGGCCTCACACTTTTCTTATTGAGAACGATTCGCCGTGCAGTCAAGCCCTCCATCCACCCAAAAAGGACTCGCTTTTGGCCGCGTCGTCGCGGTAGGCCTTGCCGAACTCGTCAATAAGCCCATGGAATTCCTGCAAATCCTTGACGCTGAGGCTCGCATCCAGCACCACGGGCGAATAGGCCTTGTGGAATGCCAGATAGCCGGTTGGCACATCAAATCCAAGGAAGGCGAATAGTCGGCGAGCATAAGTATCGGCCACGAATGTGCGGCGCGAAAACACATATAGCATCAGGTCGTCGGCCGTTTCGCCCCCGATACCGAATAATCCGAGCAATTCGGTCCGCAATTCGGCGTCGGGAATATCTGCCGCGCCCTCAGGCGAGGCTCCGCAACGCTCCACATACCATCGGCTCAGTGACTGTACCGTCTTGGATTTGTTGACATAAAAGCCGGACGGGCGAATAAGTTCCTGCAGATGCGCTGGCCCCATAATCGCCAGCTTATGGGGTTCGAGCACACCCTCCGCGTTCAACGCCGCAAGCGAACGATTCACATTGCCCCACGCCGTATTCTGCGTCAGCACCGCGCCCACCATAATCTCGAATGTGGTTTCAGCCGGCCACCATCCGGTCGGGCCAAGGGCGGCAGCCATGGTGCGGTACAGCGATTCGATATACGCGGGAGAAGGAACGCCCGGCACCCGCTTTGCACTTCGATTATTCATAGTTGCCATCTACCATTCACCGCAATTCATGCAGGATTCGCCGCATGAACGGGATAGTGACTAGGAATGTCAGCACGTCGGACACCGATTGCGCCATTTCCACGCCGAGCACGCCGAACATCATCGGCAGAATCAGTACGATCGGTGCCAAAAACAGACCTTGTCGGCACAGGGCCAGGAATGAGGCGATGCCGGTGCGGCCCATGGTCTGGGTCATCATATTGCCCATCATGTTGAAGCCGTTGAGAATCACCGTGCAGCATTGGATGTGCAGCGCGGCCACGCCCACCGCCACCACGGCCGGGTCGGAGCGGAAGATCTCGACCAGTTGCGGTGCGAACACCCACAGCAACACCGCCAACACCACGAGCACGCAGGTGGCGAGCCGCACGCAGAACCAGTACCCTTCTTTGACGCGCGCGAACAGGCCGGCACCGTAGTTGTAGCCGCACACCGGTTGGAAACCTTGGCCGAGGCCGACGATCACCGAGTTGGCGCCCAACATAATGCGCATCACAATGGCCATGCCGGCGATGGCCGCATCGCCGAACGGATTGGCGGCAATGTTCACGCAGGTCACGGAAATCGAACCGGCGCCTTGGCGGATCAGCGAGGGCAGGCCACCGCCGGCCACTTCGCGCATGAGCAGCACATCCGGCCTGCAATTGCGCAGGGACAGTTTCATCACGCCGAATTTGCGGCTCATTGTGGTCAGAATCGTGAAGCTCACCGTCTGGCAGATGGCGGTGGCCAGGCCGGCACCAAAAATTCCGAGGTGCAGCACGAAGATAAACAACGGCGCGAGCAGGAAATTCAGCAATGCGCCCGAAACCAGCCCGATCATGCCGAACGTCGATTGCCCTTGGTATCGCAGCAGTCCGTTGAGTGCGAACGAACCGCATACACAGGGTGCGGCGACCAACAACGGCGTCAGGTATTGCACGGCGTATGGGGCGATTGTCGAGGTCGATCCCAGCATGACGACCAGCGGCCGCAGGGTCAGCAATCCGATTGTGGCAATCACCAAACCAGAGAGCACCGCACCCGCGAAGCCCACGGCCAGTAGTCGGGAGGCGCGCTCATTGTTCTGTTTGCCGAGTTCGCGGCTCATCGAGTTGCCCGCGCCGTTGCCAAAGAAGAAGCCGAGCGCCTGCATCACGGTCATGATGGAGAACGCGATGCCGATGGCACCGGACTGCGCGGTGCCGAGCTGACCAATAAAGAACGTGTCCGTGAGATTGTAGGCGGTGGTCACCAAGTTGGAGATGACGGCCGGCAAACACAGTTTGAGAATCAGCGGCTTGACCGGCTGCCCGGTCATCTGCCGATATTTCGCGTCCGCGCTTGCGCGTCTAATGCCATGAATCTGCACCATGGACGGCTATCCTACTCGCGCAGGGTCCTATGCAAAGGCGCGTTACCGCCATACGAGTCAGCGCAGATACCGCCCGGTGATGCTGTTCGGATTGGCCGCGATTTGTTCCGGCGTTCCGGTGGCGACGATGCGTCCGCCGCTTTCGCCACCGCCCGGACCCATGTCGATGATCCAGTCCGCATTGGCGATCACGTCAAGGTCATGTTCGATGACCACGACTGTTGCGCCGCTCGCCACGAGCCGGTCGAACACGCCCAGCAGCACGCGCACGTCGAACGGGTGCAGACCGATGGTCGGCTCATCGAACACGAATACCGCGTCCGATTGGGCCTTGCCCATTTCACTGGCGAGTTTCAGCCGCTGGGCTTCGCCGCCCGAAAGCGCCGGCGTCGGTTCGCCGAGCGTCAAGTAGCCGAGGCCCAAGTCGTGCAGGGTGGTCAGACGTGCGTGAACCTTCTTGAGGTCGCCGGTCACGGACAGCGCCTGGTCCACGCTCATTGCCATGAGTTGAGGCAGGCTCAGGGAAATGTTGCCGCCACCCTGATCCGTCGCCTCACTCAATTTTTCCTTGGCAGCTTTGCGTTTATCCGGGACCTTCATCTTCGCCGCTTTGCCCTTAGCCGCTTTAACCGCACGCCGAATCGCGCCGGCTTCGGGCGCATACCGGGATCCGCCGCAATCCGGGCATTCGATGGTAACGTCCGGCAGGAACTGCACGTCGAGCGAGATCGAACCGGTGCCGTCGCACGTAGGGCAACGCAGTCGGCCGGTGTTGTACGAGAAATCGCCAGCCTTCCAGCCGCCCGCCTTGGCGTCGTCCGTGCGGGCAAAGGCGCGGCGCAATTCGTCGTGAATATCGGCATAAGTGGCCACGGTAGAACGCACGTTCGCGCCGATCGGCGTGGCATCGATGAGATTCGCACGACGGATGCCCTCGGTCTCAAGCTCGCGCACGTGTTCCGGCAACAGCTCCCCCGCCGCCTGCGCTTTGAGTGCGGGAATCAGCGATTCGAGTACCATCGTGGTTTTGCCGGAGCCGGAGACGCCGGTCACCGCCACGAGCCGGCCGCGCGGGATATCAACGTCCAACGGTTTGACCGTATGCAGCTGACTGGTTGTCATGCGGATGTGGCCAAGGCTGAACACTTGCGATTCGGCCACACGCTCACGTATACGCGCACTCACCTGGTCGGATAGGAACGGCGCAATGCGACTACTGGGGTTCGCCGCCACCTCGCCGACCGTGCCTTGCGCGATCACATGCCCGCCTTCGGCACCGGCAACCGGCCCCATTTCGATAAGATGGTCACACGCTTTGAGTACACGCACATCATGGTCCACGACCACCACGGAATTGCCGTCCGCCACCAAGTCGTGCATCACGCCGAGCAGCCCGTCCACGTTCGAGGGATGAAGGCCGATGGATGGCTCGTCGAGCACATACAGCACGCCGGTGGTGCGGTTGCGCACGGCCCGGGCGAGCTGCACACGCTGGCGTTCGCCGGTCGAAAGCGTGGCGCCGGCGCGGTCAAGCGCCAGATAGCCGAGGCCCAGATCGAGCAGCCGTCGGGCCACATCCAAGAACGATTCGCAGATGTTGGCGGCCATCGGCCGCATGTCGGCGGGCAGGGATTCCGGCACTCCGCGCACCCAATCCGCCGCCGCGTCCAAGGTCATCGCGCCGGCTTCGGCCAAGTTCAGCCCGCGCACATGCGGGGCCCGGGCGGCGACGCTCAGTCGTGTGCCGCCGCAGTCGGCGCATGGGCCTTCCTTGAGGAACCGGACCACACGCTTCAGGCCCTTCTCGTCCTTGGCTTTGGCGAGCGCGTTCTCCACCGTGTATACGGCGTTGAAGTAGGTGAAGTCGAGTTCGGCGAAATCGTCGCCTTTCTTCGGCTTGTAGAGGATGTGCTTTTTGACGGCTGGCCCGTTGAATACGATGTCACGCTCTTCGGGCGTGAGCTCGCTGAACGGCACGTTGGTGCGTACGCCCATCGCACCGCACACCTGCTTCATAAGGTCCCACATGAGCGAGCCCCATGGCAGCACCGCACCGTCGTCGACGCTTTTCGACTCGTCCGGGACCAGGGCCGCGCGGTTTACTTCGCGCACGATGCCGGTGCCGGAGCAGGTCGGGCAGGCGCCGGCCGAGTTGAAAGCGAGCGATTCGGCGCCGGGCGCGTGGAATTCCTTGCCACAGCCAGCACAGGTGATGGGCAGTCCGGCCGCCACGTTCAGCGTCGACTCGTTGCGCGCCCCGCAATGCGGGCACACGTGCGAGGCGACGCGGGAGAACAGGAGCCGCAGACTGTTGAGCAGTTCGGTCATCGTGCCGAACGTCGAACGGATGCCAGGCACCGTGGGCCGCTGGTGCAGGGCCAGCGCGGCCGGCACGTGCAGTACTTCGTCCACTTGGGCGCGACTGGCCTGGGTCAGGCGGCGTCGCGTGTACGTGGACAGCGCCTCCAAGTAGCGCCGCGAACCTTCCGCATACAGCACGCCGAGCGCCAGCGAGCTCTTTCCCGAACCGGAGACGCCGGCCACGCCCACCAGTTCGCCCAGCGGAATGTCGATGTCGATGTTCTTCAGGTTATGCACGCGCGCCCCGCGCACTTCGATCGCCTGCGGCCGTTGATTGTTGGTCATGCTCGGCACCGCTCCGCCGCCGCGCTATCTGACCTCTGTTCAAGTGTCACGCCGTCACCTCTTTCTCGACTTCGCCCTTGGCTGCCGCCGCCTGAGTTTCATGGTCTCCAGTATCATCACGGCCAACGACAGCGGCTGAACGCCGGACGAGAATCTTTCGTCTTGGGCACCGTCCGCCACCTGCAATCCGATTCCCCAGTTTCACTGATGGCCTTTGCGCCGGCGCGGTGTCAGCGCACCCATGCCATGCTGTTTCAGCGCGAATAGCAGCGCGCATGCCGCCGATGCGCGAATCCGGTTCCTTGCTGGTCGGGCTGGTCGGCGAGCGGCTGAATCTTGATTCGGCGTCGCGGCATCCGATCATCCTCCGGCGCTACGCGCTCTCAGCGGGGATTAAAGCAAAAAGGACCTCGTGAACTGGTTTTGATCAGGCCCCTCTATGCTGGACTGTCTGAATGACGACGAGCTGCACACCCTATACGGCTACCTGCAGCGCATCATCGACGCCTCCTCCGACGGCGTACCGGCTTCGACCGCCGAGGACGCCAAGAAGCGAGCGCTACTTATCGAGCACCCCAAGCGCAGGCACATGACGGCCGACCGCGCATAATTCGCGAACAGCCCACACAACTTTGCGGCCACGCAAACGACGGCCGCGCAATCGTTCAATCATTTAGTTACAAGGTCATCCAGCCGCACGATCATCCAGCTCCCCTTACAAGCACGTCCAATTCACCATTTACACGGCATTTTGCACCAAAACCCTACTTTAAAATGCGGCATTTTGCACCAAAGCCCCATTTTGAAATGCGGCATTTTGCACATACAAGGCAGAAAATGCTACCCTCATAAGGGATTCGGAAAGGAGCTGCCATGCTTGAGCGCAAAATCTCGGACGATCTGCTGGAATGGAAGCGGAGCGGTACCGGCAAAGCACTGCTGCTGACCGGCGCTCGCCAGATCGGCAAGAGCTACGCGGTACGCGAGTTCGCCAAGCACGAATACGCCCATTACCTTGAAATCAACCTGTACGAGAACAAGCAGGCGGCCCGAGCGCTCGCATCGGCGAACGACGTGCAGGAGTTCATCAGCCGCCTTACCTTGTTCTCACCTTCAACGCTCATTCCCGGTGATACGTTGATTTTCATCGACGAGGTGCAAGAGGCACCGGATGTGATGACCATGGTCAAGTTTCTGGTGGCCGATGGCCGTTTCGATTATGTGTTCTCCGGTTCCATGCTCGGCACTGAGTTCAAGGGCGTACGCTCCTACCCCGTTGGCTCGGTCATCGAAAAAACCATGCGTCCCATGGATTTTGAGGAATTCTGTTGGGCCATCGGCGTACAGAAGTCGACACTTGAAAACATCCGAGAATCCTGCCGGTCGGTCACGCCAATCGACCGGTACATTCACGATGCAATGATGACGAACTTCCGCACCTATCTGGTAGTCGGCGGCATGCCGGAAGTCGTGCAACGTTTTCTGGACACCAAGGGTGATTTGGCGGCTGTGCGCGCGGTGCAGAACGAGTTGAACCGGCAATATCGCCACGATATTTCGCAGTACGCAGGCAATCGCGCATTGCAGGTGCAGGAGATCTTCGACCAGCTCCCCACTCAGCTGATTGACGGTAACGGCAGATTCGCCGTCTCCTCCATCAGCCCCGGTGCTCGGTACGACCGCAATCAGAAGGATTTTCTTTGGCTTGTCGATGCGGGTGTGGCATTGAAAACCAACTGCGTCACCGAGCCGAAAACACCATTGAAACGCACGGCGCAATCACCGAAGTTCAAACTGTACCAGTCTGATACCGGTATGCTCATGGCACGATACCCGCAACCGACCGCGCAAGCCGCATACCTTGATGATTCCTCACCGAATCTGGGTGCCATCTACGAGAACGTGATTGCTCAGGAGCTGACGGCGCAAGGCATTCCGCTGTATTACTACATGGCAAAGAAACATGGTGAAGTCGATTTCATCGCTGACACGAACGCCGATTCTGTGATGCCGTTCGAGGTCAAGTCGGGGCGCAGCTACCGCACGCACGCCGCCATCGACGCCGTATTGGCCAATGCCGAATATCGCATCTCGCAGGGCGTGGTGCTGTCCCGCTCCAATATTGCGCAGGACGGCGGAACAACCTATCTTCCGCTGTATGCCACGTACTGCTTGCGAGATGTCTGCAATCTGGCCTCACCCTCGACCGTCAGCACCATCGGCGACTTTTCGCTGACGGTGCACCCCGTGTAGGCTTCGCATCGGTGCGCGCTTTACCACTGCGCGCACAGGGCGTTGAAGGCGTCATCGAGGCTCGCGCCAAGCCGGCGGGCCTCGTCGGCATAGGTCTTGGCCGCGCGCACCAGCGGTTCGGGAATCGGCTTGACCCGTTTTACACGCGCCGCGCGGCCGGCACCGGTGTCGATGATGCCGCAGTCGGCGAGTTCGGTGTACGCCTTGGCCACGGTTCCCGACGCGATGCGCAGTGTCCACCGGTTCGCCGGAATCGGCCTACCAGACCGGCACCCCGGCCACTACCCCATCGAGCAGCTGCTTATTCCGATCGAGGGCACGGCTTATACATCGGCGCGACCTGACTCAAGCCGTTCGCCACGTGCGGCGCTTTCGGCATCACCGACGAGGCCCTCGCCCAGTCCGCTGCACAGTACAAGGCACTGCTCGCCGAGTAACAGGTGACCGGTTTGCGTCACCACAATCGTTCAGCGTAAACCGCGTCAGACACATCACAACGTCCGTATGTATGCGGCCCTACAAAGGGGACGCATACATACGGACGTTAAATACCACTGCGGTAAACCCCGTCACACCACGCGATTAGAACCGGATCAACGCCTTAATAACTTTGCGCTGGTCCATAGCCTCATAAGCGTCCTGAATATGGTCGAGGTCATATTCGGCGGTGAACACGCGGCCAGGGTTAATCTCGCCTTTAAGCACCGCATCCAGCAGACCACCGTCAATATCGTAGTGGCGCACGGGAGCCGGGCCGCCCTTGATGCCGATGTTGCCGTAGAACGTGCCTTCGGCGCTGATCTCCACGTCGTGCGGCAGACCCACACGACCAATCACGCCACCGCGGCGAATCAGGCCAATCGCCGTGTCGAAGGACTGCTTGGAGCCCACGCATTCGAGCACCGCGTCCGCACCATAGCCACCGGTCATCTCCAGCACCTTGTCAATAGCCTCTTGGCCACGCTCGGGCACGATATCAGTCGCACCGAATTCGCGGGCGAGCGCCGCGCGATCCTCGTGACGGCTCATGGCAATAATGCGCGTGGCACCACGCATCTTGGCGGCAATCACACCGCACAGGCCGACTGCACCATCGCCCATGACCACGGCTGTGTCACCGGGCTTGACCTCGGCAGAAACCGCCGCGTGATAACCGGTGGACATCACATCGGAAATGGTCAGCAGCGATGCGAGCTGTTCATCGGAATAATCTTCCGGTGAACCGGGCACCTTGACCACGGTGCCGTCCGCCTCGGGCACACGCAGGTATTCGGCCTGACAAGCGGAGAAGTAGCCCCCGTGCGGGCACACGGATTCGAAGCCGGCCTTGCATACCGGGCACTTGCCGCAGCTGTACGGGAATGGCACGACCACGAAATCACCTGGCTTAACGGATTCGACCGCCGCGCCAGTCTCCTCGACCACGCCAATGGCTTCGTGGCCCACCTGACTGTGTGCGGCCTGTCCGCTCAGCCCACGGAAGAACCACAAATCAGAGCCGCATACACAGGTGCGCACCATGCGAATCACGATGTCATCATCCTGCTGAAGTGCCGCCTTTGGCACTTCTTCCACGGTCATCTTGCCAGGCTCAACGAAAATCGCGGCTTTCATGGTTTCAGACATATTCACAACTCCTTGTTTCCGGCACCGAGCGATTAGGGCCCGTTATCCTCATGTTCCATTAAACGACAATCAATCTGTATTAGCCAATAGCCATAAACCATGTTGAGCCATACCCACGAGGTATGGAAGCAACCAAGCAATTCATCTACGTGCTTTATCGCCTCACGGCAACCAAGTTCATCGGCATTGCAGAAGTCTCTTGCCGAAATCCACCGCGATAGGCCAATATCCGAGATACTGCTGCCGTTTGTTGTCGCCGCCACGAGTAGGCTAAGGAACCGGCGATGGAACCCGCCTGAACTCGTTTCGAACCGCACACTGCTGATAGTTCCTACACACGATTTGATATTGCATGGAATCGTTGTGTCTTCAGCAGGATTCAGCGGTTTCAGGAAAGGCTATTATGGATTCGCAATCCCCATCCGCAGGTGCCCGGCCGATTACGCACACGACCACTCCCCCGGCGCGCAAGCTCCCCGATATTCATCTTGATATTGTGTTGGTCGTCTTCTGCGGCGGTGCGATCGGCACCGCTATCCGCTATGCGTTCGCACAGATTCCCGCGGCTGGCAGCTTCCATACCGGCACGTTTGTGGCCAACATGCTGGCTTGCTTCTGCTATGCAGGGTTGACCGCTTACTTGGCCGGCGCTTCCCGGTTCGGCGCACGTTCCAAAGAACTTGCCAGTCGCGGACTCGGCATGGGCGTATGCGGTGGTTTGTCTACGATGTCGACACTCGCGCTGGAAGGTTTTACCGCAATCCGCGACGGTCAGGTGGCGGCCGGCATTGCCTATCTACTGGTGACGTTCGCGCTGGGTCTGGTTTGTGCGTCTGCCGGCGTGTGGGCAGGAACGCATCTGGCCGGCTCCTCGAACGTATCCGCCGAAGCGTCCGCTGATACGAATGCCGCTACGACCAGCAAGGGAGGTAAGGCGTGATGACCGTATTCCTACCAATCTTGGTCTGCCTGTGCGGCGGCGTAGGCGCCTCCTGCCGCTATCTGCTTGACGTGACCATCAAAACGTACTGGCAGCGCGCATTCCCACTTTCCACGTTCACCATCAATCTCATCGCCGGATTCCTAGCCGGTTTGGTCGCGGCGCTGGCACTCGGCGGGACACTTGATGAACCATGGCGGCTAGTGCTGGCCACCGGTTTCCTCGGCGGCTTCTCCACGTTCTCGACCGCAATCAACGAAATGGTGACGCTCTTCCGCAAACACCGCTACCCCACCGCAGCGGCCTATCTGGTGCTGTCGCTGGGTGTGCCGGTCGTTGCTGCGGCCTGCGGTTTTCTCGTCTGACCGCCACGCCGATTCCCGACGCGGTCAGCGGTATCATTGCGAGGTCGAACGTCACAGGTACATCCGGGAGGTATATGGGCATGGCGAACAATGGAGCGGATGTGAAGCCGAATCAAGGTGTGGGCGCCACAAATACCTCGACCACAACGAATACTGCGGAAAATACCGTGGGCACGGCAACCCCGAAGCAAAATGGACTCGCCGTGCTGGGCAAGTATGTGGGTGTTTCCGCCACGCAGACCATTGTGGAGTATGCGACGTTCGCCATTCTGCACTTGATCGGCGTACCCTCACAGATCGCCAACGGCATCGCCGTGGTGTGTTCGGCGACCTACAACTTCGTGATGAACCGCAACGTGACATTCAAATCGTCCAGCAACTTCACCCGTTCCGTGGCGCTGTTCGTGCTGCTGTGGATCTGGAACTTCACGTTCAGCACGCTGCTGATCGGCTGGATGCCGGGTGCGACCGGGCTGAGTCCATATGTGGTGAAGTTCATTGCGATGGCCTGCCAGTTCGGCTGGGGTTATCCGTTGTGCAAGTACGTGATTTTTAGGTGACACATTCCAATTGCTCACTGTCGTTCGCCTTCGCCTATTTGTATTTGGAGCGCTTATCAGAAGAACAGCATCGCAACACCTGCAGCGAAGCACATGAGCAGAATCGATGTCAGGAAGCTGGCGAGCATCGGCTTCTTGCCCTTGGAAGCGATGGCCTTGAAGTTCACGTTGATGCCGAGCGCGGCCATGGCCATGCCGAGCACGATGTACGCAAAGTCCACGAGCTGCGGGGTGATGGAGGTGACGAACGGTACGAAGGTGCCGATAATCGAAGCGCCGATGAAGCCGAGCATGAACCACGGGAAGGCCACGGTCTTCTTGCCGGTGCTCTGAACCTCGGAATGCTTCTTCTCCCACCAGATGGCGATGATGATGGCCGCGAACACAAGCATGAGCACGCGGGAAAGCTTCATGATGGTGGCGATGTCCACCGCGCCGAACGCGTCGCCGCCCGCGACCGCGTGGGCGATTTCGTGCAGGGAAGCACCGGCGGTGATGCCCAGCTGGTCCTTGGTCATGCCGGTCAGCGGGCCGAGCGCGATCTCCAGCAACGCGAACACAGTACCCATAATGGCTACGATGGCCACGGCCATGGTCACGTCGTTGTCCTTCTCGTCCTGCTTGTCCTCAGGCACCTTGATGGAACCGGCCAGGCCCATGACGGCGGCCGCACCGCAGATGCCGGTGCCACCGGCGGTCAGGATGGCGAGCATCGGGTCGACACCGAGTTTGCGGGCGATGGCATAGCACACGATGATGGTCAGCGTAACGACCACAGCGGCGATCGGCAGACACTTGATGCCCTGCGTGAACAGCACGGCGAGGTTGAGCTTGAAACCGAGCAGGATGATGCCGAGGCGCAGCAGCTTGTTGGAAATCAGGCCAGCGGCGTCCTTGACGCCTGCCTTGCGGCCATCATTGGAACCGACGTAGGCACTGCGGATCGGGAACTGGATGATCATACCGATGAGCAGCGCGATGATGAGCGCGCCGAACAGGCTGAATCCGGGGAACTGCTTGAGCCAGGAGGCGAACAGCGAGGCCAGCAGAGTCAGAACACCAATGAACAGCATGTCAACGGTGGCAATGCGCTTCCACCATTTTGTACAGAACTCTCTCATGATGTCTATTGAAGCTCAAGCGTTTACATCGGTCAAATCATTGCAACCAATACATATCATCGATTTTGTCGATACCTAATTGATCTCCCTCTGATGAGAGAGGTGGCCGCCGCAGGCGGACGGAGGGAGAGAAACAACGTTCGCAACCTCCCCTCAGTCGACTATCTGACTACCCGCGCAGCGCAGCAATAATCGTCTCCGCCAACTCCCGCTGATCGTGCGTCAGACCGGATCTCGGCACCAGCGCATAGAACCGCCGCACAAACTCATCGCCAAGCTCCCGCTGCACCGGCACGCCCGCCGGCACGGCGGCTTCCGAAATCAACGACTGCCCGAACCCGGCGGACAGCGCCGCCACAATCGCCGCATTACTGGACACTTCCATCGTGCGTGCAGGCACAACCTGAGCGGTCTTGAAATACAGATCCGTGTAATACCGCACGCCGGAACCGTGTTCGCGCACCATCCACACGCCGTCAGGCTCCCCCGCCAACACCAGCCGGTCCTCGCACAGGGTGACGCGGTCCACCGAATCGTTCACGATCGGCTTTTCCACCACGCCGAGCTGCACGGCCTTCATGCTGGCCTGTTCGAGAATCGCATCCGAGTTCATCACGTGTACAGCGAAGTCGAAACCGTCCATGTCCCGAGCCATCACCGGCAACGCCTTCGGCAGCAGAATCGCCGCGGTCGTGTGCGAGAACGACACGGCCAGCGGCTCACGCGCCTCCTGCACGCGGGCGACGCTTTGCTGGTGGTCGATCACGCAGATGGCAGTGAACACCACGGCCAGCACCACGGCCACGGTGGCCATGTTGAGTGCGACGAACTTGAGGCGCAGCTTCTTCAGCATGATGTGTCCTCCTCCGCGTTGACGGAGAAGCGGTAACCGGCGCGCCGCAGCGTCTCGATGCGTGCCGATGATCCCAAGAACTTCATCTTCTTGCGCAGAAACGACACGTATGCCTCCACGTTGTTGTCCTCCGCCTCCGACTCCAGGCCCCATACCTTGGAGATGATGTCCTCCTTGGGAATGACGGCCCGGGGGGTGGCCAGCAGCAGGCGGAGCACGTCGAACTCCTTGAAACCCAGCCGGACGGATTTTTCCCCGCAGCGCAGACTGCGGGTGGGGGTGTCCAGCACCAGATCCCCGGCGGCGAGCTGCTCACCGATCACCTCGCCCTGCCGCCGGGTGAGCGCCCGCACCCGGGCCAGCAGCTCCCCGATGTCGAAGGGCTTGGTCATATAGTCGTCCGCGCCGTGATCCAGCCCCGCGATCTTGTCCGGGATCTCATCCCGGGCGGTGAGCATCAGAATGGGGGTGGAGACGTGGGCGCAGCGCAGGCGGCGGGCCACCTCAAAGCCGCCCACCTTGGGAAGCATCACATCGAGCACGATGGCGTCGTACTGCCCGGTGAGGGCGTAGTCCAGCCCGTCCGCCCCGTCAAACACCACGTCGGCCTGATAGCGCTGCTCCGCCATGATCTGGCCCAGCGCCTCGGCCAGGCGGCGCTCGTCCTCTACAATCAAGATGCGCATATCTCCTGTCCTTTCTGCGTTTTTCTCTATTATAAAAGAGAGAACTGAAATCTGTCTGAAATGTATTATAAGCGGGGCGGCGAACAAAAGGATTTACAGAGTGTTAACAATCTCACGCGGCCCTTTTTCAGAGTAATTTCAGTTCCTCCCCCTATACTGGCCTCCGAAACCGGAACAGAAGGGGAGGACGATTGCATGCAGTTGACGGCATTGCGGAAGAAAGCGGAGGGGAGTGCGCCGCCCGAGCGGAAGCCCGGCCGGCGGCTGACGGTGAGGCGCGGGGCGGCGCTGCTGCTGGTTCTGGCCCTGGCGGCCGGCGCCGCCCTCGGGGGAAAGGCCCTGTTTTTCAGCGGGGAGGAGCAGACGCCCCTGACGGAGCAGACCACCTATGGCAGCCTGTCCACAACGCTCTCCGGCACCGGAACCACCATGCCGACGGACAGCGTTACGTACACCACCGCCTCGGAGGCGGAGATCACCGGCGTATACGTCTCCGCCGGCGACACGGTGGAGGTGGGCGAGCTGCTCTACACCCAGGACGATTCAGAGCTGGACGACCAGATTGAGGAGTATCAGGATCAGATTACCGAGCAGGAAAACCAGCTGGACGATTACCAGGAGCAACTCGCCCAGCTCCAGGAGGAGATCGCAGCCCTCACCGTGACAGCTCCCTTTG
>ERZ827522.2161-NODE-2161-length-14200-cov-25.865253_pt1 | contig 14200 bp, 9 predicted proteins | sample MGYA00519580_ERZ827522 | MGnify/ENA primary metagenome ERZ827522 (study PRJEB31778, sample SAMEA3449340) | human gut metagenome | biome: human gut; feature: human-associated habitat; material: faeces | place: United Kingdom | collected 2010/2012 ... | reverse complement strand
TGCAGGATCTCCGGGACCTGCCGCAGGATGCGCAGGGCATAGACCATCTGGTCGTCATAGTCCATCTGCCTGGCATTGCGCAGCGCCTGCTGATAGGCGCGGTAAAGCGCAGGGAAGCAGTCCAGCTCCTTCCACAGCAGGTCCAGCTCCTCCTTGCCCAGCATCTGATTTTTTGCATAGGCGATGAGCGTGCGGGCCTGCTTGAGCTCGGCGTCCGTCGGGTATTCGCCCTTGCACCGGAAATACAGCACGCGCAGCAGGGCGGTCTGCTCTGCCTCGCTCGAGAGCAGGGAAAAGGCGGTCCGTCCCATCCGCTGCTCATAGGCGCGGATGATGCGCGCGGAGACGCCGTTGATCGTGCGAAACTCCATCCGGCTGCCGAGCTCCTCGCCGAACAGGGAAGAGAAGCGGCTTCGCATGTCGCGGGTGGCAGCGACGGTATAGGTCATGGTGAGGATCTCCTCCGGGCGGACGTTGCAGCACTGCACGAGATAGCCCAGCCGCGTCACGAGTACGGTCGTTTTGCCGCTGCCGGGGACGGCCAGCAGCAGGACGGCCCCCTCGACCGCTCCGACGGCTGCCTGCTGCTGCGCATTGAGCTGCAGACCGTGCGCGCGGAGGAAGCCCGCCAGCACTTCAGCAGAAGGCATGGACACGAAGGCGCTCCATGGCCTCGACGAGCCGGCTGTGCGGCAGGGCCAGATTCATCCGGATGGAGTCCGGCCACGCAAACGCCGCGCCGTCCTGCCAGACGACGCCGGCACGCGCGCCGCGCTCCTCCAGCTCCCGCAGCGTCATATGGTGCTCCTGCAGCCACGCGGTGCAGTCCAGAAACAGCATGTAGGTGCCCTGGGGCCTGGAGACCTCCACGCCTTCAAAGCGGCGGGCGATAAAGTCGCAGGCGAAATCCACATTGGCCGTCAGCACCTGGCACAGCTCGTCCACCCACTCGTAGCCTTCGGGCCGGTACGCGCCGAGGAGCGCGTGCATGGAGAGCACGTTCATGGAATTGTAGTGGGACAGGGAGGCTTCCTTCTCCACGCGGTCCCGCAGAACGGGGTTGTAAATAATGTGGTAGCTGCCCACAAGACCCGCCAGGTTGAACGTTTTGGAGGGGGCGTATACGGCAACGGTGCGGCTGCGGGCGTCCTCGCTGACGCTCTGCGTGGGGATATGCCTGTGCCCGCCGAGGATGATGTCCGACCAGATCTCGTCGGACACGACCATTACATCGTGCTTTTTGTACAGCTCCATGGCGCGCTCCAGCTCCCAGCGCTCCCACACGCGGCCGCAGGGGTTGTGGGGCGAGCAGAACACGGCGGCGTGGACCCTGTTGTCCACGATCTTTTTTTCCATGTCCTCAAAACCCATGCGCCAGACATTGTTTTCGTCTTTTACCAGCGGGCTGTGGACGATGTTGTAGCCGTTGTTCTCCAGGCTGTGGGTGAAACCGATGTAGGTGGGAGAGTGCAGCAGGACATTGTCTCCGCGGGAGCAGAAAATGTTCAGCGCGCTGACAACGCCGCCCAGCACGCCGTTTTCATAGCCGATGCACTCCTTTGTCAGGCCGGTGACGCCGTTGCGCGTTTCGTGCCAGCGGATGATGGAAGCAAAATATTCCTCCGTGGGAGAAAAATAGCCGTAGGCCGGATGCCGGGCGCGGGCGATGATGGCCTCGGGAATGGTGGGCACAGTGGGGAAGTTCATATCCGCCACCCACATGGGAATGGCGTCGAAGCCCTCCTTCGGAGCGCCGGGTGCGAAGCCGGGCGCGCCCAGTGCATCCACGGCGATGGCGTCTTTGCCGCGGCGGTCCATGATACTGGTAAAATCGTATTTCATAGGCTCCTGCTCCTTTCACCCGCCGGAACGGGCGTTGAAAATACTGCTGTAAAGCAGCTTAAATGTTAAGCAGCTTCATAATAACACCGCACAGGGCCGCGTGCAAGGGGGAGCGCTTCTTTTTTATATGGTTCGTCCTTTTTAACAAAAGCCGCGCGTGTTTTTGCACACCCTGACGAAGCGCCGCTGTGCGCTTTCAGGTGAAGTATTCGCGGCTGCGCCGCACGTCGTCCGCATAGGCCTCGTTGATGCGCCGCTGGATGGAGAGGTAGGTGGCGAGCTCCGCCTCGGTGAACCCCTCCAGGCGCCGGAAGGTCAGCGCCTGGCACTGCTTGTCGAAGGCGGCGTGGTCCCGGTATACATGCTCCCCGGCGGGGGTGAGGCGGAGCATTACCTGGCGGTTGTTGGCGGCGTTGCGCACCTGTTCCACCCAGCCCTTGTCCCGCAGCCTGCGCACGAGCTGGGAGCAGGCGCTGGGCGTTTTGCGCACCATATTTGCAAGGTCGGTGACGGTGACGCCGGGGTGAAGGGCGATCCGGTCGATGAGATGCGCCTCCGCCTGGTACAACACATTTTCACCGTAGGAATGAGGCAGGGAATCGTATTCGCTCATCAGGTCATAGGCGGTGTCCTGCGCGGCCCATATTTGCTCCAGAAGCTCCTCGCGCTTTTTGCTCATGGCGCCACCCCTTTCTTTGCTCCTATTGTACTTTCTTTTTGCGGCCGCTGCAAGCCGTGCTCAGGGCTCGCGCAGCAGCTCAAATTCGTTTTTGCGGAAACGGATGAGGCCCTCCGCGCGCATCCTGCCCAGCTCGGCGGAAAGCGCGCTGCGGTCCACGCCAAGGTAATCCGCCAGCTGCTGGCGGTCGAAGGGAATGGCGAAGCTGCGGCTGTTTTCCCGCAGCGCCTGGGCGGAAAGGTAGGACAGCAGCCGCCCGCGGATGGTTTTGGGCGAGGTGTGGAAAATGCGGCGGGAGAGCGCGAGGTTCTTCTGCGATGTCACGGCCAGCAGGTTGCGGATGAGCGCCGCATGGTGGGCGCAGGCGGAGGGACAGGTGCGCAGCAGGCGCGCCGTATTCAAAAACAGCACCTCGGTGCGCTGGGCCGCCACGGCGTCCACCATCAGCGGTTCGCCCGGCAGACAGGCATAGGTTTCGGCAAAAACCTGCCCGGGGCCCACATGGCCCAGAATGCTCCGGCTGCCCCAGACGTCCACGCTCTCGATGTTGACGCCGCCGGAGAGCACCAGGCCCAGCGCTTCCACGGTGTCCCCAGCATGGCAAATGACGCGGTCCTTTTCGTAAACGCGGCGCTCGGCGCGCAGGCATTGCAGCATATCGGCGGTTTCCCGGGGGGAGCAGCCCCGGAACAGCGCGGTTTGAGAGAGAAATAAAAAGTCCATGGCGCCCCTCCTTTTGTTGGAATAACAACGAACCGTTTGGGGAAATCATAGTATACTCTATCCGGAAAGTCAAGAAAAGCATCCCTGCCGCGCGCCGGCAGGGGGAAGGTCGGCGTCTTGACAAACTATACTAAAATGGTATAATAGACATGACCGGAAAACGCGGATGTGCCGCGCGGCCCGGCAGAAACAAGCGGAGGGCTATGCATGAGAACGAATGGACCGGCTTTGTGCCCGGCGTATGGGAAAAAGAAATCGACGTCCGGGACTTCATCCAGAAAAATTATACACCCTATGACGGGGACGACGCGTTCCTTGCCGGGCCGACGGAGGACACGAAGGCGCTTTGGCAGCAGGTGCTGGAGCTTTCCAGAGCCGAGCGCGAGGCGGGCGGCGTGCTGGACATGGACACCCGCGTCATCTCCACCATCACCTCCCACGCGGCGGGCTATTTGGACAAGGAGAAAGAGACCATCGTGGGCTTTCAGACGGAAAAGCCGTTCAAGCGTGCGCTGATGCCCTACGGCGGCATCCGCATGGCGCAAAAGGCCTGCGAGGACAACGGCTATCATGTGGACCCGGAGGTCGTGGAATTTTTTACAACACACCGCAAAACGCACAACGCGGGCGTGTTCGACGCATATACGCCCGAAATGCGGGCCTGCCGCTCCAGCCATATCATCACCGGCCTGCCGGACGCCTACGGCCGGGGCCGCATCATCGGCGATTACCGCCGTGTGGCACTGTACGGCGTGGACCGGCTGATCGAGGACAAACGGCACCAGAAGGACACCACCCGCGTCATCATGTATTCCGACGTCATCCGCGAGCGGGAGGAGCTCAGCGAGCAGATCCGCGCGCTGGACGACTTGAAAAAGCTGGGGGAGATCTACGGCTTCGATATCTCCCGTCCGGCGAAGGACACCCGTGAGGCCATCCAGTGGCTGTACTTCGGGTATCTTGCGGCGGTAAAGGAGCAGAACGGCGCGGCCATGAGCCTGGGCCGTACCTCCACGTTCCTGGACGTGTACGCCCAGCGCGACCTTGCGGCGGGCGTTTACACCGAGCGGCAGATCCAGGAGTTTGTGGACCACTTCATCATGAAGCTCCGGCTCATCAAGTTTGCCCGCACGCCCGAATACAACGACCTGTTCTCCGGCGACCCGCAGTGGGTGACGGAATCCATCGGCGGCGTGGGCATCGACGGGCGGCACATGGTCACCAAAATGTCCTACCGTTACCTGCACACGCTGCAGAATCTGGGCACCGCGCCGGAGCCCAACCTGACGGTGCTGTGGTCCACCCGTCTGCCGGAAAGCTTCAAGCGCTTCTGTGCGAAAACCTCCATCGAATCGTCCAGCGTGCAGTACGAGAACGACGACCTGATGCGCGTGACCCATGGCGACGATTACGCCATCGCGTGCTGCGTGTCCTCCATGCGCGTGGGCAAGGAGATGCAGTTCTTCGGTGCGCGCGCCAACCTGGCCAAGTGCCTGCTGTATGCCATCAACGGCGGTATGGACGAAAAGCTGCATGAGCAGATTGGCCCTCACTATGCCCCCATCACTGCAGAGTACCTGGATTATGACGAAGTTATTGCCAGGTATGACGTTATGATGGATTGGCTGGCAGGCCTGTACGTCAATGTGCTGAACCTGATCCAGTACATGCACGACAAGTACTACTATGAGGCGGCGGAAATGGCCCTGATCGATACCGATGTGCGCCGCACATTTGCCACCGGTATTGCCGGCTTCAGCCATGTAGTTGACTCCCTGAGCGCAATCAAGTACGCCAAGGTCAAGTGCGTGCGTGACGAGACCGGTCTGGTTACCGATTACGAGATCGAGGGCGAATTCCCCCGTTACGGCAACGATGACGACCGCGCCGATGATATCGCTGTCTGGCTGCTGCGCACCTTCCTGGAGAAGATCAAGCGCCGCCACACCTACCGCAACTCCGAGGCTACCACCTCTATCCTGACCATCACCTCCAATGTGGTATACGGTAAGGCAACCGGCGCAATGCCGGATGGCCGCGCAGCCTTTACCCCGTTTGCCCCCGGTGCAAACCCGGCTTACGGCGCAGAGCAGAACGGCCTGCTGGCCAGCCTGAACAGCGTTGCCAAGCTGCCCTACCACTGGGCACTGGACGGCATCTCCAACACCCAGACCATCAACCCCGACGCTCTGGGCCACAGCGAGGGCGAGCGCGTTGAGAACCTGGTCCAGGTTATGGACGGCTACTTTGACCAGGGCGCCCACCACCTGAACGTCAACGTCTTTGGCACTGAAAAGCTGATCGATGCCATGGAGCACCCGGAGAAGGAAGAGTACGCCAACTTCACCATCCGTGTTTCCGGCTATGCTGTCAAGTTCATTGACCTGACCCGCGAACAGCAGATGGACGTTATTGCTCGTACCTGCCACAAGAAGATGTAATTGCTGCGGCGTGACTGTCGACTAGCATACAAGGCCCGCGGCTGCGTTTTGCGGCCGCGGGCTTTTTGGGCAAATGCGTGGTATAATAGTGGAGGAAACGCAGGACTCCAGCCCCGTCACACGTTGAAAAATGCGTATACCCCAGTAGGGCGGGGTCACCCGCCCCTGCCACATCCCAAACCCAACACCAACCGCAAAAGAGGTAATATTCCATGGAGCAAAACACCCCCATCACCGGCCGCATCCATTCGGTCGAAACGTTCGGCCTTGTCGATGGCCCCGGCGTGCGGTATGTCCTGTTTGTGCAGGGCTGTGCCATGCGCTGCCGCTATTGCCATAACCCCGAAACCTGGCCCTGCACCATTGGGGAGCAGCAAACCCCGGCCCAGGCCCTGCAAAAAGCCCTGCGCTATCGCACTTACTGGAAAAATAACGGTGGCCTGACCGTCAGCGGCGGTGAACCGCTGTTACAGATCGACTTTGTGTCGGAGCTGTTCCGCCTGGCCAAACTGCAGGGCGTGCATACCACCCTGGATACCGCCGGCCAGCCCTACACCACCGCGGAACCGTTCTATTCCAAGTTTGAGACCCTGATGCAGAACACCGACCTGGTGATGCTGGACCTGAAAGCCTTTTACCCGGACCGCCACAAGGCCCTGACTGGCTGCGATAACACCCCCATTCTGGATATGGCGCGCTGGATGGGCGAACATGGCAAATCCATGTGGATCCGCCACGTTCTGGTGCCCGGGCTGACGGACGATGAAGCCGAGCTGCGGGAGATGAGCGATTTTATCAAATCCCTTGGCAGCGTGCGCCGCGTGGAGGTGCTGCCCTACCATACCCTTGGCCTGTTCAAGTGGGAAAAACTTGGCATCACCTACAGCCTGGATGGCGTTCAGCCGCCCAGCGAGGAAGCGGTTCAGCGCGCTGAAGAGCTGCTTTGCATCAAGGATTATCCGGATTTCAAAAAGTAAGGCAAGCTGTGCCGCTAAACGCGAAAATTTATTTCAAAAACAGATAAAAAGTGCTTGACGAACCACTTGAAACATGGTATAGTATATGCATGGTTAGCGAGGACTAACCGACAGGGCCGCTTTTGCTGACGGCGCATGGAATGCCTCCCATCGCCGTGGCCCAGAAAAGGAGCAGGTTTGCTCCCTGCTCCTGTCAAAGTCAGGCAGTTCTCCGTTTCAGGTGTTTGCTCTGCACCTTTTTCATTGCCTGAATCAAAACAATATAGCCCTCTCCCCAGCTGCTCCTTGGGAAGAGGGCTTTATTGTTTTGTTTTTATGTGGAGGTTGGGGAAGAATGGGGGCGGGTGGAAGATATAAGGCAATACCGCATAATTCTAAGTGCCGATACGGCGAGCGAGGTGCGGCAGATGCCAAGCCAAAAGCGCAGATAATACTGGATGTCTTATCGAGCATTTTGGCAACGCAGATGCCGTGCCGCAGCTGCCGGAGCGGTGCTTAAGCCGCAAGGCGGGAATTGTGCGGTGTTGCCATAAATTACGGATCCACGGTGTGGGCCGCGCCGGTACCTCTACCGTGTTCCTGCAGGCTGTATTTGCCCTGTGTGATTCCACAAAGACTCTACGCTGCCTGGTGCCGGCAAGTCGGGCAGGAAGATTCAAAAACGAAAAAACCGCGAAAAACGATGAAAATAAGACGCGGACCCAAGATGCAATATATCCTGCTGTTTTTGATAATTATAGCTAAAATGATTGAAAGCCACATCTTAATATGATAAAATGTAAATATTCATATGACATAAAGAGGAAAGAAAAAAGCTGGTTTTGCCCTGTGGGGAAAAGGCCTTTGCGGGCTTGCAGGCAAAACGGCATTGCGGTAGCTTTGCCGCAAAATACTGGTGCTGCCTTATCAACGGGGCGCAGTGGTATGCAGGCCGGCGGGCCTGGGATATGAAGAAAACTTGGAAGAAAAGGGAAACAGGGTATGATTACAAAGCGCGAAAAGCTGCAGTATGTCTATGTCTTTTTAACAGACCTTGCAGCTCTGGCCGCCAGTGTGATTCTGGCATGGCTGATCGTTGGCGGCATTATGGGGCAGCTGCTGCCTTACAGTGTTCTGGATTGGGTTCAGGCGCTGGTTTTGCTGGTGCTGGCCTATACCGTTACATTTTTCTGTTTTGACCAGACGGAAAACATTGTCAAGCGTACCCGCGGGCAGGAAGCCAAACTTTCCATCAAGTCCAACCTGCTGATGATGGTGATCTATTCTGCTTTTCTGACGCTGTCCAAAGCGGTTTTGCAGGATTCCCGCTATTTTCTGGTGGGGGTCGTGTCGTTTAACCTCTTCCTGCTCCCGGCGGCCCATGGCCTGCTCAAAAAGCTGTTGGTAAAAGCCCCTGACAGTCTCCAGAACGAAACGCTGGTTGGCATTGTTACCACCGGTGACCATGCAGGCAAGATGATCCGTGAGATCAGCAACGACTGGTCCCGCCGTGTGTGCGGTGTGGCCCTGCTGGAAGCCACGGGGGATGCAATCGGTACCAAGGTGGAGAATATTGAGATAAAAGCCAATTATGATACCTTTATGAACTGGCTGCGCCGCGCCGCTTTGGATGAAGTGTATATCGATGTTCCGATGGACAGCGGCGAATCCTTTATCCCGTACCTGGAAGAGATGGAAAGCATGGGCCTGACCGTACATTTCCACATGCCGCTGCTGGACCGCATCGAGGAAAGCTGCTGCAACGAAACCAGCTCCGCCCGCCTGTGCCGCGATTTGGGCCGCTGCGCTGGCGGCAACCTGGTTACCATGGCTACCATTGAACCCAAGCTGCGGGACCAGCTCCTGAAGCGCCTGATGGATATTTTGGGCAGCCTGGTGGGCTGCATCATCAGCATCCCCATCATTGCCATTACAGCCATCCCCCTGAAACTGGAAAGCCCCGGCCCGCTCTTCTTTAAGCAGAAGCGCGTGGGCCGCAATGGCCGTGTTTTCTACATCCATAAGCTGCGCAGCATGTATATGGATGCCGAGGAACGCAAAAAGGAACTGATGGCCCAGAACGAGATGAACGGCCTGATGTTCAAAATGCAGGATGATCCCCGCATTACCAAGGTGGGTAAGTTTATCCGCAAAACAAGCATTGACGAACTGCCGCAGTTCTTTGATGTTCTGCGCGGAGATATGAGCCTTGTCGGCACCCGCCCGCCCACGCTGGACGAGTATAAACAGTACGAAAGCCACCACAAGCGCCGCCTTTCCATGAAACCGGGCATCACCGGCCTATGGCAGGTCAGCGGCCGCAGCGATATTGAGGATTTTGAGGACGTTGTCAAACTGGACGTTCAATACATTGATAACTGGAGCCTGTGGGGCGATATAAAAATCCTCTTCAAGACCGTATGGGTCGTCTTTGCCGGCCGGGGGGCAAAGTAAATCGTTAAATGCGTGGCATGGCAACCTAAAATATAAGGCAACACCGCACAATTCCCGCCTTGCGGCTTAAGCACCGCTCCGGCGGCTGCGGCACGGCATCTGCGTTGCCAAAATGCTCGATAAGACATCCAGTATTATCTGCGCTTTTGGCTTGGCATCTGCCGCACCTCGCTCGCCGTATCGGCACTTAGAATTATGCGGTATTGCCATAAAAACATCAATCCGGAACCCATTCTTTCAACACAATAAGCGGAGCAGGGAACTGCTCCACTTTTTTACAACAAAAACGCAGGAGGTACTTTGATTATGGCTGCAACGCAAAACAGGGATATGGGGAGCGGCAGCATTCCCAAGCTGCTGGCCCAGCTGGCACTGCCCGCGGTGGTGGCGCAGGTGGTAAACCTGCTGTATAACATTGTGGACCGCATCTATATCGGCCATATGCCGGAGGTCGGCGCATCCGCGCTGACGGGCGTTGGCCTGTTTACCCCCATTTTGATGCTGATTACCGCGTTTGCCATGCTGTGCGGCTCCGGCGGCGCGCCCCGCGCGGCCATTGCCATGGGCCGCGGCGATGACGATGCCGCCGAAAAAATCATGGGCAACTGCTTTACGCTGCTGCTGATTCTGGCGGCTGTGCTGACCGTTGTGTTTTATTTCGCTGCGCCGTCTCTGCTGGTGCTGTTCGGTGCCAGCGAAAAAACGCTGCCTTATGCGCTGGATTACGCCCGCATCTATATCATCGGCACTATTTTTGTGCTCATCGTTATGGGCATGAACCCCTTTGTCACCACCCAGGGCTTTGCCACGTTCAGCATGATGACCACCGTGATCGGCGCTGTGTGCAACATCATCCTGGACCCCATCCTGATTTTTGCCCTCAATATGGGGGTGCGCGGTGCCGCCACGGCGACTGTCATCAGCCAGGCAGTGGGCGCGGTGTGGGTGCTGCGCTTTTTGACCGGCAGCCGCACCAGGCTGCGCCTGAGCGTGAAAAACATGCCGCTGGTGGGAAAAGTCATCGGCCCCTGCCTTGGGCTGGGCGTTTCCACCTTTGTGATGATTGCCACCGAAAGTATCCTTTCCATCAGCTTCAACTCCAGCCTGGCACGCTATGGCGGCGATATCGCCGTCGGCGCCATGACCATCATCACCAGCGCCACCCAGCTGCTCAGCATGCCGGTGCAGGGACTTTGCCAGGGCGCACAGCCCATCATGAGCTTTAACTTTGGTGCGGGCAAGGGTGACCGCGTCAAACAGGCGTTTCGGTTACAGTTCATCATCTGCGTGGCATATGCAGCCGCGTTCTGGGCCGCCTGTATGCTGGTGCCCCAGATGTTTGCGAGCATCTTCTCCACCGATCCGGAACTGGTGCGGTACACGGCCTGGGCCATGCGCGTTTACATGGCGGGTATTTTCTCCACCGGGTTCCAGGTTTCCTGCCAGCAGAGTTTTGTGGCGCTGGGCCAAGCCAAGATCAGTCTGTTCATGGCCTGCCTGCGCAAGCTGATTTTGCTGATTCCCCTGATCTTTATCCTGCCCCTGATTTTGCAGGACAAGGTTTTTGCTGTCTTTTTGGCCGAGCCGGTCAGCGATATCATCGCGGCAACCGTAACCTGCAGCGCATTCTTTATCCGCTTTAACAAGATTCTGGCCACCAGCCAGAAAAAGGCGTAAGAATTTGTGGGATACCCGTCTCCCTGCAGTGTATTTTATAATGGGCAATCAACATTTGCCGTGCCTCCCACCCCGTAGGGGCGCACTCTGCGCCCGCCAACCTAAAAGGATAACGATTTTACCCAAAGGCATGTGCCGGAATCCTGCACATGTCTTTTTGTTTGCATCATAGCAAACTGTTTACCCGGCGCACCAAATTTGCTCAGTTGCCCTGCCTGCCGCTGGCGAACAAATTTCCGCCAAAACTCAGCATTTGGCGCGTCAACGGCCAAACAAGGTGCGCGTTCCCCCGAAACTGTATCCGATAAAAAAAGCAAATTACGCACAGCCAACCTCAAACCCGGCGGGGCAGGGGATGGCAAACGGCGGATTTGGTGTTATAATTTCCGTGGAGTAAGAACGCTGGAAAGCCAGCGGAAAGGAACCAACCATGAAAGGCAAATGGATGAAAATAGTACGGCAGTATACGATCATCACGCTCGGCATTAGCATGATGGCGGTGGGGGTGTATTTCTTCAAATTTCCCAACAACTTTGTTTTTGGCGGTGTGACCGGCGCGGCGGCACTGGCTGCCAAGCTGACCCCGATTTCGGCCAGTGAGTTTTCCGCCGTGGTCAATATGTTGATGCTGCTTCTGGGCCTGATTTTTTTGGGCAAAGAGTTTGCGCTGACCACCGGTTATGCCACCGTGGTGCTTTCGGCGGAATTGATGCTGTTGGAAAAGGCCTGCCCGCTCAATGAGCCTTTGTCGGACCAGCCCATGCTGGAACTGATTTTTGCCATTGCGCTGCCCGCCATTGCTTCGGCATTGCTCTTCAGCGTGGGGGCTTCCAGCGGCGGCACCGATGTGATTGCCCTGATCGTGGAAAAATACACCCACCTGCACAGCATTGCAGCGGCGTTGTTTTTGACCGATCTGGTCATGGTGGTGGCGGCCTGTTTTGTGTTTGACCTGCACACCGCGCTTTACTCTTTCGTCGGCCTTACCGTTAAATCCCTGATGATCGACGTGGTGTTGGAGCGCATGAAGATGTGCAAAGCTATCTTGATCGTCTGCGACGACAAGGAGCCGATCTGCGACTTTGTGAATAAGGAACTGGACCGCGGCGCAACATACACCCCCTGCAATGGTGCATACACCAACCAGCCGCGCTACATTATCTATACCACCCTGACCCGGCACGAAGCAATACAGCTGCGGGAGTTTATCCACAAGGAACACCTGAACGCCTTTATGTCCATGCTGAGCACCACCGAAGTGTTCGGCAAGGGTTTTGATAACGCCTGAAAACCCGCACATACCGCACAGTTCAAACGCTGTGCGGTATTTTTTGTGCCGAAACGCTTGACAGAAATCCGAACCCGGACTATAATGTAAATCCGAAATCGGATTATAACACATCACACAGCGGTGCACAAATAAAGCATTGCCGTTTTGCTGTGAAGAATAGGAGAATGATAGTGTAATGCCGGAAGAACACCATCTCACTGCCCGAAATCTGTTGGAACAGATGAACCGCCAGTTCAATGAATGCAACGCCCTTTATCATGAGCTTGCCGTGCATTACGGTGTTTCGGATACCGTGTTCTGGCTGCTGTATACACTGTATAACAGCAGCGAACCGCAGACCCAGAACCGCCTGTGCATGGAATGGAACCTGCCGAAGCAGACGATGAATTCAGCCGTGGCTTCGATGGTCAAGCAAGGACTGTTGGAACTGGAACCCGCGCCGGGCCGTTACAGCGGCAAACTGCTGCACCTGACGCCAGCCGGGCGGGAACTGGCAGCCAAAACTGCCAAACCCGTGTACAGCGCAGAACAGGCGGCACTGGAACAGCTGGGCATGGCGGAGGCTGAACATTTCGTCCGCCTTGGCCAGGAACACCTGAACGCCATCCGCACGGAATTTAACAAAATTTTACAACAGGAGAAAGTATGAATCAGCGCATCCAATTATCGGACCATTTTACCACATCGCGCATCCTGCGCTTTGCAGCATCCCCTATCATCATGATGGTGTTTACCTCCATCTACAGCGTGGTGGATGGATTTTTCGTTTCCAACTTTGCCGGCAAACAGGCATTCGCTGCCGTCAATCTCATTATGCCGTTTTTACAGGCATTTGGCTGCATCGGCTTTATGCTGGGCACCGGCGGCAGCGCTCTGGTTGCTATGACGCTGGGCACCGGCAACAAAAAGCGCGCCAATGAGCTGTTTTCCATGCTGGTCTGCGCCACTGCGGTGCTGGGCGTGATTTTTACGGTGGTTGCCCTGCTGGTGCTGCGCCCCGCGGCTGTTCTGCTGGGGGCCACTGCGGAACTGCTGGATGACTGTATCTTGTACGGCACCATCATCACGGTGTTCCAGACGGCGTTTATGCTGCAATTTTTGTTCCAGAGCTTTTTCATCACGGCCGAAAAACCCAAGCTGGGTCTTTTCTTTACCGTGGCAGCCGGCCTGACCAACATGGTGCTGGACTTTGTTTTTGTCGGTGTCATGGGGCTTGGCATCACCGGTGCCGCAGCTGCAACGGTGATTAGCCAGCTGATCGGCGGCATCGGCCCCATGTTCTATTTTGCCCGCCCCGGCAACGGCAGCCTGCTACACTTTGTGCGCCCGGTGTTCAGCGGCAAGGCGCTACTTAAGGCCTGCACCAACGGCTCCAGTGAACTGATGACGAATCTGTCCGCCTCTTTGGTAGGCGCGCTGTACAACTGGCAGCTGCTCCGCCTGGGCGGTGCCGATGGCGTGGCCGCTTACGGCGTTATCATGTATGTCAGCTTTATCTTTGCCGCCATCTTTATCGGCTATGCCCAGGGATGTGCCCCGGTTGTCAGCTATCATTACGGTGCCGACAACACGGACGAGCTAAAAAACCTGCTGCGTATCAGCCTGCGGGTCATTGCCGTGGGGGGTGTGGCGATGCTCTGCTTCAGTGAGCTGCTGGCCGCCCCGCTTTCCCGCTTCTTTGTGGGTTATGATGCGGAACTGCTGGAACTGACTACCCTCGGCATGAAGCTGTATTCCCTCAGCTTCCTGCTCTGCGGTTTTAACATCTTTGGCTCGGCATTCTTTACCGCGCTCAACAACGGCATAGTATCCGCCGTTATTTCTTTCCTGCGCACCCTGGTGTTCCAGGTCACCGCCATTCTCGTGCTGCCCCATCTGCTGGGCATGAACGGCATCTGGCTTTCCGTTGTGGCAGCCGAGATCGCCGCACTGTTTGTCAATGCATTCTTCCTGGTTAAAAACCGGAAAAAGTACCAGTATTAACGCAAAAGATCAGCCCCTGCCTGAGAGATGGCAAGGGCTGATTTGCTTTTAGGCAATACCGCACAATTCCCGCCTTACGGCTTAAGCACCGCTCCGGCGGCTGCCGCACCTCGCTCGCCGTATCGGCACTTAGAATTATGCGGTATTGCCATAA
>ERZ827522.2160-NODE-2160-length-14207-cov-7.959652_pt1 | contig 14207 bp, 11 predicted proteins | sample MGYA00519580_ERZ827522 | MGnify/ENA primary metagenome ERZ827522 (study PRJEB31778, sample SAMEA3449340) | human gut metagenome | biome: human gut; feature: human-associated habitat; material: faeces | place: United Kingdom | collected 2010/2012 ... | reverse complement strand
TGTCCGTTGCCCTGATCTGTGCACCGCGTTTCGGCATTGCCTTTGTCTGGCTTGCTGTACCAGCTGGTTGGCTTGCGAACTTCTTAATCTCCTATGGGGCTCTCAGGAGATCATGGCCGACTGATAAAATGGCATCAACCAGATAACTTCGCGTTTGTGGAGCAAAGCGGAACAATAAAAGAGCAGTGCTTCCGGTGGGTGGACCCATTGGAGAGCACTGCTCTTTCTTTGTGGGAAAATTCAGCTGGCAGGAGCGTTACAGTGTGCCGTAGGGTGCAATGCCGATCGTGTACTCAACACCAATGGCGACCAGAACGACCAATGTGGAGATGATGAAGCCGTGCAGCATGGGTTTTGCGCCGGAACGGCAGAGCGATTTAAAGTTCGTGTTCAGACCGATGGCCGCCAGGGCTGCGACCATCAGAAACTTGCTGATGGTCTTCAGGTCGGAAACCAGCCCGGCGGGCAGAAGGCCCAGACTGGTCAGCAGGGACATGGCAAGGAACGCAAGGATGAACCAGGGGAAAATGGAACGGATGCGCACCTTGACACCGTTGGCCTGGGCACTCTCTTTCTTTTTCAGGTGCAGGTTGATGGCGGCAAAGACCAGAACAGCCGGAATGATCGCCAGCGTGCGGGTCAGCTTGACCATCGTTGCAAAGTCACCGGCTGCTTCACTGAAAGCGTAGCCGGTGGCTACGACGCTGGAGGTATCATTGACCGCCGTACCGGCCCAGAGACCGAATGCGGCATCGGAAAGCCCAAGCCACCGGCCAAGGAGCGGGAACACAACGATCATCACCGTATCGAACAGGAAGGTGGCGGACATACCGTAGGCGATGTCCATGTCATCGGCCTCGATCACCGGCGCAATGGCGGCAATGGCAGAGCCGCCGCAGATGCCGGTTCCGGCGTTGATCAGGCTGCTGGTTTTCCAGTTGAGCCCGAGCGCTTTGCCAATCAGCGCGCCCAGTCCAAAGCAGGTGGCCAGGGTGAAGAGCATGACCGTCAGCGAAAAACGGCCCACGGTCAGCACGGTGCGGATGTTCAGGCTGGCACCCAGAAGGACGATGGCGAATTTCAGGACCTTCTTAGAGGTGAATTTGATGCCCGGCGCGGTTGTTTTGTTGGGCTGGAAAAACGCATTGATGGCCATGCCGATAAACAGGGCGATGACCGATGCGCCAATGAGGTGGAGCCCGGCGCTGCTTTCCAGCGTTTCCAGCCACTTGGCGATGCAGGCGATGCCCAGTGCCAGCGCGGCTCCGGGGATCAGGGCGGTGATCTTCTTTGACATTCGTTGGGTTTCCTTTCTTTTGCGAGTTACACGGAAATAGAAACAAGCGAAAACCACCGGCAGAACCGGTGGTTTATTGCTGGAGAAAAGGGCGCTCAGAACGAGCCGCCGGAGGAGCCGCCAAAGCCGTCGCTGTCCACGGAGGAGCCGCCGGAGCTGCTGCTCTCCTCGTGGGGCGGGTCGTAGACCTGCACACGGTCAGTGTGGGTGTAGTTGTCCACCTGCACCCGCAGCTTTAAGCCTGCGCCGATGTAATCGTTGGCCTCGGTCTTGAGCCGGGCTGTTTTCATCTGGCTGTACAGCACGCCGCAGACGATACCGGCAATGATCATGGGAACGCCGATGACGATGAGGAGCAGGATGGGCCAGCCGCTGGTATCGTTGTCAACATCCAGAGGCTCGCCGTGCTCGGCGTAGAAATCCAGCGTGTCGGCGCACATGGAGAGGTACTCGGAGGCGGCCTCGGTCCAGTCGTCGTCCGAGAGATAGGGAACAACGGCATCTTCGATCTGCTCGATGCGGTAATCGGTAAAGGCTGTCACGCCGCCGCCGTAGGTGATGGTGACATACTTGCGGGAGCCGACTGCCAGCAGGAAGAGGATGCCGCTCTGTTCAGAGCCGCTGCCCAGACCGTTGGCAAGGTAGTAATCTTTGGCGTACTGGCGCTGGTCGGCATCGCCGATGCTGTCCACTACCAGAAAATACACGTCGCAGTCGTGGCCGTCGCTGGCGGCTTCGGCGGAAGCTTCCAGCTGGCTGTAAGTATCCGCATCGAACAGGCCCATCTCGTCCCGCACCAGCGGTGCGGCGGCAAAGGCGGGGATGCTCAGGCAGAGTGCCAGCACCAGAGCGGCCAGCAGGGCGGCAAAGCGTTTTGCAGTGTGTTTCATTCTGCCACCCCCTTATAACAACAGCAGGAACGCCAGCACTGCCATCAGGGGCAGGCTGATGCCCGCAAACCACGCGGCCACCCGGCTCTTGTCCACCGGCAGGTCACCGATGAGCCGCCCGGTCTGCCCGTTCATGGCGAACAGGAAGTCCTTGTCCTTCCACCGGGTGTGGAGCATCCAGACCGGCAGCAGGGCATAGTGGGCGTGGGTCATATCCACGTTGATGTTCTCGGAAATGGGGTGGATCTCGCTGTAGCCGCCGGTGGTGGCGTGGAGCGCATCGGCCGTGGAGTTGTACATCCGGCGGTAGGCGCGCTCGGCGCAGGCATCGGCATCCTCGTCATACCGGTCGGCCAGATAGCCGGGCAGGTAGGCTGTGGAGAAGGGCTTCAGGTCACCGTAATCAAAGGGCTCAATGGCATCCATGTGGGTGTTGGGCATCTTGCTGGAGCCATCCACCGGCACCTTGGCAAAGGCGGCCGAGCCCTCGCGGCGCACATCGTAGTGCTGGGTGGTGGTCACCATGTAATCGCCCTCGCGGTGGCTCTCGGAGTTCTGGCCCTCGTACCGGCCGCGCGCGTCGGCCTTGGCATCGTAGAGCCAGAAGGGGACATATACGCCCTGGATCTCCGCGATGTGGTTCTGGCTCTTGAACGCCTTGGGCAGGAAGGCCTTGCCCTTGTAATATCTGGTCAGCTGGGCAATGGCGGCCTTTTTGTCCAGCTTGAAGGGCAGGATGTATTCCGGCTTCAGCTTGCCGGAGAGCTTGCCGCCCAGCACGGTGGGGTTGCCGCAGTAGGGGCAGGTGGTGGCGGCGGTGGTCTCGTCACAGACCAGCTCGGCCCCGCAGGTGGGGCAGGAGTAGCTGTTCAGGCCCTCCGCCTCGGCCTCGCTCCACACCGGACTGTCCTGCCGGGGCAGGCGGGCGGCTTTTTGGGCATCGCCCTCGGCGGCAGTGTCGGCAGCGGCCTGCTTTTTGGCGTAGCGGGCCTCGATGTCCTTTACGTCGTAGGCCGAGCCGCAGTAATCGCAGACCAGCTTGCCGCTGGCACCATCGTAGTGCAGGGGACCGGTACAGGCCGGGCACTGATAATTCGTTGTCTTTTCAGCCATGCGTCAGACCCCTCTCAGGCCCCAAAGGGCTTGCCGCACTCGGGGCAGAACTTGGGCGGGTTGGCCGGGTCGGCAGGCACAAAGCCGCAGTTGGCGCACTTGGCGGCGGGCCGGGGTCTGCCGCACTCCGAGCAGAATTTGCCGCTGTTCTTTGCACCGCAGCTGCACACCCAGACAGCCGGGGCTTCGGGCCGGGGCTTGCCGCATTCGGCACAGAACTTGCCCGTGTTGCCGGTGTGGCCGCAGCTGCAGGTCCAGCCAGCGGCCGGTGCGGCCTGAGGCTGCGCGGCGGTCTGCTGGCCGCCCATCTGGTAGAGATCCCGGGCGTTGACACCGCCCGCTGCAGCGGCCTGATTCATCCCCATAAAGGCCATGGCGGGGCCGGCGGCGGTATTGGAGGCGGCAGCCTGCATGGCGGAGGCCTGTGCGCCCACCAGATGCGCGGCGGCGCGGGTGGGGTCCATAAAGGCCGCACTGCGCTGCAGCTCCTTGATCATCTGCTCGTCCTCTTCGCTGGCCTTGACACCGGAAACGCCCAGAGAGACGATCTCGATGCCGCGCAGCCTGCTCCACTTGGCGCTCAGCTCCTGATTCAGGGCCTCGGCCAGCTCGGCGGTGTGGCCGGGCAGGGCGGAGTAGCGGATGCCCTGCTCGCTGATCCGGGCAAAGGCGGGCTGCAGGGCGGTCATCAGCTCGGTCTTGAGCTGGCCGTCCAGCGCGTCGCGGGTGTAGGCGTTTTCCACATTGCCGCAGACATTGGTGTAAAATAGGATGGGGTTGACCACCCGGTAGCTGTATTCGCCGAAGCACCGGATGCCGATGTCAATGTCGATGCCGGCGCGCTGGTCCACCACCCGGAAGGGCACCGGGTTGGGGGTGCCGTACTTGTTGCCGGTGAGCTCCCGGGTATTGATATAGTAGATGCGTTGGTCAGAACCGGCCTGCCCGCCAAAGCTGAATCGCTTGCCCAGCTCGGCAAACACGCTGTCGATGTTCTTCAGCCCGCCGCTGAGCAGGGAGGGCTGGGTGCCGGTGCTGTAGGTGTACTCGCCGGGCTCAGCGCAGAGGTCCACCACCTTGCCCTGCTCCACGATCAGCACGCACTGGCCGTCGGCCACGGCGATCACAGAGCCGTCCGAGATGACGTTTTCGCTGCCGTGCCGGTTGGCAGAGCGGCCATTGGTCCGCTTCTGGCCCTTGACGGCCAGCACCTCCGCAGGCAGAGCGTCACAATAAAAATATTCCTTCCACTGGTCGCCCATCACGCCGGATGCCGCGCCCATGGCTGCTTTGATGAGACCCATAACTTCAATCTCCTTTTGTGCCGGGCAGTGCCCCAAAGCGGGGAATGGCTCCCCCGGGCGCTGCGAAATTTGGGACAAGTATAACATAATCCGGAAAATTGTAAAAGCGATTTGGCAAAAAGGCGGCAAAAAGGCGAAAGAAAAACTTGTTCTTGCTTTTTTGCCCCGGCGGGTGTACAATACCCTACGAAAAACAAAACACAGGGGAGCTCGTGAGGCGGGCTGAGAGGAAGTAACCAAACTTCGACCCTTGACCTGATGCGGATAATGCCGCCGTAGGAAGTCATAGGAAAATGATTTTTTGCAGGAGGCACCGCTGTGGTGTCTCCTGTTTTTTGTTGCCGCAAGCCGCCGCAACGGGCGGCTCCGGGCTGAGGGGGAGCGCCCTGAGCCTTGAAATAACTGCGATGGGAAGCCGTGTTCCGGCGTGAGAGGAGGCCAGCAAGCCTCGACCGCTTTTTGAGAAAGAGGAGTTTCCAATGAAAAAATTCTCTGTGAAAAAGCTGGCTCTCGCTGGAATGTTCTGCGCCCTGTGCGTGGTGGGCAGTGTGTTCAGCTTCCCGATGTTCGGCAGCAAGTGCGCCCCTGTGCAGCACATGGTCAATGTGCTCTGCGCCGTGCTGCTGGGCCCCTGGTGGGGCGTGGGCGTGGCTTTTGTGGCTTCGCTGCTCCGCAATATCCTGGGTCTGGGCAGCCTGATGGCCTTCCCGGGCAGCATGTTTGGTGCCCTGCTCTGCGGCCTGGTCTACGCAAAGACCAAAAACCTGATCGCCACCCTGGTGGGCGAGGTGTTCGGCACCAGCATTCTGGGCGGCCTGTGCGCTTACCCGGTGGCCATCTGCCTGATGGGCAAGAGCGCTGGTGACATCGCGTTCTATGCCTACATCGTGCCCTTCCTCATCTCCACCGCTGTGGGTGCGGTCATTGCGGGTGTGCTGGTGTACAGCCTGCAGCACTCCGGTGCCCTGCGCTCCATGCAGAGCAGCCTTTCCTGACGGGGGTGCGTCATGTTTGCAGAGCAGTTTGCCAATGTCCGCACCAAAAGCCCCCTGATTCATAATATCACCAACTACGTCACCGTGAACGACTGCGCCAATATGGTGCTGGCCTGCGGTGCTTCGCCCATTATGGCCGACGATGCCGCCGAGGTGGAGGACATCACCACCATCTGCGGCGGGCTGAACATCAACATCGGCACCCTGAACAGCCGCACCATTGAATCCATGCTCAAGGCAGGCAAAAAGGCCAATGCACTGGGCCACCCCGTGGTGCTGGACCCTGTGGGCGCGGGCGCTTCTGCCCTGCGCACCGGGACGGCCTACCGCCTGCTGGACGAGGTGCGGTTCACGGTCATCCGGGGCAATATCTCCGAGGTAAAGACGCTGGCTTCCGGCGCGGGCACCACCAAGGGCGTGGATGCCGATGTGGCCGACAGGGTCACCGAGGAAAATCTGGACGGCGCGGTGGCCTTTGCCAAGGCTTTTGCCGCAAAGACCGGTGCCGTTGTGGCCATCACCGGTGCCATTGACATCGTGGCCGATGGGACAAAAGCCTACTGCATCCGCAACGGCCACCCGATGATGAGCGCCATCACCGGCACGGGCTGCCAGCTCTCTGCCCTGACGGCGGCCTTTATCACCGCCAACCCCAGCCAGCCGCTGGAGGCTGCTGCCGCTGCCGTCTGCGCCATGGGCCTTGCGGGCGAGATCGCCCATGCACGGCTGACCCCGCTGGACGGCAACGCTACCTACCGCAATTACATCATTGATGCCATTTATCATATGACTCCGGCTCAGCTGGAAGAGGGTGCCAAGTATGAAGTGCGCTGAAGAATATATGCGGCTCTACGCCGTCACCGACCGTGCCTGGGTGGGCGGTCAGACCCTCTATCAGCAGGTGGAGAGCGCCCTGAAGGGCGGTGTGACCTGCGTTCAGCTGCGGGAAAAGGAGCTGGACGAGGAAGCCTTCCTGAAGGAGGCATTTGAGCTCCACGACCTGTGCAAAAAATACAATGTGCCCTTTTTCATCAACGATAACGTGGACATTGCCATCCGCTGCCACGCCGAGGGCATCCATGTGGGGCAGGAAGATATGGCCGCTGCTCAGGTGCGCCAGCGCGTAGGCGATGAGATGATGATCGGCGTATCCGTCCACAGCGTGGAGGAGGCTCTGGAGGCCGTCCGGCACGGTGCCGACTGTCTGGGCGTGGGTGCAGCTTTCTCTACCCACACCAAGGCGGACGTGGACGTTCTGCCCGAGGGCATGATGAAAGCCATCTGCGATGCCGTGGACATCCCCGTTGTGGCCATCGGCGGCATCCACAAGGAGAACCTGCTCCGGCTCAAGGGCACCGGCGTGAACGGTGTGGCCCTTGTCAGCGCGATCTTCGGCGCGGAGGACATCGAGGCCGAGTGCAGGGAGCTGAAGGCACTGGCGGAGCAGCTGTAAGGCGGCTCGCCCTCTCAGTCATCGCTGGCGCGATGCCAGCTCCCCCAAAGGGGGAGCCAATTGCGCACAGAGGAAAGGCTGCGCAAAAACCTATTTCCGGTACGTTCAGCGCACAAAGCGCTGTTCAAGATAAAAGAAACATTTGGAGGAAAGTACCATGCAGAACTACACCACACAGATGGACGCTGCCCGCAAGGGCATCGTCACGCCGGAAATGGAGATCGTGGCCAAAAAGGAATACCGCACCACGGAGGAGATCCGTCAGCTGGTGGCTGAGGGCAAGGTGGCCATTCCCGCCAACAAGCACCACACCTGCCTGAACCCCGAGGGCATCGGCTCCATGCTGCGCACCAAGATCAACGTGAACCTGGGCGTTTCCCGCGACTGCAAGGATTACAACGTGGAGATGGAAAAGGTGATGAGCGCCGTCAATATGGGCGCGGAAGCCATCATGGACCTGTCCAGCCACGGCAACACCCAGCCCTTCCGCCAGAAGCTGACCCACGAGTGCCCCGTGATGATCGGCACTGTGCCTGTGTACGATTCCGTCATCCACTATCAGCGCGACCTTGCCACCCTGACCGCGCAGGACTTCATCGACGTGGTGCGCCTGCACGCTGAGGACGGTGTGGATTTTGTCACCCTGCACTGCGGCATCACCCGCAAGACCATCGACCAGATCCGCACCCACAAGCGGAAGATGAACATTGTCAGCCGCGGCGGCTCTCTGGTGTTCGCCTGGATGAGCATGACCGGCAACGAGAACCCCTTCTACGAGCACTTTGACGAGATCTGCGAGATCTGCGCCGAGCATGATGTGACCATCTCTCTGGGCGACGCCTGCCGTCCCGGCTGTCTGGCTGACGCCACCGACGTGTGCCAGATCGAGGAACTGGTGCGTCTGGGCGAGCTGACCAAGCGCGCATGGGCGCACAACGTACAGGTGATGGTAGAAGGCCCCGGCCACGTGCCCCTGAATCAGGTCGCCGCCAACATGGAGGTGCAGAAGAGCATCTGCATGGGCGCACCCTTCTATGTGCTGGGACCTCTGGTCACCGATATCGCCCCCGGCTATGACCACATCACCGCTGCCATCGGCGGCGCAGTGGCAGCCGCCAGCGGTGCGGCCTTCCTGTGCTATGTGACCCCCGCCGAGCATCTGGCACTGCCCAATGTGGAGGACGTGAAGCAGGGCATCGTGGCCTCCAAGATCGCCGCCCACGCTGCCGACATTGCCAAGGGCATCCCCCATGCCCGGGACATTGACGACAAGATGGGCGATGCCCGCCGCGTACTGGACTGGGATGCACAGTTTGCCTGTGCGCTGGACCCCGAGACCGCCAAGGCCATCCGCGATGCCCGCCTGCCCGAGGATGACCACAGCGACACCTGCAGTATGTGCGGCAAGTTCTGCGCCGTGCGCAGCATGAACAAGGCGCTGGCCGGTGAATACATCGATATCCTGTAAGCTTTTCCCCGCGCCGAAAGGCGCTTCTTCCTCCGGGACTGCTGCACAAACCGTGCAGCAGTCCCTTTTTTGTGAGACGATTTAAATGCCCTCCGCTTACGCTCTGGGCATATTCAGCGGAAAATTTATTTTAATTTCGTGGTTCAGGAAAGTCTGCGGACTTTCCTGAACCACATTTTCACGAGAAAAGTCGTGAAGATAAACTGCATTTGCCACACTACGTTCGGTTTAGTCAATCCGTTCTATCAATATTTTAGATTTTACAATTCTTCTGTGCTGTACTATAATGAAGTAGCAACTTTATTACTCAAAAGTACAGGAGGCTGTTTTCTTGATAGTTGATCTGATCGAAGCACTTTACCGCCTGCTGTGGGGTGATTTGTTCACCCTACCGGTGGCGGGCGGCATTGGCATCTCCTTTATGGTGGTGCTGCTGTTTGCAGCCGGTATCGGCTTTACCCTGCGCACAAGGCTGCTGCCGGTGCGGCTGTTCCGGGATATGATCGGCGCAGTGTGCGAAAAAAAGCAGGCTGCGGGCGGGCTTTCCTCCTTCCAGACACTGGTCATCTCCACCGCCACCCGGGTGGGCATGGGCAACCTTGTGGGCGTGGTGGCCGCTGTTTCGGCTGGCGGTGCGGGCGCGGTGTTCTGGATGTGGGTCACTGCCCTGCTGGGTGCTTCCACCTCCTTTGTGGAGTCTACTCTGGCGCAGAAGTACCGCGTGCCAGACCCGCTGTACGGCGGTTGGCGGGGCGGCCCGGCCTACTACCTGCATGTGCTGGCAGAGCGCAAGCGGGGCAAAAAGCTCAAACGCTCCGTGTGCGCAGCACTGTTTGCGGTGTCTGGTCTGATCTGCTGGTGCGGCATCAGCCAAGTCATCTCTAACTCGGTCAGCTCTGCCTTTGAAAACGCCTTTCACGTCCCGCCATTGGCCACCACCGTGGTGCTTACCCTGCTGGCGGCGCTGATCGTGCTGCGCAAGAACGCCACTGTAAAAAGCCTTGACTTCATCGTGCCGGTCATGGCGGTGTGCTACTTTGTCATCACGGTGGGCATCGTGGTGCTGAATTTCCGGCAGCTGCCCGCCGTGCTGGCACGCATCCTTGCCGAGGCCTTCGGTCTGCGTCAGGTGGCCGCAGGCGGCTTTGGCGCGGTGCTGATGAACGGTGTCAAGCGCGGGCTGTTCTCCAACGAGGCGGGCAGCGGCTCTGCCCCCTGCGCTGCTGCCGCTGCGGAGTGCGACGACCCGGTAAAGATGGGGCTTGTGCAGGCGCTGGGCGTATTGATCGACACGGTGGTCATCTGCAGCTGCACTGCCTTTCTGATGCTGCTGGTGCCGCAGGACATCACCACTGGGCTGACCGGCATGGACCTTTTACAGACTGCCATGCAGTACCATCTGGGCAGCTTTGGCATCGTGTTCATTGCGGTGATCTTAGCACTGTTCAGCTTCTCCACCTTTCTGGGGGTGCTGTACTACGCCCGGGGCAATGTGGCCTACCTATGCGGCGACAGCTGGTGGAGCCAGACTGCCTACAAGCTGCTGACGCTGGCTATGCTGCTGATCGGCGGCACACAGGCCTACACCGTGGTGTGGGATCTGGGCGATGTGGGCATCGGACTGATGACCATCTTCAATATGCTGGCGCTCGTTCCCCTTTCCGGCGAGGCGCTGACCGCCCTGAACGACTACGAAATACGCAAAAAAATAAAATAAGATCACAAAAACGGGCTGCTGCACAAGGTTCTGTGCAACAGCCCGTTTTGTAATCTGCTAAAACTTTCAGCTATGCTGCTTCAGGGCGCAGACGGCGATGCTCAAGGCGCTCCATGCGGCCTGATACATCAGCACCGTGGCAATGGACAGCTGCCAGATGCTGCCCGCGTAGGTCAGCAGCACTGCAATGAACACCGAGAAGCACACCGACACCAGCTGCACCGTCGTGGCGCTGGTCTCGGCATTCTGTGCCTGATCTGCGGCCTGCAAGCCGCCGGTCAGGCTGGCAAAGCCCCTGTGGTGGTACAGGCAGCACTTAGGCTTTTCCGGCGCGGCATCAGCGGCTTCAATAGCCTGACACTGCTCACCGTCCAGCACGGTGACCATGCCCTCCGGCAGATGGTAGGCTTCGGTAATATGCCGCGCCGTCAGGCTGGGGTCCTTGCTGGTGACCAGCAGACGGATGTTCTCCCTTTGCAGAGAAGCAAGGCTGCGTGCCACATTGCGGCCGCCCACATAGCGCAGCACAAACATGGCGTGCAGGTTGCCGGACACTGCCAGATACAAAATTTGCAGTTCACCGTTTTTGGAATGGCTGTCCTCGTAATCCTGCTCCGGCAGGGTAACACCCTCCTGCTCCATGTAGCGGCGGGTGCCGATGAGGATGCGGTTATTGTCGCACCATGCCGAGAAGCCCAGCCCGGTGTGCTGCTCCAGATCCTTGACCGGGAACAGGATATCGGTGCGGTCCTCGATGATCTGGCTGAACAGCCCGCGCAGAGTGTCGCAGCTTTCGTTCAGCACACTGGCCGCATACAGGATGGCGCGGTCGATGCGGCCGCCCTTGAAGATGCGGATATCCTCCAGCGTTACGCTGTCGGCGGTAAACAGGTCATCGGCGTCCAGCTCAATGGTGTCGATGCCGCCCAGCTCCTCAATGGCTGCCCAGCCGGGCACCACAGCGCCCACAGCGGCAGCCGCTCTTTGCAGCCGCAGCGCTGCCAGACCGGGCACCAGCACCGAGGAAAGGGGCGCGCCCATGCACAGCACGGCAGCAGCCGCAGCCACGGCGCAGTTGATCCCGCCGCCAAACAGCAGGAAGGCCACGCCGCTGAGCACTGCCGCTGCCAGCAGAACGCAGGCCACCTTCCGGGCACGGCGCTCGCTGGCGCGCTCGCTGAGGCTCTGCTCCACAAAATCATCGCTGGCGGTCTGCACCGGGCGGCTCAGCAGCACCCACGGGTCCTTCTGCTCCAGATCCCGGGCGAGGGCGCGGATCAGATCTTTATCGCGGGTGCGGTAAGCGCCCCGCACTTCGCCGCCCTCTGCTGCCAGCGTGTAGCCGCCCTGCACGGCAGCCAGCATTACCCGGCTGCCCACCAGCGCCAGAAACAGCCCCAGCGCTGCCATACCGGTCAGCAGACCGATGCCCTCGGTGCTGCGGTAGGCGTTGGCATTCAGCATGGCCACCACTGCCTGCAGCAGCGCTGCCACAGCGGCCAGCGCGGGCATGGTGTCTGCACTGGGACGGCCGCGCAAGCCGGTCAGGCCGTCCCGCAGCACCGGGTAGCCCACAAACAGGCTGGCGGCAAACAGCAGCAGATTGGCGGCATAGAACGCCGCCGGGGCAGCGTCCGGGTCCAGCACCGAAAGCGGCGGCAGCAGACGCTCTGCCGTCAGCCCAAGGTGCAGCAGCACCACAGCCAGAATGCCCGCCAGCACACAGCGCAAGGTCAGCTCTGCGGCCATGTGGTGCAGCTTATCAGTGGTGGATTCCGGCACAGTATCCTCGGCAGGGGCAGCGGTTTCTGCTGCGGGTGCGTCCTCCGGCTGTGCCGGGGTCACAGCTGCATCGGCTGCCGGTGCGGGCACTGTTTCATCAGCAGGAGCGCCGTCCTGCTCCAGCGGGAGCAGCGGCAAGCTCATAGTATCCTCTTTTTCCGGCTTGCGGGCGGCGGGCTTCTCGTCCTCTGCTGTGCCGAACATCTGGAAAATCGACTTTTTCTCTGGCTTTTTCGGCAGTGTCTCCGGGTCTGCCGGAACGCTGGCAAACACCGCCGACGGCAGCTCCTCGGCAGGCTTCTGTGCTGCCTTTGCCGGGGCTTTCTCCGGCTCTGCCGCAGGCTGTGCAGGCGCGGGCTGCACCTTGGGCTGCGGCGTTGTCTGCACGGGTTTTGCGGGCTGCGGGGCAGGCTTTGCCTTGCCGCTCATGCCGTTGAGCATATCCTTCAGCTGCTGCATCTCCCGCTGTTCCAGTTCCTCCTGCGGCAGCAGCGTCTCCGGGGCGTTCTTCGCCTTGGGCTGCTTTTGGGGGGCCGCAACAGGCTGCGGCTCCGGCTGGGGTGCAGGCTTTTTCGGCTGTGGCTTCACGGCAGCAGCCGCCTTGGGTGCAGACACCGGCTCTGCCGGGACGGCCTTGACAGGCTCCGGGCGGGCGGGCTGCATCGGCATTGCCGGAACAGGGTCTGCGGTACGCAGTTCCAGCGCCATGTCCTCCTGCTCCGGCTGTACCGGCTTTGCATCTGCCCCAAGCAGGATCTCACCGGTGGGGATCTCCAGCACCGGCTGTGCGGGGGCGGGCGTCTCTTCCTTGTCGTGGCCGAACAGCTTGCCCAGCAGCCCGGCCTTGGGCTTTTCCTCCACCGGAGCAGGCTCGTCCCGGTGGGTCATCTCCTCGGGCAGATCGATCACACTGGTGCTGAAGAAGTTGCGGAAACGCTCCTCTGCCGAGAGCTCCCCCGCCTGCTTGCCCTTGCGTTCATTTTTATTGTTCGGCATCCTTGTTCCTCCCACTGTTCTGGATGGAGTTTACCGCTTGTTTTATTCTTCTACGGCGCGCTGCGACTGGATCTCGTACAGGATAATGCCTGCCGCCACCGAAACGTTATAGCTGTCCACGCCGGTGCCGGGTGCAGCCATATCCAGCCGCACCACGCCGTCACACAGCTTCTTGACCAGCTGGGATACGCCGCTGCCCTCGCTGCCCAGTACCAGCGCGATGGGGCCGGTCAGGTTATTTTTGCGCAGGGACACACCGTCCATGTCGGCGCAATAGACGAACACGCCCTGCTCCTTCAGGCGGCGGATGGTCTCGCCGATGTTGGCCACCCGTGCCACCGGCAGACGCTCGGCAGCGCCTGCGCTGGACTTGATGACAGTGGGGGTGACGGACGCGCCGCCCCGCTTGGGAATGACGATGCCGTGGGCGCCGCACAGCAATGCGCTGCGCATGACTGCGCCCAGATTGTGGGGATCCTCAATATTGTCCAGAAGGATCAGAAAAGGATCTTCCCCTTTCTGTTTTGCAAGCTCCAGCATATCTTCCACCTGCGCATACTCGTAAGCCGCTGCCTGTGCAATGACCCCCTGATGTCTTCCGGTCTCTGAAATCTGGTTCAGACGTTCTTTGGTTACAAAATTCAGGATCGTATCATGCTTTTTTGCTTCTCTTACGATACTTCTGATCGGTCCGTCCTGACATCCGTCAAGAATATATACTTTGTCAATCGGTTTCCCGGAGCGAAATGCTTCCATTACTGCATTTCTTCCCTCGATCTGCTGACTGTTCATCTTTTTTTCTTCCATTCTATTTCTCCTGCTTCTTTTCTTCTTCGCATTCGCTTAAGTGATCCAGACCGATCTTGATCAGATCTGCCATTCTTTTCCATTCTCTTTTCAGGTAAAGCCATCCCATCAACGCTTCAAATCCGGTTGCACGTCGGTAATCGGTCAGTGACTGGTTCTTTGCCGGCGATACTGATTTAGCATTTCGGCCTCTTCTGTAAACAGCATGCTCTTCTTCAGTAAGCAATGGCTGAAGGGCACGCATCATCTCTGACTGGGCAGACGCCTGCACCATACTGCTTGTCTCCTGATGTAATTTTTTTACCTGTTTATTTCCTTCGCTGATCACCTTTGTCTTGATGATCAGATCATAAATGCTGTCCCCTATATAAGCCAGGGTAAGAGG
>ERZ827522.2153-NODE-2153-length-14247-cov-2.464276_pt1 | contig 14247 bp, 12 predicted proteins | sample MGYA00519580_ERZ827522 | MGnify/ENA primary metagenome ERZ827522 (study PRJEB31778, sample SAMEA3449340) | human gut metagenome | biome: human gut; feature: human-associated habitat; material: faeces | place: United Kingdom | collected 2010/2012 ... | reverse complement strand
AAAAGATACATTGTGCGGATTAACATTTCATATATCTCCGCTTTCTTTTTATCAGGTGAACCGTGTGCAGACAGAAAAATTATATGCCATTGCAAAAGAGTATGCAGGTTTGACAGGAGAAGAAATATTGCTTGATTTATATTGCGGGACAGGAACCATTGGGCTTTCTATGGCACATCAAGCAAAAAAATTGATTGGTGTAGAAGTAATTGAGGCGGCGGTGGACAATGCGAGAAAAAATGCACAGGTTAATGGTATAGAAAACGCAGAGTTTATTTGTGGAGATGCTGCCAATGCTGCAGAAATGCTCGAGCAACAGGGATTACGCCCTAATGTCATTGTAATTGACCCTCCTCGTAAAGGATGCGACCAGTCTTTAATAAAAACTATTTCACGTATGGCACCTGACAGAGTAGTATATGTGTCATGCGATCCGGCTACACTGGCAAGAGATTTGAAATGGTTTACGGAAGAAGGGTATATGCCAAAAGAAGTTACCCCTGTGGATATGTTTCCAAGGACAGCGCATGTGGAGACGGTTGTCCTTTTGAGTAGAAAAGAGTAAAAGCAAAAGGATTTCCTGTCCAAAGAGAAATTTAATGAGACGGTTGTGCTGCTTACAAATCAATTCCCAAAATCAAAATAGAAATATATTTGAAAAGACCAAAAGGATAGGGATACTAAATATGTCTTGAGTTCATTTATATGGCAGATGTAGATGAGAAAAAGGACAGCTAAAAGGCTGTCCTTTTTCTCATCTTATATATTTTCACCGATTTGTGTACGATACATAGCGGCATATTGTCCATTTAATTCCATAAGTTCGTCATGTGTTCCTTGTTCGGCAATTGTTCCGTCTTTTAATAAAATAATCAAATCGGAATCTCGAATGGTAGAGAGACGATGCGCAATGATAAATGACGTGCGCCCTTGAGTAATTGTTAGCATAGCGCGACGGATTTTTTGTTCGGTTACGGTATCCACAGAGCTGGTAGCTTCATCCAGAATTAAAATAGGAGCATCGGCAAGAACGGCACGGGCAATGGTAAGAAGCTGTCTTTCGCCTTGGCTTAGCTCTGCTCCTCCTTGCACCAGCACGGTATCATAACCCATTGGAAGCCGTTGGATAAAGGCATCGGCTCCTGCTATTTTAGCGGCTTCCTCAATTTTTTTCAAAGGAATATTTTCTCGTGCGTAACTGATATTATTTCGTATCGTTTCTGCAAAAAGCGCAGTGTCTTGCAGTACAACACTAAAACAGCGACGCAAATCTTTTAAACGGTAATCACGTAAATCGTGACCGTCTAACAATATACTTCCTTCATTTACATCATATAAACGAGTAAGTAAATTAATAATTGTAGTTTTTCCGGCACCGGTCGGTCCTACAATTGCTACTTTTGTTCCTGCGGGGATGGAAAGTGAAATATCCTTTAAAATAGGTCTGTCAGGAGAATAACCGAACACAACATGTTGTAATTCAATATCTCCTTTTGGATTTTGAATGGATAGCGCTTGTTCTATATCTCTTGGTTCCGGGTCTTCATCCATAATTTCAAACATGCGTTCTGCACCTGCAACAGCTGTTTGAAAGTTATTATAAATATCAGCAATACTGATAAAGGGACGCGCAAATTGTTTGGAGTAAAGCAAAAAGCTGGATATCATACCAATTTCTATGGAACCGTTTACTGCCAGAATTCCACTGAAAATAGAAAGAAATACATAGGTTAAATTATTTAATACGTTTGTAATTGGCATTAAAAATCCTGACCAGATTAAGGCACGGGTGGATACTTGACGAAGTTCCTCGTTACTTTTATCAAATTGTGCTATCATTTCATCTTCTTGGCAAAATGCCTTTACCACATTAGCTCCCGAAACGCTTTCTTCAATATGACCATTTAGTTTTCCTAATATTTTTTGTTGAGAAGAAAACATTTTGCGGGTACGCTTTGTAATCACACGGGTAAATAGAAAGATAATCAGAACGGACAGAAGAGAAACAGCAGTCAGCAGTAAATTGAGAGAAATCATAATACAAAGAATGCCTATGATAGTAAAAACAGCTGTTAATAGCTGTGTCATGGAATTGGAGATGGTAGAACTAATATTATCAACATCATTGGTCAGGCGGCTCATAAGTTCGCCATGCTGCTTGCTGTCAAAAAAGGATAGAGGTAACTTTTTCATACAGTCAAACAGACTGTTTCTGATATAGCGAATCATTCTTTGTCCGATAGAAGCCATAAAAAACTGTTGTAAAAAACGGACGAGCCAGTCGCTTACATATAATGCAAGCAATAACAACAAAATGATTTGTGCGGGATTACCTGCATCCAATGCTGTTACTGCCTGGCCAATGACAAAGGGAGATAGAATAGCAGAAGCAGATGTCAAAGCAGACAGAAGCAAAATCCAACCCAATCCTTTTCGTTGACCTTTGGTCAGACTCCATAAACGGAGCAGCGTACCTTTTAGATTTTTCGGCTTTTCTCTTGGACGAAACATAGGTCCCCTGCCATTTCGGTTCATAGGGGGCGGAGTCATATTTTTATCAGCCATTGGTACCGCCTCCTATCTGTGAGGCATAAATTGCCTGGTATGCAGGACATTGAGCTAATAGCTCTTGGTGAGTTCCAAGCCCTTGTACAGTACCGTTTTCCATACACAGAATACGGTCCGCGCGCATTACGGTAGAAATCCTTTGGCTAATCAGCAGTACTGTCATATCTTTGGCTTGTTTCCGTAAACCGTTTAATACAGTTGCCTCGGTAGAGGCATCGAGAGCGCTGGTGCAGTCGTCTAAAATTAAAATGCGAGGATTTCGTATCAATGCTCTTGCAAGGGAAAGACGTTGCTTTTGTCCCCCGGATAAATTGACTCCTCCTTGCCCCAATTGTGTGTTGTAGCCGTCTTTCATAGCGGTTACAAACGTGTCTGCACAGGCAATTTTTGCAGCGCGTGTAATTTCTTCCTCTGTCGCATCTCTTTTTCCCCAACGCAGATTATCTAAAATGGTACCTGTAAATAATAAGGCTTTTTGGGGGACCACAGCTACAGCGGTTCTTAATGTTTGTTCATCAATTGTGTTAATGTTGTGACCGTCAATTAGCACTTTTCCTTTGGTTGCATCATAGAAACGGGGAACCAGATTGACCAATGTAGTTTTGCCGGAGCCGGTGGGACCAATGATTCCCAAAGTTTCTCCCGGCATAATATGAAAATCAATTTGATTTAAAGATTCTCTGCTGGAACCTGCATAAGAAAAGTGTACATGTTCAAAAGAAATTTCTCCTTTGATGTTAGGAAAAATTGGGGTTTTGGGAGAAAGTTGTGCAGGAACCTCTTCCATGATTTCACTTACTCGCTTGGAGGAGGCCATTGCGCGAACTGCGGTGTTAAAAATAGAGGATACCATGCTCAATGCGAATAATACCTGCGTCATATAATTCACTGCAGCCATAATCTGACCAATTTCACTTGAGGCCTGGCTCTGCGTAATCCATAGCAGTACCACAATACCTAAATTTACAACCAGATTAATCAATGCCGGAAAAATTGCCATAATACGCATGGTGGAGATGCTTGCCTTGGAAAGGTCTTCAGAAGCAGCTTCAAATTTTTCCTGTTCTTGACCTTCTGCATTAAATGCTTTTACCACGCGGATAGAGGTTAAAAATTCACGGCTTACATTATTGAGCTTATCCAGTTTTTTCTGTAAATTGCTAAAACGAGGATAACCCAGTTTCATATTTGCCATAATGATAATTGCCGCTAAAATCAGCGTGACAATCATAACAGGAATTTGCTGCGGCGTTTTGATTATGATTAATGCAATAGCTCCAATACAAGTAATCGGCATTTTAATCATAATTCTCATACTGCTGCTTGTAAAATCCTGTATTTGTGTAACGTCATTCGTAATGCGCGTAATAATCGAGGATGGCTGCAAACGGTCTATATTTTCAAAGGAAAGTGTTTGTACTTTACGATAAATATCACCGCGCAATTCTTTGCCGATATATTGTGAAGTACGACATGAAAAAATATTACGCATAACGGCGCTGAAGGCTCCGACAGCTGCAATACCTAGCATAATAGCGCCGTAATACATAATTTGACCAATGTCGGCGTCCTTTACACCGTTATCTACAATATACCCCATAAATGTAGGCTGAAGCAGGTCAGCAGTTGCTTCTATACATAGAAATATCATAGCTGCAATAAAAGAACCAAGATGCTTTCGAATATAGTGAAAGATTAATTTCATATGGACTATACTCCTTTTTCATGACGAGGGGAAGGGAGTGTTTGAGATAGCTTTAATAATATAGTTTCCAACTGCATCTTTTCTTCTTCTTGCAATATGCCAAATACATGGTCGGCAAGTTCTGCGCGTGACTGTTCGGCCTCTACAGCTGCTTGTTCTCCCAATGCGGTTAAAGAGACGTCAATATTACGGTTATCCAATGGATTTTTTGTTCTGGTGATATATCCTGATTTTTCCATGCCTGCTAATTGTTCGCTGAGTGTAGCGGAACGGCGCTGGGTAATCTCGATTAGTTCCCTCTGTGTCAGTGTGCCTTTTTTATGTAATAACACAAGTAGTCTTCCTTGCCCCGGGTATTTGCTGGACATATTGATTTTGTGGGCACATTGATGCAACAAACGCAGTAAAGTTAAGTTATCATTCGGTTCTGACATTATACAACCTCCCAATTCATTAGGTACCTTATAATTGGAATTGTAATTGTTGGGAGAAAAAATGTCAAGGTACCTAATGAATAAAAATAAAAAAGGACAACATTCAGTTGTCCTTTTTTATCATATTTAATTTTTCCATTATATGCGGAATGGTATTAGTGTTTTGGTTTATAACCTTTATTCTTTTTCGCTTTGGATACAATTGTAAGGATAATCGCTACAATAATCGCAATTGCAGCAACACCTGCAGCAACAGAAATACCTATAATCATAGGCCAATTGGTTTGGTCTCCTGTCATAACGTTATAAACAGCGTCGGCAGAAGCGGCGGATACACCAGGAACCATAAAAGGAAGAGCGAAAAACAATGCACTGATGGCATAACATGGTTTGCAAATTTTCTTTTTCATATGAGAAGCCCTTTCTTGTATTTTTGTCTTGTCTTATAAATCTATTCTACCGTTTCAGACATAAAATTGCAATACTATTCCAAAACATCTGTTTTTCTGAAATTTATTTGAACGAAAAAAGGAAATGCCTGTTTTAAGCATTTCCTTTTATAAATATACTAAATGACAAGAATGCCTGCAGCCTGTAAGAAAGCGGTTACCAATATAATAACAATGCAGACAGGAGCCAGCCATTTGGTGAAGACAACATATAATCCTTTCAAACGGAACGGCGCAGTTTCCTGTACCTCATCAATGATGCTTTTGGGTTTTAAGAAGAATCCTATAAAAATACAGGTGCATAAAGCCACGATTGGCATTAGAATATTGTTGGTGAGGAAGTCAAAGGAATCCAGAATGGATTTTCCGAATATTTGAACGCCATCCCAAATACCAAAGCCCAAGGATGAGCAAATACCTAAAGCAATGGAAAAGAGCAGTATACCGATACAGACAGGGATGCGTTTCCAGCCAAATTTATCTTGGATAGCCGCAACAATCGCTTCCATAAGACCAATAGACGAAGTAATCGCTGCAAGAAATACAAGAACAAAGAATACGGCGCCTACCACTTGTCCGCCGGGCATACCTGCAAATACTTGAGGCATAGTGGTAAACATCAGTGTACTGCCTTGTCCAAACTCAGTGGAACCGCCGGGAGAGATGGCAAAAATTGCAGGGATAATCATCAATCCGGAGAAGAACGCAATACCGGTATCAAAAATCCCGATTGTAAATGTGGATTTTTCGATATTGGTATCTTTTTTCATATAAGAACCGTATGTAATGGTAATACCCATAGCCAATGACATAGAGTAAAATAGCTGACCCAATGCTGCCAACACGGTTTCAAAAGAAAAATCGCTGAAGTTTGGAATCAGATAATGTTTTACACCCTCCATAGCACCGGGCAATGTCATAATATAAATTGCTAAGCCGACCGTCATCAGTACTAACATAGGCATAAAAATTTTACATGTTAATTCGATACCGCGTTTTACACCCAGCATGACAATAATAGCTGTTAATCCAAGGAAAATAGCTAAGAACAAGATAGGCCATCCGGGCTGTGAGATAAAGCCTGCAAAATAATCCGGATTAGCAGTTTGCAAGCCTTGGCCGGATATAAACATATACGCAAAATGTACAACCCAGCCGCCGATTACACTGTAATAAGGCAAAATTAAGATAGGTATAAACAATGTAATAATGCCAATGAATGCAAATCGTTTATCTAATTTTTTGTAAGCATTCAAAAAGCTGGTTCCGGTTTTCCGGCCAATTGCAATTTCAGTTACAGTGAGACAAAAACCGAATGTAATTGCCAGAATAATATAGGTAAATAAAAATATACCGCCGCCATATTCTGCAGCTAAATATGGAAAACGCCAAATGTTGCCCAGACCAACGGCAGAACCCGCAGCAGCCAAAATAAAGCCGATTTTACTTGAAAACTGTGTACGCTTTTTTTCCAACGAAGACCCCCCTTAATCTCTCTGTACGTACTAACACACAGTAAATAATTTATGAATAAAATGAAAATAATCTTTAAAACTATACCGTATATATCAACATTTGTCAAGAAGGTTGTGGAATCATTCTACAGCATTTTGCATAAAATTTCTGCCTGTATATCTTTTTGTATATACAGGCAGAGGATAAATGTCAATTAAATTGTAAACAAACCTGCTGCAGATAAAATGGAAGTAACTAAAATTGCTACAATACATACAGGTGCAATCCATTTGGTAATTACAACAAACATTTTTTCTGAACGGAAGCGAGACGATAATTTTACCTCATCTGCTACAACACTGGTACCTACAATAAATCCTAAGAATATACAGGTGAACAATGCGGAGATAGGCATTAAAATACTGTTTGTGAAAAAGTCTAAAAAATCTGAAATATTCATTCCGAATATAGTAACTCCACTCCACCAGCCAAATCCCCAAGCAGCAGCTAAACCAATTACAATGGCTCCAAAACAGGTACCGATGCAAATAGAGATTCGCTTCCACCCAAATTGATCCTGAAATACAGAAACAATGGTTTCTACAAACGAAATGGCTGAAGTCAATGCTGCAAAGAATACCAGAATGAAAAAAATTGCACCTACGGCTTGTCCAAACGGCATGCTTATAAATACTTGGGGCATTGTGATAAATAAAAGGCTGGAACCGGAGTTTAACACATTCGCATCTCCGCCCGAAAATACAAATACGGCGGGCAGAATCATAAGACCGGATAAAAATGCAATACCGGTATCAAATAATTCTATGTGTCGTACCGAAGCTTCCAAGTTCTCTTTTTTATTTAAATATGAGCCATACGTAAACATAATGCCCATAGCCAATGACATAGAGTAAAACAATTGTCCCAATGCCGCAATAATTGTGCCAAATGATAATTTTGAAAAATCAGGTGTAATGTAATACAGAACGCCATCCAGTGCGCCGGGTAACGTCATGACATAGATGGCAATGGCAATATTTAATACAATTAATATGGGAAGAAAGATTTTGCTGGTTCTTTCAATTCCCTTTTTTACACCGAACATAACAATAATGCAAGAGATAGCAACAAAAATACATAACCAGAATACCGGCCATAAAGGATTGGCGGAAAAAGACTGAAAAAAGCCTGTTTCTGCTGTTTTGGCGCCTTGACCCGTTAAAAACAGCATACCATAATGCATTACCCAGCCTCCCGTAACGCTGTAATATGGCAACGTTAGAATAGGAACCAGCATGGTAAGCCAACCCATAAATGTAAAGCGTTTATCCAAAGATTGAAAGGTGCCGACAACGCCTCTTCCTGTTTTGCGTCCCAGAGCAACTTCTGCAATCATAAGTGAAAAGCCAAATGTGATGGCAAATAATATATAAAAAAATAAAAAGGTACCGCCGCCGTATTCCGCTGCCAAATAGGGGAATCTCCATATATTTCCCAACCCTACTGCAGAGCCGGCAGCAGCTAGAATAAATCCTATTTTGCCTGAAAATTGTGTACGCTTTTTTTCCAAAAGGCTCCCCTCTCATTTCTTGGTATAAAATTAGATGTTTCCAGAAAATAATATATATAATGTATTGTTTTGTCAATATAAATTTAAACATAATAAAGCTATTTTGATATAAATATATATTTTATGATTTTATTTTTACTAATAAAGAGGTATATACGGTTTCGTAAAATGTAATTGATTCCCTTTTAGAAGACAAAGGATAAAACAGAGAATCAAGTGCAATATTAATGTAGCCTGTTTTTTCTTATTTATGCGATCTTTGTTGAAATACATGTGGGAAATCGATATAATAAAATAACGCTAAAAAGGATGGATTTTAAATTATGTTGCATACAGAACTATTTTGTGGTTTGGAAAAAAATAATCCGGGATATGCAATTCGCCAAGCTGTTTTTGTACACGAGCAAGGTTTTGACCCTGATTTAGAATTTGATGAAAAAGATATGACGGCCTTTCACGTTTTGGTATTTTCCGATTCTGTTCCGGTTGCAGTAGGCCGCTTTTTTATCATGGAGGATAATATCACTGCGTACTTGGGACGAATTGCGGTGTTAAAAGAGCAGCGAGGAAAGAAAATAGGGGCATATTTGTTACGTCAATTGGAGCAGGAGGCAAAGAAGAAAGGTGCGCAATTATCTATGTTAGGAGCACAGCTGCATGCAAAGGGGTTCTATGAAAATCTTGGATATCAACCTTTTGGAGAAGAATTTGACGATTGCGGAAAAATACATATACATATGAAAAAAAGTTTGTAAATGGAATCGTATTATTATTAAAATACGTAGTTGCAATAACTCTATCATAGAGACAAAAATAAAAAATTTTGAATGATATAAGAATACTTTAGTGTTTTATAGTAAAAGACTGCTCTGCAATTTTTTGTTATAGCAGCCCTGCAACAGCAGCAAAATTAAAATTTTGACTGTTGATAGGAACGTTTTAGCAAGAATTAGTTAAAAATTGCAAAGGAATTTTTTTTATGCTATAATAACTATATCCATGTAATATTTTTAAAGGAGATTAGGTACTATGATCGAACAAACCTATATTATGTTAAAACCGGATGCAGTTCAAAGAGGTCTAATGGGCGAAATCATTGCAAGAATTGAGAGAAAAGGCTACAGATTGATTGACGCTAAAATGATGAACTTGGACGAAGCTATTTTGAAAGAGCACTATGCTCACATTGCGGACAAGCCATTCTTCCCTGAAATTGTTGAATATATGACTTCCGGTCCTGTATTCGGTATGATTGTAGAGGGTGAAAATGCAGTTCAAGGCATGAGAATTATCATGGGCGCTACAAAATTTGAAGAAGCTACTGCAGGTACTATCCGCGGTGATTTTGCTTCCAGCACCGGTGCAAACGTAATTCACGGTTCTGACTCCGTTGAAAATGCAAAGATTGAAATCAAGAGATTTTTCAACAAATAATTCAAATTTATTGCTATCTGTTATGAAAAAAGAGCAGCCCAAGGGCTGCTCTTTTTTATTTTAAAGCGCTATTATTTTTGTTGCAATATATTCTCGAAGGGGTCGGCCATGTTTCGCAAATGACATGGTTGGTATTCCAATCATAATTGTTCTGATTGTATACGGGGTATGACGTCTATATCATTAAGAGATTCATCCCAAACCAGCAGATGCGAAGGCTGACATAAGCTTTTTACTATCAGAACTTTTTTGTTCGCCGCTGAAATACTGTATTTCCATGTTAAATTGCTCTCTTATAAAATCTAATTTGCGTACAATTGCTTTGAATAAGCTTTCCTCAATTTTGTTTGCTGCTGCATAGTACAGATGGATAAAATTTCCCATAATATATTGATATTTTGTGTTATATAAGTAATCATCGTACTACTGTCTGTATGAAAGTTTCACAGCATATGCTTAAAAAGAGAGGAAAAATAATTTATTACACAGAAAATACTATAATATATGGTTAATTTATATAAGCATACTTTAATAAATCCATCTATTTATCCTTAATTTTGTATTATACAACACTATATTTTGCTTTTCAAGGCTTATTTTTCTACATTTATAACGCTATTTGTGTCTTTTATTAAAGTATAGATTTATAAAATGATTATGTTACGTTTGTCAAAAGTAGCTTACAATAAAAAATAATTAAATTGTTTTTATATATTGATGAATTCCATTTATTCTATTTATACTTCATGAACCATATTGAGAAAATATAGATGGAAACTCTAACTGTTTTATTTTATATTGTTAAGGAGAAAAATAGCTTATGAGCCTTCGAAAACAGGATTTTTGGTCAGAAACAGTGCAAAAACGTCTCTTCTGGATCTGTGTAGCCGGCGTTTTTACATTGATGTTTTTTCTCAATTTCTTTACTCCTCTCATTGCAGATGATTACAGCTATAGTCTGAACCGAATAACTGGGGAGCCTATTTCCAGTATCATGGATATTTTTCAATCTCAATATGACCATTATTTTACCTGGGGCGGACGAAGTGTGGTACATTTTCTGGCTCAGCTTTTCTTGTGGATTGGAAAACCTTTTTTTACCATTATCAACACCTTTGCCTACACAGCTTTTTCATTGATTTTGTATAAGCACGCCTGTTGCGGAAAGAAGGGATATCAACCGTTCCTTTATCTGCTCATTAACCTTGGTATCTGGTTCTTAATGCCGGTGTTTGGTCAAACCACTCTCTGGTTGGTTGGTTCCTGCAATTATTTGTGGGGTTCGCTGATTATTTTCGGCTTTCTGTTACCCTACCGTACTTATCTGGAATACGGACCTGGCAAAATGGATAAGGTTTTGATCCCAATCTGGCTAATATTGGGAATACTGGCGGGATGGTGCAATGAAAATACCTCCGCTATGGCAGTGATGCTGACTATTTTCTTTCTTATTCTTCATAAAGTCCAGCAGAAACGTATCCCTATCTGGGGGATTACTGGACTTGTCGGCGTTATTTCTGGTTTTATCATTATGATGGCAGCGCCAGGTAACTACGTCCGGAGTGCTGTGTTTAACGAAGGAGAAAGCTTGATTCATCGGTTATTTTCTGGTTTACAAACCTGCACTGGTGTTCTGATAGAAAGTTTGCTGTTGCCATGCCTGATTTTTATTGTACTTTATGTGGTGCTTTTGTATGGAAAAGGAAATGCTGTCTTCAAATTAGTTCCATTTGTTTATTTTTTCGCAGGACTTGCCTGTAACTACGCCATGATGCTTTCTCCTTTTTATCCTCAACGTGCAGAATTTGGTTGTATTTCCACCCTGGTTGTAGCATGTGGAAGCTGTATTACCTCTATCACAAAAGATTTTCCGCTTTTTCAAGGAATCAGACCTATCAAAATAAGCCTTTCAGCTTTATTAGCTTGTTTGTTATTTATCTTTTGCCTCTCCTATGGAACAGCGATGGCAGATGTCGCTGTTACCTGGCGTAAATCAGAAGCCCGGGTTGACTATATTGAAGAGCAGAAAGCGGAAGGAAATCTTAATGTTGTGGTCAGTCCTATCACCCCCAAGACCGCCTATAATCCACTATATGGTTTGGAAGATATCTCATCGGATCCAGACCATTGGGTAAATACTGCAGTGGTAAAGTATTTTGGGTTAGAGTCCATTAAATCAGAATAAAAAGAAAATACAGGGGAAATAAAAAGCAATTATTAAAAAAGAAGATAGGAAAGAGCCTTAATTAAGGCTCTTTCCTACTATATTATACAAACCAATTCAGCGGATTAATAATAAAGTGCACAAACGAAAAAGAGAAAGCGAAAAAGAGATAATTGTACTGTCTTGAAAAACTATTCTCTTTTTTGTTCATATAATATATAGCACCATTTACATTTCCTATATATACTCAAAAACATAAAATACTTATAAACTATTTAAAACCCTTTTATGACTATTCATTTCCACTCTTTTTTCTGCTTAACCGATTCATCTTCTTTGATAGTATCTGTAAGTGTGTGTTGAATCATTTTACATTTGTCGAATATTGTATTATATTTTAATTTCTTATTTTTAATACTTTCCGGTATAGGTGCAACTGTCATTCACAGTTTGGTGCCGTTAAAAAGATAAAATTGAAGATTTGTTACTGTATTTTACAAAACAGAGCAGCCTATTTATAGGCTGCTCTGTTTAATTTGAAAGTTCTATTGTTTTTGTCGCAATATGTTCCCGAAAGATTTGGTCATGTTCCGCAAATAACATAGTTGGTTGGTATTCCAGTCATAATTCTTCTAATTGCATACGGGATATGACATCTATATAATTAAGAGGTTCATCCCAAACCAGCAGATGTGAGGGTTGACATAAACTTTTTGCAATTAAAACTTTTTTCTTTTGTCCGTCGCTGAAATACTGCAATTCTTTTTCAAATTGCTCTCTTGTAAAATCTAATTTGCGTAAAATTGCTTTGAATAAACTTTCCTCAATTTTGTTTGCTGCTGCATAGTCGGATAAGGTTCCGCATAATGCATCGGTATTTTGTGATACATAAGAAATCGTCATATTACTGCCTTTATAGAATTCTCCTGAGTATGGAACATTGTATCCGCAAATAAGTTTTAATATGCTGGATTTTCCGCATCCATTGTTTCCGCTTAAAGCAATGCGGTCACCTTGTTCTATGATAAATGTGATATCTTTACAAATGATATTGTTCCCATAACAAATAGAAACATTTCGGAGAGATGCCAAACGATGGGAATGGTAAGCTGGTTGAGATAATTTTAAATGCTCTGTTTGATTGATATTTTTTAACAGCTTTGCTTTTTCTTCAATTGCCTCCAGACGGCGGCTTTGTATGGCTTTGGAACGCTGCATCATTTTGGCAGCTTTATGACCAATATATCCTCTATCAGGTCGTAACCCTGAATTTTTTGTACCGTATTTGGTTTGTTCTGCTTGAAATGACCAAGTGCCTGTTTGTTTTGCTGCTTCGGATAACCGTGCAATTTCTTTCATCCGCTTTTTATTCTCGGCGAGTTCGTACCGGTCTTGTCGTTCTTTATTTACTAACCAAGAAGAAAAATTTCCTTTTTGAATTTCGATGTTGGTGTTGTTGATAGATAGAATATGGTCTACACATCCATCTACAAATGCTCTGTCATGTGAAATTAGAATAAATCCACTTTTTTGATTGAGATATTTACAGATGATTTCTCTTCCATGCGCATCTAAATGATTGGTAGGCTCGTCAATAAGAAGAAAGCTGTTTTCCTTTAAAAATAGAATTGCCAGTAATACTTTGGTTTGTTCTCCGTCGGAAAGGGTCTGGAATGGGCGATAAAGAATAGAACCATCTGTTTCCAAAAGAGACAATTCCTTTATCAGCTTCCAATGGACATAATCAGGGTAAATTTGCGAGATGACTTCTATGGTCCATTGTGATTTATCTTTTACATGATAAGGAAAATATTCAAATGTTACATTGGACGTGATATGGCCGCTGTAGTCATATTTCCCCATAAGCAAGTGAAAAAATGTTGTTTTTCCTTTTCCGTTTCTTCCAATGAAACCTAATTTCCAATTGGTATCTATACAAAAGCTAACATGTTTGAATATGGCGTCATAACTTCCGTCATGAGAAAAAGTAAGATTGGATATATTGATTTGTGACATGGAAAATCCTCCTTTAAAACAAAATAAAAGCTGCAAGAAAGTTCTTTCTTGCAGCTCAAAAATATCATTCTAAAATCCGATAGGAGGATATATGGTTATGATTTTGAGTTGAAAACAGAGATTACTTTCTTGCAAAGGCACAATAAATAAAGTGTAGTTTGTTTCATACACAGCGATATTTATTGTGCCTGTTTTCGTTAGCAAGAAAGTTGAATCATGCTTTCATCTCCAATCTGATATATTAACCATATGATAGCATAACAGTTCTAAGACGTCAAATTCTAAACATGCTCTTTCCAATACCACCACTTTAATTTTTGGGGTTCAGGATTGGGCGTTGCTGCAAAGTATACAGCCAAACGATATACATATAATACACAGCGGTCCAACTGACCTCCATGTAAGATACAATCTTGTTGATACATTTCGTCCGGATTTGCTTGTTTTAAATC
>ERZ827522.2136-NODE-2136-length-14347-cov-5.519172_pt1 | contig 14347 bp, 6 predicted proteins | sample MGYA00519580_ERZ827522 | MGnify/ENA primary metagenome ERZ827522 (study PRJEB31778, sample SAMEA3449340) | human gut metagenome | biome: human gut; feature: human-associated habitat; material: faeces | place: United Kingdom | collected 2010/2012 ... | reverse complement strand
TCGGCAGCTTCATAGCTGACGGCTTCCAGCGTGCCGCTCTCGTAGGGAATGCTGAACCTCGCCAAGCAATCATTTTTCAGCGTTTTACTGCCCACCGTGTGACCATTCAGCACCAGCTCCACACGGGCGGCGCGGGCGTAGACCTCCACGTTGGCCTTGCGCTCCTCGCAGCCGGTCCAGCTCCAGCTGGGCATGGCATTCGTCATCTTCCACGCACTGGGGCTGTGGCGGTCTCCGGTATGGTTGACCGGGCAGACGGCGATATAGGGGCCGTTGTCAGCTTCCAGCGCCACGCGGGTATAGAGGGCTTCGCCCAGCGGCTTGCCGGTCAGGTCGATGCGTCCCGAACCCGCCGACACCCAGCCCGGACCGCCGTCGAACGTTTCGGCGTAGTCGGCGTACTCCCACGAGCCGACCATGACTTCGCCAAGGTAGTCCATGCCCGCCCAGACAAAGTCGCCCACCAAGCGTGGCTCCTGTTTGGCCAGCTCGCGGAATTTATAAGCATCGTTGCAGAAGGTCTCGCTGCCCAAAATCAACCGCTGCGGGTACTTTTTCAGGTCGTGCTTATAGCGGTAGATGCCGTAGTTGTAGCCCGCAATGTCCATGTTGGCAAAGGCGTCACGGGTCTTGACGTCGCAGCCGTGCAGGGTCGCGCCGCGCTTCATGAACTCATCGCCCAACAGTCCCGCCAGATTGTTGAAGAACTGACTGCCGACTGCCTTTTTCTTGGAGGTCTTCTCGCCGCGCCGTTTGACTTTTTCGGCACGCTCGGCTTCTTTTTTTGCCTTTTCGTCGCTGTACACGCCGAAGCCGATGGAGCTTAAAAAGTTGAAGAAGATGTTCACACCGCAGGTCACCGGGCGGGAATCGTCCAGCCCGTGCAGGAAGTCTGTCATCTCTTTGGTCAGGGCGATGCCGCGCTTTTGGGCAGTCTCGCTGACCTCGTTGCCGGTGGAGTAGAGCACCACGCAGGGGTGGTTGTAGTCTTTTTCCACCATGTCGGTCAGATCCTGATGCCACCACTCATTGAAATAATCCACGTAGTCGTGCTCGGTTTTGTGGATGTACCAATGGTCGATGTACTCGTCCATGACAAGCATACCCTGCCGGTCACACTCTGCCAGCAGCGCCTTGGAGCAGGGGTTGTGCGCTGAGCGAATGGCGTTGTAGCCGTTCTCTTTCAGCAGGCGTACCTTGCGTGCCACGGCGTCGGGGTCACAAACTGCACCCAACAGACCATTATCGTGGTGGATGCACGCGCCCTGGATGATGTACCGCTTGCCGTTGAGCAGGAAACCGTCCGTACCCCACTCGACCTTGCGAACACCGAACGTCTCGGTCACCTCATCATCGGCAAAGCTGACGCGGCAGGTGTACAGGTTGGGCGTTTCAGGGGTCCAAAGGCGGGCGTTGTCAAGGGTCAGGGTAAATACGGCCTCGCCGTCGCTCTCCTGCTGCATGGCGGGCAGGTCGTCCACCGTCAGGCGTACCGTGCCGGGGGCGGTGGTCTTTACGCGCACCTCCACGACGGCGGGGTCAAGCGACAGGGTGCGGATTTTAACGCCGTTCAGTGCGATATGTGCGCCCTTTGCCGTCCAAAGCTGCACCGGGCGGTAGATGCCCGCGCCGGAATACCAGCGGCTGTTGGGCTGGTCGGCGTTGCGGGCAATGACCCGCAGCTCGTTCTCCCCTGCGTGCAGATACGGCGCACAATCAACATAAAAGTTGGTGTAGCCGTAGGGGCGGAACGCTGCCTTTTGACCGTTGAGCCAGACCTCGGCATTATGGTAGACGCCCTCAAACTCCAGAATGTGGGTGTCTGCCAGCTCGTTTTCCGGCACGGTCAGGGTGCGCCGGTATTCGTAGTCGTGTCCCTCGTACCAGCCGGTGTTGGTGCCGCCCGCGCTCAGGGCGGTGCGGGGTTCAGCCAGCATGGCATCATGGGGCAGGGTCACCGTTTTGCCGGGTGCGGTATCGCCCAGATGGCGGCACGTCCAGCCGGTGAGAAGGGATATTGCTTTCATACAAGATCCTCGCTTTCAAGGTTATCCATAGCAAAAAACGCAGGAGACTTTCCTTTTCTGTTGTCTGCACTATATCACAATGTACAGCAAAAAGGGGATTCACTACGTGAACGGTCGTTTTTCCCGCGCAAGCCGCCTGCGGCATTGGCGAAATAGACAATCGTATCATGCGCTTTATGTGCAGGTTGCTTAAAGCAAAAAACAGCCCACCAAAATGGGCTGTCCGGGTTATTTCTGCTTGATGGGAAACAGCACCTTTAATGTGAACTGGTTCTCCTGGGTGGTGATCTCGGCGGTGCCGCCGTATTTTTCGGCGGTATCGTAGATGCTCTTTAGACCGTAGCCGTGGTAGCGGGCGTCGGTCTTAGTGGTCTTGGGCAGCGTGCCGTCCGCTTGGAAGGTACCATCGTAGGTGTTTTCGACCCGGATCCACACAAAGCTCTTTTTCCGTGCCACCACCAGATGGATCAGTCGCTGCTCGCTGTCGGGCAGCTTTTCTACACTCTCGATGGCGTTGTCCAGCGCATTGCCGAACAGCGAACACAGGTCCATCGTATCCATAAAATCCAGCGCCGCACCGTCTGCCACGCAGGTCAGCGTGATGCCGTGCTGCTGGCAGTACAGGCTTTTGCTGGTCAGGATCGTGTCCAGCACCTCGTTGCCGGTCTTGTTCTGCGCCTCATAGCTGCGGATCTCCTGCTCCATCGCGTCGAGGTAGTGGGCCTTTTCCTCTGAGGTCTCGCTGCGCAGCACGGCGATCTGGTGCTTGAGGTCGTGATATTTTTTATTGATAAGGTCAATGCTGTCCTGCGCCGAGCGGTACTGTGCGTACTGCGCCTGCAAAACGTTCTGCAAAGCGTCGCGCTCCTTTTTGCGGCGGTACTCCACCAGCTGCATGTGGTGCGCAAACAGAATGGCCATGCCGCCCAGGTCTACCAGCGTGCGGATGTTGTAAATTTCCGCCGTCATTTTGCCGGAAAACGGCGTGTCCGGGCTGACATAGCTTAGGTTGCTGGCAGCATAGACCGCCACACCGATGAACAGCGTGCTGAGAAATTCCTTTTTGTGGACGTGCAGAGGCGAGGCAATATCGTTATAATTGCGTTCCAGCGCGAACACCACGCCATACACTGCGGCATAGACGACTGCCAAAATGCCCACGCGCACACCCGCGCCCGGCGTGCCCTGCTGCCCGGCCATATAGTAGTAGAGCTGCCATTCCAGCGAGGCGGCCAGTTCCCCCAAAATAAACGCGCGGACGCAGTAATACCCCGCGCACTGGGCGGGCACGTCGGCCTGCATTCGGATGTACAGATACATGATCAAGATGGATACCGCAATGCAGGGCAGAAACCAGAATTGCGGCACCTGCCCCGTTGCCTGCATAAAGACGCCGAGCAGCAGCAAAAACACCGCGTGGATCGTATACCGCCGCCAGCCTGCTGTACGCTTGGGCAGGAAGAACAAATATAAAAGGCAGGCCAGCCAGTCCGCCAGCGCGGTATACAGGCGGGGAATGTTGCCCAGAACTTCCGTTTCCATCAGATGGTTTCCCCCATGTAGTGGTTGAGCGCCGCCAAAAATGCCTTGCGCTTGGCGCGGCTGATCTGCACCCGCTCACCGTTGACGATGGCGTCCTCGTCCTGGATGCCGTCCACGTGCTCCAGATTGACAAGGTACGCCTTGCTGCTGCGGAAGAAATTCTCCGGCGGCAGCTTCTGCTCCACATCGCGCATGGAGCCGGTGGAATGAACCTCGCCCTGCTTGGTGTGGAACAGCAGGTCGTGGTCGCAAATTTCTACATAATAAATGTCGGAGGCGTCGAGCTTCTGCACACCGCCCGCGCAGGGTACCGTGAGGAAATGCTTCTGGCGGCGCCCCAGCAGCTCCCGCACATGGTTCATCCGCTGGCAGAAAGCGTAATAACTCAGCGGCTTTAAGATATAGTCCAGCGCCTGCACCGCGTACCCCTTGATGGCATACTGCGGCGAGTTGGTGATGAAGATGATAAGCACCTCCGGGTCGGCGCGGCGGATCTCCTCGGCTGCTGACATACCATCCATGAAGGTCATCTCGATGTCCATCAAAATCAGGTCATAGCCGCCCTTATAGCCCAGCGCGATCTCGTCGCCATCCGAAAAATGCGTGATTTGAAAATGGCAGTTTTTCTCCTGCTGGTATTTTTCCAGATACGAGTCCAGCACTGCCCGATCCTGCGCGCTGTCCTCGACTACTGCGATGTAGTTCACGAAAATTCTCCTTTTGAGAGCAAATGAATGCGTTTATGTGCCGACTGCTATGCCGCTTGCCTTTCATGGCTATAGGTTCTATCTGATAAGTATTATACAGATTCTTTTCCGGATTTTCAATAAATCATGGTTCTGCTTATCCGCCTTGGTTGCCCACGCTTTGGGCGGGAAGATGTTTTACATAGCATGGCGTTTGATTACCCACAAACGCATTTCCGGGGTGTCTCATCGAGGAATGCGGACACCCGTCTCACAGGGTTTTCACGCAGGGAAAGCCCGCACAAATAACTAAGCCAACACACCGCACAATTCCCGCCTTACGGCTCAAGCACCGCTCCGGCGGCTGCGGCACTTAGAATTATGCGGTATTGCCCCAGAACAAGAAAAGCCCCGGCCTTTTCTGGCCGAGGCTTGATGGTTGCGGAGCAGAATGTAATCTGTTCGCTTCCGCTGACAGGGAGGGCATTCCATAGTTTAGGGTTCCACCCGCACCGTCAGGCGGGAGGCGTGCAATCCACCGTGGTATACCCGGTTATGGGCCACCACGGTCCGGGCGGAAGCAAAACCTTCCCGGGTGTTGCTGTTGGGGAAGATGAAATTCTTGGCGCTAGAGGTGACAGTCACCCGGATGCGGTGGCCTTTCCGGAAGCAATTGGACAACTTGGTGGTGCGGATCTTCAGGCAGACGATCTCGCCTTCCTGCAAAAACTCCGACCGGGCAAAGCCATTACGGTATCGGGCGCTGAGCAGGCCATCCGCCAGTTTGATGGACCGGCCGTTCTCATCCACGTCGGTAACACGCACCACAAAGTCGGTATCCGGCGCGTCAGAAGAAATATACAACTCCGCCGTCATATCACCGGTCAGAACCAGGTTTTCCTTCAGCACAGGGGAGGTGTAGCACAGCAGGTCCTGACGCAGTTCCTCCCGGGTGTAGTCCTCTGGCACTTCGATCTCGTTCTCCGACATATCGATGATGTGCTGGGACGGATGTTCGGGGTCATAGGCGTAACCGTCGCAGTTCTCCCGCTCCGGCTTGGCAAAAGTCAGCCGCCCGTCCCCGGCAGAGGTGTTGGCATGGCCGTCACTATCCAGATACAGGTGGGTGACCCGGGTCTCGGGCACTGGCCAGTTTTCGGCGGTCTTCCATACCTCCTGGCCCAGGGTGTAGTATTCTACCGGGGCAGTCTGGTCGATGCCGTTGTCCACTTCCTTGAGGTGATGCTCAAACCATCGGAAATACAGCCAATCCAGATCAAAGCGCAGCGCCTGGCTGCCGAAGGATACCCCGTGCATGTCGTACTTACTGTTGCCGCTGTGCTGCCAGGGTCCCAGAATGACCTTGCGCATGCCCCGCGGGAAGTCATGGACCAGTTCCAGGGCTTCGGTGGTACCCATGCCGTTGTCGTCAAACCAGCCGGACTGAATCAGCGCCGGGATCTGCGCCCCGACGGAGCGTTCCTGCCAGTTGGACATACGCCAGAAATCGTTGTAGTCACTGGGTTCCAGCCACCGTGTGATGAAGGGCACATCGTACCCCAGAGCCTTTTTCGGCAGGTCGGTCAGGGGGCGGATGTTCAGCACTTTCTCCCAGTCATCGCGTTCCATCAGCTCAGGGTGGAAGGTTTTCTGAGACACCGCAAAGGCCCAGGCCAGCATGCCCGAGGTGAAAGACCCACCCCGGCGGGGCAGATCCACAAAGGAGCTGCCCGCGCAGACTACGCTGATCAGAGCTTTCAGGTGGGGGTTGCCGCTGGCAGCGGCTGCCCACTGTACATAACCCAGGTAGGACCCGCCCACCATACCGATGCGTCCGCTGCACCATGGCTGGGCGGCGATCCAGTTCAGAGTATCGTCGCCGTCCTCCACCTCGTGGTAGTTGGGCAGCCATTCGCCTTCACTGGCGTTTCGGCCGCGCACATCCTGTACTACCACCGCGTAGCCGCGCTGAACGTAACGGTAGTATACCTCACAGCCGTCCTCTTTGCCGTAGGGGGTGCGTACCAGCACTGCGGGCACCGGGGTACTGCAGTTTTTAGGCAGATATACGTCGGTGGAAAGATGTACCCCGTCCCGCATGGGCACTGGGAAGGTCAGCGCATGTTCTACCGGGAACAGCTGTTCCTCCGGCCAGGTCGAGCGCCACAGGCGCAGGATGGTCTCCTCCTCGGCACCGGGTTCCACCAGCACCGTGACCATCTCCCGGGCAGGGCAGGTGACGGCGATCAGCCGCCCTTCTTTCATCTGTTTGTTGTTGGGGAATTTTACATCCCGCTGCAGGTAGCTGCAGCCGTCTTCGCTGGTGTAGCGCTCGCCGCACAGGGAAACTTCCCCGGTGCCATGCAGCCCCGACTCGTAATGGGACAGGTTCTGCCCCAGGGCGGCAAAGTCCATCTTCACAAAGAAACGGTAAAAATCCCGGTCCTGTTCAGTCAGGTCCTGCCAGTCCAGCAGCGCGCCGGTATGCACGTCCAGTTTCCGGATCTGGGTTGTGCCGTCGCCCAGCCGCAGTCTTCCGTACAGGATGCCTGAAACATATAAGTCAAAATTACGCATTTCCGTCTCTCCCGTTTTCCGTTCAGGCGCCGATGAAAGCACGGATGGCATAGGCTACACCGATGCCCACATAGTTGCCCAGGGCACCGGCCAGTACGCCCATGAGCAAGCCGATGTTGATAAGGGTCTTCCACTGGGCGCTGGAGGCGATGAGGGCGGCGGTGGGGCCATCCGAGATACAGCCCACGATGGACAGCAGCACATACTCAAAACGGACTTTCAGCAGCCGGGTGATGAGCAGGTGCAGCAGAATGGAACAGACGATGACACAGAAGCAGAACAGGGTGATGTAGAAGGTGGATCCGAAGAACTGCTTCAGGTCCACCGCAAAGCCGATGGTCACCAGGAACAGCAACGCTACGAAAAGGCCCAGGTCAAAGTTGCCGCGCAGCTTGCGGACGGCTGGCACCTGTGCCAGGATGATGGAGAAGGTGGTGATGAGCAGGATGCGGCCTGCACTGCGGAACCCTGCTCCGAATACCATCGAGGAGATGCTGGTGGCAGCCCACACGGTGCCAAAGCCGATGGCCAGCAACCAGGCGATTTCCTGGATGGACCATTCCTTGGAAGTCATCAGTTCCTCGTGGTTGCCATCCCCCAGCAGTTCCGGCTCGCTCATTTCATAGGGCCACAGCTTTTTCAGCCATTTGGAACTCTTGTACAGGGCGGGGGTGGCAAACATCAGGATCAGCGTGGGGATGCCCACCACATAGTCGGCGGCATTGGCCGAGGCGATGGTGGTCTTGCTGGCATCCAGGCCTACAGCGATGGCGGTCAGGTTGGAACTGCCGCCGGTGTAGGTGCCCACGAACATACCGGCCACCTTCCAGCCCTCGTTGATTTTGTCGGCGAATAGTACGCCGAACACCAAAGCTGCCACGCAGACGCTGAATATGGCCGAGATCAACGCAATGACCGGTTCCTTGGATAATTTGCGCATCTGTTTCAGGTCCAGGCTCAGCAGGCAGATGGAAATGGACAACGGCACACAATAGCTGCTGACGGCATCATAGGTAGCACTGGAGGTAGGCACGATCCGCAGGTTGGACAGCACGATACCCATGATGATAACCGTCAGGGCCGGACCCAGCGTTTTGAACGCCTTAAACCGCTGCAGCCAGAATCCCAGTGCGACCATGGCGACCATGATGAACAGGAGCGCGCCTTCGGAGGAAAAAATCGTATTCGGCATAATACACCTCTCTGCGGGATCCCGCTTAAAAATCAATATCGATGCCAAGGCCCGGTTTGTCGGACAGGGTGTAGACGCCGCCATTCACGGCAAAACCTCCGGGCATACCCATCTCGGGGTCCACGGCGTACATAAAGCTGTCGCAGTCCGCCTCGGTGATGTTCTGCTTGGCGGCAACCAGACCCACACCGGCAGCAATGGCCACCTTGGTCTCCAGCATGCAGCCCACCATGCACTGTACATGGTTTGCCTCGGCAATGGCGTTGATCTTTTCCGCCGGGTACAGGCCGCCGCACTTCATCAGTTTGATGTTGATAATGTCTGCAGCATCGATCTTGCAGGCCTTTGCTGCGTCGATGGGGGTGTGGACCGACTCATCCAGCATGACCTTCAAGTCCACCTTGGAACGCACAAAGCGCATACCGTCCAGATCCCAGCTGGGCAGGCACTGTTCCACCGCTTCCACGCCCAGCTTTTCAAAGGCTTTCAGGGTGCGCACCGCATCGCTGACAGTGTAACCCTGGTTGGCGTCCACACGCAGGCGGATGTTGGGACCCACCGCCTGACGGATCAGGGTCAATGCCTGGATATCCTCGATCGGGTTGATGCCGGCCTTGATTTTCAGAATGGTGAAGCCATCCTTTTCCACCCGTTCCCGGGCTTCGGCGGCCATAGCTTCCGGTGTGTCAATGCCCACCGTCATGTCAGTGACGATCTGGTTCACGCTGCCACCCAGCACCTTGTACAGAGGCTGACCCATCAGTTTGCCCTTGATATCGTACAGGGCAATATCCACTGCGGCCTTTGCCGAGGTGTTACCTGACAGCAGGCGGTCCATCATCCTGTGGATGCCCTCAATATCCAGCGGATCCATGCCGATCAATCCGGTGCGGAACAGTTTCAGAGCTTCCAGAACGGTGGCCGCGCTCTCGCCGGTCACCGGTTCAAAGGGCGCGGCCTCACCGATGCCCCACAGACCTTCGTCGGTGGAGATCTTCACCAGCACATTCAGCGAATGATCCTGTACCGCAAAAGCAATACGGAAGGGCTTTTTCATGGGGATACGGATGGTTTCTACCTTTACATCTGTGATTTTCATAGGGTTCCTCCTGCATAATAATTTTTATAAATTTTTTATGAATTTTTATAGAAATTTTACTATTTCTAAAATTTTTGTCAAGAGCTTTTCTATTTTTTTCACATTTTTCAGAGTATTTTATAGGATAAGCACAAAATTATCTGATTTTCTTTGTAAAACTTTTATAAATATCGAATATTTTCTCACTTATTTACGTACAGGGCATTTTGTGATATACTGTAAATAAACTTTTTACGAAAAAGCGGGAGGTCTTATGCTGGGCGAACACGTTCGAAATATTCGGAAAAAACGGGGAATCACCCTCAAAGAACTGGCCGAAAAGACTGGTTTGTCCATCGGGTATATCTCCCAAATCGAGCGCAATCTCACCGACCCGTCCCTGTCCACCCTGCGCAAACTCAGCGCCGCTCTGGACATCCCCACCTATCTGTTTATGGGAGGTGAGCACAGCACTGGCCTGACAACCCGTCAGGCGGATATGATGATCCTCTCCCAGCCCAATTCCAATATACGGTATCATCTGCTTACGCCCATGCCCAACGGAAATTTTGTACCTCAGTCGTTGGTCATACGCTTTGAGCTGGAACCCCACTGTAAGGACGGCGACCTGCCGGTGATCCATCCCAGTGAGGAAATCCTGCTGCTGGAACAGGGGCAGCTGGATGTACTGGTGGAGTCCAAGACTACCCGCCTGAACGCCGGAGACACCACTGTGGTGCAGTCCAACCTGCCTCACATCGTTTCCAACCCCGGGGATACCACAGCGGTGGGACTGGCTGTGTTCACCCCTGCCATTTGGTTTCCCAACAACCGGCGCAGTTTTAACCGCGGTGGCGAAACCTGAATCTTCGCATAGGAATACCAAAAAGAAGTACAGCCATTGCCTGTACTTCAGACTATTGAAAAAGGTCACCGGAAGGTGGCCTTTTTCTCGTAAATGGGAAGAAAACGAGATGCCTGTCGCAATTTTTGTTATACACAATCCATTTGTGTTCATTCAACGCTATTCGGGTAATTTCAAGGCGGAAAATTTTTGTGAGTATCTTTGGTCAAAAAGGCAATGGTCTTTTGGTGGCAGTCCGTGGTAAACAGAAGTAGGTTGATCATCTGCGTAATGAAGTTGAAGAACTAAAACATCAATTGGATGCGGAACGAGCAAAGAATGACACATTAAAAGCAAAAATCACGGCATATCAGAAAAATGATTTAAGTGCAGTAAAGAAAGTGGAAACATGTTATGAAGAACAACTAAGGATTCTTAACGAGCAAATTAGGGCTTATGAACAAATGAAACCCGAACTCGAACGGCTGCGAAACTTTTTCTTTGAACAAAATATTGGCGCAGATGAATCTGATGTTCAGACAGTAGAAAGTGACAAACAAGAGGAGATTGCCAAGTACAAGATTATTACTGTTGGAGGACACGAGCAACTAAGAAAGAACATCAAAGATGCATATCCATCGATAATGGTACTAGATGGTACACCAAAAAGTCAAGATTTTCATCCTGTAGAAAATTCAGACTATGTATTTATCCTTACGCAGCATATGAGCCATGGCCGTCGATGCCATCGTACTACGATTGTTTTCAAAAAGTTCTGTATCACTACTCGCATCAGACAAGGAAGATTCAAACCTTTTCTCGAAAGAGAAGGGATCGGATTTTTTGTTTTTGGCGGCGTGCCCCGCCGCACAACAAAAGCATCCGCAGCGCATGGCCGGGCTGCTTCAGCTCAGGCGCAGTGCGCTGCGGATGCTTATTTTTTATGCCGCGCCCCCTCTCCTGATGGGAGAGTCAGGGCATCGGCTGCGTTTTGATGTCATTTGCCGGAACACGCCCGCGTTCTTGGCTCTCCGGTCAGGGGAGCTGCCGGGCGAAGCGAGACTGAGAGGTTTTATCCTGCCAGCTTGCGGTAGGCGTTCAGCACCTGATAGGCCGGGATGCTGCTGTCCGGGGCAAATTTGCCGTTCAGGCGGCGCTTCATCAGGCCCTGCTCCACGCACCACTGGGCTGCCTTAGCGGTATCCGGGTCTGCCACGTCTGCAAAGGCCGGAGCGTCGGCAGGCTCGGGACGGCCTGCGGTGTTCCACAGCAGCAGCGCGGTCTGGGCGCGGTTCTCGGGTGCAGCCACGCCTTCCGGCAGCAGGGCTTGCAGCTTGCGGCCGGAAACATAATTGTACACGCCGTAGCCCACAACGCCAGCCGCCGCTGCGCCAGCCGCCGCCACGATGACGACCGCACCGCCGCCGTCACCGCCGCCGGTAGAGCCGCCCGGGGTAGAACCGCCGCCCGGGTTATCGCCGCCGGAGGGAGGCGTTACCGGGGGAACCGTGCCGCCGGTGCCAGTCACATCCAGTGTGAAACTTGCATCCATCATACCACCAGTTATGCACTGATAACCATAGTACACTACGTTTGTGCCGTCATTGACCGTCAGAATGTTCCCTTTGACTGTGCCATTGACCCATTCTGTAACCCGGTTTATATCAAAGCCCCCGGGCAGAGTGCTCAGGTCAAACGTACGGTCAGGGTTCAGGGTAACGGTGTAAACATTATTAAAATCGGAATTGTAAAAATCCGTATAAGTGAAATTGAGGTTCGGATTGTTGTCCAGATTCAGGCTGGTAAGCTGGTTATTCTTAAGCCACAATGTAGTCAAGTTTGGACTGCTGCTGACATCCAACACGGTCAGCTGGTTGTTGGCGCAGTTCAGTTCCGTCAAGGAAATCATATTGTTCAGGTTTAGCTGAGTCAGCTGGTTGTTGGCACAATTCAGTTTCCTCAGCATTTTGTTCTCGCCCAGAATCAGCGATGTCAGCTGGTTGTTTTGGCATTCTACCCTTACCAGATTGGGTTTATGGATCACATCTACGTCCAGCACTGTCAACTCATTCTTGGAACAGTCGAGTTCTCTCAGCCACTTACTATTTTTGACATCCAGTTGCTCCAGATCATTGTGCGAGCAATAGAGATACTCCAACTTCAGATGCGACACGTCCAGCTGTTCCAACTGGTTCTCGGAACAATTCAGATAGTCGATATCCGGGTTCTTGCTCAGGTCCAGCTGGGTCAGTTGATTCTTATTGCATTTCAACGTTATCAGCATTGGATTCTGTCTCAGGTCTAATTTCTGGATAGAATTGTTTCCGCAATCCAATTCGGTCAGGTTAGGGAACGCCTCAATGCCTCTTAAGCTGCTGATGTTCTTTCCTTCGACTTCGATTGTTTCAACTTTTCTTTGTTCTTCCACCGTGAGGACATCTCTGCCACCTGCTTTGTAGGTTTTGATGTAATTTCTAAAGCTATCGTCGGGGAAATTATTCTTATTGATGGGCAGACTGGTTTCAAAGATGAATGTGGGCTTTACTCCATTGCCGCAATTGTATTGGTAGCTCACCTCATCCTTGCCATTTTCCACTGTCAGAATCGTGCCAGAAACAGAGCCGCCGTTCCAGTTGGTTGCCTTTCCCACGTCAAAGCCGGGCAGTGTGGTCAAGTCAAACTTTCCGTCTGTACGGACAGCAATGGGACGCCTGTTGCCATTAGCCGTTATCGTACCGCCGCTGATTCCAGTAACGTCTACACAAGCCAACCGATTTTTTGCACAATTCAGTTTACTCAAACTGTGATTTTGGCTCAGGTCCAGCGTTGTCAGCTGATTATCATTGCATATCAAAGATATCAAGCCGCCATTCTGTTTCACGTTCAGTTCTGTCAATTTATTATTGCTACAATCCAGCTGTGTCAGCTGCGTCTGGTGCCCGACATCCAACTCCATCAATTGATTTCCAGAGCAATTCAGTTCTTTCAGCTTGAAGCATTGGCTGACATCCAACGCCATCAGATCGTTGTTAGAACAATCAAATTTGACCAGTTCCCCCACGCTATCCATTACGATATTCGTTATATTGTTATTGGAGCAATTCACCTCCTCAAGATTCAGCCCAGAGAGAATGCCCAGATTCATGTGGGTCAGTTTATTATTGGAGCAATTCAGTTTTTTCAGTCCGCTTGAAAGAATAGGAAGACACTCTTTCAGTTGATTCCCGGAACAATCCAGCTCCTTCAGTTTGAAATTTTTGCCAACATTAAGTGTTGTCAAGCCGATACCGTGGCAATCCAGCTTTTCGAGATCTTCAAAGAAACGGATTCCTTCAAGACTTTTGATTGCATAACTGGTTGGAATCGTCATATTCTTGATATCCACATCGAGCTTGCCATCGCCGTTTTTGTCACAGCATTCTTTGAGAAAGCGCCGAAATTCCTCATCCGGGAAATTAAGCTTAAAATCCGGCGAATTAAAATCAATTTCTGTGTTCGCCGCAAAGGCACTGAAGGGCAAAAAGGTAAACACCATTGCCAGCGTCAACAAGGCGCTGACAAGACGCGTTCGTTTTGAGAATCGCTGTTTCATGGGGTGCTCCTTTCGTGTTGTTATTGCTGTGCGGTAAAGGGGTTTCAGCCGGTCTGCGCGGTAGAGGGCAGGATGGTCATTCGTCCGTCCACGGCGGCATCCAGCATCTCGTGCTCCCGGAAATACTCCATCAGGATATCCTGACAGGAGGTTGCCACGCTGCGGGGCTTCTGGAGCTTGCAAAGGGTGTCGTAGGAGATGTTGAAAAAGCTTTCGATGTTTTTAAAGTGGTAGTTCTGCAAGCCCACGGTGAACAGGGCGTCATCGCCGATCTCCTTGCCCACCTCCCTGCCGCAGTAGGTAAAGTAATCAAAATCGCCCTTGCGGCGGTCGTACCGCAGGCGCAGGGTGGAGGGCAGCTGGTAGAACTCCGTATGGCCGGTGTAGGCTTCCTCCCGCAGCATGTAATGGAGCATCTGGCGCAGCTGCTGGCCGGTCACCTTGAACATGAATACGCCGTCATCGTAGGGGAAACCCTCGATAAGGTCGCCGTAGGTAACGATGGGGCCCAGCTTTTCGGCCCGGATGCTGCCGGAGCCGATCAGCATTACATCCACCCCAAGGCTGCGGGTAAAGATATCGGCAAACAGGTTGCCAAGCTCGGTCTCCTGCGTGCGCTGGGGGTGGGTAAGCTCCCGGCGGAAGCGCCCTACGATGTGGCTGTACTTTTCGTCCACCTGACTGGTGAAGCGGTGCAGCACCTGCTCCATGGCGGGGTTGCGGGGGCAGGTCTCGGCGGTGATGGGCACCGTGTGCCATGTGTAGGAATCGATGCAGTTGTTGTCCGTGTCCACAATGATGTCAAAGCG
>ERZ827522.2130-NODE-2130-length-14390-cov-9.952006_pt1 | contig 14390 bp, 14 predicted proteins | sample MGYA00519580_ERZ827522 | MGnify/ENA primary metagenome ERZ827522 (study PRJEB31778, sample SAMEA3449340) | human gut metagenome | biome: human gut; feature: human-associated habitat; material: faeces | place: United Kingdom | collected 2010/2012 ... | reverse complement strand
CACACAGATGCGGTGAAGGAAAATTTGATTCCACCAGAGCTAACACCAGAACAGAGAAAAGATTCATCTATTATCAGGAATTTTGAAATGTCCTGTCTGTGGTGCAGGAATGTATGGCAACAAGTCTATTAAGAAACGCAAGGATGGAAGTAACTATAAGGATTTTTATTATTATGGCTGCAAACACAGAAATATGACTAGAGGTCATAAGTGTGATTACAAAAAACAGGTGCATGAAGAAATGCTGGATGCTTCTGTTGCAGAGGTGATTAGTAAACTGGTTAGTAATCCTAAATTTTCGGATTTAATCCGCAACAAAATAAATATGGAAGTAGATACTAGTGCATTAGATCAGGAAATAGAAAATTATAAAATACAATTAAGAAAGCTATATCATAATAAAGATACTATTTTATCAGATATGGATTCTCTTGATTATGAGGATAAGCATTATCAGCGAAGAAAAACAGATTTAGAGAACCATTTGTACAAGACTTATGATAAAATAGATGATGCAGAGGAACTGCTGGTATCTGCAAAGGCTAAGAAACGCTCTCTGCTGGCAGATAAGATTACAGGGGATAACATTTACAAGGCACTCGTGTTCTTTGATAAATTGTATGCTCAAATGAACGAAGCAGAGAAACGGGAGTTCCTGTCGCAGTTAGTGGATAATGTGCAGATTTACGAAGAACGCAAAGAGAATGGTCAGTGGCTGAAATCTATAGAATTTAAGTTGCCGATTATAGAAAAAGAGTTTACACTAAGTTTGGACAATGATACACAAAATGGGACAGTTGTTCTCTTGTCCCAACGAAAGCCGGATGATTATGTTGAGATGGAATTGGATGAGCTTGATGTGACTTCGGTGGAAAGTAATGTGACTTATGCAGAGATTAAGGATTATGTGTTTAAGACACATGGGTTGAAGGTGTCAAATCTGTATATTTCACAGGTAAAAAGGAAATGTGGAATAGAGGTTGGGGAGAATTATAATTTGCCGAAATCGGAGGATAGTAGGCAGCCACAGTGTCCGGTGGAGAAGAAAAAAGCAATTAAGGAAGCGTTGGAGCATTTTGGGATGATTTAGAGAGGTGAGCGCATGGCATTGAACTATATGGTGTATCAGTATGACGGCAGCAGGAACGCTGTTGTTATGACAGATATGGATGGCAGGGAGCTTGTGATTGATTGTGATAGGGCAGAGGCGCAGGTAATATTTGATGAGCCAGAGGATGCGGGGATTCTTGCCAGACTTGCGAGGAAAGAGTCTGCAAGTTATGTGAGTATTGCAATGCGTCCTGGCGGATTGCAGGATTATGTGGATGTATGGAATGAGTTGAATTAAAAAGAGCCAATGTGGAGTGTCGGTTGGAGCAATCTGACCGGCATTTTTTATGGGAAGATTATTGGACAGGTGGGTTTGATATAATGAAAATGTGGAAGTGTAGCTGATGCGTTTTTGCAAATTGCAAACTGCAATTTCCAATTGAGAAATATGACAAAAAGTGCTATAATATTTAGAAGTATAAATGTCAGATTGTTCATCGAAATTGGAGGATTAAAATGGCGATTAATTATGATAAATTATGGGGCATCTTGAATGAGCGTGGGATGATGAAAACAGAGCTTATAAGAGAGGCTAAAATCAGTACAAATGCGATGGCTAAGCTTGGTAGAAATGAAGATGTTCGTGTGGAGATTTTGGTTAAGATATGTAAAGCGTTGGATTGTAAAATAGATGATATAATTGAATATTAATTTAGAAGTGTAACTAACAATATAATAACTGTATTTTTATATTAACATTTGTAAAAGAAATTGTGTACAAAACGGCTGGAAAAAAGGGGAATGGGAAGTGCGTTAAGAGATATAAAAGGTTTTATATGGTGATATTTTATATTTACAAAGGAGATTTTGATAATGTTTAAAAATTATGATAGAGAGACATTTGACGTGATAAGGAAACAACATAATATTATGGTTTTGGTTGGGAATGGGTTTGATGTTGCGATATTGAATAAGTATAATACGGGGAGTTTGCCGGGAAAAACATCAACCTACAATGATTTTTATGAATATCTTAAATATTTTCGTTTATGTGATGAAAATAATATTCTGTTTAAAAGAATGACGGAAGATTTATTAAATGGCAGAGAAAATTGGAGTGATTTTGAGGAAACAATTAGTAAGTTGCTAGAAGACAGATCTGTGGAAATAGATGAGATAGAAAAATGTGTAGATGAATTTCAAGCGTATTTCACACGTTTTTTGAATAATTTAGTGGACTCTTCGGTTTTGCTGGAAATGAATGCAGATGTAAAAGAGAAGGCGTTGGCAATACAAAGTTTATCCCACTTTATGAAAGACTTGCCAAATACTTGTGATATAAAATTTCCGGCAACAACGGATCATTATGATTTATACAACTTTCTTTTTGTGGATTTTTGTTACACATCGTTATTGGATAATTACATGTATTTAGATAAGGGACAATTTGATCCTCATACATATAGAAATGCAGATCGACATTTTGAGTTTTATCCAGAAATGGTATTAACATCGAATCCTACAAGATATTCTTCTTATTTGGTGACAAGTGTTATTCATCCACATGGAATTCAAGATGTTCCAAGGTCAATTTTATTTGGAGTAGATATACCTGATTTTAATAAGGGAACATCAAAAGAGAAGCGATTAATTAAATCATATTGGTCTAGATATGATGTGAGATATAAATCATACTTTGGAGATACAAAGCTATTTATAATGTATGGTATGTCTATTTCTAAAACTGATGGCTGGTGGCTGGATCAGATATTCGAATGCATTAGCAAAAATGAAGCTGAATTGATAATATACAAATATGGTTGCGAGAATGAAGAAAGTATAAAAGAACAATTTGTTCAAGCATGTATAAGGCATAAAAATGTAATAGAAGCAGACATTGAAGAAGTTAAGCGACACATTTATGTTGTTACATTTGAAAAGAATGATACATATTTTCTGGGCTTGGAAAAAAGGAATGCAAGTTGATATAGAAGAAGGAAGGTAGCTATATGACAGGTGAAAAGTTTACATTAATGCAATACTCAGTTAGCGCAATCCTTGGTTTGATTGATGCAGAGGATTTTGTAATTCCTGAAATTCAGAGACCATTTGTGTGGAAGAGAAGTCAGGTAAGAGATTTAATTGACTCATTATATAATGGTTATCCAACAGGATATATTATCACATGGAAAAATCCTGATGTTAAGACTAAGGATGGCGGTAAAGCAAACGGAAAGAAAGTGCTGATTGATGGTCAGCAAAGAGTTACTGCGTTAATGGCTGCTATTGCCGGAAAAGAAGTTTTAGATGATGACTTTAACAAGGACAGAATAAAGATAGCATTTAATCCGTTGGCGGAGGATGAGACAAAGTGTTTTGCTGTGCAGGATGCGTCTCATTTAAAGGATAAGCGTTGGATACCGGATATTTCGGTAGTTTTTGATACTGAGTTTGATTCTTTTGATTTTGCGATGAAATATTGCGAAGTGAATGAAGGTATAAAACCTAATGAAGTGAATAAGGCTGTAACTGCATTAAAAGGAATTGCCAATCGTCAGATAGGTGTTATTGAGTTGGATGCGGCTTTGGATATTGATGAAGTTACAGAAATATTTATTCGTATCAATTCCAAGGGTACAGCACTTAGTCAGTCAGACTTCGTAATGTCTAAAATGGCAGCAGATACAATTCATGCAGGTAGCCTTATGAGAAAGACCGTGGATTACTTCTGCCATTTGGCGGTAAAACCGGATTTCTATTCACAATTAACACATGATGCAGAATTTCAAGCATCGAAATATGCGGACAAAATAAAATGGTTAGCAAAAGATTATGATGACATCTACGATCCGGATTATGGCGATATGCTTAGAGTGTCGTTTATGCATCAGTTTAGAAGAGGTAAATTGGCAGACTTGGTTAGCTTGCTTTCGGGACGTGATTTCGTTACGAAGGAATTCAGAGAAGATATTGTAGAAGAGTCCTATGGGAAATTGGACTCAGGTATTATGAATTTTATCAACCAGTACAATTTCTCTCAATTTGTTATGGCGATTAAGGGTGCCGGATATGTATCAAGCAAGCTCCTTAATTCAAGAATGACATTGGACTTTGCATATACATTGTATTTGATGTTGTTAGATGACCCGGCAATTCCGAATGCACAGATAAAGAGATATGTGCAGAAATGGTTTGTTCTTTCAACCTTGACTTCAAGATATATTGGTTCACCGGAAACACAGATGGACCGTGATATGAGAACTATTGGTGAAAAAGGATTCCTAACATTTTTATCAGATGTTGAAGCTTCAGCACTTTCAGAAACTTTTTGGACAGTTACATTGCCTCAGAATTTGGAAACATCATCTGTTAATAGCCCGGCGTTTAATACATTCTTAGCAGCACAGATTAATATGAACTGTAATTCTATGTTGATGAATGGTACGAAAGTTGCGGATTTGATTACTATTTCCGGAGATGTGCACCATATATTCCCTCGTAGCTATCTGAAAAGTAATGGTGTGGATAATAAGACGAAATATAATCAAGTTGCGAATTACATATACCTTGATACACAGGTGAATAAAGCGGTTAGCGATGGTGCACCGAATGTATATTTTGGAAAGGTAATGAAGCAGTGTGAAGGTGGAAATATCGTGCTTGGAAATATTTCAGATAAAGACTTGCTCATGACAAATCTTGAAGAGAACTGTATTCCACAAAATATTATGAATATGACAGTTGAGAATTATGATGAGTTTTTAACTGAGAGACGTAAAAGGATGGCAGCTTTGATACAGAAGTATTACGAGAGACTGTAAAGAATTATACCAATGAATCAAAGTATATTTTTTTGATTAAGAACCCACATCAAACAACAGATGAAGAAATGCCGTACTTATCTGGAAGTGTCATATACAGCTTGAGATGCTCATTATTGCATGAAGGAAATCCTAATGTAGATAATGATCGTCTTACCAAAAGGAATGAATCATTACCGATAGATCATTTTGTATTAAAGATCGAAAGAAAAAATGATTTTGATATTTATTCCGATGGTAGTGGCATTTCAGATATGTTTGATCAGCATAGTAGATCATATAGGATGAGTATAAGAAGAGTCTGTTTGATCATTTGCTGTGTAGCCGAAGCTTATTATAAAGAGAATAAAGAGAAATTTCATTTTAATTATGAAATTCTTGATTGGGACAAGGCAACGGAACATTTGCCGCCAATAGATATGGAAGCGTTTATGAAGGCGCTTGCAGATCCCAATTTAGGAGAATGACTACATTAGAGAGGATGGAAGAAAAATGTCGTTGGAAAATATAAGAGGAGTGATTCGCAAGATAGATTACACTCTCACAGAAGATGAAATTGATGACTGGTGTGAAGCGTGTAGATATGCAATTCAGACTGAGACATATGATTTTTCGTCCTTTTCGAGGGAGGTATATTCACAATCAGGTAAGAAAAGAGTCATTTACTCTTTTCCCAAACTGTCTGTTGAAAATATGCTCAGTCACTATTTGAAGCAACAGTTAGATAGGGCGTTTCATATTAAATATGCAAGTAGAAGCAAAATAATTAACTTATTATTCAATACATTGGTTGCAACTAAAAATATGAATGATTTTGTTATCGTAAGAGCTGATTTTAAATCTTTTTTTGATAGCGTAAAATCTGAATATGTTTATGAAAAATATATCCTGCCTTCTATAATAAAAAGAGAAGACAAACAGTTATTAGAGAAGTATGTCGAGAACTTTAAGTACTGCTATGCTGGACTGTGCTTGTCCAATGGGATGACGGAAATAGTATGTAAGGATTTTGACATTGTTTTAAAGGCTAGACTTTCAGAATACGGTGTGTTTTTTTATGAAAGATATGTAGATGACATGCTTATTATGTTTAATAACTATATCTCTGAGAATAGAATCAAAAACATAATTAGAGAAACAATTATTGAAGTTTTTGGTTCTTGTCCAGTACGTTTAAGCAGTAGCCCTGGAAAGTTTTCGTATATATCAAGACGAAATCTTGTTCCGAGTCAGAACTTTAATTTTTTAGGATATGAATTTTTTATATTAAAAACAGTTAATGGAAGAGGAGATGAAATAATTGACTTTGAATATGGCATAGCTGAAAAAAAACGCACTAAGTATTCAAATATGATAGAGCGTGCATTTATAAATTATAAGCTGACTGGAAACGATGAAGTATTTAGACAGCAACTAAAAATTTTTTCTTCAAGAGTAGTAATTGCTAGACAAATTCTTGGTAGTAATTTTGATTGGCTTACAAAGGGGGTAATTGCTAATTATAATGAACTTCAGAATGTCTGTGATTACTTAAATGTGGATACAAAAACATTTTTGTCGGATTTATTTTATCAGTTGCTACGGAAATACGATATAAAAAGACCATATTTTTTACCTAAAAGAACAAGTAATGAAGAATCAATATACAATTTATATTCAAATATGAAAAGAAATAGATCATTGTTATTTGAAGAGAGCATAGGTGTGCCCAAAGAAGTTGTTCTTGAATGGATTCATAAAATAGATCCGTTTTATTCGGCGTATGGAAAGGATTACTATCGCATTGTGGTGGAGTATTTAGAAATGATAAAAATAAACTAGCATCCCCAAAGAGATGCTAGTTTGATACAACGTACTATCTTCGTTGCAAAGATACTTTGTATAGCTGACGTGTGTAATCCGAAGATTACTAGAACATCAAATGCTCATTAATATTATTAAACGAAATGGAGCTTATGTCAATGGACTTAAACAATATAAAAAGAAATAATCTTGACTATTTATTAACTGATATATTGCCAACGGAGCTTTCTGATAGATTTACATACTCCTATTTCTATGAATTTTTACTTAGTAAATCTGATGAAATTGATGATATGATTCAGCGTTTGAAGGAAACAAAGGCAAAACCGGAGGGACTCTTTAAAGGTAAGGAGTGGGCATCGATGCCTTTGAAATATTCAATTATGAAAGATTTATACACTGTAAGAGAGATAAGTTTAGTTCAACCGTTAGCAGCCATTGAGATGCTGTTGTTTGTAGAACTTTATCAAAAAGAATTATTGAATTTACTGAATAAGAATTCATGTTTTTCATTGAGATTTCATCATAAAAACAATAATCTATGTTATAAGAACAAGAACAAATCGGTCATAAGATATTTTAGTGAAGAAAGTAAAACTATGGGACGTGAAGTCCTTGAGCAGACCGGAATGTTTTTTGATATATCTCCATATAAGTCTATTGCTGCCTTTACTTCCTCGGAGGACTGGCTTGTGTTAAATAGCAAATATAAGCATTTTATTAGAACGGATTATAAAGCTTGCTTTGATAGTATTTATTCACATACGTTTACGTGGCTTATAGGAAAAGATTCAATAGATACAAAGAGTTTTGAAAGTAACTCAAATATATATTCTGCAATTGATAGAATTCTGCAAAATATAAATGCAAGAAGATCTAATGGAATTGTTGTTGGACCAGAATTTTCTAGAATGATTGCAGAATTACTTTTACAGTCTATAGATACGGCTGTCTATAATAAATTAATTAATGCAGGTGTTGAGTGTGGTCAAGATTATAATGTATATAGGTATGTAGATGACATTTTTATCTTTGCTAAAAGCGAGGAGTTAGCAACACATATTGTTGAAAAGTATTCGGAGATTGCTCGAAAATATTTATTGCAATTAAATGAGACTAAGTTGTTCTCTAGCAGAGTTCCGTTTATTCTTGATGGATGGTTAAACGAAACAAATGGGTTTACAAACAGGATGTGTGACATGCTTTTTACTTCAAAAGAAGAGCAGAAAGCTTATGTAGAAAAAATATCTGCCAAAGAAGATGATGCAGAAACACCAACTTCTGATGTATTACCATATTTACTTAAATCACACGTTGTTAGGTATGGCTCAAAAGCCAAGCAGTCAATTATGAATCAACTTAATGAGTTGATTTGCAATTATCCAAATAAAGACAGAACGATAATAGCGTACTTTTTGAGTTCCATTTTGAATCATATAGGTAAGAATAAGGATAAATGCACCATTTTTAAAAATGATGTTAAAGGATCTACTGTTTTTAGCTTTTTGGATTTGACTTTTTATGCATACTCATTTTTTCCCAATTATGGTAATACACAAAAGCTGTTACAAATAATTAGTTATGTGAGGGATGAATACGATATTTTCGAAGAAAGCACTAGATTGCAAGCCCTGATTAATAAGTATGCATTTATATTTGATAAAGCAAACATAAATGATGTTGTTAATTTATTTCTGTTTTGCAGGCAGGCAAAAATTGAAATACCATACCTTCAAGAAGAATGCATTGTTAGGAAGATAAAGGAGAAAGATGATCCCATTTTATGGGCAACTTATTTAATGTATTCACAGTATAACAGAAAATACTCTGATGAAATAAGGAGCTGCATTGAGAAAACTTTACTTGAAAAAATAAATGCAATAAGAGTTCAGAAATCTGTTTATGAATACCGAGAGTTTTGGTGGATTCTTATTTTTAATAAATGTCCATTTATTACTAACGCATCACAAAATGCAATAGATAATGCTATTACTTTATTAAATGTTCCTACGGCTTCAGGATGTACACATACTTTGGTTGATATTTTTAAGAATTACCTACAGAATAGTCCTATTCAGTTTTTTGATTGGGATATAGAACGCAATGATTTCCTTAGAACATTAACTTTTAAAACTCATGAGAAGAGCATATTTAAAAACTATAAAGAAAATGCTATTTCCTTAGCGTGGGGAAGCATTTAAATGGGAGTGTCATAGTTGAGGATAGAAGATATTGAAATAAAACCTAATAATAAGAGATTTGATGAAAAAAACCGGGATATCAATGAATGGCGTAAAGAATATCCGGTAGATTATTTTAATTTGTCTGCTATGCTAGTTAAACCAGATGAGGCTATATTACGAGATGAGGTTTTTAAAGCGCTTTATAAGATCATTAGGTTGTATATCCCGGATACGGTTTATAAGTATTATTCTTTAGATGTATCTGAAAAACGAGATGAAGAAAATCTTGATACGCTGTATAAGGGAAAAGTATATATGTCAGAAATCAAAGGATTCAATGATCCTTTTGATGGACGTGCATTTTTTTATAATCCTAAAGAATTGGAGAATATTGAAAGGTTAAAGCATTGTGGGGGCAGGCTCATTGATGATTTTAGCGAATTTGTAAGAGTTTCTTGTTTTACCGGTAATGGAGTTCAAAGTATGCCAATGTGGGCACATTATGCAAATAATCATAAGGGTTTTTGCGTTGCATATGATGTAAAAGATAGTATGGATTTGAAGTCTTGTCTTTTTCCCGTTCAGTACACAAATCAAAGACTTGATATTTCATCGGAAATGGTGAGGCAAGTTCAAAAACTCGTAAAATCCATAGATGAAACGCATCAAAAGGGGAACTTAGTGACGATGTTGGAGGATAAAACTCTTATATATCTTCCGCAGTTGCTTTACAATATTAAACATTCATCATGGTCATATGAAAAGGAGTATAGGTGTATCATTGCTTCGACTGCAAATGGGATGCCTTTCATTGATGCAAAGCCAAAAGCGATTTATATTGGAAGAGATTGTTCTGATAAGAATGCTGATTGCTTGTTTGATATAGCAGACGAGCATGAAGCTAAAATTTATAAAATGGGTTTTGATAATTGTGTTGACAGTTATGAACTTTATTACTATGAATTTTACAAATGATACATAAAATCTACACAGTAATAAAGAATTTTATTATCGGTTGTGAGATTATTCATTTTTTAAATAATAACAGGTATAAATGTAGCAGAAGATGCCGCAAGGATTGTATCAGCAATTCAAATCATTATGGCTATGAATCAATAACAGATAGATTACAAATAACGAAAATATGGAAGGAACTGGTTTATATATGACAATTGAAGAAATGAGAGAGCTTCTTACGAAGGATGAGAAAATTACGGTCGAATATAAGGCTTGCCAGAATGGAATACATGATGATGTGTATGAGACTGTGTGTTCATTTTCTAACAGGTATGGTGGCTATATTATCATGGGTGTTGAGGATGGTGGAAAGCCGATAGGTATTAACAAGAAGCTGATTAAGGATATGAAGAAGAACTTTGTTAATCAGTTTAACAACCCAGATAAAATGTCACCCACCTTGTATCTGTCTATAGAAGAGATTGAATACGAGGGAATGACTTTGCTATGGTTTTTTGTGCCACCAACATCAACTGTGGAAAAATGTGCAAACAGAATTTATGATCGTAATGAAGATGGCGATATGGATATTACGGATTCGCCTATTCAGTTGCAGAATTTGTATAACAGAAAAAGTAACACTTATGCTGAGAGAAAAATATTTCCTTATGTTACAACAGCGGATTTAAGATTGGATTTGCTAGAAAAGGTAAGAAATCTGGCAAAGAGTAAAAAGCCGGGAATTGAAGGTAAATATAGATAATACAAAAATCGCACCTGCTAAACTGCAGGTGCGACACTTTTGTTAATATTACGAGTCCTACGCAGCTCCAGGACGGAACAACATATGACTCTAGTAATATTATACACCATATTTGTATGAAGTCAAACAAAAAATTATTCACTTAGAAGGCTTTCATCATTATCAGAAGTAGTAAATTTCTCGCTTACAGGATAGGAGAAGTTTTTGCCTATTTTCTGAAAGCCATATTCCAGATAATGTGATTTTGGGATGAAGTTATTTTCCGTAAGATTATGTAGTTTGGCGAAAAGCGCTACAAGCCATTCCTGAAATTCTGTTCCTGGTTCTTTTTGGTCAAGCTCATTTTCGTAATAATGTCTCACGATACCAGCAAATATATCGGCGAACTGTACTGCAGGAGTTACAGCAGAGCTGACAAACAAAGGCATTTCTAATATGTGATGGAAAGAACGCCCAAACTTCGTTTTGAACAGAAAACCTGTAATTGCCTCAGCAATTTTTCGGTCAGCATCCTCATGTACCTCATCAAATATCATCATTGCTTTGCCATAGTGATGATGGTTACAGTAAAACTCAACCTTTTTTAAAAGAAGGTAATACTGCTTCGGAAGATGATGTTCCGGAACAATAATTGGTTCATCTGGCTTGTCCATAATTACAGCGAAAATAGCAGCGTCATAAGAGGTAATGATGTCTACCATGCCCTCAACATATGCTTTATTATTTGTACGATTCTTGGTAATTGTCGCTTCACGAATAAGTTTTGTAGACTTTATTTCGTCCTGTTTTCCATAAATAGAATCTTTTAACTTGTATATCTGATTTGTGATTGGTTTAATATCATTCTCATGGATACAGACACCAAGTAGGATAGGATTCTTGGTTGAATCTGTAGGGCGAGGATATCCACTTTCATCTATGAATGTAAGCATGTAAATAGATTGCTCCTTTGTTAAGTAGTGGGCATATCTTTTCCGAGATACTGATTGAGATTTTCCTGTTTCCGTTTCAGCTTATGCATTTCCTTTTCACAATCCTTATAGGTGGAAGTTAGCTCACTTTTCTGCTTCATCAGTTCCTGATATTCTGCTTTCAGCTTATCAACATTCAAGCTCTTTATGTTTATGCCCGACTGTTCAAGCATACGTTTGGCGCCGCCATAAAGAATGATCTGGCTTTCGTATCTGCGGAAATATGTGTCAGGATTCTTGGCTTTTTTGTAGCCGATATGATAGGAGCGGTTGTCTTTGTACTGATGTGCGTATTTGATGATTTCCGCAATGGTGCTTTTGATCAGAGAGTGGAATCCGGACAGGTTGAACGTATTGTTCAGCGAATGATAAAATTGCTTGAAAAATAAGGAAAGGTTTATTTATAGCATTTAACTGCAACAGGATTCAGTTATTCGAAAAATTCGAATAACTCATAATTACAAGAGTGGTCAGTTATCCGATAATTTTGGATAACTGCTGGTAGCGGTTATTCACAGGGCGAAATTGGAAAAACAGTATCTACCCAATTCGCAAATCAGTTTAAATGAACTATTCGGAATTTCCGGATAGTTCAAATCTAATGGAAGCTAGGGCATATGTGATACCGATAAATGATGACCGGATAACAGGTCGAGACGGTGAAATCCGGCAACTCAACTCCCTGCGAGTGTATGGCAAATTTGTGGTCAGAGCGGATGGATTGAGTAGAAGTTGAGCGTTCTTCACTGTCTCAACTATCGAGACAGTGGCAGGCGGCAGCAGTGTAAAATTGCCTTGCATTATATAGATAGCAAAGGCCTTATACAGATTTGTTCCCATAGACTGGGGTGGTTAAGACCGTGATATGGATGTCAATTTTGCCACAGATTGCATTTGTTTGCATCTGCGAATGCGCAATGTCAGAGGTGTGGACCTGTTTCCGTTTTGATAGGATATGTTTCCGCGAACGGGCACAAAATCTGACATCAATCAGAAGGTATCGTGCCACGTTGAGACAGTTGTCTTACTTTCCAAGGGCGCTAAAGGTCCGGTGAACCTTTGCTCAGCGCGGACCGAAGTGGAACGGAGAATGGTCGACAGCAGAAAAGTGAAGGTGGACTTCTCTCTGGAGGATATGGATTTATCTGAATTCAAAGGAAAAGCGACATATGAGTAGATAAAGGCATATGTACTTGAACAGACAGGACTTAAGGTTTCATCACTGTATATCGCACAGATTAAGAAGAAGTGTGGATTGGATGTCGGTGAGAACTTTAATCTAGCTAAATCAGAGAATGCAAGGCAGCCTAAGTGTACACCAGAAAAGGAAGATGCAATTATGCAGGCGTTTAGGCATTTTGGAATCATATAGGTTGTGGATAAACAGCATCATGTGTTAAAAATATAGTGAAGTATGTGGAAAAAGGACATTCCAGAACTGCAGATTTTACAGGTCAGGGGATGTCCTTTTTGCTGATATGGAAGTGTTCAATGGACAAGGTAATGATACTGAGAGATATTAAGACTGATAGGAATGATATCTATCTTATCTATTGTTACTTGTTCTGATTTCTCCATTCCCGTGGAGAAACACCATAAATATTTTTAAATGCACGGGAAAAATGAAGCTGATTTTCGTATCCGACAGCGGAACTGATGTCCGCAATAGATAAGGATGTCAGCTTTAACAATTCGGTAGCCTTTACCATGCGGTAGTTCATAAGAAATTCCTGCGGAGAGCGGCCAATTGAGTTGCGGAAGATTTTCCCCAAATAACTTCGGTTGATGCCACATACTGTAGCGATATCTTCGATCGAGATATTATTCTGAAAATTCTGTTCAATATAATTGATTGCTTCTTTTATATAATAATCACTCATGCGCCCACTGGAAACCAGCTTAGTAGATTTTGCTGACTGCAGCAGATAATCCATAAATAAATACAGATGGCCAATGAGATGAAAAGAAGATTCATGAGAATGATTTACAATATAAAGCATTTCATCAGCAAGTTTTTCACGCAATTCTTTGGAGTGTGAATGATAAATGGGCGCATCTTTACACAAATCTGTGACACTTAAAGCTTCTTTTATACGCAAGCCATCAAATTCAATCCACATATATTCCCAGGGAAGCTGTTTATCGGCAATGTAGGTGTTGATCTGACCGGGAAAAATAATAAATCCCTGCCCGCTTTTTATGGAATAGGTCTGTGTTTCACCTTTTGCATTGTCAGCCATAAGGGTTCCGGTTCCGGAAAGAATGTAATGGAACAGATAGTGATTGCGTGTGGCAGGACCAAAAGAATGACCGGGATCACACTGTTCATATCCAAACTGATACATACACAGATCAATAAAATTTTCATTCGGAAAAATATTAAATAATATATTGCTCATAAAATACTCCTTATATACCAAAATGCGACATCAATGTCTATTATAGCATAAAATATTGCATTTCGGTATAAAACTGAAAAAATGTAGATATTTAAGGACGCATAAAGGTATGTTATAATCAGATTATCAAAAAAGTAAACGGATATATTGCAAAAAAGGAGAGAGGAATATGGCAAAAAGAAATATTTTCCGCCGTGTTGCAGCGGTGCTTGCACTTGGCATGTGTATGATGGGTCTTGCCGGATGCGGAAGTGAAAAAAGGTCAGACGGGAAAACAGAAATCGAAGTGGTTTCCTACAAACCGGAAGCAGTTAAGGCATTTGAAAAGATTGAAAAGCGGTTCAATGAAACACATGATGACATCCATCTGACGATTTCATCTCCAAACGAAGCAATGACCATTTTAAAGACACGTTTTATCCGGGAGGATTATCCGGATATCA
>ERZ827522.2121-NODE-2121-length-14433-cov-8.436918_pt1 | contig 14433 bp, 10 predicted proteins | sample MGYA00519580_ERZ827522 | MGnify/ENA primary metagenome ERZ827522 (study PRJEB31778, sample SAMEA3449340) | human gut metagenome | biome: human gut; feature: human-associated habitat; material: faeces | place: United Kingdom | collected 2010/2012 ... | reverse complement strand
CGTTGCCTATACTACAGGTGTTCCGGCAATGATCGGTGCTATGATGCTCATGACAAAGACATGGGACAAAGACGGTGTTTACAATATCGAAGAGTTTGATCCGGATCCGTTTATGGATGCCCTCAATGAGTTTGGACTTCCATGGAAAGTGGCAGAAAACCCTCAGATGGAAGATTAAGAAACGGACATCAGAAATGAAAAGAGAAGAATTAAGGACTCCATGCTATGTCATCATGGAGTCAGAAATGAAAAAGAATCTGCAGATTTTACAGGAAATCCGACAGCAGAGCGGATGTAAGATCCTGCTGGCACAGAAAGCATTTTCTATGTATTCCTGTTATCCTCTCATCGGAGAGTATCTGGATGGAACGACTGCCAGCGGCTTGTATGAAGCAAAGCTCGGGAAAGAATGTATGGGCAAAGAAAATCATATTTTTTCTCCGGCATATCGGGAAGATGAATTTGAAGAGGTGCTGGAAAGCTGCGAACATCTCGTGTTTAATTCGTTTTCACAGCTTGAGTGTTTCGGAGAACGTGCTGCAAAAGCCGGAAAAAGTGTGGGGATCCGTGTAAATCCGGAATGTTCCACGCAGGGAGAGCATGCGATTTATGATCCTTGTGCACCGGGCTCCCGTCTTGGGATTCTGGTATCCGAATTTCCGGAAACACTGCCATCTTACGTAGAGGGACTGCATTTTCATACACTCTGTGAGCAGAATGCAGATGCTCTGGAAATCACGTTGAAAGCAGTGGAAGAAAAGTTCGGCAAGTGGATGAAACAGTTAAAATGGGTGAATTTTGGCGGCGGTCATCATATTACAAGAGCAGACTATCAGTTGGATGAATTAAAGAAGTTAATCTGTGAGATCAGGCGAAAATATAATGTCCGGGTCTACTTGGAACCGGGTGAGGCGATCGCATTAAATGCGGGCTATCTTGTCACGGAGGTTATGGATATCGTACACAATGGAATGGATATCCTGATTCTGGATGCATCGGCGGCATGCCACATGCCGGATGTGCTTGAAATGCCATATAGACCGCCGCTAAAAGACGGTTATCTGCCGGGAGAAAAGCCGCATACTTACCGGCTTTCTTCCATGACCTGCCTTGCCGGGGATGTGATCGGTGATTACAGCTTTGCACAGAAAAAACAGGTGGGAGACCGTCTGGTCTTTGAGGATATGGCAATTTATTCCATGGTCAAAAACAATACATTTAACGGGATGCCGCTGCCCGGAATTGCAGTCTTACGGGAAGATGGAGATGTCGAGATGATAAAGGAGTTTGGTTATGAAGATTTCAAAGGCAGACTGTCCTAAGATGATAAAAGATACAACACCGGTACAGGACGGATTTTTCATGCCGGGTGAGTTTGAGCAGCATCAGGGATGTATCATGATCTGGCCGGAGCGTCCCGGTTCCTGGAGAAATGGCGCAAAGGAAGCAGAAACAGCGTTTTCAGCTGTGATCCGTGCAATCGCCGCGAGTGAGACAGTGTATGTCGCTGCCGGGAAAAAGGGGATTGACCATGCAAAAGCATTTGCGGAAAGTCTGAAAAAAGAAGAGAACTTACATCCGGTGGTTGTCTTTGAGATGGAGACCGATGATTCCTGGGCGCGGGATGTTGCGCCGACCTTTCTGGTAAACAGAACGGATGGAAAGATTTCAGACCTGACAGCAGCAGGAAATGGTACGGCGCAGACAGGTGATGATGTAAAAAACTCACAGGTGCGCGGTGTAAACTGGTCTTTTAATGCCTGGGGCGGTGAAGTGGATGGACTATATGCTTCTTATGAAAAAGACAATGCGTTTGCATGGAATTTCTGCAGAAAATTCGAGTTTGACTGTTATGATGCCGAACCGTTTGTGTTAGAGGGCGGTTCTATCCACAGCGACGGAGAGGGAACATTGCTTGTCACGGAGCCCTGTCTGCTCAGCGCGGGGAGAAACCCATCGCTTACAAAGGAGCAGATTGAAGAACAGTTAAAGTGTTACCTTGGCGTGGAGAAAGTTTTATGGCTGCCACGCGGGATCTATCAGGATGAGACCAACGAGCATGTGGACAATGTCTGTGCATTTCTAAGACCGGGTGAAGTTGTGCTTGCATGGACCAATAACCAGAATGATCCGCAGTATGCGATGTCGAAAGCGAGTTTTGATTATCTAAGTTCGGTGCGGGACGCAAAGGCCAGAAAGCTGATCATCCACAAACTTCCAATTCCGGATATTCCGGTCTGTATCACCAAAGAAGAACTCGAAGGATACGAATTTGAGGAAGGTGAAGATGTCAGGGAAGTCGGAGAACGGCTCGCCGCCTCCTATGTAAACTTTTATTTTTCCAACAATGCGGTAGTCATGCCTGTATTTGGCGGAGAAAACGAAGAAAGCGACCTGCGTGCACAGCAGATTATGGCAAAACTCTGCCCGGACAGAAAAATCATACCGGTGTACGCAAGAGACATACTGACAGGCGGTGGAAACATCCACTGTATTACACAGCAAATTCCTCTGTAGGGAATTCACTGTGCAAAAATAAAAAGAACAGAAAGGATACACGCATGAGACAGATAAAAGCAGCCGCAATTCAGATGAAATGCGACCTGGAGCACAAGAAAAACTTACAAAAAGCAGAACAAATGATCCGCAAAGCTGCCGCGGAAGGCGCAAATATCATCTTACTGCCGGAACTTTTTGAGCGGGAATATTTCTGCCAGCAGCGCAGATATGATTTTTACAGCTATGCAAGAACTGTGGAGGAGAGTGAAGCTGTGGCAATGGGAGTACGTCTTGCAAAAGAATTGGGCGTGGTGCTTCCAATCAGCTTTTATGAGCGTGATGTCAATAACCTCTATAATTCGATCGCATGCATTGATGGAGATGGAACGATCCTCGGTGTGTATCGGAAAACCCACATCCCGGATGATCATTATTATCAGGAAAAATTTTATTTTACACCGGGAGATACCGGATTTAAAGTGTTTGATACAAAATACGGTTGCATCGGTATTGGAATCTGCTGGGATCAGTGGTTCCCGGAGACAGCGCGCGCGATGGCGCTGCTCGGTGCAGAATTATTGTTTTACCCGACAGCGATCGGCTCGGAACCGATTTTAGAATGTGACAGTATGCCGCACTGGAGACGCTGCATGCAGGGACATGCGGCTGCGAATCTGATGCCTGTCATTGCCGCAAACCGGATCGGCAGGGAAGTAGTGCAGCCATGTGCGGAAAATGGCGGACAGGAGTCGGCACTGGAATTTTATGGTTCCTCATTTCTGACGGATGAAACAGGAGAGGTGATCTTAAGTGCTTCCAGAGATAAAGAAGAAATCCTGAGCCAGACCTATGAACTGGATGAACTTCGGGCAAAACGACTGGAATGGGGACTTTTCCGGGACAGAAGACCGGAATATTACGGAATTATAGCAGGAGAAAAAAACGGGAGATAGTGAGAACCAGACGGGATTGAAAAGACCGGAAGATTGTGGAAATCACACGGGACTGAAAAGACCGGAAGATAGTGGAAACCGCACAGGACTGAAAAAACAGAAAGATGAAAAAAACAGGTATGTTTTTGTCAGCAGGGAAAGCTCATTGCTGACATTTGAAACATACCTGTTTTTTATCAGGCATCAGTGTTGATGACAGGATATCTGCGGAGCATATGCCCGTTCCTGTTACAAAAGCTGAATACCGTTCTTTTCACATTCTTTTGCGATAGCTTCTGGCCACAGGGAAGACTGTACCTCTCCAATATGTGCCTTGCGAAGGAAGAACATACAGATACGGGACTGTCCGATTCCACCACCGATTGTATAAGGAAGCTCTTCGTTGATGATCGCTTTCTGGAAAGGAAGTTTTGCACGCTCCTCACAGCCTGCTTTTTTGAGCTGGGAGAGAAGCGCTTTCTTGTCAACCCGGATACCCATGGAAGAAATCTCAAGAGCGATGTCAAGTACCGGATAGTAAACAACGATATCTGCGTTTAAGGACCAGTCATCGTAATCCGGAGCACGTCCGTCGTGAGGCTCTCCGTTTTCCAAAGTATCGCCGATCTTCATGATACATACGGCACCCTTGGTTTTTGTAATATAATATTCACGTTCCTTTGGTGTGTTGTCAGGGAACATTTCTTCCAATTCCTGAGTCGTGATAAAGAAGATATCATGTGGAAGAATCTCTTCTATATAATCGTACTGGATCGCCATATATTTTTCTGTCTTGCGCAGGCAGTTATAAACAGTGTTAACTGTTTCTTTTAATGTCTCGATATTACGATCCTCTTTATGGATGATTTTTTCCCAGTCCCACTGGTCTACAAAGATAGAGTGGATGTTATCCGTGTCTTCATCTCTGCGGATCGCATTCATATCGGTATACAGACCTTCACCGTAGTCGAAACCGTATTTCTTTAATGCGTAGCGTTTCCATTTTGCGAGAGACTGTACAACCTCTGCCTCTTTCCCGTTCTGCTCTTTGATATCGAAAGTAACCGGACGTTCAATACCGTTTAAGTTGTCATTGAGACCGGATAACGGATCAACAAAAAGTGGAGCCGAAACGCGGGACAGATTCAGACGAAGTGCAAGCAGGTTCTGGAAAAAATCTTTTACTGTTTTGATTGCAATCTGTGTATCGTGCAGATTTAATTCTGAATGATAATCTTTTGGAATGATTAAATGTTCCATCTAAGGTTCTCCTCTCTGGTATAAACCGCATGCAGCGGCATGATACCAATCCCGTGTGCCTGATATATGTATGAAAAAGAAAATGGCACACTAATTTATTATAGCACAGCAGGTCTCATTTTCAAGAAAAGATCATACGATTTCTTGAAAAATACATGTATACAATATAAATTTTAGCGAAAACGGTTTGTGATACATATTGACGAAAAACGACGAAGATTTTATAATTTATGTTGTAAATTTTATGTAAAAAAGAGAGGACAGCTTATGAAAAAACAAAAAACGGTGTCGATTAAGGCAAAGTTACTTGGTGTGATCATACCAGTCGTAATTGCGATCGTTGTGGTACTTGTTGTGGCTGCTTATCAGATATCTGCAGGGACGATCAAAAAATATTCCCAGAATTTACTGCAGTCTTCGGTAGAGAACCAGGCATCCCAGATAGAAGCATGGCTGAATGAAAACCTTGCTTCATTTCAGATGGCGAAGACGATCATTGAGGATTTGAAGCCGAGTGATGAAGAGTTAAAGACAATACTGGATGGTTATTATGGCTATAACAGTAATTATCCGGAGGGACTTTATGTGGCAGATTCCACAGGACAGCTCATAACGGCATCAGAATCAACAAAAAAGGAATCAGATGTAACAAACAGTACCTGGTATAAAGAAGGACTTACCAGGGTGAATATGGCAGTCGGTTCAGCTTATCAGAATGCAGATGGCGTGAATGTGATCAGTGCTTCCGGTATTTTAAATGACGGATCTGATAAAGTGCGTGTTATTTCAGCAGATATGACATTAGACCGTATTGCAATTATCGTAAACTCTTTTATTGAAATGAATGATGCGGAAGCATTTCTGGTTGATAAAACCAGCGGTGTGATCCTGGCAAACCGTGATTCATCTCTTATTTCCCAGACACTCGGGGCAGAAGGACAGAGTCATTTTTACCAGCTTACGGCAGAGAAAGCTGCAGAGAAAGACTATAATTTTGCTACACTTGATGGAAATATGACGGTATTTCAGGAAGTAGACGGAACCAACTGGCTTTTGATATCGTATATTCCGACCAGCATTGTACTTTCGGATCTGACACAGCTTCGTAATATTATGATCGTAATCAGTGTGATCTGTATTGCATTGCTCTGTGTACTGATCGAACGTGTAACTCATGTTGTAATCAAACCTGTCAAGGAAATGACAAGAGTGATCACAGCGATGACTTCCGGTGATTTTACGGTTTCTATTAAGACAAAAGGCAATGATGAGATCGCAGTCATGAGCCAAAGTGTGGAGAAGTTTATTGCTTCCATGAAACAGATGATCTCCGAGATGGGAAATGTTTCCGGCAAGTTGAAGAATCAGGCTGACTCAAGTAAGGGTGTTTCCGGTGAGATGAGTTCGGCAGCGGGAATCCAGTCACAGTCGATGAGCGAGTTGAACGCGACGGTTGATCAGTTGTCTGTATCTGTAAATGAGATCGCGGAAAATGCAACGCAGCTTGCAGGTGTGGCAGCAGATACCAAGAGCGACAGTGATATGGTTGAAAGCAAGATGCAGGAGACGGTTGCTGTTTCTGAAAAAGGACGTAAGGATATGGAGCGCGTTGGTGAGGCACTCTCAAATATCGAAGTTTCCATTCACAATCTGGAAGAGGCTGTTAATAAGGTAGGAACCGCTTCCGGCGAGATCGTGCAGATCATCAAACTGATTGGTGATATTGCTGACGAGACGAACCTGTTATCTTTAAATGCATCGATTGAGGCTGCACGCGCAGGCGAAGCAGGAAGAGGATTTGCAGTTGTTGCAGCTGAGATTGGTACACTTGCAAAGAACAGTGCGGATTCGGTAGCACATATCACAGAGCTGATTACTGAGATCAATAATCTGGTAGAAGATGCCGTCAGACAGGCAGGAAACAGTGCACAGGATATTTCCGGCAGTGCAGAGCTGATCCATACGGCAGTTGATACATTTGATACGATCTTTAAGAATATCCAGGAGACAAGCGCACTGATCGGCAATGTGGTTGATAAGATCAATCAGGTAGATCAGGTTGCTACGAATGTTGCAGCTATTTCGGAAGAGCAGGCGGCAAGTTCCGATGAGATCCTTGCAACATCAGAATCCATGTTACAGCAGGCAAAGAATATTTCAAAGAACAGTGACCAGGTAGAACAGGAAGCAGATAACCTTGCTGTTTCTGCAGATCAGCTTGCAGATCAGGTAAAACAGTTCCGGATATAGAGAGGAGATCGTGCGATGAAGAAATTAATAAGTACTATCATGTGTCTGGCATTGCTCGTAGGATGCCTTGCCGGATGTGGTGGAAATACACAGACAGGCGCAGCTGATGGAAAAGGTTTAAAAATGCTGCTGTCGTTATCACAGGCGGATACCTTCCGAAATGTACTTGTGGCGCAGGCGCAGCAGACTGCGGAAGAGTGTGGGGTACAGTTGGATGTGCTAGATGCGGACAATTCCATTGAAAATCAGGTGGAGCATATCAAAAAGGCGGTCAGTGAGAATTATGATGTGATTTTATGCGGACCGGTTGATGCTGATACGGCATTCGAATTAGAAGCGCTTGCAGGTGATATACCAATCGTATTTTTTAACAGCTGCCCGGATGAGTCGAGACTTCAGGCTGGGAAATATATTTATGTTGGATCGGATGAATATGTGGCAGGACAGTATCAGGCAGAGTATATTCTAGATAAATTTGCTTCTGCGGATGAGATTAATGTGGTGTTGTTAAAAGGACCGAAAAAACATTCTGCGACAAAAGGAAGATCTGAGTCATTAAAGGATACTTTAAATGCATCAGGGAAAAAGATCAATTATGTCTTTGAAGATAACGCCGACTGGGAGCAGGATCGTGCGGAAGAGATGTTCAATATATTTTTAAAGACAGGACAGAAGTGTGACGTTGCTGTCTGCAACAACGACTCTATGGCACTTGGTATCATTGATGCCTGTGATGCAGCAGGAATCAGTGATGTGACGGTACTTGGAATCGATGCAACTGCAGACGGATGCAAAGCGATTGAAGATGGAAAGATGGACTTTACCGTATACCAGTCCGCAGTTGGACAGGGTGAGAGTGCTGTTTATGCAGCAATCGCACTTGCAACCGGAAAAGATGTCACGACCTTAGAGGGTGCTACGGAAGATGGTTTATATGTCTGGGTACCATTTGAAAAAGTAGACAGCTCCAATGTCAAAAATTATGAATAGAAAGCGGGTATAAAATGGAATATACACATGTAAAACATACGTTTTTACCTGTATACAATGAGGAATCCAGGATATTGATCCTGGGTTCCTTTCCGTCTGTAAAGTCGCGGGAAAACCAGTTCTATTACGGGCATCCGCAAAACCGGTTCTGGAAGGTGATTGCAGGGATTTTCAAGGAACCTCTGCCACAGACGATCGATGAAAAGAAGGATCTTCTGCTAAGACATCGCATAGCAGTGTGGGATGTGATCGATTCCTGTGATATCGTTGGATCTTCCGACAGCTCCATCAGAAATGTGGTGCCAAATGATATGAATCTGATCTTATCAAATGCAAAAATACAGGGAATTTTTGCAAATGGTGGAAAAGCACATCAGCTTTTTGTAAAATACTGTCATAAAGAGGGAATGCCGCCGCTTGGAAAACTGCCGTCCACAAGCCCCGCAAATGCGGCGTGGAATTTAGAGCGGCTGACGGCGGAATGGAAAACGGCATTTGGAATGTATTTAGAAATAACAGAATAGAAGATGAAGAACAGCACAGGAAGGGGATAAATTTGAAAAAAGAAGAAATGACAAATATGGATTTCCTGCTTGAGGCAGTGGGAATCGTAGCTGCAATGATTTATCTGGGACTGCAGATTTATTATGGAATCGTATATGGAGTGGCATTTACCGGAATTATTTTAAATGCGGCAATCCTGATCCTTGTATATGTTGGACTGACGCTGCTTGCACGTTATCCGGAAAGGGTAAATAACCTGCCGAAAGAAATATGTAGTGGGAAAATAAGAAAATATACGATTCATATGGTGCGCGCAGTCAAGCTGATCTTCGTGCTCAGTCTTTTATTTACCAGTATCTGTGATGTCGCCGGAGTGCAGATCAATAAGGGATACAGTCTGGTGACGGTGGCGCTGATTGCTGTGGTGACGGTGGTGTATGAGGGGAAGATCATTAAGCTGCTGCGTGGGAAAAAATAAGCATATATTATAAAGAAAAGACGATTCTGAGTGGAATCGTCTTTTCTTTATATATAGTGATCAATGTCTGCGGAGTAGGCATTTTGTGTATTATATTACTTCGTATCAACCCGTCCAACCAGATAATCAATTGAGCAGTGATAAATATCTGCTAACTTTATGAGAATGTCAATTGGAAAATCACGAAGCCCTTTTTCATAACGGGAATAAACATCCCGGTGCAGACCAAGCATGGCAGAGATTTCTTTTATAGTAAGATCGTTGTCTATTCTCAAGTCCTGAATTCTTTGAAACTTCACGTGAGTGTCTCCTCTAACTTAATAGACAAATTATAATCAAAATGCTATAATTTAATTCATAATAAGACCGTTTGGTCGTATTGTAAGGAATGAGATATCTGTGAAAGGAGAAAGTTATGAAAAAACGAATGATAGCATGGCTGCTTTGTGCCTGTATGACGTTTACGGCAGCACCGGAAATGCTGCTGGCGGATGTGGCAGGGAATGCACAGCAGACACAGGAAGAAAACAGTTTTAAAGAGAAAGGGACTGTGGAAACACAGACTGTAGAACAGGATGATGAAAAGTCAGCAGTGACAGAGAAAAAAGAAACAGACCAGGCAGATGAAGAAGATCATAATGCCGGACGTCTGGCAGAGGAAGAGTCCGGGGCGGCCGGGACGGAAATTGTCACGGAAGAGACAGAAGAGCCAGAGACGACGATCGTCACGGAAGAGACAGAAGAGCCAGAAACGAAGGTTGTTACAGAAGAAACAGAGGAGACTGAAACAAAGAATGTCACAGAAGAGCCAGAACAGGCTGAAACAGAGAACGTTACGGAAGAAACGGAGAGTACAGAGGAGATTTTAAAAAGGGCATTATCAGGTGATGAGATCAGCCGTATCGACTGGGTACAGGAACTGGTAACATTATTTGATCTTACGGTAGATGAGGATAATTATCCGGATAATTATTACAGTGACATATCAACGGATGATTCGTTTTATCGTGATGTGATGGTGGCATGCGAGTTCGGAATGATCGATCTTGAGGCAGGAGAAGAATTTCGACCGGAAGATGCAGTGACGCGTGAATTTGCAGCGCAGACCATGAATACGATGCTTGGCTTTGTGCCGGAAACAGACAGTTATACTTATCAGGATACAGCAGATGTTACATATAAGGAAGCAGCACAGATCGCAATCGACAGAGGATGGGTTACGGTTGCTGCCGGTAAATTTCTCCCGGAACAGTCACTTACCACGGAAGAGCATGATGCAATGATCGCGGATGCAAAAAAGGTTTTGGCAGATGCGCAGATAGAGACCGGAAAAGAAAATACCTGTACATTTGCGTCCGGAGTAGTTGTTGTACCAAAGGGAACAGCCGTATCTATTGATGTGGATGGAATAGTTATGATCGAAAACTGTCCGGTTACGATCAAACAGGGAACAACATTTGCCGTGTATGTTAACGATATTGTCATGGCATATAAGGCAGAAAGTGTACGGACAGACGGAACTACAACATATATTACAACCTCAGATGCGGATGATGGCGCGGTTTTAAATGTTGACCAGCAGGGCGAACTGGATGTTGATATGACGGAATTTATTCCGGCAGATGAAGAAACATATGTGGTAAATGGTGTTACAGTCACAGAAGGTATGACAAGGGGGATATCCTATAAAAACAATACCCTGCGTGCAGATAAAACGATTTCCGTCTCAGATGATGTCACAGCGACAGTAAGTGTTGTGATTTCAAACATGAAAGTAAATTACAGTCTGAATAATAATGACTATTATTTTTCAGTCAGCGGAGATATGGAATACTCCTGCAATGTAAAAGGGGATGCATTTAAAGATATTAACCACACACTGACGTTAGGGGCAGTGCCGCTCGGCGGTGTTGGTATGTTGACACTGGCAATGGAATATAATCTTTCCGGGGAAGCAACGCTTACCGTGGAAAAGGAATTTGAAGCCGGATTTGCGTATTCGGACGGATTCCGTATAGTTGGAAACAGTCATAAAAAAGGATTTTCCTTTTCAGCAGAAGCAGATCTGACCACAGGTATTGTACTCTCTGCAAAAGCAACGCTCGGAATTGTCAGCGGAGATATTTATGCAAAAACCGGTGCACGTATGAACATCAAATACGTAAGGTACAGTTCCGGAACACCGACATACTGCGCGTCACAGGCTGCATATCTGTATGCATCGGTGGGGGCAAGTGCAAAGATCGGAGTTGGTATTGCATCAAAGACCTTTAGCAAAAGTATAGAGATCTGGGGAAAGAATAACAGTCCGGTGCGCGTGTACTATCATATTGAGGACGGTGTACTTCGGACATCATGCACGCGTGGAAAAGAATTTGCCGCACAGGGAGGCTGGACAAGTTATTGGACATCTCCAGGTTCGAGATATTTCAATCCGGCGGGCGTAGGAAGCTATTTTGATGCAGGAGCAGGTGCAGGCGGTGCAATCGTACCGATTTATACCTATACACTTGACGATGCAAACAGGGCTACGATCACAGGATATAGTGGAAATGCGACGGCACTTTATATTCCGGGGGAGATTGACGGGCATGAGGTTGTTGCAATCGGAGATAGGGCATTTGAGAACCGGACGGATTTGAGGACGGTGATGATACCGGATAGCGTGACGAGGATAAATATAGGTGCATTTTCAGGGTGTATTAATTTGGCAAACATAACGTTGTCAAAGAAAATTGAAAAAATAGGAGAAAATGCATTTTACAACTGTGACAGTCTGCAAAGTGTAGAAATACCTAAGTGTTTAAATGATGTTTACGCAAGATATGATTCAATAGATATACCAAATGGTGTATTTAATGAGTGTAGCAATTTAAAGACGATTATATTTGAAGAAGGAAGTACAGTTATAGCGGATGCATTGTTTCGGGGATGTGATGGACTGGAAAGTGTTACAATTCCCAATACAGTTACACAAATTTACGGCTATGCGTTCGCAGACTGTAAAAATTTAAAAAATATAAATATTTCAGATAGTGTTACAGTATTAGGGGAGAATGTATTTCAAAATGATACTTCTATTACAGAAATTAATCTGCCAGACAGTATAACGGCATTGGGGAGGGGAGTATTTAGTGGATGTGACAGATTAAAAAGTATAGTTATTCCAGACAGTGTAACCAATATAGGTATAAGTGCATTTTCTGAATGCAAAAACTTAGAGAGTGTGACATTATCAAAAGAATTAGAAAAGATAGGAGAAAATGCATTTTACAACTGTGATAGTTTGCAGAGTATAGAAATACCAAAGAGTTTAAAGGATGTTTATGCGACATATGATTCAATAGATACCCCAAATGGTGTGTTTAACGAATGTGACAATTTAAAGACAATTGCCTTTGAAGAAGGAAGTACAGTTATAGCAGATGCATTGTTTCGGGGATGTGATGGATTAGAGGAAGTTAAAATTCCTAAAACGGTAACTGTGATAAAAAATCATGCTTTTAATGAGTGTATAAAATTGAAAGCAGTAGAGATTTCAAATGGGATGAAAGAAATTGGGGACAGTGCATTTTCTGAATGTTCAAACTTACAGAAGGTGATTCTTCCAGATACCGTCAATTCAATGGGAACAAATATTTTTTATAATTGCATTAATTTAACAGAGGTGCATTTGCCAAATATTCGTCAGAATATTACTGCAAATACATTTTATAATTGCAAAAAGTTAACCACCATCAATTTCCCATCCACCCTGACCACAATCGGAGATTCAGCCTTTTACGGCTGTGAATCCCTGCCGGAAGCCATCCTTCCATCCGGGGTAGAAAAAATAGAAAGTAATGCATTCAAAAACTGTAAATCCTTGAAAAAAGCGGTGGTACCGGACACGGTATCATCCATCGGAAGTTCTGCCTTTTACGGCTGCGAAGCCTTGACCGATATCACGCTAGGCAGCAAATTAAAGAAGATTGATAGCCAGACCTTTTACGGCTGCACAGCCCTGCCATCTATTGTGATCCCTTACAACGTGACCACGATCGGCGACAGTGCCTTTGTCAACTGTACGAAACTGACACAGATTACAGTTCCGCGAAATACGACTTCGATTGAGTCAAACGCATTTTCCTATCCGAGGAAAATGACGATGTACGGTCCTTCCGGTTGTTATGCCCAGACTTATGCAAACGGAAAAGGCATCAAATACGTTGCGCAGGATATCCATGCTACATCGATCCGTCTGGATATCACGAACAAGACGGCAGAATATTATGATGAGTTCCAGCTTACAGCCACGATCGCACCCCAGAATTTTACGGATGCAGTGACATGGACAAGCTCAAACGAAGATGTAGCAACGGTTTCCGATACGGGATATGTGGAGGTTTGCGGTGTCGGAACAGCGGTGATCACGGTAACAGCGGGAAATGTAAAGGCGGCTTGCACAGTGACCGTACCGCAGCTCATAGACTGGATCGAATTTGACGAAGATGAGATCGAATTAAAATCCGGCGAAACTTACCAGTTAAGACCGGACATTTCACCATCCAATGCTACAAATAAAAAATTGAAATACACTTCCTCGGACACAAAAGTGGCAGAAGTTTCTGCAAGTGGGCTTGTCACTGCAAAATCAGAGGGCGAGGCGAGAATCCGGGCTGCAGCAACGGACGGCAGTGATGAATACGCTGTCTGCTATGTGACGGTCGCCGGAAAGGCGAAAGTAACCGGAATAACGCTGAACCAGACATCAGCCACGCTTGGCAGAGGAAAGAAACTGGCATTGAAAGCAGCCATTTCGCCGTCCTATGCGTCAAACAAAAAGGTTGTCTGGAAATCCGCCAATACGAAGGTTGCCACGGTGGATGGCAGTGGAAATGTAACTGCAAAAGCGCCGGGCAGAACGAAGATCACGGTGACCTCGGCGGAAAACAGCAGTTATCAGGCATCCTGTACGGTCACGGTGCCGTATAACATCACCTACAAATTGAATAAAGGTAAAAACAATGCTTCCAATCCGTCAACCTATTATGGAAAGAAAATAACACTGAAAAACCCATCCCGCAAAGGATATACATTTGCAGGTTGGTATACCGATGCAAAATTTAAAAAGAAGATCAAAACCATAGAAAGCAGCGCAAAATGTGATTATACATTGTATGCAAAGTGGACGAAAGTAAACGTGGCGAAGGTTTCCATTACATCCGCAAAAAACAGCAAGAGTAAACAGATCTTACTGAAATATAAGAAAATATCCGGCATAAAAGGCTACGAGATTTCTTACAGTACGGATAAAAAATTCAAAAAAGCGGTGACCAGGAAAAACACGACAAAAACATCATATACCATCAGCAAACTGAAAAAGGGAAAGACCTACTATGTGCGTATCCGGGCTTACAAAGTGGATTCCACAGGCAAAAAAGTGTATGGAAAATATACGTCCGTGAAAAAAGTTAAGGTCAGCAAATAAAAAATAATGTGTGTAGCGGTCAGAAGAGATGACAGGGAAAGCAGTGTCGG